>Ga0209023_10005468_pt1 | contig 13861 bp, 9 predicted proteins | sample LakOneMetagenome_FD_187468 | JGI IMG/M metagenome (GOLD analysis project Ga0209023, IMG submission 187468) | Freshwater and sediment microbial communities from Lake Erie, Canada (SPAdes) (version 2) | ecosystem: Environmental > Aquatic > Freshwater > Lentic | place: Lake Erie, Canada | collected...
GTAGCGCTCGAGGTAGACGCGGCCGTCGGAGAAGAACTTCTCACCTTCGCGCGAGGAGCCCTCGTAGGCGTCCTGCAGCTCGTCCTCGCTCAGCGCCACGCGGAAGCCCTTGCCGCCGCCGCCGGAAACCGCCTTGATCGCGACCGGGTAGCCGATCTCGTCCTTTGCGATCCGCTGCGCGTCCTCCAGCGTCTCGACCGGCACGGTCGTGCCCGGCACGATCGGCACGCCGGCGGCCTGCATCAGCTCGCGCGCCATCGTCTTCGAGCCCATTGCCAGAATCGCCGAGGCCGGCGGGCCGATGAAGACGAGGTCGTTGTCGGCGCAGGCCTGCGCGAAGTCCGCGTTCTCGGCGAGGAAGCCGTAGCCGGGGTGGATCGCCTCGGCGCCGCTGTCCTTGGCGACCTGAATGATCTTCTCGATCACGAGGTAGCTCTCGGCCGACGGGCCGGGGCCGATCAGGTACGCCTCGTCGGCGCGCTTGACGTGCAGCGCCTCACGGTCGAGCTCGGAATAGACGGCGACCGAGGCGATCCCCATCTCTTCGAGCGTCCGCATGACGCGGATCGCGATTTCCCCACGGTTGGCAACGAGAACTTTGGTGAACATACGGCGGCGAAGGTTACTCATCACCGTACGTCGCCGGTTCCGCGCTCGGCGGCCGGACGCTGCAATCTCGCCACAGGTGCCAACCGCCGCAGGAACTCGCGCGGGGCGCGTCCCAAAGACAGCGGATCAGACGCTGCTCAGGCGCAGCGCCTGATCTCCGTGTTGATCGCTTGCCCGAGCCAGATGGCGCCCGCGCCTGACGGGTGGACCGTGTCGCGGGTCCATCCTCCGGGGAGGCTGGCTGTCGTACCCCAGTCCACGGCGCGGAAGCGGCGTGCTGGGTTCGGGGTCGCATCGTCCGCGTCTTGCTTGGTCAGGAGGTAGTGACGGAGCTCATCCATGTATTGCGTGTAGCGGATGACCGCCGTTTGCCCCTTGTAGGACGGATTTCCGAGAGGGGTACCCGGCAGAGGGCCCCAAATGTTCGGGTCGCCAACGAGGTTGCGATTCGGGAGGATCCAGATCGCGCAGGTCGCGCCGGCATCGTAGGCCTTGTTGATCCAGTAGTCGGCGAACGCCTTCCCGTAGGCGATCGGGTAACTGCCCGGCGTATTCCACGCCCAGTTGTCGGCGTCATTGGTCCCGAACGACAACACCACGACGTTCGGTCGGTTCGGTATCGGCAGGTTGTAGTAGGAGTGGACGGCGTATCCACCTCCCATGGTGCGGCCGGGCTCGGCATGCCAGTTGCCCGGGTCCGCGTTGATGGTCCATGCCCACGGCGGCTGCGGGTCAGGGACGCTCGAGTCACCGGTCTGCTGGAGCGTGGTCCGCGTCAGCTCGCCTTGGTACGCCGAACCGCTGTCGGTGCGCGCCAGGATGGAGTCGCTGTAGACGGAGACTCCGACGGTCTTGCACCCGGAGATCCCGAGCGTGGCGGCGACGATGAGTGCTGCCGCGCCAAAAAAACGCGGACCCCGATGACGGTGCATCTGCTGCTCCCCTTGTGACCAGACCCGTCAGGCTGACGGACCATACCGCCAGTATGTCAGCGAGTGCCTGTTCTTGCCACTACGCGACCATGCCCGCGGCGACCGTCTCGTTCGTGGCCTCATCGATGAGGATGAACGCGCCGGTGATGCGGTTCTGGCGGTACGGGTCGGCCAGCAGCGGCCGGCGGGTGCGGAGCTTGACGCGGGCAATGTCGTTGAGCGCGAGCTCCGCGGGCGCGGTGGTGCGCTCGAGCGTGTGGATGTCGACCTGGTCGACGATCTGATCGATCACCGCGTCGGCGGTGTGCGTGAGGTGCTTCAGCAGCACCCGTGAGCCGGCGCGCAGCGGCCGCTCGGAGAACCAGCAGACGTCGGCCTCGACCTCGCGCGCCATGGTGACGTTGTCGGACGCGTGCACGATGACGTCGCCGCGTGAGGCGTCGACGTCATCCGCAAGCCGGATCGTCACCGACTGCGGTGGAAACGCCTCGTCGAGCGGACCATCGAGGGTGTCGATCGACGCGACGGTGGTCTCGATGCCCGAGGGCAGCACGCGAACGGCGTCTCCCGGGCGGACGATGCCCGAGGCGAGCTGCCCCGCATAGCCGCGGTAGTCGTTGCCCTCCGCACGGATCACGAGCTGCACCGGGAAGCGCAGGTCGGCGAGGTTGCGCTCGTCGCCTGGGTCGATCGACTCGAGGTGGGCCAGCAGCGGCAGGCCGTCGTACCAGTCCATCGCTTCGGTCGGCTCAACGACGTTGTCGCCGGTCAGCGCGCTGATCGGGATCTCGGTGACGTCCGCGGCACCCGGAAGATGCGGCACGAACTGCTCGAAATCCGCGACGATCTGGTGGAAGCGCGCCTCGTCATAGTCGACGAGGTCCATCTTGTTGACCGCCAGCACGAGGTGGGGGATGCCGAGCATCGCGGCGATGAACGCGTGACGACGCGTCTGCTCGAGCACGCCCTGGCGCGCGTCGACGAGGATGATCGCGACGTCTGCTGTGGACGCGCCGGTGACCATGTTGCGCGTGTACTGCACGTGGCCGGGCGTGTCGGCGAGGATGAAGCGGCGGTGCGGGGTTGCGAAGTAGCGATAGGCGACGTCGATCGTGATGCCCTGCTCACGCTCGGCACGGAGGCCGTCGGTGAGGCGGGAGAGGTCCATCTCACCGCTGGCGTCCGCGAGGTCGTCGTACTGGTCGGCCATGATGCCCTTGGCGTCATGAAGCAGCCGTCCGATCAGCGTGGACTTGCCATCATCGACCGAGCCCGCCGTCGCGAGGCGCAGCAGTGGTGCCGTGTGCAACGCGGTCTCTACCTGGACGCTAGAAATAGCCGGCCACCTTTCGGTCTTCCATGGCGGATGCGGACACGCGGTCGTCAGCGCGGGTTTCGCCGCGCTCAGTGATGCTGGTCGCGGCGATCTCCGCGACGACGTCCTCGAGGTTCGTCGCCTCCGAGCGCACCGCGCCGGTGCAGGACATGTCACCGACCGTGCGGTAGCGGACCGACTCGGTGAAGGGCTCGCCATCCCGCTCGTCGCGCTCGATGAACTCCGAGGCCGCGTACAGCATCCCGTCGCGCTCGAACACCTCGCGCTGATGGGCGAGGTAGATCGACGGGATCGCGATCGCCTCCTGCTGGATGTACTCCCAGACGTCGAGCTCGGTCCAGTTGGAGATCGGGAACGCGCGCACGTTCTCGCCGCGGCTGACGCGGGCGTTGTAGAGGTTCCAGAGCTCGGGCCGCTGATTCTTCGGGTCCCAGCCGCCGAAGTCGTCGCGGAAACTGAGCATCCGCTCCTTGGCGCGTGCGCGCTCCTCGTCGCGGCGGGCGCCACCGAAGCAGGCGTCGAAGCCGTGCTCGGCGATCGCGTCCAGCAGCGTCACGGTCTGCAGCTGGTTGCGTGAGGCACGCGGTCCGGTCTGCTCAACGGCGCGACCGCTGTCGATCGAGTCCTGGACGGACGCGACCACGAGCCGCTCACCTAGGCGTTCGGCGAGCTGGTCGCGGTACGCAAGGACCTCGGGGAAGTTGTGCCCGGTGTCGATGTGCAGCAGCGGGAAGGGGAACCGTCCAGGCCGGAACGCCTTCTCGGCCAGGCGCACGAGCACGATCGAGTCCTTGCCGCCGCTGAACAGCAGCGCCGGCTTGTCGCGCTCGGCGGCGACCTCACGCATCACGTGGATCGCTTCGGCCTCCAGAGCCTGCAGGTGGGTGAGCGTCGGCGTCACGCTGCGGCCGCCTCGGCGACGTCCACGGCTGGCGTCGGGCGGACGTGTTGGACCAGCGCGAAGACGGCGCCGGTGATGATCGGCACGCCCACGATCATCCACACCGGCACGTCAACGCCGGCCTTGGTCAGCACGCCCAGGGCCGATCCGAGCAGGACGCAACCGAGTGTCGGGCGCAGCACCCCGGCCGGGACGCGGTGGATGAAGGCCGTTCCGATCACGACACCGGGGAGCGAGCCGATCAGGATGTTGCCCATCAGCAGGAAGTCCACGTTGCCGGCGATCAACTGCGCGAGACCCGCCGCCCAGAGCACGATTGCAGCGTGGAACACGTCGGTGCCGACGACGCGATGCGGCGTCAGCCGGAAGACCATGATCAGCGCAAGTCCGATCAGCGCACCCGACCCGACGCTCGTGACGCCAAGCAGCAGACCGAGGACCGCGCCGAGGCTGACGGCGCGAATCTTCGTGCCCGTCGTGAGCTCCACGGTGTGGCGCTCGCGGGCGATGGCGCGTTGCATGAACAACGCACGGAAGAGCATCGAGAGCGCGACGATGAACAGGGCGATCGCGACGCCCGTCAGCAGGATCTCGGGCGAGTGCTTGAGCCAGGTGTCGAGGATGATCACGCCGAGGATCGAGCCGGGCACGCTGCCGAACGCCAGCCACTTCGACACGCCGAGGTCGACCGTGCCCTTCTTGAGATGTCGCCAACCACCAAGGCTCTTCGTCACTGCGCCGTAGGCGAGGTCGGTACCGATCGCGATCGTTGGATGCACCCCAGCGAACAGGATCAGCAGCGGCGTCATGAGCGAGCCGCCGCCGATGCCGGTGAGTCCGATCAGGACGCCGACCCCGAGGCCGAACAGGATGACGGTCAGATCCATCAGCTATGCGACGTGGAGGCCGCACTCCGTCTTGTCCGTACCGGCCCAGCGACCCTCGCGGCCCGCGCCCGGATTGGTGCACGGCGCGCAGCCGATCGACTCGTAGCCCTGGTCGTGCAGCGGGTTGTAGGGCAGGTCCTTGGCGTGAATCTCGCGCCAGATGTCCTGGTCGGTCCAATACGCCAGCGGGTTGTACTTGCGGATGCCGCGCTTCTCGTCGTCCTCGGCAAGCTCGGTCGAGGCACGATCGGGGGACATGTCGCGATGCAGGCCGGTGATCCAGGCGTCAGCACCCTGCAGTGAGCGCTCCAGCGCCGCAACCTTGGCCGTGCCGCAGCAGTTGTCGGGTCCGGTCCAGCCGCCGCTCGCGTCCTCCACCTCGATCGCGATGCCGAAGTGGCCCTCGAAGCGCTTCCACGTCGCCAGGGTCTCCGGAAACAGCACGCCGGTGTCGATCGTCACGACGCGCACGCGCTCACGTACCTCGTCAGGCGACGCGACGAGCGCCGACAGCAGCACCGACTCCTCCTTCTGGAAGGAGCACAGCAGAACCGTCTGCTCGTGATGCGCGGCCTGGCCGAGCGTCTCACGCAGCTGGTCGGCGATCGTCAGGTCGGAGGTCGCCATCAGACGGCGCATTCCCCTTCACCGCGGATCACCTGGTACGGCTGATCGCGGTCCCAGTCGAAGAACTGATCCATCGTCTCGATGCCGAACTCGATCGGCATCGCGAGGTCATCCCGCACCGCGTCCTCGAAGTGCGTCGTGCCGACGCGGTCGGCGTAGTCGCGGAACAGCTCACCCTCGTTGCGCTCGGCCTCATACATCCGGATCCAGCGTTCGACGGCGTCCGGCACGCGCTTTGCGGGCAGCCGCAGCTTGAGCCGCGTGCCATAGGCGACCTCGCCGCCCTCGAAGCGGCCGGCGATGTGCGCCACGTAGGCCGGAATCGTGTGCTCGCCGACCTTGATCGACGCGCCGTAGAAGCCGAAGTCGGCGATGTGGTGCTGCGAGCAGCCGTTTGGGCAGCCCGAGTTCTTGATGTGGATCTTCCGCGTCAGCGGATCGGTGATGTTCATCTCCTGCAGGCGGTCATTGATCGCCCGGTTGAGACCCATCGAGCTGGTGATGCCGAGCTTGCAGCTGTCGGTGCCGGGGCACGAGACGTTGTCGGTGATCTCGCGCGCGCCGGCCTCGCCGAGGCCGATCGCCTGCAGGCGCTGCCAGACGTCGTACAGCGCCTCGTTGCGGACCCAGCGCAGGACCAGGTTCTGGCCGATCGTCGTGCGCGCCAGGCCACCCGAGTAGTCGCGCATGATCTGGCCGAGCGCGCGGAACTGCTCCGGCGTCAGGTCGCCGCGGAAGACCTTGATCTCGACGGCGCTGAAGCCGTCCTGCTTCTGGGCACGCACGTTCGACTCGCAGAAGCGCTCGAACTCGGCGCCGTCACCGTTCGGCGAGCTGAAGTTCGTCACGGGTCCGGGGGCCAGCGACTCCTCGTCGACGTTGAAGGTGATGTGATCGATCGAGAAGTCCCGTTCGTTGACCCAGTCGCCCTTCAGCTGCTCCTCGACCTGATTGCGCAGCTCGTCGATGCCGAACTTGTCGACGAAGACCTTGAGGCGTGCCCGCGCGCGGTTGACGCGCAGCCAGTCCTGGGCGTCGAAGATGCGGAACACGGCTTCGGCGATCTTCAGGTAGTCGCCGTTCTGCGCCTCGACGAAGTCGTAGAGCGTGGGGGCGACGCGCGGCATGATCGACGTGCCGCCGCCGACGCGGACCTCGAAGCCCTTGACGCCGTCGTCGTTGATCTTCGCGATGAACGCGATGTCGTGGATGCCGGTGATCGAGCGGTCGGCCTCGGGCGTGCCTTCGAATGCGGTCTTGACCTTGCGCGGCATCAGCTGCGTCGTGGGGTGGCGCACGAAGTAGCGCACGTAGGCGCCGGCGTACGGCGTGACGTCGAAGACCTCGCCGTCGAGGATGCCGGCCCACGGGTCACCGGTGACGTTGCGGACGGTGTTGCCGCAGCCCTCGCGGCTCGACAGGTCGGCGTCCGAGAGCTCGCGGATCAGCTTCGCCATCGTCATCAGCGGGATGTGGTGGATCTGGATGCACTGCCGCGTGGTGATGTGTGCCTTGTTCAGCGGCGCGTACTTCTCGACCACGTCGGCGAAGGCGTCCATCTGGTCCGGCGTGACGCCGCCCCAGGGCAGCTTGACGCGCACCATCTGCACATCGGCCTGGCGCTGGCCGTAGACGCCCTGCTTCAGACGGAAGCCGATGAACTCGTTCTCCGGCGTCTCGCCATCGAGGAACTTGGCAGCCTCGTTGTCGAAGTCGTCGAACTCGTGCAGGAGGCGCGGAATGATGTGTCCCGGAACGTCCTCGCGGACCTCGGGGTTCTGGAGCGTGCCCTTGCGGCCACTGGGCGTCGAAGTGGGTTCCATAGAGCGCCGGAGGATAACACCTAAAACCCGATAAGGGTTAGGGATTTACCGGCCCCTCATCTCGCCGAACATGCAGAACTCCCGGCCTGGGCCAGCACTTTCGCCTGTTCGGCTGGTTAGTGCGCTACGGGGCCGGGGTCACGGTCGACGCCCTCGAGCAGCGCGGCGCGCTGCCAGGGGGTGACCGTGGGGCCGGCGGGGACGATCATCGGCGCGTGATCGTCGCGGAAGCGGCGGATCGCGACGGCGATCGCGGTGGCCTCGAGCTCGCTCGCGTTGCCGTTGATGCTGATCTTGTGTGCGCCGGACACGCGGCGCATTGTACGGGGCTAGGCCGCAGGCGCGGGAGCCGGCCCGTGCTGGCCCCTGATCGACGGGTTCCCGCGCGTCACCGAGTAGGTCCACTCGGCGGCCGGCAGCTGCGCCGTCGTCCTCTTCTTGATCGTCTCCATCCGGACCATCGAGCACGTCAGGCCGTCGGGCTTCGCCTCGACGACGCCAAAGCCGTGATGGTCGAAATCGGCGTTGTCGACCTGCGGGTTGATGCCGCGCAGCGCGTCGATCAGGCTCTGGGCGGTCGCGGGTGCCTGATCGTTGCCCTTGATGATCGTTCCACCGCCCGCGTCGAGGTCGATCTCGCCGAGTGACTGCGAGGTGATCGAGCCGCCGACGAACTCGGTCGCAACGGTCTTGCCCGTTGCGCCGTCACCGGTCCGCACGTCACCGGCGATGAACGTGTGGATGTCGCCGGTGAGGAACACGACGTCCTTGATCTGCTTCGTGTCGATGAACTGCAGCAGCTCCTCGCGCTCACGCGGGTAACCGACCCAGGTGTCATACGTGAAGTTGGCGCCGCCGAGCACGCGCGTCGGCATGATCGTCACCTCGTTGGCGAGGATCTTCCAGGTCGCCTTGGACGCCGCGAGGCGGCTCTTGACCCAGGCCATCTGCGCCGAGCCGAGGAGCGGCCGCGGCTGGTCGTAGTCGGCGCACGGCGCGACGACGGCGTCACCGCACGGCTGGTCGGCGCGGTAGCTGCGCTGATCCATCGCGATCAGCTCGACGTTGCCGCCAAACGGCAGCGAGCGGTAGAGCCGCTGCCGCGTCGCCCCCGCAAACGCGGGATTCGATTCGAAGAATGCCTGCCGCGCTGCGGCCTTGCGTTTGGCCGAGAAGTGCTTGCCAGGGTCCAGGCCGCCGTCCTTTTCGCCGCCGGCGTAGTTGTCCTGCACCTCATGGTCGTCCCAGAGCATGATCATCGGGAACTTCCGGTGCACGGCCTGCAGCGCCTTGTCGGAGCGGTAGAGCGAGTACTTGGCGCGGTAGTCGGCGAGCGTGACCGCTTCGCGGATGATGCTCGGGTTGTCGGAGTTCGACTTGCCGATCTTGTCCTCGCGCACGCCCTTGCCGTTGCTCAATCCCGTGTAGCTCTCGGCGTAGATGTAATCACCGAGACAGACGACGAAGTCGTAGTCGCCCTTGGCGAGAACCTCGTGGGCGTTGTAGAACCCGTGGGCGTACTCCTGGCAGGAGAAGAACGCAAACTTCACCGGCTCCTTCGAATCGGCCGGCGGCGTCGTGCGGAACTTGCCGACGCTGCTGTGTGATGAGCGGGTCGAGAAGCGATAGAAGTACTCCTCATGGGCCTTCAGGCCCTTCAGCTGGGCCTTGACGGTGTGGTTGGTCGAGGCGCGCGTCGCGAGCTGCTGACGGGCGACGACCTTGCGGAACGCCTTGTCGGTCGCGACCTCCAGCTGCACGCTGCCCGTGCCGCCGGAGCCTGCGGGGTCGAGCCGCGTCCAGAGGTTGATGCCGGTCGAGGTCGGGTCACCGGAGACGATGCCGTCGGGGAACCTGCCGCTCGCGAACGGTCGCACGGCGCCGCTGGCGGGCGCGGCCGTGAGGGCCGGCGGGACGATCACGGTGACTGCGGCACCTGAGGCGCGGCCGATGAACTGACGACGGGTCTGAGCGAACATGTCCCGACGCTAACCGGTCTGCCGATCCCGTGCGCCAATTCTTCGTTCCGGGCCCAGAAATGGCGAAGGGCCCGGTGAACACTGTTCACCGGGCCCTTCGTGACGCAGGTGCTACTTGGTGGCGGTGGCCGAGACGGTGATCGTCTTGACCTTGGTCGAACCGGCCTGCGTGTAGCTGACCTTCAGCTTCACACGCTTGCCGACCTTCACGCCAGCATTCTTGAGGGCGCCGTTGTCGATCGTGATCACGACGCTCTTGTCACCGGCCTTGGCGGCCTTGACGCTGAACGACTTGCCGCTCAGCTTCAGGTCCTTGGCAGCGACACCGGCGAGGACGGCGCGGGCGTTGCCGCCGAGCTCACTGCGCACGATCTTCAGCGTGCTCGGCAGTGTCACCTTGGCGGACGTGATCCGGGGGTTACCGGACTTGGCGCCGAGGGTGACGCGAAGGGCGGGCTTCTTGCCCTTCTTGACGCCCTTCAGCGTGGCCTTGGCGGTGACGCTTGCGCCGACCGGTCCCTTGCAGATGGCGCTCGAGTCGACATTGACCTTCTTCGACACGACCGCGCCGGAGTAGGCGGTGAACTTGCCGTCGGCCACCTGCGGCGCCGTGCAGATCGTGTCCAGCCCGGCGAGCAGCGAGTTCGGGCTGAGGTTCAGCTCGAAGTTGCTGATCGGCGAATCCGGCACGCCCTTGATCACCGAGATCAGGCGGCCGGTGCCGACCTCGACCTGGTTCTCGACGATCAGGTCAAAGCTGATCGCCCCGCGCAACTTGATCCCGAGGGCCGGCAGCACACCGTTCTGGATCAGCGTCACCGGTCCGGTCAGCGGCAGCGGCAGCAGGGACGTCTCGGCCCGCACGTTGCCGACCAGAGCCTCTGGCTTGCAGTTGCCCGCGTCGTAGTCCGCGCGCGGGCAGGCGAGCTTGAGCGCGCTGAGGCCGGAGACCGTCGCGCCAGCCGGGAGCGTCAGCTCCGTGTCCCGCAGCGTCGACTCGCCGTCGGTGCCGCGAATCTGGGTCGTGAATCCCGGCGACTTTGCGGTGCCGGTGAACTTGGCCGTCATCTGCGGATCAAACTTCAGCTTGTCGCAGTCGGTCAGCTGGTACGGCGCGCTTGCCGAGGCCGTCGCACCCTCTTGCGAGGTGAACGTGACCTTGGTCTCGGCCGGCGAGCAGCTGGAGGCGTTGAACAGGAAGCCGGGCTTGCTGACCCGGATGTCCAGCTTGCGCAGGTACAGCGGCACACCGTTGACGATCGTCGGGGTTTCCGCGACCTCCAGGTCGATGCCGAGGTCCGGACGCGTGTTCATCTTGCCGACGATCACGCTCTGGCCGAGGTCGACCGGACCGACCGCGGCGTTCACCACGATGCCGAGGCCGGCGATGCTGCCGTCGATGCCCTCGGTCAGGTAGACGTTGCCGGTCAGCTCGGTCGTGCCGTCGCCGGTACCGGCCTCAACGCCGACCGTGCCGATCTGGCTGTCGGCCGGGCAGTTGTTGCCGTTGGCCTTCACCGTCGCGAGCGGGCACTGCGGCACGCCGTTCAGGCGCCCGAGCGCGCCCGGCGGCAGCGACACGTTCGTGCCCTTGATCAGCTGATCGTCGTCGGTCCGCGAGATGAGCGTGCGGAGCGTCGTGTCAGCGCCCGCGGCGAGCGAGCCGTTCTCGACCAGCAGCGTCGGGGCGAACGGCTTCGGGCCTTCCTTGCAGCCCTCGGTCTTGATCGATGCCTCGATCTTCTTAACGCCGGTCGGATTCGTCTCCGTCGGACCGGTGAAGGTCGTCAGGTAGCCGAAGTCGGTCTTCTCGCCGCAGACGTCCGGGCCCTTGAGGACCGCGTTGGACCCGCCGCGGAAGTTCAACTTGAAGGACTTGAACGGCTGCTCCGGCAGTCCGTCGAGAATCGTTTCGAGCTTGCCGGTCTTGGGGTCCGGGATCGTCTTGCCGACGAGCTTGACCTCAATACCTGCCGACTCGTTCCGCACGTACATGAACTCGCGCAGCAGGGCGTCGGACGTCGAGCTGCCGACGTAGACGTCACCCGTGAGTTCGGGGACGATCGGCGACAGGAAGCTGACGGTGCCGACCTTCGAAAGCTCGGGACAGGTCGGCTTGCCGGCCGTCTTCAGGCCGAACTGCGCGTCGGTGCAGGCGTCGAGTCCCTTACCGTCATGGCCGCCGACACCGGCGGAGAGGGCGATGCCTTCCGGCATGAAGACGCGGGCGCTCTTGACCATCGACTGCGCGAGGCTGCCACCGGCATCCGGGCCGGGGACCGTGAGCTCCACGGTGACGCCGGTCGGCTTGCTGGCCTTGAAGTTGGCAGGAGGACCGGCCGGGGCCGTGGTGGCCGGCGCGTCGAACGGCTTCACCGTCTGCGTCGGCTCGAACGGCACCTTGTCGCAGTGGGTCGGCGTGAAGGTCAGCTTTCCGTCCGGGCCCCAGGTGTGCGGCGGCTTGTTCTCCGTGTCGCCTGCCGGGCGGCTGCTGGTGCCCTCGGCGCGGGCCAGGAAGTCCATCGGGACGCACTTGGTCGGCATGATCGTGAACGGCTTGACGTAGTTCGCGTTCGGGCCGCCCTTGCCGATGAACGTGTACTCGAAGGAGCGCAGGTGCACCTTGGCCATCAGACCAAGCTTGTTGAGCGCGGTCTCGGTCGGCAGACCGCGGAGCTCGTTGGTGAGGCCGTAGTCACCGCGGTTCGCGTCGATGTCACCGACGCCCGGGGTGCGGAGCTTGAAGTTGGCGATCGTCTTGATCGGGTCGACGTCGATCAGCGGCGGAAGGCTCAGCTCGGCTGGCGGGGTGAGGACGGCGCCGAGCGCGGCGGGACGGCCCTTGTCCGGCACGACGTTGTAGATCTTGCCGGTGATCTCGAGGTGCAGCGGGTTCTTGCCCGTGAGGCCCTCGATGATCTTCAGCAGTCCGAGGACGGCCGGCGACGCGAGGTCGCCTTCGAGCTCGGCGTCGGCAACGGCGAGGGCGGTACCGACCTGCGAGTCCGCGGGGCAGCCCTTGCCGTAGAAGTCCTCTTGGGTACAGATCGCCTTCGTGGCGGAGCTGTCGCCGATGAAGCCGGCGGGAAGGTCGATGTCGGCGTTGGCCGGATCGTCGAAGCCTGAGAAGGCAACCTTGAGGAAGAGGTTCGGGTGTCCGCCTGCTGTCAGGTCGGCATCGCTCGTCGGGCCGCCGGTCACCTTGACCTCGACGGCGTTCGCCTGGGCGGCGAAGAGGCTGATGCCGAAGACGGCGATCAGGACCACCGTGATGCTTCTCAGTACGCGCACTTGCTGACTCCCCTGGTTCCAGTTCTGAATGCCCACGACACGGAATTGTTGACTACTGCTGCCGTTGGGTGGACAGGTGTTCTACCAGACATTGGAGTTCCGTGCATCACTTCTTTCGGAACCGAAGCATCTGGCAGGGCTGATGTGCGTTCGAACACGCGCCTCAGAAAGAAGTTGCGGAGACCGGTCCGCGAGGATCAAAAGTCCGGAAAAAGACCCTACAGAGGGATGTTCCCGTGTTTCCTCTTCGGCCCCGGCTGCCGCTTCGTGAGCAGCGTGTGCAGCGCGTCGATGATCTTCGGCCGCGTTTCGTGCGGCAGGATCACGTCGTCGAGGAAGCCGCGCTCGGCCGCCGTGTAGGGGTTCGCAAAGCGCGCCTTGTAATCGGAGATCAGCTTCTCGCGCCGCTCGTCGGGTGTCGGGGACTTCGCGAGGTCGCGGCGGTAGATGATGTTGACGGCCCCCTCCGGCCCCATCACGGCGACCTCGCCCTGCGGCCAGGCGAAGTTGAAATCTGCCAGCAGGTGCTTGGACGCCATCACGTCGTAGGCGCCGCCGTAGGCCTTGCGCGTGATCACCGTGATCTTCGGCACCGTTGCCTCGGTGTAGGCGTAGAGCAGCTTGGCGCCGTGGCGGATGATGCCGCCCCACTCCTGGCTCGTGCCTGGCAGGAAGCCGGGGACGTCCGTCAGCGTGAGGATCGGGATGTTGTAGGCGTCGCAGGTGCGCACGAAGCGCGCCGCCTTGGACGAGGCGTCGATGTCGAGCACGCCCGCCATGTGCTGCGGCTGGTTGCCGACGACGCCGACGGCGTAGCCATCGAGGCGCGCGAAGCCGCAGATGATGTTCTTCGCGAAGTGCTCATGGATCTCGAAGAACTCGCCATCGTCGACGAGGTGCTCGACGACCTTGCGCATGTCGTACGGCTTGTTCGGGTTCTCCGGCACGGCGTGATCGAGCTCCGGATCCATCCGGTCGATCGGGTCATCGGTCTCGACACGGGGCGGCGTCTCGAGGTTGTTCTGCGGCAGGAAGCCGATCAGGTAACGCGTGTCCTCGAGCAGCTGCTCCTCGCTGTCGGCGGCGAGATGCGCGACACCGGACTTCGAGTTGTGCGTCATCGCGCCACCGAGCGACTCGAAGTCGACCTCTTCGCCGGTCACGGTCTTGATCACGTCAGGCCCCGTGATGAACATGTGCGAGGTCTCCTTCACCATGAAGATGAAGTCGGTGATCGCGGGGGAGTAGACGGCGCCGCCGGCGCACGGTCCCATGATCAGGCTGATCTGCGGCACCACACCCGAGCACATGACGTTGCGCACGAACACGTCGCCGTAGGCCCCGAGCGACACCACGCCCTCCTGGATCCGGGCGCCGCCCGAGTCGTTGATGCCGATCACGGGGCAGCCGATCTTCGCCGCCAGATCCATGATCTTGCACATCTTCTCGGCCATGACCTCGCCGAGCGAGCCAGAT
>Ga0209023_10005469_pt1 | contig 13858 bp, 10 predicted proteins | sample LakOneMetagenome_FD_187468 | JGI IMG/M metagenome (GOLD analysis project Ga0209023, IMG submission 187468) | Freshwater and sediment microbial communities from Lake Erie, Canada (SPAdes) (version 2) | ecosystem: Environmental > Aquatic > Freshwater > Lentic | place: Lake Erie, Canada...
CGCGGCCTGCTTTTGTATTACGAGGTCCAGTGCCGCCCGGCCGCTTGCCGTCCACGGACTCAACATTTTCAGAACCACTCCGTCGTTAAATGCGCGGTTTACGGCGGTGACGTGGCTACCGATGATCGCGTGATTGATCTGGTTGTTTCTGATCAGCAGATAGGCGACGATCGATATTCCAACGCTCGAACCGACATTGCGCGAAAGATTGTAGAGGCCCGTCGCGTCCGCACGATGCGCCGGTGCGAGCGTAGCAAACGTCACCGTGGTCAGCGGCACAAACAAGAATCCCAATCCCGCTCCCTGGACAAAGCCGGTCACGGCGATGGTCCCCTGCGAGACGTCCGGGGTCCAGCCCGTCATGTCGTACATAGCCCATGCGGTCAGGAGCAGGCCGGTCATAAGCAGAAGTCTTGTGTCAATCTTGCCGATCAGGCGGCCGACCGCGAACATGCAGACCATGGTGCCAAGTCCCCGTGGACCCATGACAAGTCCCGCGGTCACTACGGGATAGCCCATCAGCGTCTGCAGGTAAGGCGTCATCAAAGCCATCGACGCCAGATAGGTGACGCCGACGATAAAAATGAAAAACATCCCAACCGAGAAATTGCGGTCGAGAAACAGCTTTGGATTGACGAAGGAGCGCTCTGCCGTGAATGTGTGCACAAGAAATATATAGAATGCCGACGCGGCGACGACCGCCTCTATCAGAATCTCGAAGGACGAGAACCAGTCAAGCTGCGCCCCCCGGTCGAGAAACACCTGCATGGCCGCAATGGCGACGCTGAGACTTCCAAATCCTAGCCAATCTAGCCTTGTGGTGGCTGTGATCCTGGTCTCTCTCATGTAGAGCGATATCCCCGCGAACGCGAGGGCGCCAATCGGAACATTGATATAGAATACCCATCGCCACGAGAAGTGATCCGTCAACCATCCGCCGATCACGGGGCCGAGCACGGGGCCCACCATCACCGACACCCCGAACAGCGCCATCGCCGAGCCGCGCTCTTCCGGTGTATAGATGTCCAGCAGAACCGATTGCGCGATTGGAACGAGGGCCGCTCCGAACATCCCTTGCAACAGACGAAATGCAACGATCTGGAACAGGGATTGTGCAATTCCGCATAGCACAGAGGCAACGGTGAAGCCGGTGATCGCCACCATAAGAACGCGCTTGCGGCCAAATCGGTTGGCGAAGAATCCTGAGGGCGGAGTCATAATTGCCGCGGCCACGATATAGGATGTCAGCACCCAATTGATCTGATCAGCACTCGCCGAGACGCTGCCCTGCATGTAGGGAAGCGCCACGTTGGCAATCGTCGTGTCCAGCGCTTGCATGATGACGGCAAGGATGATGCAGGCAGTGATCGCAGGACGGTTGATCGCCTGTGGCGAGGTGTCACTGGCGCCAGGCACGTCGGGCTCCGGACGCGCCGAACAGCGCAGTCAGAAAATGCGGGAATCCGCGCGGATGTCCGGTGTCGATGCTCAGTGCCACGCTCATGCCGACGCGCAGCGGCGGTTTGCCTGGCGTATTGTCGACACGCACACGCATCGGAATGCGTTGCACCACCTTGACCCAATTCCCGCTGCTATTTTCTGCGGGCAGCAGCGAAAAGCTCGATGCTGATGCCGGGCTTATGCTCTCGACGGTGCCAGTCCATCGGTAGCCAGGATAAGAGTCGACCTCGATCACCGCATGCTGCCCGGACTTGACGTAAGTCAATTCGGTTTCTTTGGGACTAGACTGAACCCAGACATGATCCGAGGAGACGATATTGAAGGCCGTCGTCGCGGCAGCAAGATACTGGCCGGGTTGGAGCGACGGCACATTGGTCACGGTTCCGGCAAACGGTGCCCGCACGGTCGTGTGCGCAAGCTGCCGCGCGGCCTCGTCGCGCGAAGCAAGCGAATCCTTGTAGCGGGGATGATCCTCGACCGGCGCATCGGGATTGCCATTGAGGTTGGCCGCGATGCCGGCAAGCTGCTGCGTCAGCGACGCAAGCTTTTGCTGCGCCCCCTGCAGCGTGTTGCGGACCGCGTCGAAGGATGCCTGCGGAGTGAAATTGTTGGCGATCAATTGCTGCTGCCGCTTGAAATTCACGGCGTTGAAATCGACATCGGTCTTTGCTTGTTCGACCTGCGTCTGCATGTTGCGGTAGCTTGCCTGCAGCGCGAGGAGATCGTTGCGCGTATTACCAAGCTGCGCTTCGGCCCGCTGTAGCGACAGTTGGAACGGCAGATCGTCAAGCTTGAACAATATGTCGCCCTTGGCAACCGTCTGATTGTCCTTGACCAGCACATCGCGAACGATACCTGAAACGTCGGTAGACAATCCTACCATGTCAGCCTGGACATAGGCGTTGTCCGTCGACATCACCGCGCCACCCGTGACGTAAAAGTAGCCGCCGATGACCAGCGCCACCGGCAACAGGGCAAACATCAACGGCCGCCGCAGCGATTTCTTTGGCTTCGTGGGCCTGCCCGCCGCAGGCGCCTGTTCAGGTCCATCGGATGGCCTTGCCTCCGGCTTGCCGTCGTCAGGACGGGCTTTGGATTCCGATCGGGTAGCGACGGTGCCCGGCCTATCGCTGCTCTCCGGCAAGCGTCGAGTTAGACGCCGGATGTTATCGTCGGTACCGGAGCCGTCCATTTTGTCCGGACTGCTAACCCCGGGAACTTCACTTGAATTAGCCATGGCTTTTTCTTGTCTGGCCTGCGACCGGCGCTTCACATGCGCGGGTCAGGTTTGCCTTCAACTTTTGCAACGTGTTCAACAGGTGCGTGGTATCCGCTTCGGATACTCCGGCGAGCGCCTCGCCGCGCGTCCTATCGCCGACATTACGCACCTGCGTGAGCACAGGGCGGGCGGCCGGCGTGAGACGCAGAATCCAGGCTCGGCGATCGGCAGGATCCGGCTGCCTTTTAACCAGTCCCTGCGTTTCGAGCTTGTCGACGATGCGGCCCAGCGTGACCGCCTCCACCTCAAGCAAGTCGGCCAGTTCGGTCTGGTTGATCCCCTCGTTCTGGGCCAGGTAGGCCAGCACCTGCCATTGCGACCTGGTCAGGCCAGACCCGCGTGCATTCTGCTCAAATCGACGACGCAACAGCCGCGCAACGTCGTGCACGAGAAAACCAAGCGTTGGCGATTTAGCTTCCATTTGCATCCCGTTAGTAAGCTTGCGTCCGATTAATAAGCATGCTTATTATAAGCATGGCTTAGGATGAGGTCAAGGCAAGCGAACACAGGCAAGCGAACCCAGCTCAACTTCTTCTTGGGGGGCGCCAATTCCGGTCGCTTTGTTCTCGTGCGCGAGGTGTCCGATTTACTCTGCCGCCTGGAACTGGAGAGACTCAATTCTCTTAAGTTCCGGAGATTAGAAAGGAGCTTTTGTTTTGAGGTCAGCCAAAATGGTACTTTTCACATTGTGGCCCTGACGTTGTCGGCGGCCACAAGCTTTGCCCAGTCAGGAAACTTCAAGGGATTCGAGGGAGCGTGGTCAGGGACAGGTACTGTTTCGCTTTCCGACGGATCCACGGAAAGAATTAGGTGCAGGGCGAGCTATAGGACTGACGCCGAAGGCGACCACTTGAAGCAGACGTTGCGATGCGCAAGTGACAGTTAGTCGCCCGTTAAGAAGTCGGATTGAGCGCTGATCGGTTGATCAAGAGGCGCATGATCGCGATTAGCCGACCAGCGAACGGCCGTTCAATCCGTCGCGGCAAACCGCCATCCTGCTGTCGAACGCCGGCCGCATCGGCCCGCAGACCAAGGCGCTGTGCCAGCAGATGTTCGACACCGAAGGGCGGCTCGGACAACGCGCGATGTGGGGCATTGCCGGGCTGTGCCGGAAGTATCCGGCCCGGCTGGTCGAACAGGCCTGCGCGCACGCCATCAGCAACCGCATCTACCGTTACAAGCACGTGCGTGCGACCGTCGAGCAGCTGTTCGAACAGGCGCTCGAGCAGGTTGAAGCGGCGCCGCAGCCGCCATTGCCGCTCACGCAGGATCATCCGCTGATCCGCACCGCCGCGGAATACGGTGATCTCTTCAGCCGCGCTGTGCGGCATGCCGCCGGCGATGGCCTGCGTATCAAGACCAGCGACGACGTCGTCACTGCAATCCGCGCTCGTGGCGCCTGCGCAACCCCGGCCAGCTCCGGCGCCACGAGCGCTCCCACCGCTTCCCACCCCCCAACTGGAGACCCGACCACATGACGATGACCATGCCGGAAATCGAACGCTGCTTGCGACAACTGCGCCTGTCGGGCGTCCGCGACACGCTGCAGACCCGCGTGCTGCAGGCGCAGGGCGCCAACCAGCCCTTTCTCGAGACCTTCTCCCTGATCCTGCAGGACGAAATGGATCGTCGTCAGTCCCGCCTCATCGAGCGCCGCTACCAGCAATCCGGGCTCGAAGAAAAGCTGGCGCTTGCCGAGTTCGACTGGTCGTTCAATCCCAAACTGCCGCGCCAGGCCAGCTTCCAGCTCCACACCTTGGCGTTCATCGCCGCCGGCGAGAACGCACTGCTCATCGGCAAACCTGGCACCGGGAAATCGCACATCGCCAAGGCGATTGCCTATCAGGCGATCCTGCAGAGCCACAAGGTCCAGTATCTCGAGACCGACGACTTCTTCCACCGCTACGCCCTGAGCCCCGTCGCGCAGCGTGAGGGCCGGCTGCGAAACATCATCGACTGCGATCTCCTCGTATTGGACGATCTATTCCTCTCCCGCACCATCCCCGACGACGCCGCCGCCTTGCTGCAGACCCTGATCCATCAGCGCTACAAATTGCACCGCAGCGTCATCGTCACCTCCAATCGTGTCGTGCAGGACTGGGGGACCTACCTGAATGACAACAACATGAGCACGACCATACTCGATCGCCTGATGCACCATTGTCATCTGCTCGAGTTCGACGGTCGCAGCTATCGTCTCAAGCAGGCCGCCGAAACTCTTGCCCGGGAAACAAAGTCAAACTAAAACCATCCCTGTCCTGCTTCAGGGTGGAGGAGTTTGACCGACCACACCTGGGGGAGTTTGAACTGACCGTCCGGGGCCGATGCGACGGGAATGCACACTTCGATTTCGCGCCAATAGCCCTGCCTGCGGTACGAATTATCCACCAGGTCAGGAGGCCCGTCGCGTGATGTCGATCACCGCTTCAGACCACCGGGACACGTTTGGCGATGACGGCGGCTGGTGAAATGACGTCGATATCGATCGGCACCCGCCAGCGTTCAGTATAGCGCACCTGCGGCGGCGTGTTGCTGGCCGGCGCGCCTTCCAGCAAGAAGCCTTCAAAGCCGCCGTTCATGACCTCGTTGCATTTCTGCACATAGACCGGGAAGCCGCCAATATAGGGCATGAAGACGCGCGGCCGGCCGGGGATGTTGGTGCCGACATACCAGGAGCTGCAGGTCGACCGCAGCGAGACCGTCGACACGTCGGTGACGTGCTCGACCCAGGCGTCCTCATCCCCCTGGATCGGCTCGATAGTGGTTGCCCCGATATCACGCATGTGGGCCATGCAGTCCGCCATCCAGTCGACATGCTGCTCGATCGCCTGGATCATGCTGGCGAGCACCGAGGGACTGCCGGGGCCGGTGATCGTGAACAGATTGGGAAAACCCGCCGAAGCGATGCCGAGATAGGCGCGGGGGCCGGCCCGCCATTTCTCCGCCAGCGTTTGGCCATGGCGGCCGGTAATCCTGATCTTGTCGAACGATCCCGTCATCGCGGCAAAGCCGGTGGCGCAGACCACGGCGTCGAGCAGATACGCGACGCCGTCGACCTCGATGCCATCCGCGGTGAAGCGCTCGATCGGCGTTGTCGAGACGTCGACGAGTTTGACGTGCGGCAAATTGTAGGTTTCGAAGTAAGCGGTATCGACGCAGAGCCGCTTGCAGCCGAACACGTTGTCCGGACACAGCAAGGCGGCCGTGGCCGGATCCTTCACCAGCTCGCGGATCTTGCGGCGGGCGAAATCGGCGATGGTATCGTTGGCGGCTTTCTCGAACAGCAGATCCCCGAAGGCGCCGAGGAACGGCAGGCCGCCGCGCGCCCAGGCTTCCTCGTACTGCTGTTCGCGCTCTTCGGGTGCCGCATCCAGCGCCGGCTTCATGTTGAATGGAAAGTAGAATCCGGTCGGGCGTCCGCGCGCCTTGGCCCGCAGCGCCGGATACTCGGCCTTGGCGGCTCGCAGATATTCCGGCGTCAGGCTCTCGTTGCGGGCCGGCACCGACCAAGTCGCTGTGCGCTGGAACACGGTGAGGGCGGCGGCCTGCTGCGCAATGATCGGGATCGACTGGATCGCCGAGGATCCGGTGCCGATCACGCCGACACGCAGCCCGCTGAAATCGACACCCTGATGCGGCCATTCACCGGTGTGATAGATCGGCCCGCGAAAATCCCCGATACCGGCAAAATCCGGGCGGTTCGGCGCCGACAGGCAGCCGACCGCCATGATGCAGAATTTTGCCGAAACCCTGTCGCCGCGGTCCGTCTCGATACGCCAGCACTTGGCTTCGTCGTCGAACGCCGCCGCGGTGACGCGCGTGTCGAACACGATATCCCGGCGAAGATCGAAACGATCGGCGACATGGTTGGCGTAGGACAGGATTTCAGGCTGCGGCGCGTACTTCTCCGACCAGTTCCACTCCTGGTCCAGTTGCTCCGAGAAAGAGAACGAGTACTGCATGCTCTCGACGTCGCAGCGCGCGCCCGGATAGCGGTTCCAGTACCAGGTGCCGCCGACGCCGCCGCCGGCCTCGAATACCCGCGCCGAAAAGCCGAGCCCGCGCAGGCGATGCAGCATGTACATTCCGGCAAAGCCCGCGCCGACGACGACGGCGTCGAAAACTGCTTCGGTTTCGAGAGGGCGCTCCCGTCGAGTTGTGGTGTCGGCAGTCATGGTGCGTGTCGTTCCTTGTAGGTCGTACTAAGCTAAACGAGATCTTCGGAAGATTTGGGGCCGCTTCTGACCTCATTTGCGGAAATGGAAGCCGATCGAAAAAATGGTCGGGAGTACTTCCACGGGAACCGGACTAGATTGAAAGTCTATTATGATATCCGCTCGAAGTCATTAGTCTAACCTTTACAAGTTCCTTCTCCGCAGGCGCCAGGGCAAGCGGGTTCGTGTTAGCAACACAAAGACTTAAAGCAAATGGATCGCTGCCCATTACATCTTTGATCGCAAACGAAATGGCCTCGTATCCTCCGAAGATTGACGGCGCTCAAGCGGCATGGGTTATTTGCCTGATCCGATCCAACCTCGCGAGCTTGCAAATAAAAACCCACGAAATTCATCTCGTTCGCCGACTCGCCTGTTAATTCCTGATTCTTATATTTTGGTAAGCGGGGTAGGCCAATCCTCCAGTGGTCGAAGCTGTTACATGGCGGATCCGAACACAGAGCTGGCTAGAAATATGCCGCAGGCGGACGGCATCGGAGATATTTACAATAGAAAAGAATCAGCACCAACTTGGCCGGCAACGCCGGTTAATCGACTTTGCCGGCCAGAGGCAATTCATTTTTGGGTTTCAGACTTGGCATAGTCCGCCGACTGCTCTTTCACGACGCTCCAGACATCGTCTTGAAAGCCGGCGATCCAATCGGTTTGCGGGACCCATTTACCTCCGTCCCACATTTCGATGCGTGTCTTACCGCCTCCGCCGTGGTCTTGCGTCGTGACTGTAATAGGTGCGATCAAGCCATTGGCATCGTAATTCTTCAGACTCTCAAGGCCATTTTTGATCTTCTCTGGCGTCAACGGCCAGCCGTCCTTCTTGATCGCAAGGCGGACGCCCTCGAATGCGATGGAGTAGATCGCCAAACCGGTGTTGTAGTAGACGTCCTCGGTAAATTTGCGGTCGCCATTTCCTTTGTTTTTGTCGTAAAGTTCTTTGAGAATTTCCTGGACCAGAGGTTGGTTTGACCCGCCGGCGACGTTGGTGCCGCGTTTCAATCCTTTGGCGACATCGGGCCCGATATTTTTGATATCGACCTCGTTGAGCCAATTAACGGCGATATATTTTTCAATCGGGATACCATTGCGCTTCATCTCGCGCGACGCGATCACATGCATATTAGACAGGCTCCAGCTCACGATCCAATCCGGGTTGAGACGACGGATCTGCGTCCATGCCGAGGCCTGATCGTTACCCGGCAGCGGATACGGCACGAGCTGCAACTCGAAACCTTCCTTCTGCGCCAGCGTCTTCAGAATACCGATCGGTTCCTGTCCGAACGGATAATCGATGTAGAAGAACGCGACCTTGACGCCCTTCAGATTTCCGCCGGACTTCTGTTTGATGTATTCGATGTCATTGGCGGCCTGGCCCCAATAGGTCGGTCCGATCGGGAATACCCATTTGAACACGTTGCCATCGACCGCATCCCCACGACCGACCAGCGACTGGATCAGGATGTTGCCATCCTTCATGATGCGCGGAAGGACAGCGCGCGATACCGGCGTCGACAACATGTCGAACACCATCACGCCTTCGCGCTTCAGGCGTTCGTAGCATTCGATGCCGCGCTGCGGCTCGTTGCCGTGGTCCTGCACGACTATTTCGATTGGATGGCCTTCAAGGCCGCCTTTTGAATTGAGAAGATCGGCATAGTCGCGCGCAGCTTGGGCGATCTGCGGTGTGACGAACGTGTAGGCCTTGCTGAGGTCATAGCATAGCGCGAAGCGCACCGGATCGGCCGCGCCTGCCGGCATGACGTTGAATAGCGTCAACGCCAGTCCGGCCAGTATGGATAGTAACTTCATTTTATATCCTCCCTTGTTGGACTGAGTGAACTGCAGAACGTCTATCAAAGCCAACTCTTATTGAATGACACGTGTCCGGCGATCGTCAGGTCAGCCATCGTTTCCGCCGCCGGTAATGCTTGATGTCATGAAAATTCTTGTTTTCCGCGCCTCCTAGGTAGAATTCCTGAATGTCGGGATTCTTCTTCAACGCCGCGGCGCTGCCGTGCATCACGATGCGGCCGCTTTCGATCAGATAGCCGTGGGAGACGATTTCGAGCGCGGCAATCGCGTTCTGCTCGACCAGCAATATCGAGAGTCCTTGATCGCGGTTGATGCGGCCGAGGATTTGGAAGATTTCAGCGACGAGGAAAGGAGCCAGTCCAAGGCTGGGTTCGTCGAGCATTAATAGTTTCGGCTGGGTCATCAAAGCACGGCCGATTGCGAGCATTTGTTGTTCGCCGCCGGAGAGATAACCCGATGCGACGGTCCGGCGCTCGTGCAGACGCGGGAAATAACTGTAAACCCGCTCCTTGTTGCGGTTCATGTCCTGGCGGCTATGCAACGCCGAAGCCGCGATCAGGTTCTCGTCGGGCGTGAGATGTTCGAACACCCGGCGCCCTTCGAGCACGTGGGCGATTCCCAGCTTGACGCGGTCCTGCGGCATCAGGCCGCCAATGCTTTGGCCGCGGAACTGCAATTCGCCCCGCCGCACCTCACCCCGTTCGGCAGCGAGCAAGCCACTGATGGATTTCAGCGTCGTACTCTTTCCCGCGCCATTAGCGCCGAGCAGGGCCACCATTCCGCCCTCGGGCACCTCGATCGAAACACCCTTGATCGCAAGGGAGACGTAGTCGTAGACGACCTCAATATTGTTGAGGGACAGTATCTTAGCGGCAATCGGTGCGTTCATGGCGTTCGTGCTTCCTGCTATTTCTTCGTGTAGCCGAAAGGCCATACCAGGAGATAGTCCCGAATGTTGTTGTAGATCTTCCCAAGCCCCAGCGGTTCGATCAGGAGAAACCCGATAATGAGCGCGCCGTAAAGAGCTTGAGGCAGGTGAGCCAGAGTTTCGATACCGAGCGAGAATCCGAACTTCGTCGCTGCCCAGGAGATGAAACTGTTCATCACGCCCGGCATCAGCAGAATGAACGCGGCGCCGAAATAGCTGCCAATGATGCTGCCCAAACCTCCCACGATGACCATCGCCAGCGCCTGGATCGAGACGTCGACGGAGAACTGCTCTGGGGTTACGGCATGGTAAAATGTACCGATCAGAATGGCGCCGGTGACACCCGCGATGAACGAGGATGTCGCGAAGGCCACCAGTTTGAAGTAGAAGCTATTCACTCCGATGACCGCGGCGGCGTAATCTTTCTCCCGAACAGCGACCAGAGCGCGGCCGAGCGCGGTGCGCCGCAGGTTGAGCATGAATGACGTGACAAGAACACACCAGACCAAAGCGACGTAATACAGTCCCGCGTCCGAGGTAACAGGCCAGCCCAGCAGCCGAATGTCGGGGGCTTGCAAAGTTGCTTGTGTACCGCCGCTGATCGCGGGCACGTGCGAGATCGTCCAGTCCATGACGAACTGCAGGGCGAGCGTGCTGAGCGCCAGATATAGGCCCTTCACGCGCAAAGCAGCGAAAGCGAAAACACTTCCGATAACCGCTGCCGTTACTCCCGCGAGGACGATGGCAATCTCCCACGGTATGCCTGCCCTGGTGGCATGAACCGCGGCGTAGGCACCGATTCCCATCACCGCTGCGTAGCCGAGATGAAATTGGCCCGCCCATCCAAGGATCAAATTGAGACCGAGCGCGCCCGCAGTCCAGACAAGCCAAGGCAGCAAATAACTGCTGAGATAAAGCGTGTTCATGTAAGTCGGCGCGGCCAGCGCCAGCAACAGCAGAATACCAATCATCCATCGATCGGCAGGGATCGGAAATAATGCCCGGTCGGCTCCATAATTCGTATGAAAAATCCCGGCTTGACGGAATAGCATGATCCTAGACCCTCTCGATGTCGTGGCGACCGAAAAGTCCGTGCGGTCGAATCAAGATAGTCAAGATCAGCATCGCCGCATCGACAAGGTCGCGACTCGCGCCACCCACCAGGGGATCGAGAACGCTGGATGCAATGCCCTCGACGACGCCGAGCAGGACGCCGGCGAGCAACGCGCCTCCTATACTGTCCAGTCCGCCCAAAACGGCCACGGTCACGCCCTTGAGCAGCAGTTGCGCGAGCGATTGATCGACGCCCTGTACCGAACTCCAGAGCACACCGGCAATCGTCGCGACTACCGCTGACATGGCCCAAGACAGCGCGACGCCGCGCTCGACCGAAATGCCGACCGACCAGGCCGCCGTATAATCATCGGAAATCGCACGCAAAACCACACCCATCCGGGTCCGGAAGAACATCACGAAAAAACCGAACATCGCAATTGCGACCACCGCTCCAAAAGCGTAAGCGCGGTTGATTAATAATGGACCAAGAAAAAGCGGGGCATCGCTGATGCCCAGATCCATGGGTCGCGTGGTACCGCCCCAAATGGTCATCGAGCCGGCTCGCAGGAAAATCTCCAGCCCGAGCGTCATCATCAGGATCATGATGATGGGGCGGCCGGCGAGGCGCCGCAGCGCCACCCGTTCGATGGCCAACCCGATGATGAACATTGTGATGATCGCCAGCGAAATCGCGGCCCAGATCGGCGCGCCTGCGTTGTTGGCGAATGCAAGCACGACATAAGCGGCCAGCATCGTCATCGAGCCCTGAGCAAGATTAGGCACCGATGACGATTTGTAGATCAGGACGATTCCCATCGCGACCAGTGAATACATCAAGCCAATAAGCGCGCCGTTGGCAGCGGATTCCAGCAATGATGTCGCGTCCATGCGTCAGGCCTCCTGTACCGACAGCGTGCGTTCGATGACGCCGACTTCGCCCGACTCGTAGCCGACTTTGGCCTGCATCAGCACCGTGTTCTGATGCCCGTAGATGGCGTCGATGATCGGTTTGTAGCGCTCCTCCACGACGTTGCGGCGGATTTTGCGGGTTCTGGTGATTTCGCCGTCGTCGGCATCGAATTCCTTGTGCAGGCAGACGAACTTCCGCAACTGCAATCCAATCGGCAGTGCGCTGTTGACGTGCTTTACCGCGGCAGCGATCAGGGCGATGATCTGTGGCTTCTGCGACAGGTCGGCATAGGAGATGTAGGAAATGCCGCGCAGTTCCGCCCAAAGGCCGACAGCTTCCTTGTCGATGCAGATGATGGCTGACAGCGTATCGCGGCCGCTTCCGAGCACCGCAGCATCCTTGATGTACGGACTGAATTTGAGCCGGTTCTCGATATAGTTGGGAATATAGCGCTCGCCCTTGGCGGTGTGCACGACGTCCGACAGGCGCCCTAGCACCACGAGGTGGCCGTCAGGTTCGACGTAACCTGCATCTCCAGTGTGCAACCAGCCGTCTTCGAGGCTTTCGCGCGTGGCCTCGTCCTGTTTGAAATATCCGCTGAAGACACTGCCGGAGCGGATCAGAATTTCGCCGGCGTCGCTTATCCGGATATCGACGCCCGGCAGGGGACGGCCGACGGTGTGCAGCCTTACCTCGTCGAGGCCCTGGATGGCGTTGTAGGCGCTGGTTTCGGTCTGACCGTAGAGCTGACGTAGTTTGATGCCGAGCGCGCGGTAAAAGACGAAGGTATCCTCGCCCATCGCCTCACCGCCGGTGAAGGCGCCGCGCAAACGGGTCAGGCCGAACTGGTCCTTGATCGGTCCATAGACCAACCATTCGCCAAGCGGGTTCAACAACCGCTGCTTGAGGGTGGGTTGACTGCCTTCGAGCTTGCTCTTTTCGGATGAAATAGCCGACGCCATGAAAAACTTGTAGACCCGCTTCTTCAGCCACGAGGAGTCTTCCATGCGCACCTGGATGGTGGTCAGCAGATTGTCCCAGCTGCGCGGCGCGGCCAGATAGAAGGTCGGCGCAATCTCGCGCAGGTTTTGCAGCACGGTTTCCTGGCGCTCGGGAATATTGATGGTGAAGTGAAGTGCGATTCCGGCGCCCATCGTCACCGCGAAGTCGCCGACCCAGGCGATCGGCAGATAGGCCAGAATGCTCTCGCCGAACTTGAACGCTCCGCCTCGATAGGCATTTCGAACGCCGGCCAGGAAGTTGCGATGCGACAGCACCACCCCCTTGGGCTTGCCAGTACTCCCGGACGAATGCACGAACACGGCCGGGCCTTCAGGCTGTGCGCGGGCGATCAACTCGTTTCGCAGGTTTGGATAGCGGGCGAGCAACTCAGCGCCCCTTGCCTGGAGCGCGTCCCATGAGATCAGGCCCGGATTGGCGTAGCCGGCTAGTCCACGCGGATCGTCGTAGATAATGTGTTCGATCGTCGCGCCTTGCTCGCGTAGATCCAGGATCTTGTCGACTTGCTCCTGGTCTTCGGCAAGCGCGAAACGCGCGCCTGCCTCGTGGACGAAGTGGCGGATTTCATCGAGAGTTGCATCTGGGAACGCCGGCATTGCGTATCCATTGACAGCGCCGGCGGCCAGCATCCCGGCGTAAAGTCGAGGTCGGTTGTCGCCGAGCACCAGCACGACGTCGTCTGCCTTGAAACCCAGACCTTCAAGACCAGCGGCACAGTAGAGTACGATATCAAGCAGCTCCTGCCACGTCGTCTGCTTCCAGATGCCCTTGCTTTTTTCCCGCATCGCGACACGGTTGGGAAAGGCTCCGGCATTCTGCGCCAGAACGCGCATCAGAGTGCTATCGGTTTCGAAATTCCAGGCCGAGGCCTGCTCAGCGGGCGGCATGCGCGCCCCCAATGTAAGCCTCGACCACTCGTGGGTCGGCGATGACGTCGGCCGGCACGCCGCTGCCGATCATTTCGCCGTAGTTCAACGCCAGCATGCGATCGCAAATGCCCGTGATGACGTCCATATGGTGCTCGATCAGCAGCACAGTGACATTGCGTTCATCGCGTGCATCCAGGATGAAGCGCGCCATGTATTCCTTTTCTTCCTGGTTCATCCCCGCCATCGGCTCGTCGAGGATCAGGAAGCTCGGTTCGGCCGCCAATGCGCGCGCCA
>Ga0209023_10005470_pt1 | contig 13858 bp, 10 predicted proteins | sample LakOneMetagenome_FD_187468 | JGI IMG/M metagenome (GOLD analysis project Ga0209023, IMG submission 187468) | Freshwater and sediment microbial communities from Lake Erie, Canada (SPAdes) (version 2) | ecosystem: Environmental > Aquatic > Freshwater > Lentic | place: Lake Erie, Canada...
CCGCTCTATACGGCGGGCATGATTTTCCTTCTGCTGGAAAACCATAAGGTGCTGCTCGATCTTCATCGCTCGGAACACAACAATCGCCAGATGGCGTATCGCGATCTGCTCACCGGTCTTCCCAACCGCGCGATGAACCGGAAGCTGTTTTCCGAGATGCTGTCCAGCCCGGATTTCGATCCATCATCCGGCAATTCAAAACTCGCGGTGTTCTGTCTCGATCTCGATGGCTTCAAGGCCGTCAACGACCGGTTCGGACATGCGACAGGCGACGCTGTTCTTGTCGCGGTAGCCAAGCGCCTGGGCGAAAGCGTGCGCGATGCGGATTTTGTCTGCCGTCTCGGTGGTGATGAGTTCGTTATCCTATTGCCGGATATCGCTGACGACGAAGCCTGCGCGATTGCCCGGCATATCGTCTCTGCTGTCTCGAAATCGTTCGACTTTGCTCCGGCCGCCCGAATTGGCGTCAGCATCGGCATTGCCGCTGCGCCGCGGGATGGCACGACGGCTGACGAACTTCTGAGTGTTGCGGACCGCGCGATGTATGAGGCCAAGCGCCGGGGCAAGGGTGGATTCGTCATGCACGCGTCATGTTTGGACGTTGTGAGTCTGATCCCCTCGCTGGAAGCAGGCGAGACTCCGTTTGCCGCGGAATCGACGATGGCTGATGCTGTGAATTGAGTGGACGGCACTCCGACTGCGCTGGTTGAGAACATTCTTCCAACGTCGCATATCCAGAGCGAGGAGCAGGGGAATGGATCGAAACGAATCCTGATTTCGTAGAATTTAAGCGGTTTGCGGCTCGAAATCTGATGCGCGTGCGTTGCAAGATGGCGCGGACGTTCGCTGCATTGCGCAACATGGTTTCGTTGACGCGGTTTAGATTGAGTCTAACATTCATGCAGGCCCTTGAGAGGCCATCGGGAGGAATGCATGAATTCTTTCGTCAACACGGCTGCCCGCCGCGTTCGCTCCAGCAATGCCGCAACCCAGCGTTCACCGCTGGGTTTTTTGATTCTTGCGTCGGCTGTTGCTGTGTTTGCCAGTTTTTCCGGAGCTTCGGCGCAATCGCCCGCCAAGGGATCGCCTGAACACATCAAGGCTGTGACATCCGCCGTCGATCAGAATTCGATCAAGGCCAACGCCGCCACGTCGAACGACTGGCCGGCAGTCGGTCTGGACCTCGGGGAAACCCGTTTCAGCAGACTCAACCAGATCAACACCGACAACGTGAAGAATCTGGGCCTTGTCTGGTCCTACAATCTGGAATCCTCGCGCGGCGTCGAGGCGACGCCGGTTGTCGTCGATGGCATTATGTATGTCACGGCCTCGTGGAGCGTGGTGCACGCCATCGATGTTCGCACCGGCAAGAAGATCTGGACCTTCGACCCCGAGGTGCCGCGCGGCATCGGCTACAAGGGCTGCTGCGACGTCGTGAACCGCGGTGTCGCGCTTCACAAGGGTAAGATTTATGTCGGTGCGTATGACGGCCGGCTGATCGCGCTCGATGCTGTCACCGGCAAGAAGGTCTGGGAAAAGGACACGCTGATCGACAAGGAGCATTCCTACACCATCACCGGTGCGCCGCGTGTGGTGAACGGGAAGGTCGTGATCGGCAACGGCGGCGCTGAATACGGCGCACGCGGTTATGTCACGGCTTACGATGCCGAGACGGGCAATCAGGCCTGGCGCTGGTTTGTTGTTCCGGGCGATCCATCGAAGCCATTTGAAGATGAATCGATGGAAGCCGCCGCCAAGACATGGGATCCGGCGGGCAAGTACTGGGTCAATGGCGGCGGCGGCACCGCATGGGACACCATCACTTTCGATCCCGAGCTGAACCTCGTCTACATCGGGACCGGCAACGGTTCGCCGTGGAACCGGCATCTGCGCAGCCCGGCTGGCGGCGACAACCTGTATCTGGCGTCGATTGTCGCGCTGAATGCCGACACCGGAAAGTATGTCTGGCACTATCAGGAAACGCCGGGCGATCACTGGGATTACACTTCGACCCAGCCGATGATCCTGGCGGACATCAACATCGACGGCGCGCCGAGGAAGGTCATTCTTCATGCGCCGAAGAATGGCTTCTTCTTTGTCATCGATCGCACCAACGGCAAGTTCATCTCGGCCAAGAACTTCGTCGATGTGAACTGGGCTACCGGCTACGACGCCAACGGACGGCCGATCGAGGTTGCTGCGGCACGCGATCCTGAAAAGGGAATGGACAGCATTCCGGGTCCTTACGGTGCCCATAACTGGCATCCGATGTCGTTCAATCCGATGACAGGGCTGGTCTATCTGCCGGCGCAGGGCGTGCCGCTCAACCTCACGCCGCAGAAGGGCTGGAAGCATAACGCCAACCAGCCCGGTGAGTTTGGTGGCAACACCGGCTGGAACACCGGCTTCGTGCTGAACGCGACCCCGCCCAAGAACCTGCCATTCGGCCGGCTCATTGCGTGGGACCCTGTGAAGCAGAAGGAGGCGTGGAAGCAGGAATACGTTGCACCATGGAACGGCGGAACGCTGACCACGGCCGGCAATCTCGTCTTCCAGGGAACGGCTGACGGCCGCTTCATCGCCTACAATGCGACAACCGGCGACAAGCTCTGGGAGTCGCCGACCGGCACCGGCGTTGTGGCTGCGGCGTCAACCTACATGGTCGACGGCAAGCAGTATGTGTCTGTCGCGGTCGGGTGGGGCGGTGTGTTCGGCATCGCGGCTCGCGCCACCGAAGGCGATAACCCCGGCACGGTCTACACCTTCGCGGTCGACGGCAAGGCACCACTGCCGAAGATCACGAAGTACCAGATGGAAAACCTTCTCGAGGGCGTGAAGTACAATCCGGCTGACGTTGGACCGGGAACGCTGCTGTATGTCAGCAGCTGCGTGACCTGTCATGGCGTGCCGGGCGTCGACAAGGGCGGCAACGTCCGGAACCTTGGCTATGTCGGCGCAGAGACCATCGCGAACCTGAAGAACTTCGTGTTCAAGGGGCCGCATATGGACAAGGGCATGCCGGACTTCACCGGCAAGCTGAGTGACGATGATGTGGTCAAGATCATCGCCTTCATTCAGGGGACCGCGGACGCAGTTCGTCCTCCGAAGAAGTAGATATGGCGCGTAGCGGAGCTGTTCGGCTTTCGCTGCGCGTCCTTGAAGTTGAACTGGTCACACCCATTCCGGGTCTGCGTAAAAAACGCAGCCCGGGATGACGTTGTGGCAGGCGCGCCAGAAATTCGCGGTAAATCCAGAAGCTTGAACACGAGGTCGCCGCGCATCCGGTTGCGGACGGGTTGCGTGGTGATCCGGTCTGACCTATTGAAGCCGTCGAGCGCTCCTGACCCGGCTGGATAGAGCATCGGATTTCGATTCCGAGGGTCGGGAGTTCGAATCTCTCGGAGCGCGTCAGCTATCCACGTAAAATCGATGTCAAAGAACCCTTCCTCGGACCGAAACAGGCCGCCCCCACCAGCGCTCGCAAGGGCGATGATGGCCTTGCAGATGCAGCAGTTCGGGGATGCTGAACAGCTTGCGTCGCAGGTTCTGAAATCCGACCGCGGCAACACGCTTGCCGCAGAAGTTCTGGGGCGCGCGCTGTTGGCGCAAAATCGTCTTGAGGACGCTATCGGCCACCTGTCGAAATTTGCGCGCAGGACCGGCGAGCCTTCAATCGAAACATTGCTTGCAGGCATGCTCGCGGCTGTCGGCCGCCGCGACGAAGCGCTGGATCATCTGCGCCGCGCCGTCACCCGGCGGCCACCCTACGTTCCGGCATTTGCCGAACTCGCGCTTCAGTTACGCAAGAGCGGACAGCTTGAAGATGCGATGACTGTCACCGAAAGCGGTCTGGCGCTCGTACCGCTATCGGCCGATCTGCAGCTTGCCCTCGGATATGTTCTGGCGGACCGCAACGAGCGCGTCCGGGCGCGGGAGGTGTTTGCGAGCATCCACGCGGCGGAGCCGGCGCATCACGATGCGATGCTGGCTCTGGCCGGGGCGCTGATATGGGATGGCGACTACAAACAGGCTGCCGACCTCTATCGTCGTGCGCTGACGATCAAGCCTTTGGATGACACGCGCATCCGTCTGGCAAAATGCTTGCTTGAACTTCGGCAGCGGGAGGAGGCGGAAGTGCTCTTTCGCTCCGCCGCCCATGGGGTGAGCCAGTTGGCTGCTCCGGCGGTCATCGGGATGGTGTCCGCATCGCATGGACGAATCTTCCTGCAGCCAAGTGCGGCGCTGGATTTCCTTCGTGCGCGGAGTAGTTAGTCGCGATCAGGCCCGAAACTGACGCCGGTAAACGCCGGACTCGCGCGACATCTGGCCGAGGAGATCGTGCGTGCGCTGCGTGTTTTCTTCCGTGAAAACAGCGGTTCGCAGATTCCATTTTTCCCGCTTCACCGGGAAGCACTGAGCGATCGGCGTTCCTTTCGGCAATACGCCGTTGAAATTCGCGTCGCGCCACCGCGTCGGAAAATGAATCCAGCCATCGCGATAGTTGTCGCAATCGACCCACCCCGTCAGCGTTGTGAAGGGCAGATCGAACCTATTGACCGGATGCGTGAACAACAGGGAGTAACCTTCGGGTGCCTCGATGGTCCAGAGGTTGTGAAACTTGATCACGAAGCGGTCAGACTCGAAAAGTGGCGTGCCCGTCAGTTGCGTGCTGTCATGCAGTCCGATGGGTGAGCGCGGAAAGTTCACCGTGCTGCATGGCGGCAGATCGTTGTCCCACGAAAACTCGCCGTTCTCGACCTTGATGTCGCAGATCAGCGGGATCAGAAAACCTGAGGTCATCGCATCCACGAAGGGCGGGCAACGCTTCACGGTGTCGTTCTGGCCCCCCATGATCTCGCTGGACACCTCCTGGGGCATGGTTCGCAGCCACTCCGGCAGCCCTTGCGCTGCGGGGATCGGAGGCGGCAGCAGGCCTTCGAGTTCTTTCGGGCAGCGAAATGTCAGCAATTGCGAGGTGTCAGGCGGGGGCATAACAGCGGCAGTCTCAAATCAGGAGATGGAATATAGGCCAGCTTGATGGTATCATCTGCCTTGTTCGCTTGCCACTCATAAGCCTATGCAATGCAGACCGGCAATGAAGTGCCGCTTGAATCCGCGCGGCGTTCGGAGGCCGAGCGCCATCCGTCATCCTTAACGGAATTCCAACACAACAAAGCCAAAGTTGGACTTCATCTGTTCCGACCTGTTCGATGGCAGGCTATATTTCCGATATGCGATTTTGGGTTCCAGCCATGATTTTGATCGCGTTGAGCGGTCCCGCTCATGCGGACCTGCGCATCACGCGCGACCATGGCGGCTATGTCGAAGAGTACAAGGAAAAGTATTCGCGAATTCGCGCGCGAGGCGAGCGCGTCATCATCGACGGCATTTGCAACTCGGCTTGTACGATGGTGTTCGGCATCGTCCCGATGAACAAGATTTGCGTGACGCCGCGCGCCAGCCTCGGCTTTCATTTGGCCTACTATGATAAGTCCTGGACCTTCGGCATCAAGGTCAACAGCAGCGAGGGGACGTCGGATCTGATGTCCTACTATCCGCCGTCTGTGAAGTCGTGGATCAGCCGCAACGGCGGCCTCACCAACGAGATGAAGAAGATCAAGAACGGCGCCGATCTCTGGCAGATCGTCGATCCGTGCCCGGAAGAGTTTTTCTGAGATAGCACCATAGGCCTTATTCGGTCCTGCGAGGCAGGACCGAATGGCTTGTTTTGTCAGAACGTCACCACGCCCCGGATCGATTGGCCGGACTTCATCAGGTCGAACGCCTTGTTGATGTCGTTCAACGGCATCACATGGGTAATCATCGGGTCGATCTGAATCTTGCCCTGCATGTACCAGTCGACGATCTTCGGCACGTCGGTGCGGCCGCGCGCGCCACCGAACGCCGTGCCTTTCCAGACGCGGCCTGTGACGAGCTGGAACGGACGGGTTGCGATCTCGGCGCCTGACGGCGCAACACCGATCACGATCGACTGGCCCCAGCCGCGATGGCACGCTTCCAGCGCCTGACGCATCACCGTGACATTGCCGGTGCAGTCGAAGGTGTAGTCCGCGCCGCCGATCTGGTCTTCCTTCGTCTTCGTCATGTTGACGAGGTGCGCGACGAGGTCTTTTCCGACCTCGGTTGGATTGACGAAATGTGTCATGCCGAAGCGCTCGCCCCATGCCTTGCGGTCATTGTTGATGTCGACGCCGATGATCATGTCGGCACCGGCGAGGCGCAGGCCCTGCAAGACGTTCAGCCCGATGCCGCCGAGACCGAACACGATGGCTTTCGCACCTTGCTCGACTTTCGCGGTGTTGATGACCGCGCCGATGCCGGTGGTGACGCCGCAGCCGATGTAGCAAACCTTGTCGAACGGCGCGTCTTCGCGAATCTTCGCCACGGCGATTTCCGGAAGCACGGTGTAATTCGCGAAGGTCGATGTGCCCATGTAGTGGTGGATCGGCTTGCCGCCGAGGGAGAAGCGCGAGGTGCCGTCCGGCATCAAGCCCTGGCCCTGCGTAGCGCGGATCGCGGTGCAGAGATTGGTCTTGCGCGACAGGCAGGATGGGCACTGGCGGCATTCCGGCGTGTACAGCGGAATGATATGGTCGCCCTTCTTGACGCTGGTGACGCCACGGCCCACATCGACGACGATGCCAGCGCCCTCGTGGCCGAGAATGGCAGGGAAGAGGCCTTCCGGGTCTGCGCCGGACAGCGTGAATTCATCAGTGTGACACACGCCGGTCGCCTTGATCTCGACCATCACTTCGCCCTCGCGGGGGCCTTCGAGCTGGACGGTGGTGATCTCAAGCGGTTTGCCGGCTGCGGTGGCGACGGCGGCGCGAACATCCATGAGTGAATCCTCTGTGTTATTGATCTGCGTTTTTTGAACGCGTGGCCTAGTGGTCTGATTCTAACATTCGCATCCCTTTTCAGCAGGTATTCTTGCGAATGTTAGAATCGATAGACCACTAGCAAGTGTAAGTTTCTAGTGGAGTTTTGGATTTGACATTCGCTTTACGAGCTAGCTGGCAGCAGGTAGCGAATGTCAAATCCACTCCACTAGCGTATTTGACGATTGCCCGTCACCATAGGATCGGGCAAGCAGATGCGCAAATGAGCACATCGTCATCTCAACGCACATTCGAATCGATGGCCGGGCGCGCCGCGCCAGCGGTCTTCGTCGTGCTGTGGAGCACAGGATTTGTCGGCACAAAATATGTGCTGGAGGGAGCCGAACCGCTGACCTATCTCGCGGTGCGAATGGCGCTTGCGGCACTGCTGATGGGGGCGATTGCCGCGATCTGGCGCGCGAAGTGGCCGAGGGGCACTGATGTGTTTCACGGCGCCGTTTCGGGCCTGCTGGTGCATGGATTTTATCTCGGCGGGACATCGGTGGCGATCTACCATTCGGTGCCCGCGGGATTGTCGGCGCTGATTCCGGGCCTGCAGCCGATCCTGATGTCCACACTGGCGAACCGCTGGCTCGGTGAGCGAGTCACGCCGCTGCAATGGACAGGATTGTTGATGGGGCTGGCGGGGACGCTGACCGTTCTGCACGGGCGTAATATGTCGGGCGATGCGGGATGGGGCTGGCTCGCCACCTGCGTCGCATTGATCAGCATCACGCTCGGAACACTCTATCAGAAGCGGTACTGCAGCCAGATCGACTGGCGTTCCGGAAACTGCATCCAGTTTTTCTCGGCTTGTGTGCTGTTTTCACTCGGCGCATTTCTGTTCGAGACGCGCGTGATTGTCTGGAACCATGAATTTGTTTTCGGCCTTGTGTGGCTGGTGCTGGTGCTGTCGATCGGATCGATCGGCCTTTTGTACTGGCTGATCCGTCATTCGGCGGCGACGCGTGTGGCCAGCTTTTTCTATCTCGTGCCGGGAACGACGGCGCTGATGGCCTATTGCTTGTTCGACGAGCGGCTGGACATGCTTTCAATCGCGGGCATGGTGATTTGCGCGGCGGCGGTGCTGCTGGTGAACAAGAGCGCGGCAACGCGAAGCTAGGACCCGCGGGTCTTGGCATAGGCCGCCAGTGCGCGGGCACGTGCGGCCTTGTGATCGACCATCGGCTCCGGATAGGTCTTGCCCAGAGTGATGCCGGCAGCGGCAAGCTCCATCGGCGTTGCTTCCCAAGGCTGATGGATTAGCTTTGCGGGAAGGCGCGCCAGTTCCGGCACCCACTTTGAGACGTAAGCACCGTCCGGATCGAATTTCTCGCCCTGCAAGACCGGATTGAAGATGCGGAAGTAGGGCGCGGCGTCGGCACCGGAGCCCGCAACCCATTGCCAGCTTGCCGGATTGCTGCCGGGATCGGCGTCGACGAGCGTATCCCAGAACCATTTCTCGCCGTGGCGCCAGTCGATCAAGAGATGCTTGACCAGAAACGATGCGACGACCATGCGCACGCGGTTGTGCATGACTCCGGTGTGCCAGAGTTCGCGCATGCCGGCATCCACAATGGGATAGCCGGTCTGGCCGCGCTGCCACGCGCGAAGCGCCCTTGCATCATGCCGCCATGGAAAGGCATCGAACGATGGTTGCAGATTTTCCTTCGCGAGTTGCGGAAGATCGAACAGCAGATGACGCGAGAATTCGCGCCAGCCGAGTTCACTCAGAAATTTTCCAACGTCGCTGCCGATCGTCGGCTTTTGTGCCGCTGCAAAGTTTGCAGCATGCCAAACCTGTCGCGGGCTGATTTCGCCGAACCGCAGATGTGGCGACAGGCGAGAGGTGCCGTCGCGGTCGGGCCGGTCGCGCAGTGACGCATATCCCTTGATGTCGTTCTCGAGAAAATCATGCAGCCGTTCTTGCGCCGCGCTTTCGCCGGGTGTCCATGTTGCGCGCAGACCACGGGCCCAGTCGGGACGGGTGGGTTCGAGGTTCCAAGAGGCGAGATCATCGCTCGCAATCTTTGGTCCGGCTTTTAATGTTTTGGGCGTAGGCAGGGGCTGCGGGGGATCGCCAAGACTGAGGATACGCTTCCAGAATGGCGTGAACACGCGCAGCCCACGGCCATTCTTGTTGCGAAGGCTTGATGGCTTCACAAGCAAGTCACTTGGAAAACTGTGTGCCGAAACGCCGATCTTCTGCAGCGCGGTTCGGACATCGCGCTCGACAGCGGATTGATCGGGAACCTCGCTTTCGATCCAGTGGACGGCTGATGCCTGAACCTTCTGTGCGAGATCGGAGATGACATCGGCGGCTGCGCCTCGACGCAGTACGAGCGTTTGTCCGCGCTTGGCGAGGGTTGCCTGAAGACTCCGAAGTGACTGCGCGAGCCACCAACGCGATGCGCCGCCAAGCGGGCGTCCGCGCGGTGGGCGGAGGGAAGGGCTTTCTTCGTCCAGCACGTAAAGGCACACCAGCGGCGCGCCACTCTGTGCGGCGGCGTGCAACGCTGGATGATCCGATAAGCGAAGATCATCACGGAACCACACGATCACAGGGAAGGCGGACGAATCCGTCATGCGTGTTGGTAATCCTCCGGGTTGCGCTGCGCTTGATCGCCTAGCGAACAATTAATGGAACGGTAAGCATGAACTGTCAAAGTGTGCCGATTTTGAACGGAACGCTTTCTCAGGGACAATCGCATGGCTTTCGGTTTCGGGAAGAACTCCCTTGGTTTTCCAAAGCTCAAGCTCGGCGCGAAGGCGATGCTCAGCGCGGCGTTGCTGATCGCGATGACCACGTCGATGGTGGTGGGTGCGGCATATTGGTCACTCAGCAGGGAGTTCGAGGCGCGCGGCAAATCCGACATTGAGACCAGCCTTCGCACGCTGGCGCTGGCCTTCGCCGAAACCAGTCCCGAGGCCAAGGTCGCCATCAAGGACGGCAGCGTGAGCCGTGCCGAGATTCCGGCGATGCCCGCGTTCAAGGATCATGCGACGGTGGATCGCGCAGTGTCCTATGTCGGCGGCAACGCGACGATCTTTGTTTACGACGATGCGACGAAGCAGTTCATCCGGCGCACCACCAACGTCAAGAAGGAGAACGGCGACCGCGCTGTCGGAACCCAGCTGGCGCCGGATCATCCCGGCCAACAGATCATCCGGAGCGGGCAGGCTTACAAGGGGCCGGCGGTCTTGTTCGGCAAGAGCTTCATGACGGCTTATCAGCCGGTGTTCGATACGGCGGGGAAAGTCGTCGGCATTCTCTATGTCGGCATTCCGACGGACCCGCTCGATGCCATGCTTCAGCACGCCATGATATTCATGACTGCCGCTGCGGTGATCGGAGCGTTGCTGGTTCTCGCGCTGACCATGCTGCTCGTGCGCAGCGTCACGCGTCCGCTCAGGTCCGTCACAGACACGCTGACATCGCTTGCCGACGGCAAGTCCGATGTGAACGTCGATCATGTCGACCGGCATGACGAGATTGGCGCGATTGCCCGGACCGTCGGTGTGTTCAAGTCGAATTCACTTGAACGCCGCCGTCTCGAAGCGGAGCGAAAGAGCGCCGAGGCGGAATCCGCCGAGAAGCGAAAAGCCGAATTGAGAAACTTCGTGGATGAATTCCAGTCGAACGTCGGCGGGATCCTCGACAAGGTTCTTCATTCGTCCGGCGAGTTTGAAAGTGCGGCGCGAAATCTGACCCAGACCGCGCGCAGCACGGCGCATCTGTCCCAGGCATCAGCCGATGCTTCGACACAGGCATCCGAGCATGTGCGCAACGCCGCCGCCGCGTCGGAGGAACTCACAAGCTCCATCGCGGAAATCAACCGCAGGGTTCAAGAATCGAACGGGATCGCTTCCAGCGCAGTGAAGCAAGCCGCCGCCACCGATGAGCGGATGGCGGACTTGTCACGCGCGGGCGATCGCATCGGAGACGTCGTGAAGCTCATCACCTCGATTGCCGAACAGACCAATTTGCTTGCGCTCAACGCGACCATCGAGGCGGCGCGGGCGGGCGAGGCGGGACGCGGTTTTGCCGTGGTTGCCCAGGAGGTCAAGAACCTTGCGGGCCAGACGGCAAAAGCCACCGACGAAATCAGCGGTCATATCGTCAATATGCAGGCGGCAACGCATGAGTCGGTGTCCGCGATCAAGGCGATCGGACAGACCATCGAGCGCATCAACGATATTGCGACGTCGATCGCGGCGGCAGTGGAACAGCAGGGCGCGGCGACGCAGGAAATCGCCAGAAGCGTGCAGGCGGCGGCGGGCGTGACCACTGAAGTCGCAGCCAATGTCGGGCAGGTCGCCGACGGCGCGAAGCAGACCGGTGAAACCTCGGACAGCATCCTCGTCTCGGCGCAGGCTCTGAGCGGCGAAAGCCTTCACCTCCAGGCCGAGGTCGGGCGCTTTCTCGACGGCGTCAGGGCGGCGTGACGCTCGCAAGTACAAATAAAAAAGGGACGCGTTGCGTCCCTTTTTCTTGTCCGTGATTGCCGCGATTACTTCGGTTGCGGAACGATCCGGATGTAGGGCTTGGGCGATTTCCAGCCGCCCGGATAGATCGTCTTGGCCTCATCATCCGAAACCGAACCGGCGATGATGACGTCCTCACCCTGTTTCCAGTCGGCAGGGGTGGCGACACGATGCTTGGCCGTGAGCTGCAGCGAGTCGATCACGCGCAGAATCTCGTCGAAGTTGCGCCCGGTGGTCATCGGGTAAACGAGAACCAGCTTCACCTTCTTGTCCGGCCCGATGATAAACACCGTGCGTACCGTGGCATTGTCGGCGGCGGTGCGGCCATCGGCGCCGCCGGCGGTGTCCGCGGGGAGCATGTTGTAGAGCTTGGCCACCTTCAGCTCGGTATCGCCGATCATCGGATAGTTCGGCGCGTAGCCCTGCGTCTCCTTGATGTCCTCGCCCCACTTCTGGTGCCGTTCGACCGGGTCGACGCTGATGCCGATCAGCTTGACGCCGCGCTTGTCGAATTCCGGTTTCAGCCGGGCCAGCGTCCCAAGCTCGGTGGTGCAGACCGGGGTGAAGTCCTTCGGATGGGAGAACAGCAGCGCCCAGCTATTGCCAATCCAGTCATGGAAATGGATGCGTCCTTCGGTGGTCTCAGCCTCGAAATCGGGCGCCACCGCGCCAATCTGGATCGTCATAAATCAGCCTCATGTCCTTAGAGTTACAAAGAAATTTTGGTGCCTGAACCTACATCCATCCGCGATCTTGCGCGAGTGGGCGGATAAAAACGACAAGTTCTTTCCCCGTACGTGCGGCTTTGAAGCAATCTCTGCTCTTTTGCGGCGGATGACTGAAAGTTCATCCCCGCCATTTGACGCGCTCACTTTTTCGCAATGCCTCGAATTTGACTTTGATGCGCCGCAACGCCGCCGGTTCCCGCCGTCATGGATGAACCTTGCGGGCGGTCATCGCGACCAATCCGCAACCATAAGGAAAAGATGCGCCCCCCGAATCGCTTCCTTAACGCTTCGTTTACGTCCGCGTGAAAATGCTGCGGGACACAACAAGAGAATAGTAACATGACGTCCGCCCAGATCATCTCCAATGCACCGCTTTCCGACCTGATCCGGAAAATCGAAACCGGCCTCACCGCAGACCGCGATGTGTCCGCTAACGCGCTCGCCTTTGTGCGCGATGGCGTGATCACCGGCGAGGGGCCGACAACCCTTGGCCGCATTCACTTCTCCCGCGCGCTCGATGCCGATGACGCAGCCTGGTGCGCGCGCATTCTCACCGCTGCAGCTAACACCAACGAGCCTGTCAGCCGCGCTGAAGCTGAGACGCTGTTCGAGATCAATCGCGCCGCAAGCGAGCGCAGCGACGATGGCCGCTTCGACGATCTTTTCGCCAAGGCCATCGTGCATCACGCCGCTGCCGCGTCGGGCCTGCCGGTGCCGCCGCGTTCGGTTGCGCTGTCGCCTGAAACCTCGATCGAGAGCTGGGCGCCGACCACGGCTGTCGGCGTCAGCACTGAAGTCCTGGAATGGATTGCCAGCCAGATGCGCGGCGCACGCCGCAACAACCGCACCTTGATGCGGCTGGTGGCGACCTTGATCGGCGCGGCGACCCTGCCGCTCGCTCACACGCTGCCGAACGTCTTCGACCTCGGCATGTAAGGCTTCACAGCAAGAATGAAGCAGGCGCTATTTCGCGCCTGCTGTTTTTGTTGTCCCCGGAAGACCAACGGTCCGGCCCGGAAATCCCGCCACATCGAAATAGCGCTGATCCAGCACGCGCTGGAATTTCAGCACGGTCTGCAAGCCATTGGCTGCGGGCTTGCCGGTGATCGTGCCGGTATATCCTTTCGGCGTCCCGCCATTGGGCATCGCTTCCGTCATGACACGGCCGATCAATGTGCCCTTGGCTTTGCGCTTGAGGCCGAGGAGGTGCGCAGCGGTAATGCCGACATCGGCGTTGCTCACCGGCAGTTCATTGATGAACCCGGCTTTGAAATCCGGGCCGATCGCCGCCATGAAGTTCATGGTGTCTCCGCGGCTGAAACTGCCGTGCATGCCCTGACCCTGACGCAGCACCGTGTCGGCAATCGAAACCGAGCAAAGCGTCGGCTCGTCGCACCCCTTGGAGTAGGATCGGAAGTTGACCACGATGGCCGGGTGCGGCGTCACAGCCTTGCCCTTCAGGCTGAGCAGCGAGAGCGGCAACGTGCCGGGAAAGCGTCCCAGGCTGTCCTCGACAAAAATGCCACTGACATAATCCTGCTCGAGCAGCGCCTTCACGGCGCGCCCCGCCAGTTTGCGATCCTTATTCGGGACATAGATCAGATCCGATCCGCCATTGGTGGCCACGACAAGGTCGGGCTTGAGCGGATTCTTGCCGAGCAGGCCGTTGCCGGCCTTCGGATAGGCGTTCGCTGCCACCGATGCATTCTTGCTGTTCGGATCGAACAGCGGCAGGTCGAGCTCCTT
>Ga0209023_10005471_pt1 | contig 13857 bp, 15 predicted proteins | sample LakOneMetagenome_FD_187468 | JGI IMG/M metagenome (GOLD analysis project Ga0209023, IMG submission 187468) | Freshwater and sediment microbial communities from Lake Erie, Canada (SPAdes) (version 2) | ecosystem: Environmental > Aquatic > Freshwater > Lentic | place: Lake Erie, Canada...
CGGCGCTCAACCGGCGTCGCGCCCGTCGGCACGCAGATCACGATCTGCGGCGAGATCAGCGCCGGGCGCGGCAGCACCTTGCGGATGAATTGTTTGATCATTTCCTCGGCGACGTCGAAGTCGGCGATGACGCCGTCGCGTAGAGGACGCACCACTTCCATGTTGCGATGGGTTTTGCCGAGCATGGTCTTGGCCTCGGTGCCGACCGCGTAAACCACCTTGCGGCCGCCTTCGTTGACGTACGCAACGACAGACGGCTCATCCAAGACGATCCCACGTCCCTTCACGTGGATCAGCGTATTCGCGGTCCCGAGATCGATGGCCAAGTCAGGCGCAACGAGACCGAACATATTGCTGAACATGCGTTTTCAAACCCTCGCCGCAGAAACCAACCGAGTCGCCCTTCCAGGGACTTAACGCGGCAGTCTTAACAATCCTGAGAAGGCGCCCGACCTTAGACGCGATCCTTCGAACGCTCTGAGGTCGAAATGAGGGCGATGGGGCGTCATGCGCAGGCGACTTTTAAAGCCACCGCGCGCTCCGCCGACCGACCGCCCCCAGTCGCCGACCGACTGGACTTGCCGTGATGCGCCTAGTGATGCAAGGGGCGGACCGCTTTTGGCCGCAGCAACGCCTCAATGACCGCTAAGACACATAACGCCGCGGACTGGCGCATCCGCTTGCCGCTCGCACGTCGGCGCCCGATTATTGCATGTGGACAACTATCGTCCGGGCGGGGATTCGCTTGATCACCAAGGCTTTAAAGTTCCTGGCGGCGGCGATCCTGCTGACGTTCGCGACGTCTGCGGTTGCGCAAACCAGCATTGACGAAGCAGAGCGCGGCATCGTGCGCGTCGTGGTGATCCTGGAAACACCTGAAGGCCGAATGCTTTACGGCTCAGGTTCGGGATTTGTCGTCGCGCCGAACTTAGTGGTTACCGCAGCGCACGTCGTGGCGCCGGCGCGTGACCGGCCGGAATACGGCGTGGCGATCGTGCCGCCGGAAGGCGATGGCCTCATCACCGCACGCATCGTCCGTTACTCACCGCTGACTGAGTTGGCGCTGCTGGAGTTCCGCGGCGGCCCGCAAATGCCGCCGCTCACGATATCCACCGTCGAGCCCCACCCCGGCGACGGCGTGGTGGCATTGGGCTACCCCGATGTGGATTATCAGGGCGCGACCGGCGCAGACCTGCTGCGTCCCGCCCCCGCCTCGCGCACGACGGGCACCATCGCCTCGCTCCGTGACCGCGCCCCGACGGGGGATCCGATCCCGACGATCAACCACGAGGCGGTGATTTCCTCGGGCTCCTCGGGCGGCCCGCTTTTGGACGAATGCGGACGCGTGCTGGGGGTCAATTCCTGGCACGTCAGCGGGGCCGACACCCGCGAGACCCGCGGCGTCGCCACCCGCACCGGTCAGCTGCTGCAGTTTCTCGACGAAGCCGGCGTCACGCCGACCCTAAGCGACGAGCGCTGTCTCTCCTTCGCGGAGCGCGCGGAGGCTGACCGTACGGCCACCATCAGCGCACTGCAGAACCAAAACCAGGAACTCGCCAGCAAGCTCGAAACCGCCGACCGCCTGACACGCATCGCCGTCATCATCCTGATCGGCGGCACGCTGGCGTTGTTTGTGGCTGTGTGCGTGCTCGGTGCGGTGCTGCTCTCGCGCCGGCGCGGGCAACATCACGTTCGGGACCGCGGCCATACGCATGTCGTCACTTCGGCGGCCGATCAGGCGCGCGCACAGCAACAACAGTCACAGGCGCACCCGCCAGTTGTCGAGGCCGCGCCGCAAGTCACCGCCGAGCCCGAGTCGTTCGATCACCCGCGCCGGCGCAGCGGCATTGTGGTGATTATCGGTGGTGCGGCCGTGGCGGCAATTCTGATCGTCGCGGCTGGGATCGCGCTCTTGCGCGCGCGCGCCGTGACGACCCAGGTCGCCGCGCAGAGCACCTCGTTCTCCGGCGGCATCGCCTGCACGCTCGACCGCAGCGCCAGCACCGCCGCGCAAGGCGTCTCAGACATGAGCTTCACGGCTTCTGGCGCGCTCTGCGTGAATGAGCGCACACTTTATGCGCCAATGTCGGGCGGGCGCTATCGCCGCTCGATCGTGCTCGGTGAAGCGCACGCCTTGGATGTGCTGACTATCGATCCGAGCACCGGCGAGTTCCGCCGCGAACGCTATCCGCTCAGCGATGCGGAGTTCGCCGCCGCGAACCAGGCAGTGGAAGACAGCGGGGCTGGCCGTGGCTGCACCGGTGACGGCGCCAGTGCTGCGGTCGCTCATCGCAACGAGACGCTGGCGCGCTTCATTGAAGGCCAACCATCGCAGCGCTTGGTCTGGCGTTGCGCCGCGCGGCAGTAACTCTCGGCTAGTGTGCGGCGGGCCGCGTGTAAGCCACGCGCCAGACGATGTTGCCGGTATCGTCCGCCACCAACAGCGCGCCGGTGTGATCCATCGCGAGCCCGACCGGGCGGCCTTGCGCTTCGCCGTGATCGTTGAGGAAGCCGGTGAGGAAATCTTGCACCGCGCCCTCGGGACGGCCTTCGCTGAACGGCACGAACACGACTTTGTAGCCGGCCAACGTGTTGCGATTCCACGAGCCGTGTTGGCCCACGAACGCGCCGCCCCAATAGCTCTCGGGGAATGCTTCGCCTTGGTAGATGTGTAGGCCGAGCGACGCAGTGTGCGCGCCCATGGCGAAGTCCGGCGCGGTTGGCGCTTGCAGGCGCACGTTTGCTGGAATTTGCACGCGCACGTCGCGGTGGTCGCCCCAATAATAGTAGGGCCAGCCGTAGAATGCGCCTTCGTGCACGCTGGTGATGTAGTCGGGCACCAGATTGTCGCCGAGCATGTCGCGCTCGTTCACGCCAACCCACAAGCCGCCGTGGATCGGCTCCCAGCTCATGCCGACAGGATTGCGCAGACCGGACGCATAAACGTGCGCGTCGGAGCCATCCGGATTCATTTGCCAGATGGCAGCGCGTCCCTGCTCCGCCGCCATGCCGTGATCAGCGATATTGCTGGACGATCCGACCGAGACATAGATCTTCGAACCATCGGGACTGGCGATAAGATTGCGCGTCCAGTGTCCATTGTCGCCGTCGCGATGCGGCAAACGTAGGACCACTTCAGGCTGCCCGGTCACGCGCAGGGCGTTCGCCATGTAGTGAAAGCGCACAACGGCGTCGGTGTTGGCGACGTAGAAATAGTCACCGACCAGCACCATGCCGAACGGCTGATTCAAATCTTCCGCGAACACGTGGCGTGAATCGACAACGCCATCGCCATTATCGTCGCGCAGCAGCGTGATGCGGTTAGCGCTGGCGGGCGTCGCGCCGGCGTCCTGCTGCACTTGGTTTTGCACCCAGCCACCAAAGCCGCCGCCGCTGGTTGGCTGCGTCGCACTTTCAGCCACCAGCACGTCGCCATTCGGCAAAACGTAAAGCATACGCGGATGCGCCAGACTTTCGGCGTAGCGCGTCACGGCGAACCCCGGCGGCGCATGCGGCGCAGCGCCCTGCGGCCAGCCCACAGGCTTTGCGGTGTGGATGGTCGGCAGCGCGCTACTCTCCGGCGCCGGCAACTGAGGATTGGGACCGTAGCTGTGTTCAGCGGAAGACGAGGCGCGGCCGCAGGCCGCCAGCGTCAACACAAGGGCGACGAGAAGCCTTTTCATCCAGCTACGCTAGCACGACGCGACAGTTGCCGCGCGTCAAAATCGTTCGCTCTCTTCGAGCTTTTCCGCCCTTTGTCTCAAGACAAAAGCGACGCCAATCCACGCCGCCACGATTGCCGCAGCGATAAGTGCGCTCCAGCCAAGATCGCCGCGAACGGCGTCGATGATCCCTTTGCCCGCAAAAGCGATGATGGCGATCTTCGGTAAGGAGCCCAGCACAAAGCCAGCGAGGAACCGCCAAAAATCCACGCGCGCCATGCCGAAGGCCATGTTGACGACCACGAACGGAACTGTCGGCACGCTGCGGATAAGCAGGCTGGCGAGAAACGGTCTGCGCGAAATCAGCCCCATCCAACGCCACTTCGCGAAACCGTCGACGCGGTCTTTGGCATAAGCGCGGAAGGCTTGGCCGACGGCGTAGTTGGCGCAACCGGCGACGGTCGTGCCGGCCCACGCAAACCAGAAACCGTCCATGGCCCCGGCCGCCAAAACGCAAGCGCCAACCAAAAGCGGCTGGGGTGCGCCAATGAACGACGCCAGTGTGAAAAACACGATCGCGACGGGCAACCCGATATGGTCGCGTTGCGCGTGAACGATCAGGCCGTCGATTGCGTCAGCGAATTGCGGTCCGAGCGCGAGCGGCATGATCGTCAGCACCACGCACGCCACCGCCAGCCCGATATAGACGGCGTTTGCGCTGCGGCGGCTGTGGAGTTCTGGCTCGTTCACAAATCTGTAACACGCCGAAAGCCGTTCGGTTTCAAGGCGTATCTGAGGGTGGCGCACTGTCGCCGTCGCGCGCTGTTGCGCTTTCGCCGCGCCGTTTGAGCCAGGCGCGCACCGCCACCACGCCCACAAGCCAAATCGCGACAACCGCCGCCCCGCCGATCAGGGCAGCCCCTGCTCTGCCTTCGATGGCGGCACGGATTGCGTCAAAGCCAAAGGCGATGATCGCGGTCTTCGGAAGTGAGCCGATGGCGAGCCCGGCAAGAAATGGCCAGAGGTTCGCGCGGGCGACGCCGAACGCCATGTTCACGACCACGAACGGCGCGGACGGCACGTTGCGGATGAGGGCGCTGGCAAGGAAAGTGTTCTCACCCATGAAGCGGGTGAAGCGCCCGCCGGTCGCGCCGCCGAAGCGCTTGCTCGCTTGCGCACGCGTGGCGTAGCCGGCGGCGTAGTTGACGAGCCCCGCGGCGACAGTGCCGATCCATGCATAGAGGAATCCGTTCATCGGGCCGAACACGGCGACACTCGCGGCGACCAACGCAAACTGCGGCGCGCCGACGAACGACGTTAGGACAAAGACCAGAATGGTGGCGGCGAGGCCCCAATGGCCGCGATTGGCCGCGCCCAATGTATCGTCAATGAAGGCGTCGATCTGGGTGTGAAAATACAGACGTCCGACGACAACAAAGATGAGCGTCGCAACCAGGATCGCCGCCGACCACGCCACTGCACGCCAAGCGCGCGCATCAAACGCGGCGAGCGCCGTCTGCAACCGCGTCAGCGGGTTTTCCGGAGGCGCCCCCTCGACCATGCGACGCCGCTGTGACGCGGCGCCTTTGCGTGGTCAAGGCAAGAAGCCTGCGCCTACGCCCCTTGCGGGCGGCTGTGGGTGTCGAACCAGCCCTTCAGCCAGGCTGCGCGTTTGGCGGACTTGGCTTTGTTGGCGCTCGGAATTTCCTGGTCATTCATGCGGGGCTTCAGGCCGCGAATGAGATCTTCCTCGATGCGGCGGCGGTCGATTTCGTCACGGATCGGCCCGAGCACGTAGCGCTCCGTCGCGCCGTAGTACCAGAAAGCGCGCGGCCACTTCTCGTGCCCCATCAGCCGCGAGCGCAAATCGTGAGCTTTGCCGACGTAAAGCGGCTCCATCAGGAAACCCCACCGGCGGCGTACGAACACGTATATGCCGCCGACGCCCGAAGGCGGCAGGCCGTTCTTGGTCAGCACGCATCTGAAACGATAACGCCGTCCGCTTTCACCGCGCCACGAATGGGGACCGAAAAACAACATGCCCGCGCCTTCCCTATTGGAGCGGGGACGCTCGACCTCGAATCGTAAACGTGCCGTTAACACATTGCGGCAAGCCGCAGGCGCGCTCCGAGGTTAGTGGAAGAAGACCTGGTGCATCACCCGCCCCGGCAGGAACGCAAGCGAACCGGCGATCAACAGCCCGCCGATGTAGAGCCCGTACATCGCGCTGCGGTGGCGTTTGATGTTGTGCGTGCGCGCGCCGGTGATGGCGCCATACACGCCCCACGCCGTGATCGGCACAAACAGGTGGATCGGGCTCAAGCCGAACGGCGCGTTCGGGTTCACCGAATGGATGAACAACGTCGTCAGCGCCGTGATGCTCATCAGCGTCAGATAAACCCAGCCGAGCGCGCGATGAAAGGGCGCGCCTTTGGTGGAAAAGAAAATCTGATAGGTGCCGATGATGAAGGCCGGAATGACTGTGACCAGATGCAGCTTGATCGGCAACGGCGCCGCCAAGATCGGTTGAAGGTCGAAATGCATGTGTGTCCCCGCGAGCGCGCACACACTGGCGCGGCGCGCGGCGCAGGTAAAGCGGGCTATTGCGCCAATAAAGTCCGCAAAAACTCAGCGTCGCTCCAGCGTTGCCCCGTCAGCATGCCGCGGAACATCGCTTGTCGGGCAACCACCATATCCAGGTCGGGGACGATGTAGAGGCGCTGATCGCCGGCGCCGGCGGCCATGCGGATCATGCCGTAACGCTGGCTGAGCGCAGCGTCGACTTCGACGCGAGACATGGGGCTTGGTGGAATGAGACCGGGTCGCAGCAACCACCACGACATGCCGTAGCCGGGATTGGCGTGGCTTGGCGCGAAACATTGCGCGAGCGCGCGTTGATCGACGAGATCGCTGCCGCCATTGCGCACCCACTCGCCGAACGTCGCCCAATCGCGCGCGGTGAGATGCGCGCCTTGCGGCATGAACGGCATGCCGTCGGCGCCGCGACGCCAATCGGCGGGCGTGATGTGCAGATGATCGAGCACGCGACGCTGCAAGTACGCGACGGGATCGCCGTTGGTCTTGCGGCGCATGATCTCGCCGAAGATTTGAAACGGCGCTGGGCCGTAAGCGAAATGCGTGCCGGGTTCGAATTCGGCGGGCGTGTTGATGGCGTCGGCGTATGTGGGCGGACGACCGATCGTGCCTGCTTGCAGGCCGCTCTCGAGCGAGAGCAACTGGTGAATGGTGATGCGGCGCTTCATGGCGTCGCTGCGCCATTCGCTCAGGGTTTCGGACGCGGGCTCATCGAGCGTGAGCAAACGATCTTGCACAGCCGCGGCGGCGATGATTCCGGTGAAGCTCTTTGTGCCGCTCGCCAATTCCCAACCGCGATCGGCAGCGCCGCCATTGGGATAATCTTCGAAAATGATTTGGCCGCGTTGCATGACGAGCAGCGAAACGCCGCGGCATGCGGCGGAATAGACCGAGGCTTGCACGTAAGGGCTGTCGCCCGCGCGCGCTGGAGCGGCGATGGCGGTTGCAGCGGCGGCGAGGAGGAAGGCGCGTCTGTTCATGGGCGTTGAACGCATGACCAGCGCCTGTCCGTCGGTCAGATTGAAAAGGCGACGCCGGTCATTTTCTCGCTCAGCGTCCAGAGTTTGTCGGCGAGCGCGGGATCGATAGCCCAGGGGCGCACGCCGCTGAATCCTTTGTCGTCGGCGGGCACGGCGACAGCGATGTCGCAGTCTTCGCAATAGACGCCACCCTGCCCTTCGAGTTGCGTGTTCGTCGCGCACCAGACGGACGTTGACGCGCCTTGGCTTGGCGTTTTGAAGCGCTCGTTGAGTTCGCCTTTCTCGTTGATCCACCCCATGGCGCGCTTTTCTTCTTCCGGCATGTAGCGCTGCAGGTCGGTCATGATGCCACCGGGATGGACGGCGAAGGCGCGAACGCCGTGCGATTGCGCACGCTGGTCAAGGCCGATGGCGAACAGCGAATTGGCGGATTTGGCGCGGCCGTAGGCGACCCACTTGTTGTACTCGGCGCGCTCGAAATTCGGATCTTCCAGATCGGGCGGACTGATCCGGTGGCCGATGGATGAGAGCGCGACGACGCGCGCGTTGTTGGCGGCTTTCAGCGCGGGCCAGAGGCGCGCGGTGAGTTGGAAGTGGCCGAGGTGATTGGTGGCGAATTGCGCTTCGTAACCACGCGCATCGCGCATCAAGGGCGACGCCATGATGGCGGCGTTGTTGATCAGGATGTCGAGCTGCTTGGTGCGGGAGAGGAAACCGCCGGCGAACGCGTCGATGCTGCGCGGGTCGGCGAGATCGAGCGACGCTTGTTCAACGTTTGGAATATCCACCAACGCCTTCTGCGCCTTCTCAGCGGAGCGCGCCGGCACGATGACGATCGCGCCCGCACGCGCCAGCGCCCTGGTCGTTTCCAAACCAAGCCCCGAGTAACCGCCGGTGACGATCGCGACTTTGCCGGTGAGATCGCGCCCACCCAACGCCTCGCCCGCTTCTGTACGCATGCCGTAACCAGATGGGATCGGCGCTTGTTTGGTCATGAGACTGTCCTCCGAAGCCGAAGCTACGAGAGGACACCGGCGCGCGCTAGAGCGGCGTTAGGCGGCAGCCATGGCCGACAGGCACGCGCGGCAGGCGTCGTCGCGCTCTTCTTGTTGCGCGGTGATGTCCTGATACATGCCAATGACGCCGACAATCTCCCCCGCTGCGTTTCGCAGCGGCCACTTGTTGGTTTCCAGCCAAATGACCTTGCCGCCGACCTTGGTGAGCTTTTCGATAATACGGAGTTTGGGCTTGCCGCTGTACATCACGTCGGCGTCGTCATCGCGAAACGCCGCCGCTTGATCGGGTTGGTAGAAGAAGTAGTCGGAGTGGCCGACGAAATCGTTCGGGTCGTCCACGCCGGCGTCTTCGGCGAACTTCTTGTTGCAGCCGAGGAAACGCGAGTCGCGATCCTTCCAGAAGATGCGCACGGGCAAGGTGTCGAGCACCTGCACGAGCAAATCCGGAGGGAGCGAGTTAATCATCCGCCCAACTTGCGCGATGCGTGGCTTATTTTGCGCTAATCTCTCTGCGCAAATCCGGTAGTCCTCTCGGCCTAGGTAGACTTACGCATAACCTAGCCCGCGACTGGTTTGACCCGAGACGCGGCCTCTTTCGCGCGGGTGCGGGCCTCGTCGGTGTTGGCGCCGCGCGCAACGGCGACACCCATTCGCCGTTTCTTGAAACTCTCCGGCTTGCCGAAGAGACGGAGTTCGGTTTCGGGGATGGCCAGCGCTTCGGCGACGCCGTCAAATCCGATGCCTTGGGCTTCCATGCCGCCGTAAATCACCGCACTGGCGCCGGGCGCGCGCAGCGATGTGTCGACGGGAAGGCCTAGAATGGCGCGGGCGTGGAGTGCGAATTCGCTTTGGTTTTGGCTGGCGAGCGTGACGAGGCCGGTGTCGTGCGGGCGCGGGCTGACTTCGCTGAACCAGACCTCATCGCCTTTGACGAAAAGCTCAACGCCGAAGATGCCGAAGCCGCCGAGGGCTTCGGTGACTTTGCCGGCGATGTCGCGCGCGCGTTCGAGCGCTTTCGCGCTCATCGCTTGCGGCTGCCAGCTTTCGACATAGTCGCCATCGACTTGCACGTGGCCGATGGGTTCGCAGAAATATGCGCCGCTCGCGGCGCGCACGGTGAGCAATGTGATCTCGAAATCGAACATCACCTGCCCTTCGATGATCACGCGCGGCTGCTTCACGCGGCCGCCGCTGAGCGCGTAGTCCCAGGCAGGCGCGACATCGGCTTGCGATTTGAGGCGGCTTTGTCCTTTGCCGGAGGACGACATCACCGGCTTCACGAAATTCGGAAAGCCGATGCGATCGACGGCGGCCTGCATTTCCTCAAGCGATGACGCGAACGCGTAGGGCGAGGTTGGCAGCTTCAGCGTTTCGGCGGCCAGCACGCGAATGCGCTCGCGGTTCATGGTGGTGTGGGCGGCGTTGGCGGTGGGGATCACGGTGGCGAGCTTGTCCGCCTCGATGCGGACGAGTTCGTCAGTGGCGATGGCTTCGATCTCGGGAACGATGAGATGCGGCCGTTCCTGCTCGACCAGTGCGCGCAGCGCCTTCGCGTCGGTCATGTCGATGACGTGGGCGCGGTGGGCGACTTGCTGCGCGGGCGCGTTGGCGTAGCGATCAACGACGATCGTCTCGACGCCAAGGCGCTGGAGTTCGATGACGACCTCTTTGCCAAGCTCGCCGCCGCCGAGGAACATGACGCGGAGAGCGGACGGTGAAAGCGGCGTGCCGATGCGAGTGCTCATGCGTCTTTCCCTAACATCGCGCGCACCGTCCGTCCCGCCTCCTCGATCGGATGCTTCGCCGCTTCTGCGCGTAGGCGCTTCAGGTTCGGCGCGCCGGCATTGTGTTCGGCCATCCAGTCGCGGGCGAACTTGCCGGAGCGGACGTCTGCCAACGCGGCGCGCATGGCGTCTTTGACGCGCGCGTCGATGATGCGCGGGCCGGTGAGATATTCGCCGTATTCGGCGGTGTTGGAGATAGCGAGGTTCATGCCGGCGATGCCGCGCTCGTGGATGAGATCGGACAAGAGCTTCACTTCATGCAGGCAGTCGAAATAAGCGAGTTCGGGCGGCCAGCCGGCTTCGACTTGCACTTCCCAAGCGGCGCGGATGAGTTCGGCCAAGCCGCCGCAGAGCACGACTTGCTCGCCGTAGAGATCGCCCTCGGTTTCGATGGCGAAGCTGCTTTCGATCATTCCAGCGCGGCCGCAGCCGATGGCGGCGGCGTAGGAGAGCGCGAGCGCTTCGGCTTTGCTGCTGGGGTTTTGCGCGATGGCGATGATGGCGGGCAAGCCGCCGCCGCGTTCGTAAGCGCTGCGCAACGCAGGCCCCGGACCTTTCGGCGCGACCATGGAGACGTCAACATCGGCGGGCGGTTTGATGAAACCGTAGTGCAGCGCGAAGCCGTGCGCGAACATCAAGGTCTGACCGGCACGGAGATGCGGGGCGATGTCGGTGGCGTAGATCTCAGGCAGCGCTTCGTCGGGCGCGCAGAGCATCAGCAGGTCGGCAGCCTTCGTAGCCTCCGCTACGCTGACTACAGTGAAACCTGCGGCCCCGGCGCGCGCGGCCGACGGCGACGGCGTGCGCTGGCCGATGATCACCTCGCAGCCGCTGTCGCGCAGATTGAGCGCGTGCGCGTGGCCTTGGGAACCGTAGCCAATGACGGCGACGCGCTTGGATTTGATCAGACTTTGATCGGCGTCGCGATCGTAGAGAACGCGCATTGGGCCTCGCTTTCAGCTTGCGTCTCTAGTCGAGCGGACTAGCTTTCGCCACAACAAGTACGGGGGGAAATCATGCGCTATCCGGTTATCTTCATCGCAACGGGTTTGCTTTGTTTGCTTGTCGGCGAAGCGTTCGGCATTTGGATGTCGCAAGACCCGGATCGCTTTTCGCTAGCGCCGGCGCACGCGCACCTCAATCTCGCAGGCTGGGTGACGCTCGCGCTCTATGGACTCATTCACCGCGCGTTTCCGGCGTTGGCGACAGCCAAGCTGGCGATGGTGCAATGCGCGTTCGCCATCGTGGGCGCCGCCTTGGTGATGCCGGGCATCCTGATCGCCATCACCAGCGGCGACACAAACATCACGCTGGCGATCGTTGCCTCACTCTGCATCGCGCTTGGAACGCTGCTGTTCGCGCTTATGTTCTTGGGCAAAGTCGTGACGGCCAAAGAGGTAAAATGACTAGTCCGGGTGAAGTGGTGCGCTTCTGGCGCGATGCGGGGCCGAAGGCCTGGTTCGCGAAAGACGAGACGTTTGACGGTCGCTGCCGCGCGTTCGAGAAGACGCATCACGCGGCGGCGCGTCGCGAACTCGGCGCCTGGGAAGCGGATGCCGAGGGCGCGTTGGCGCTGATCCTTCTTCTCGATCAGATCCCGCGCAACATCTACCGCAACTCACCGCACGCGTTCGCCGCCGATCCAATTGCGCTAGCCGTGGCGCGACGCGCGATCGCTCACCGCTTTGACGAAGCCACCAGCACCGACCTGCGCGCCTTCATGTATTTGCCGCTCGAGCACGCGGAAGAGTTAGAGGCGCAAGACGAGTGCGTGCGCTTGATGACCATGATCGGAAACCCTGAATACACGCGCTTCGCTGTTCTGCATCGCGAGATCATCGCCCGCTTCGGCCGCTTTCCGCATCGCAACGCCATTCTTGGGCGCGCCAGCACGGCGGAAGAACTGGCCTACATCGCTGAAGGCGGCTTCGCCGGCTAGCGCTCAGTCGACGCCGGCGTCGAACGCGAATTTCCAGCTGCCGTCCTCGTCGTCGCGCGTCCACACGGAAATGTAGCGTCCTTGCGTGCGCGTGCCGTCAGCGGCGATTTGCGTGGAATTGCCCCATGTCCAGCCCATGTCGCCGCGCGAGGACACACGTGCGGTTTCCGGCGCCCACTCCAAGCGTGCGCCACGCGGCCAGTTGGCGAACCGTGTCACAACGGCGGCGTGACCCGTGGTGACAGTCGCGCGCGAAAGCATGATGGCGTTGTCGGACGCATACGCGGCGAACGCCGCTGGCACGCCGTCGGCGCGCGCTTTCGCGGCGAATGCGCGGTCGGCAGCGAGCAATTCCGAGACGGCGGCCCCCGCGAGCTCTTCTTCGTCACGCGAGCCGGCAAGTTCGGAGAGACGCAGCGCCAACTGACCACCAGGATCGGTGTTGGCGATGCATGCGCGCGAGAGCGATGTGCCGTGGCCTTCGACGAACACTTCGATGAACGCCTGCTCGCCGCTTGCACATGCGGTGTCGCCGCTGCCGCCCAACGTGCCGCCGACGCCGATCGCTGCGCGCGCAAGCGTATTGATCTCGGCCGCCTGCGCCGCGGTCGCGTTGGTGACGCGCGGAGTGTCGGGTCCCCACAACCACCAACCGGTAGATGGATGGCCGGTGAAGCGGCGCACCGCGAGGATCGAACCGTCTGCGTGCGCTTCGAAACGAATGACGCGCGCAACACCGCCACGCAGGGGCGCGATGGTCACACGCACGGCGGTGGTGACGCCATCCGCGGCGAGCGCAGCGCGTCCGCCTGTGGTCGGGATGATATCGGTCGCCAGAAGCGGCGAGGCCCAAGCTGGCGCGCGAAGCGACAGGTTTTGCGCCGCAGCGGGGCCGATCGCGAGAAGCGCCAAAGCGCACACAAGCGCCGCGCGAATTTTGCCGGTCATTCCCACCCTCGTCCGTTTGTCCCTTGGCGTGAGCTTACCGCGCCCGAACCGCGCGCGGCTAGTCTTGCCGGCGCCCAGGATCACATATCGGGGCGGGTACGCACCGGCTGGCCGTCGCGCAGCACCCAACGGGCGGTGTTGGCGACGCGGTCAATCTCCTGTTCCAGGTCACGGACCGCTTGCGGCATGCCGACACTGGTGCCGGCATAGTCGAGCACGCTTTTGCGATGGCCGTTGCGTTCCAGTGTGATTGTGAACGTCGGCATGTCGGTCATATGGCCGCGATATTCATCGTTCAGATTGTTGAAGCCGATCTCGTCGAAGCGCGCGAGCAGACGATGCACGTCCGCGATTGGAATGGTCGCGTGCTGTTCGCCCGTGACGTTGACGAAGCGCCGGCCGACATACGTGACCTGGCCGTCATCGCTGATGGAGACGGTGTAGTCTGGGCACGTGCCGATGCAGACGCCGCGCGTGAGTGTGATCATGGCAGGTCCCTCATTCGCCGGCGCCTCAACCGGTGCACAGGCGCTCATCGCGAGTGCGCCAAACAGCGCGAGCAAAGTACGGCGAAACAACATCCAACGTCTCCGTCTCAACCGCCGCGCGCCAGACGTTCGCGCTTTTCGATCCACGCTGCGTCCCGCGGCTCCAACAAATAGCCCGGGAACCTCGTATCCATCGCCTGGCCCAGCTCCGCCGCCATTTTGTACGCGGACACCGGATCGTCCCGGCGGCCAACGGACAGGCGCTTCAACATCTGCACCCTGCGGCGCGGATCGATAGCATTCTGCGCCTCCGAGACGAGGAGACGGCGGCACTTGGTCAGAATAGCGGCAGCGTCGTTGTCGGCCTCCGGCAACGCCGGATCGAGGCGATCGAGCAGCGTTGATGCAAACACGACCGCATCCAAGATCGGCGGCCGGTATCCCT
>Ga0209023_10005475_pt1 | contig 13851 bp, 9 predicted proteins | sample LakOneMetagenome_FD_187468 | JGI IMG/M metagenome (GOLD analysis project Ga0209023, IMG submission 187468) | Freshwater and sediment microbial communities from Lake Erie, Canada (SPAdes) (version 2) | ecosystem: Environmental > Aquatic > Freshwater > Lentic | place: Lake Erie, Canada | collected...
CACGACGAGGGTGGCCGGTTTTGCGATGGGGCTGACGGGGCTGTCGCTGATCGACAGGATCGACGCGCCGCGCGCGGCCGCCATCTCGACCGCCTGGATCGTTTCCTCGGCATAGGGGTGATAGCTGACCGCGATCAGCACATCCTTGGGGCCAATCGTCTGGACCTGCTGCTTGGTCAGACCCGCCACGCCGTCGATGAACAGGGTCCGCTTGTTCACCTGTTGCAGCGAGTAGGCCAGGTAAGAGGCGACCGGGAACGAGCGCCGGAAGCCGACCACATAGACCGTCTCGGCCTTGTCGATCAGCTTCACGGCCTTGGCCATGTCGTCTTCGCTCACCGTCTGGGCCAGGTTCTGGAGGGCGATGGTGTTGCCTTCCACGAACTCGGCCAGCACGTCGGCGCCGCCATCGGGCTTCCTGGCGACCGCTTCATTGAAATGCCGCACCCGCTCGCCATACCCCAGGGCCGCGTGGCCCGAGAGCAGGCCGTCGCGGAACAGGCGCTGCATCTGGCTGGCGCCGGGATAGCCGAAGGTCTTGGCGAAGCGGACGATGGCCGAGGGCTGCACGCCGCACCGCTCGGAAATCACCGCCAGGGTCTCCAGCGCCATCTCGTTGGGCTCGTCCAGCACATAGCGGGCGATCTGCTGCAGCCGCTTGCTGAGCAGGTCATAGCGCTCAAGGATCGCGGCGCGCAGTTCCTCGACCGAAGTGGGGGCCGTCGTCATCGCTTCGCTCATTCGGTCCTCGATATGATCGCTTCGAGTTTAGAATATCCGTTCCGCGCCCGAACACAAACGCACGAGCCTTGTCCATTTGTTCCACTTTTCATCTGGAAGGAATTTTTGTTCCATATTAGACAGAGATGGAACACGGCCATTCGCAAGCGCCGTCGGGAGCGGGACGATGACCAAGGTGGCGCAGCTGGGCGCGGGACGGATGGGGGCGGTCCATGCCCGCAACGCCGCCGCCAATCCGAGGCTGAGCCTCGTTGCCCTGATTGATCCCCGTCCCGACGTCGCCGGCCCGCTGGCGAGCGAACTTGGCGCGAGGCAGGCCAGCTTCGACGAGGTGCTGGCCGATCCCGAGATCGAAGGGATCATCGTGGCCAGCTCGACCGACGCACACCTGGATAACGCGCTCTCCGCCCTCCAGGCCGGCAAGACAGTCTTTTGCGAGAAGCCCCTGGATCTGGACCTTGCCCGCCTGCTGGCCAATTCCGGGGCGCTGGAAAAATCCGAGGGCAAGCTGTTCGTGGCTTTCAACCGCCGCTTCGACCCGCACTATCAGGCCCTGAAGGCCCGGATCGAAAGCGGCGCCATCGGCGTGCTGGAGAGCCTGCACATCGTCAACCACGACCCGGCCACGCCGCCGCCCGCCTTCATCCCGACCAGCGGCGGCCTGTTCAAGGACTTCACCATCCACGACTTCGACCTGGCCCCATGGCTGATGGGCGAGACGCCGGTGGAAGTGTTCGCCTGGGCCAGCTGCCTGATCGATCCCGAGATCGGCCGCCTGGGCGATGTCGACACCGCCAAGGTGATCCTGAAGACCGCCACCGGCCGCCTGTGCATGATCAGCAACAGCCGCCGCACCGGCTATGGCTATGACCAGCGCATCGAGGCCTTCGGCTCCAGGGGCGCGGCGCGGGTCGACAATCTCACCAACAGCGCCGTGTCGACATGGGGCGAGGCTGGGGCGCAGGCCGACCGGTTCCCCTTCACCTTCATCGACCGCTATGCCGGGGCTTACGCCGCCGAGATGGACCACTTTGCCGACATCCTGGAAGGCAAGGCCCGGCCGGAAACTGGCTTCGCCGCCAGCATCGCCTCCCTCGCCCTGGCCGAAGCCGCCGCCCGCTCGGCCGCGACCGGCGCGCCCGTGAAACTCTAACGTCCCGAGGACACCATGCAAGACATCGCCATTTTGGGCGCCGGCCGCATCGGCCGCATCCACGCCAAGAACGTCGCCAGCCAGCCGGGCCTGCGCCTGAAGTATGTCGTCGACCCCGTTGCCGCGGCCGCCGACAGCCTGGCCGCCGAGACCGGCGCCAGCGTCGTTGACCTCGACACCGCCCTGAACGACCCGTCGGTGGCCGGGGTCATCGTCGCCAGCTCGACCGACACCCATCTGGACTACAGCCTCAAGGCCATAGCCGCCGGCAAGGCGGTGTTCTGCGAGAAGCCGATCGACCAGGATCTGGCCCGCGCCCGCTCGGCGGCGGACGAGTTGGGCGGCAAGGGCGTGAAGCTGTTTCTCGGCTTCAACCGCCGTTTCGACCCCAATTTCCAGAGCCTGAAAGCCCGCCTCAGCGGCGGCGTCGTCGGCGCGCTGGAGACGGTGCACATCACCAGCCACGACCCTGCCCCGCCGCCGGTGGCCTACGTCAAGGTGTCGGGCGGCCTGTTCAAGGACATGGCCATCCACGACTTCGACATGGCCCGCTGGCTGCTGGACGAGCCGGTGACCGAGGTGTTCGCCGCCGCCAGCTGCCTGGTCGATCCCGAGATCGGCAAGGCCGGCGACATCGATACCGCCAAGATCCTGCTGCGCACCGCCTCGGGCAAGATCTGCATGATCAGCAACAGCCGCCGCAGCGGCTATGGCTATGACCAGCGCATCGAGGCCTTCGGCTCCAAAGGGCTGGTGCGGGCCGACAACGTGATGGAGAGCACGGTGTCGGTCTGGAGCGAAGCCGGCGCGTCCAGCGACGCCTTCCAGAACTTCTTCCTGGACCGTTACGCCGAGGCCTATCGCCGCGAGATGGCGCACTTCGCCGAGATCATCCGGGGCGAGGCCTTGCCGTCGGTGGGCTATGTGGACGGGGTGGAGGCGCTGGCCCTGGCCGAGGCGGCGGGTCAGTCCGCCAAGAGCGGGGCGGTGGTGAGGCTGTAGAGCCCCTTTCCCCCGTTCCGCCGGGGAGAGAAAGAAATACAAACGGCGGCTCTCTCGCGAGGGCCGCCGTTTTCACGCCCGGAAGGCTCCAGGTTTCAGCTCGGATCGGTTCCGTAATAGCCCCGCCCCGCCTCGCGGCGCTTCAGCCGCTTCAGCTCGCCCGGATCGCTGAGCTTGTCCCAGGTCTTCACGCCGTTCTTCAGGTCGGCGGGACGCAGCACCAGCGGCGCCCAGACCGCCTCGCCCAGCACGTCGTGCAGGGTATAGGTCAGCACCGGATCGGGGCCCATCTGGAAGCTCATCACCCCGACATTGACGCTGCGGGCCCAGACGTCGCGGACACGGATCTCGGGCTCCTGACGCAGGAACTTCACCGCCGGCATCTGGGCCAGGGGCGAGCTGCAGAAGTCGTAGATGTCGTAACCGCCGACGCCTGAGCGCGGCACGCAATTCAGTTCCCCCATGTGCGAGTCGCCGGATATGCAGACCACCCCGCCGATGGCCTGGTCGCGGATGAAATCGAAGATCTCGTCGCGCTCGGTCATGTAGACGCCCCAGGAGTCGCCGCCGGACTCCTTCTCGGCGCTGGACCAGCCGCCGCCCGAGACCAGGATCTTGAACGGCGCCGTGCTGGCCTTCAGCTCGCGCTTCAGCCAGGCCTTCTGGTCAGCGCCCAGCATGGTCTTGCCGCGCCCATCTGGCAGGGTGGTGGCGTCGCGGTGATAGCGGCCGTCGAGGAAGAAGAAGTCCACCCCGCCATAGGCCTGCTTGAAATAGATCCCCGGCTTGCCAGGCTCGCCATACGCAGGATTGGCCCAGTACGCCTTGAACAGCGCCAGCGACTGGGCCTTGATCGGATTGCCGCCGTCGGAATCGTTGAAGCCGAAATCGTGATCGTCCCAGATCGCCAGCTGCGGGGTCGAGCGCAGCAGCGGCTGCAGGGCCTCCACCGCCCGGCCGCGCCGGTAGAGGTCGGCGATGTTCTCGGGCTGGTCGCTGTCGGCGTAGATGTTGTCGCCCAGCCAGAAGAACAGGTCCGGCTCCAGCGCCTTGACCGTGGTGAAGATGCGCTGCTCGGGATCGAACTGCAGGCGGCAGCACGAACCGAAGGCGACGCGAAACTCGGCCGGGCCAGCGGGCGCCGTGCGCGCCCGGTGCGGGATCGGCTGGTGGCGGTCCAGTTCGCCCGCATAGCGCAGGCGGTAATAGTAAGCGGTGTCGGGATCCAGTCCCTCGGCCCGAAGGGTGACGCAGAAGTCGCCGTCCTTCGAAGCCGCCGCCCTGGCCGTCACCACCGCGCCCGTGAAGTCGCGGCGTTTGCAGACCTCCAGCACCACCTCAAAGGCGCCGCTGGCCCGCGTCCAGATCGTCAGGTGACCCGGCCCCGGCGCCCCGACCATCGGGCCCTCCAGCGCCCGGGGATAGCCCAGCACGGCGGCGAGACCCGGGGCGGAGACTGCGGCGAAGGCGGCGGCGGCCGTGCTGGCCAGCATCGAGCGACGGCTGAGGCGCGGGAGGGTCATCGAGCTTCCTAGTGCTGGGCGGGCGAGGTCAGCTTGCCGCCGACGATCTTCTGGAAGGTCTCCAGCGGACAAACCGTGGGCTCGCCCCTAACCCCGCAGCCGGGGATCGGGAAATAGGCATAGGCCGGCGGGTTCGAGGCCGTCAGGGGCTGCAGCTCGCGCAGCTGGTCCATGCTCTGGGCCGTATAGAAGGCCCGCACGAAAGCCTTGCCGCCGCCATCGCGCAGCAATTCGAACCCCATGGCGCCGCCGGGGGGCGGATCGTCGCGGGGATAGTCGGCGATGGTGAAGTGAGCATCCAGGAAAGCACGCAGGGCGGCGATGTTGGTGTCGTGGCCGACCAGCAGGGTCAGCTTGCCGGTCCCCGCCTCACCGTTCAGGGCCGACAGAATGCGCCTGGCCACCGGCGCGGCGTAGCGCTGGGCCACATAGGGCGAGCCGACCTCGTAGTGGAACTTGACCGGGTGGAAGCGCAGCATCGTCTGGATGTCGGCCTTGGAGGCGCGGCCCCAGCCCACCTCTTCCATCGGCTTGCCCTCGACATATTCCAGCAGAACGGTCTGGCCGGCGGTCGAGGCGATGGACAGCGCGCCTTCCAGGTCGGCGCTGTCGCCGACATTGGCCTTCAGGCTCGAGGGACGCTGGGCGATGCCGCAGCCGGCCTTGGTGGCGGGGTCGCAGCCCAGCACCTTCTGCAGGACCGCGAAATCGGCGGCGTGGATCCGGGCCTCGTTGGCGACGCCGGGCTTCAATCGCTGCGAGGCCTTCAGGGCCAGGTCGCCGTCCAGGCCTTCGCTGGGATGGAAGACCGGGTCGTCGGCTTCGGTCCTGGGGTGATCGACGGCCAGACCGCAGCCCGGCTGCAGACCATCGACAAAGGACTCGGCCGTGCGGATCGCCCGCGACTTGCCGCTGGCCCAGACGACGATGTCGCCGGCCGGGGCGCAGCCTTCGCGCGGCATCAGACCCCGCGCCCCCAGGAAGGTACGATTGTAGCGCCCCATGAGCCGCGAGCCGTCGGCGCCGTGCTGGGTCAGCTCGCCATAGGGCGTGGTCCAACTGGACCAAGGCTGGGCCGTCGTACCGGCTGGGGTGGCGGGAGACTTGGTCGGCGGGCGGACGCTGTGGCGCATCAGCATGACCATGCGCTCCAGCTTCAGATCGCCCGTAGGACCGCCATTCGGCGCGGCCGCGGCGGGGCTGGTGAAAACAGGCGCGGCGATCATCGCGGCCGCCATCAAAGCGTATCGAAGTGTCGCCATAAAGCCTCCCTCGCCGCTAACCCACGGCCTGCTGATTGACGAGACGATACGAACGAATATTCTATTTTACAACTCAAATGGAATTTTCAGTGCGCAATCGACCGAGATCGGCCTGATCGTCAGCGTGGCGTCAGCGCCGCACCACTAGGCCAGTCGCACATCAAAGATGCGACACAGGGGGACACACCATGATCCATCGCCGCCAACATCTCGCCGCCGCCAGCATCCTGGCGCTGATGGCCTTCGCCGGCCAGGCATCCGCCCAGACCACCGCCGCGCCGGTCGCCAGCGTCGCCCCGATCGGCGCGACCGCGCCCACCGCTCAGGGCGGCGCCAATGCGGCCGCCCTGCTCTACAACAGGATCGACCCGAGCAAGAGCGTGATCGCCGCGACGGGCGAGCTGGGCGGGCTGGAGTTCCACGGCCTGGACGGCGCCCGCAAGGCCGCCCTGCCCGGCGGCGAAACCTATGGCGTCGACGTGCGCGAGGACCTGATCGCGGTGCTGGACCGCAAGGAAGGCCGCATCCGCCTCTCGCGCTACGACTTCGCCACCGGCCAGGCCCGCGACGTCGAGGCCCGTCCGCTGATGCTGGGCTATGCCGGCGAAGGCCTGTGCCTTCACCAGAGCCCGCGCGACGGCTCGCTGTACGCCTTCGCCCTGGGCGGCGACGGCCAGCTGGACCAGTGGCTGCTGTATCCGACCGCCGACGGCAAGCTGGACGGCCGCCTGGTGCGCCGCCTGCACCTGTCTTCGGAAGCCAAGTACTGCGTCGCCGACGATACGAGCGGCGCGCTCTATGTCGCCCAGCAGGCGGTCGGCATCTGGCGCTATGACGCCGATCCCGAAGCCGAGGCCGTGGCCACCGTGGTCGACATCAACCGCCTGGGCCGCATCAAGGGCGAGGTCGGCGGCCTGGCTATTCTGAACGGCGGGACCCAGGGCAACTACCTGGTGGCCGTCAACGCCGACGCGGGCGACTACAACGTCTATGACCGCAACGCCGACGACCGGTTCCTGGGCGCCTTCCGCATTCAGGCCAACGGCGCCGACGCCATCGAGGGCCCGTCCGGCCTGTTCGGCGTGCGCGCCCCCATTGGCCAGGGCCTGCCGGCGGGCGCCCTGCTGGTCACTGACGATCGCAAGGTCGGGGCCAACACCCAGGTGTTGTCCTGGCAGGACGTCGCCGCCGCCCTGAAGGTCTCGCCCGGCCAGGCGGCGCCCCAGGCGACGCCCAGCAAGCTGGCCCTGGTTCAGGCGACCATGGAAACCCAGCCCGTCGAGCACGGCGGCGACGCCGCAGACGATCCGGCGATCTTCGTCCACCCTACCGATCCGACCAAGCACGCCATCATCGTCACCGACAAGAAGGGCGGACTGCTGGTCCATGACCTGTCGGGCAAGCCGCTGCAGTACCTGCCCGACGGCAAGATGAACAATGTCGACCTGCGCGGCGGCTTCAGGCTGGGCGGCAAGACCGTAACCCTGGTCGTGGCCAGCGACCGCACCCGCAAGGCCATCGCGATCTACACGATCGACCCCGACACCCGGCAGCTGACCAGCGTCGCCGACGGCGTGCAGGCGACCGGCCTCTCCGATCCCTATGGCCTGTGCATGTATCGCAACCGCAAGGGCGCGACCTTCGTGTTCATCAGCGATCCCGACGGCGGTGTTCGCCAGTGGAAGCTGGTCGCCACCCCCGCAGGCAAGGTTCGCGCCGAGCAGGTCCGCGACCTGAAGTTCGACACCCAGACCGAAGGCTGCGTCGCCGACGACGAGACCGGTGCGCTGTACATCGCCGAGGAAGACATCGCCCTGTGGAAGCTGGGCGCCGAGCCCTCGACGGGTACGGCCCGCAAGGCCGTGGTCCGGGTGGTCGACAACCCCGCCCTGAAGGACGACCTGGAAGGCGTGGGCCTGTACGCCCAGCCCGGCGGCAAGGGCTATCTGGTGGTCTCCAGCCAGGGCAATAACAGCTACGCGATCTTCCGGCGCGAGGGTGACAACGCCTATGTCGGCAGCTTCGCGGTGATCGCCGACGGCGCCACCGGCATCGACGGCGTCTCGGAAACCGACGGCCTGGAGGTGACCAGCGCCTCCCTGGGCGCGGGCCTGGAATCCGGCGCCTTCGTCGCCCAGGACGGCCGCAACGTCTCGCCGCCCGAGAAGCAGAACTTCAAGCTGGTGCCGTGGTCGGCGATCGCGGGCAAGCTGGGACTGCGCTGAACGGAGGCGTCCAGCGCGAGCTGACAACCAGGACTATTGCAATCGAGTTTCGACCTTTGACCAGCCCATTGGGTCAAAGGTCGAAACATCGTCTGCCGGGGACGCAACGTCCCGAGTTTCACAGACCTATTCTCTGATGTGGCGCGTGCGCGTGAAAGCCACGATCCAGGCCCCAGCCGTAAAGACGAGAAGGGCCAGCAGCGGCGCTAGCGGTGTCGAGCCCGACGGGCTTCTCGGCTCAAAAACGGGCAGCCGGTCGAAATCGGCCCGCTGAAACGGTCGCTCGTTGAAGAGGTAGGGGTAGTAGAAATCCTGCAGGCGACGATGGAACCTTGCGACGCTGTCCTGGTAAGCCAGATGCGCCGGAAGGTCGCTATCGGCGGCGCGGTGGACGAGGGTCTGGGCCGCGGCGGCCGGGGAAAGCCAGCCCAGGCGTTCCGTCCAGGTTTGGCGCGCGGCCAGACTCGACCGGTAGGCGGCCACCTGTCCAGCCACGCTGTCATCGCCCATCTCGTGCATGGCGTAGTACCATTTCCAGTGGAAGCGGCCGGCGACCGGCGGCGTGTCCCTCCACTCCGGATGCTTGGCCCTGAAAGGTCCCATGATCGCCTCGCGCGGGATATCCCAGGCGCGGTGGACGGCCTCGCGCTGGGCCAGGGTCAGGTCGACGCCGCGACCGACCGGCACGGCCCGCGACAACACGGCGTTGCCCAGGGCGGGAACCAGCAGGACCAGCACGATCCAGCATCCGACCAGGGTGGCGGCATTGAAGGCCGAGCGACGCCCCCAGGCTCCAACCAGCAGGCCCAGAACCGTCCAGAAGGCGACATAGAGCACGGCGACCAGGCCGAACGTCGCGACACCAACGATGGGCGCCTGGGCGATGATCGCGCCGATCAGGAACGGCGCCAGCAGGGCCAAGAGCACCAGCCCCAGCCTCAGCCCCGCGCGCTGCAGCCAGAGCCTGCCCGGCTTGGCCGGCAAGGCGTTCAGCACGCGCAAACGGCCAGCCTCCCGCTCGCCGGAAACCAGGTCGTGCATCAGCGCAATCACCGCCAGCGGCGCCAGATAGATCAGCACGAAGGCGAAGTCGAACGGCCCTGGCAGGGCCAGTTCGGGATTGACTGTCTCGGTTTCGTACAGCTGGGCCTGGAGGCCAAGGAGACGGACTCGCAGCACATAGGGCTGGATATCGCGCTGACCCAGGGCGGCGAAGGCCAGGCTGGGAGGACGGTCCGAGGTCAACAAGAACGTATAGTAGGCGGCATTGCCCGCCTCGCTGTCGGGCTTGCCATATTGCTTGGCGACGGCGGCGAGGTCGCGGTTCTGCGCGGCCGCGACCCGGTCGATAACGGCGTTCTGGCGCGCGGTGGCCGCAAGCCCCGCGCAGACCGCCACCATGGAAAGGGTCAGCAGCAGGATCAGGGCGGCAGCGCTGACCCGCGACCGAAGCAGCAGCCGCAGTTCATATCGAAGACGGATCATCGGGCGTCCTTGCGAAGACGGCGGGCGACGGGCGCGCACAAGGCCAACAGCACCGCCAGCCAGATGGCGAGAATGGCCAGATTGGCGGCCACGCGGCCGCCGGCGAGGCTCAGCCTGTCCGGCGCGACATAGGTGAAGCTGGGCACGCGCTTCCAGTTGTCGGCAGCGATGCGCGGATCCTCCCCGGCGTTCTGGTTGGGGATTTGCTCGACCTGCATGCGGTTGAGCGCCTGTACGAAGGCGTAGCGATAGCGCTCGACCTGATTGAGGAAGTCCTGGTGGCTCTCCGTGTCCGTACCCGCCAGGCTCATGGAGGCCTGGCGCAGGGCGATCACGGGGCTGACCGCGCCGAAGCCGCGCACAAACCTGTTCTGCGCCTGCTCGCGCGCGAAGGCCTCGCGGGCATAGCGGTCGAAAAGCTGGCTGGTCAGGCGCTCGCCCTCCATGCCGACCAGACCGCCCCACTGGACCGGCAGATCCTCGACGCGCTGAACGCCGTACCTGGCCAGGGTCTTGGCCTTGAAGGCCGCGAAATAGGGGTCGTCTGGATTGTGACTGTCGCCGATCTTTTTGAGGTCCTCGTGGATGGCGATGTCGGTCTCGATCCTGGTGGGCGTCGCCAGGCGAGCCGCGACCTCCGGCAGGGCGCGGGGCAGCAGCACCACCAGAACCATCCAGATCGACACCAGAACGATCAGGGCGTCACGCGACCGGCGCGCCAGGGCCGAGATCAAGACCGCGGCCACCGCCCAGATCGCCAGATAGAGCCCATAGCCCAGCAACAGCAGCAGAGCCGGTCCGGGCGGCGCCCAGCCCACCAGCGCGGCGATCAGCAGCGCCAGGGCCGCCGGCGCCAGGATCAGTCCGACCACGCCCCCATAGGCCGCCAACTTGCCCATCAGCATCTGGCTTGGCGCCAGGCCCTGAGCGGCCATCAGGCGCAGCGTGCCGCGCTCGCGCTCGCCGGCCACCGCGCCATAGGCCAGGAAGATCACCAGCAGCGGCGCGAGGGTCTGCAACACGAAGGCCGGCGTCAGTTCGCCAAACCGCAGCAGCAGGGACGACTGCCGCGCCTCGCTGAAATTGGCGCTGTTCTGCCGATGGCCTTCCAGGAAAACCGTGTGGCCCGTGAAGCTGTCGACGCCACGGTCGAAGAAGGCCAGGGCCGACAGCGGCCGGAAAACGAACTGACCGTAGTGGACCATGCGATGCGGATGGCGGTCGGGCTGGGCGTCAAACTGCTGGTCCGAACTGGCCTGATGGTGTTGGCGGGTCGCCTCGATGGCGTTGCGCTGTTCAACCCCCAGGATGGCGGCGCTGACCAGCAACGCGGCCAGGATCGCTCCGGCCACCGTCGACACCCGGTTACGGACCAGGGCGCGCCATTCCTCGCGCGCCACCCGCCAGATCAGACTTGTCCGCACGCTCACGCCGCCGCCCCGACCTGGACATAGCGCTGGTGAAGGGCGCGAAGGTCGAAGCGATCAGGTCCCTCGGCGGTGAGCTCGACCTCGATGTGGCCGTTGGCCAGGAAGCCGATGCGATCGGCGACCTCCGACGCGCCCAGCAGGTCGTGGGTCACCATCAGGGTCGCCACGCCGCGCTCGCGCGCGGTCTGCAGCAGACGATTGAAGTCGGCGGTGGCGCGCGGATCCAGGCCCGAGGTCGGCTCGTCCAGCAGCAGCACGGGCACGCGTCTGGCGATGGCCAGGGCGATGGCCACCTTCTGGCGCATGCCCTTGGAGAAGCCGCCCAGCCGGCGGTCCCAGGCGTCGCGGGTCAGACCGACAGCGTCGAGGGCCTCTTCGATCAAGGCCCGCTCGGTGTCGGCTCGCGCCAGGGTCAACAGATAGTCGATGTTTTCGCGCGCGGTCAGGTGCTCATAGAGCGCGACATTTTCAGGCACATAGGCGATGCGCGAGCGCGCCGCCGTCGGGTCCGCGCCGACCTCGACACCGCATACCCGGGCCGCTCCCGCCGTCGGACTGGCCAAGCCCAGAAACAGGTTGAGGGTCGTGGACTTGCCCGCGCCATTGCCGCCGAGCAGGGCGTAGATCTCTCCCGCCCGCACCGAGAAGGTCAGGTCCCGAAGGACCAGTTGGCTCCCATAGCGCTGCTCGAGGCCCACGGCCTCCAGCGCAGCGGCGGATGTTATGACCAAGACTCGGACCCCTTCATTCAAAACGCAAAGGCGCTTGCCAAGCCGCGCCCACCCGAATTAGTACGTTATAACGTAACATCACTATTGAGAGTCAATCGCGGATTGATGGGTTGGTGTGGTTTCGGGGGAACGACATGAGTTTCATGGATTTTCGGGTCGCATTGCTCGCGGGTTGCGCGGCGGCCGCGCTGTCGACAACGTCCGCGGCGGCAGAGACTGATTCCGACAGCGCGCGCGTCGAGGATGTCACCGTCACGGCGCGGCGGGCCAATGCCAGCATTAATGGGCTCGACGTCTCGCCCCTGAAATTGCCGCAGAGCGTGCGCGTGCTGGATCGAGAGCTGATCGATCAGACCGGCCTGGCCAACCTCTCGGATCTGTTCGATCTCGCCGGAGGGATGGCGCGCCAGAACAGCTTCGGCGGCGCCTGGGACGCCTATGCGATCCGGGGGTTCTCGGGCGACGTCAACCAGGGGCCCGACCTGCTGGTCAATCGTTTCACCGCCAATCGCGGCTTCAATCCGCGTCGCGACACCGCCACGGTCGAGACCTTCCAGGTGCTCAAAGGGCCGGCTTCGGCTCTGTCCGGCAAGGGCGAACCCGGCGGCTCGATCAACATCGTCACCAAGGCCCCGCTGCGCCACGCCCACGCCTCGGCCGAGTTGGGTTATGGCAGCTTCGACACCCGGCGCGCGGCGGGTGATCTGGGTGGCCCGGTGAGCGACACGGTCTCGGTGCGGCTGGTCGGCGCCTATCAGACCACGGACGGCTTCCGCGACCATGTCGGCAGCGACCGGCTGGTGCTGGCCCCGTCCCTCGCCTGGGATCCGACCGACAAGGCCCACCTCCTCTATCAGTTCGAAGCGATGGACGTGCATTTCGTCCACGACCGGGGCCTGGTGGCCGTGAACGGCGACGGCAAGGCCCTGCCCCGCGACCGCTTCCTGGGCGAGCCCAATGACGGCAAGATCCACCAGCAAAGCCTGCAGCATCAGGCTTCCGCCGCCTTTGACCTCGCCGAGGGCGTTTCGCTTGAGGGCGGCGTCCAGTATCGCGACGGCTTCTTCAAGGGCCAGTCGACCCACAACTCGGCCCTGGTCGGGACCCAGCTACGACGTCAGCTGCGGGTTCACGACTATGACTGGCAGGACCTGTCGGGCCGCCTGGAGCTCAGCGTCAAACGCCAGATGATGGGCGTCGAGCATCAGATGCGGCTGGGGGGCGACGCCTTCAGCTATGACCAGCGGCGGGTCTTCCTGCGCTTCAGCCCGACGGCGGCCACGCCCTACGCCATCGACATCTTCAATCCGGTCTATGGCCAGGCCAAGCCGGTGGCGACCATGAACCAGAACATGCTGGAGGAACTGCGCGGCCAGAGCCTCTATGCGCAGGATCTCATCACGGCGGGCCAGTTCACCATCCTGGTGGGCCTGCGTCATGACTGGATCCAGCAGACCAACACCAACTATCGCAACAACACGGTCGGCAAGCAGAGCCCGTCGCGCACCTCGCCCCGCGCCGCCCTGACCTGGTCGCCGTCAGACACGATCTCGGCCTATGTCAGCTGGGGCCAATCGTTCCGCTACAATCAGGGGACCGACGCCGCCAGCGCCGCCTTCGCACCTGAAGAGGGCGAGGCCTTCGAGGGCGGCGTCAAATACGCCCTGCTCGACGGCAGACTCACCGGCACAGCCTCGGCCTTCCGCATCGACAAGAGCAATATCCTGGTCAACGACCCCGCCAACGCCGGCTTCTCGATCGCGGTCGGCGAGGCGCGCAGCCAGGGCGTGGAGTTCGACGCCAACCTGCGGGTCAACGACCAACTGACGCTCACCGGAGTCTACGCCTTCACCGACACCGAGATCACCAAGGACACCCGCGCGGGTTTCGTTGGCAGCGCTCTGAGCAACATCCCGCGCCAGTCGGCGGCGGTCTATGCGCACTGGCAAACGGCCCAGCAGGGTCCTGGCGCGATCGGTGTCGGCGGCGGGCTGGTCTATGTCGGCAAGCGGCCAGGCGACGACGTCAATTCCGGCTTCGAACTGCCCGACTACGTCACCGCGCGGCTGAACCTGAGCTATCAGGCGACCCAAAGGCTGTCGCTGCACTTGAACGCCGAGAACCTGCTGGACGCGTACTATCTTGAAAGTTCCTACAGCAACCTCTGGATCACACCGGGCGCCCCGCGGACGATCACGATCCAGGCGAAGTGGAAAATGTGACGCCGCCTTGAGTACACGGCGACCTTGATAGGCAGCCACGCGGCAGACTTGGCCCCCTTGGCGACGGACACCGCGTC
>Ga0209023_10005476_pt1 | contig 13847 bp, 12 predicted proteins | sample LakOneMetagenome_FD_187468 | JGI IMG/M metagenome (GOLD analysis project Ga0209023, IMG submission 187468) | Freshwater and sediment microbial communities from Lake Erie, Canada (SPAdes) (version 2) | ecosystem: Environmental > Aquatic > Freshwater > Lentic | place: Lake Erie, Canada...
GATCCCTCTGATCCCTCTGATCCCTCTGATCCCTCTGATCCCTCTGATCCCTCTGATCCCTCTGATCCCTCTGATCCCTCTGATCCCTCTGATCCCTCTGATCCCTCGCTGGTACCGGTGATATCATCCAAGCACCGCGTTGATATCACGGTGACGGAAGGGGCTCGATGACTCGAACGCTGGTGGACATCGATGACGCAGCACTCGCGGCAGCTGCGGCCGAGCTGGGCACGACCACGAAGGTGGAGACCGTCAATCGGGCCCTCGCCGAAGTGGCGGCTCGACCCAAGCGGCTCGACTTCATCGCGTCGTTGCGCGACGCGAACGACGACCTGAGTGACGAGCAGATCATGCAGGGTGCGTGGCGGTAGCGCTGCACCTTGCAGACAAGTCCGCCTTCGAGCAGCAGCGCCACAGCACCGCCGCCGACGGGATTCTGACCGCACTCGCTGCCGACGGACTGTTGTGCATGACCGAGACGGTCGCGCTGGAGCTGCTGTACTCCTGTCGCGGGCCGGTGGACTACGAGTCTCGCTGGGCGGGCTTGGATCTGCTGCCATGGCTGCATCTCGACGCGGATGTTGCCGGAGAGGCGATGGTGATCCAGCGGTCGCTCGCTTCTCGGGGTCAGCATCGCCGCCCGATTCCCGATCTGCTGGTTGCCGCGACTGCGATCGTCCACGATGCCACGCTGCTGCACTACGACCGCGACTTCGATCTCATCTCCGGGGTGTCGGACTTGTCGGCGCGTTGGATCATCCCGCAGAACACCGGCCATGGCAGGCAACGGTGACACGGCACGCTCGTTGCTTGTCGGCATCGTCTGCTGTCGGGTCAACGCGTCGTCCGCGAGCCGATTCGACGTGCCGCCGCATCGGCTCGCCTCAGTTCGCTGAGCTCGTCGTGGCCTGACGTGCTGCGGCGACGAGCAACGGGCGGCTGAGCGTCGCGCTGATGTACCCCATCGCGATCGCGGCCGCGGCGATCGCAACCAGTTGCCAGATGTCGGGTGTAGAGATCCGCTCGGCCGGTGCGCCGAATCCCCGCATCAACAGGACCGACGAGCCCAGGCCGAGTCCGATCGAGCCGATCGTCGCCGCGGCGAGCGGAAGCACCGCTTCGAACCGTCTGGCTCGTTGCAACGTCGCAACATCGGTGCCGCACAGGGTGAGCCGCCCGATGACGCGGCGCTGGTCGACCACCGATGCGGCCGATGCGATGGCCGACGCCCCGAACGCCAGCACCAGACATGCAACCATCACCGCCAGGGAGCCCCGGAGGATGTCGGAGGCGAACACGTCGTTGGCGTGCATCTCGCCGCCGTGCTGCGCGGTGGGCACCACGCCGGAGAGGAATCCGGCCACCATGCCGGCGAGCACCACCGCGCTCACGGTCCGGTAGGTCGCTCGTGGGTCCTCGAGGACCCTGCGTCCGGCGATCAGCATCGGCGCTCGGCGGGCGCTGCGGACCATCGCCCGACCGACGAGTGAGGTGAAGAACGGTCCGACGAGCGCGAGTGACGCGATCACCGTCCCGAGTGCCGCGACCATGGGCACGGTCATGTCGACTGGCTGTCCGTCGGCACCGGTGAACGTCGTCGAGGCGGACAGGACCGTCGCCGCTGCCAGCAGGACCATTGCGGCGCCGGTGCCGAGCAGTCGCGGCCACCGAGATCGCTGGGGCTCGGTGCTCCGCGCGACGCCCAGCGGTCTCGATGCAACCCGTCGCAAGGACACCGCTGCGGTCGCCGCGCACGTCACGATGGCCGCGGCGACGATGGCCGCGCAAGCAGAGATCGACAGTCGCAGGTCGCTCGGGAACCACCGTCCACCTCCCATCTCCACCGATGCGAGCAACGGCGAGATGGCAGCGGACGCGGCAACTCCGGCCACGGCGCCGATTCCGGCACCGATCGTCGTCTCGGCCGCGGCGAGCGCCCGGACCGAGCGGGGTGTGGCGCCAGCGAGCCGCAACGCCGCCATGCGCTGCTCGCGGCGGGCAGCGGTCAACCTGGCGGCCGATCCCACCAGCAGGATCGCCGGCACCGTCACCAGGACCGCTGCGACGAGCGACAGGTTCCGGTAGATCACCAGGGTGCGGTCCGTGCCCCTCGTGTCGAACGATGCGATCTCCACCGCGGGATCTGGGACCGCGGCGCTGGAGGGGAGCTGCTCGGCCGATCGCCCCACGACGGCGACGAGCTCGTCAGGATGAGCCAGGCCGGCACGTCCGATCTCCCCGGCCAGGTTCCCGAAGCGAGCTCCCAGGTGGCCGTTCGGATGATCGTGCAGCAGCCGGTGGAGCGCGGGAGAGACCCACGTGGTCCCCGGCGTTGGTGCGCTGCGCAGTCCAGGCGCAACGGGCGCGTCCGCAAGAGAACCGATCGGTGCGAGCTCGATGACCTCGATGCGTTGCCCTTGGAACCACACGGTGTTGCGGCGTTGCAGCGCGGTCGGAGCGACGCCGATGGACGCAGCCGGTGTGGGATCACGCCAGACGATGCGAGGTTCACGGAGACCGAAGCCCGCCCACGCCGACAGCACGGTGCCGGCAACCAGCGTCGCGATCGCGACGCCGGCGCCGCACAGGTTGATGGCACCCGCAGCCTGTCGCGGTGCGCGGCGGATGAGGAGCGGCAGGAGGCGCAGCGAAGCGATCACCGGTTGCCGCCGACCGACGGGGATTCGGCCACGTACGATGCGTCGATGCTCGGCACCGAGTGGATGGCGCTCGGTCGGGCGGTGTGGGTCACCTCGAGCACTCGGCCGTCGCGCATGCGGACCGTCCGCTCGCATGCCGCTGCCACCTCCGGGTCGTGTGTGACGACCAACAGCGCCGCTCCGGCGGCTCGACACGAGGACGTCAGGACCTCGATCGTGGCGCGCCCCGTGGACCGGTCGAGCGCTGCGGTCGGCTCGTCGGCGAAGACGACCGACGGCGACACCGCCAACGCCCGGGCGATCGACACCCGCTGCACCTGACCACCCGAGAGCTGTCCGGGTCGACGCAGCTGTAGTCCGTCGAGCGAGAGGGGAGCGAACCACTCATCGGCTCGGGCGGTCGCGGCGCGACGGGACATGCCGCTGAGCATCAGCGGCAGGGCGACGTTCTCCACCGCCGGCAGCTCCGCCAGGAGCTGATCGGACTGGAACACGAACCCGAACCGCTCCCGTCGGAGCTTGGTGGCGGTCCGTGGACCGAGATGCGAGATCCGCATGCCGTCGAGGTTGACCTCGCCGTCGTCGGGGCGGGTGAAGCCGGCCAGGCAGTGCAGCAGGGTCGACTTGCCCGACCCGCTGGGTCCGACCACCGCGGTCGACGTGCCACGGTCGAGCGTGATGCTCACGTCTGCCAGGGCGACGACGTCTCGGTATCGCTTGGTCATGCCGCGTGCGACGAGCACGGGGGTCGTGTGGGGCTCCGCGGCAGTCACGGTCCGCAGTTCGGTGGGAGTGCTCATGTGGCCACTCTCGTTGCGGGAACCGCCGCGACGCATCGGTCCCGTGGGCATTCCGAGTCGGCCGAACGGTGGAGGTCGCTGCGCGTCGAACGGCCGAACGGCCGAGGCGCTCGAAGTGGGAGCCGTCATAGCATCGAGCGGTGACGACCACCCCTGTCGTCGACATCGCACCGTCGGCCTGATCGGATCCCGTGCTCCCCAACGCTCAGCCTTCCGTCGACCGAACCGCTCCAGCGCCGTTCGCCTCGCCGCTGTCCGCTCCGCTCCGCGATCGCGCACTCGATTGGATGCTGGTGTCGATCTGTTGCGGGTTCGCGCTCCTCGACACGTTGGTGCTGCTCGCGTCGGGTCGATCCGGCACGTGGCTCCACGTCGGCTTCGGCAGCATCGGAGTGGTCGCCGTGGCGCTGGTGAGCCTGGCTGCGATCGCGGCGGTGGCGCTGCGCCGACAGCTGTGCATGCCGGCGCTGGTGGGGCTGAGCCTGGTCTCCTTGACGGTCACGGCGATGTCGCTGCTGTTCGGAGTGTCGTTGCCGCCGTCGTTCGCGCTGCTGTTCGCTCTGGCGGTGCTCGTCACCCGGGCGCTGCACCTGGAGTCTGAGCTGCCCGCAGCCGGAGCGACGGCGCTGGCGTTGGCAGCGGTGATCGGCGAGCCAGCGCGCATCCAGGACTACGGGATCGTGCAGTTCGGCCAGGTGCTGTGCGTGATCGGACTCGGTGGGGCGGTGATCCTCGGGCTGTGGTTGCGCTTCAACGACCGTCAGCGGTTGAGCAGCGAAGAAGTCGTCCGCAGCGAGGAGCGTCTGGAGCTCGCTCGGGAGCTGCACGATCTGGTCGGGCATTACGTGACGGGGATGGTCGTCCAGGCCCAGGCCGGTCAGCTCGTCGCCGAACGTGACCCGGCCGCAGCGGTTGAGTCCTTTGCCCGGATCGAAGCGGCAGGCGCTGACGCCATGTCGGCGGTTCGGCGCATGGTGGGGGATCTGCGCGACGAGCCGGTGCGCACGCCGGGGTCGGGTTGGGAGGAGATCGATCGGCTGGTGGCGAGTGCTGCGGCGCACGACATGCCGGTTCGGTGTTCGATCGACCCGGCGGCGCTGCGGGTGCCGCTCGAGCTGACGTCGTCGGTGCACCGCCTGGTGGCCGAGTCGTTGACGAACGTGCGCCGCCACGCCGTGTCGGTGACGCGGGTCGAGGTGCGCATCCGGCCGGAGGGTTCGGACCTCGTCGTCGACGTGCACGACGACGGCGCGCCGGTGCCACCAGGCGCAATCGGTGCTCGTGGCGCGACCTTCGGCGTCGTCGGGATGAGGGAGCGTGCCGCGGCGTTGGGCGGCACCCTGTTCGCCGGACCGGCGCCGGGTGGCGGCTGGTTGGTGTCGGCCCGGTTGCCCGTCCTGTCGGGGACTGCCGCCGTCGGCCACGGTCTGGCAGTGGGACTCGCTGCCGGCCCCGTTGCCGGGCCTGCGGATGGGCCGGTGGCGGGATCAGCCGCCGGCTCGGAGACGAATGCTGTCGTCGGTGGCGATCGTCGATGATCAGGGTGCTGCTCGCCGACGACCAGGAGATGGTGCGCGTCGGGTTCCGGATGATCCTCGACACCGACCCGCAGATCGAGGTCGTGGGCGAGGCGCCCAACGGTGCCGAAGCGGTGCGACTGGCCGCAGCGCTCGGACCCGACGTGGTCCTCATGGACGTCCGCATGCCGCAGTTGGACGGCCTGGAGGCGACCCGTCAGATCGCCGATGGGATGGTCGCGTCGGCGTCGGGCGAGCCGGTGCGAGTCGTGGTGGTGACCACGTTCGACCTCGACGAGTACGTCGACGCGGCGATCACCAACGGCGCCGCAGGGTTCCTGCTCAAAGATGCCGGCCCGGCGCTGTTGATCGAGGCGGTGAAGGCCGCGGTGCGCGGTGACGTGCTGATCTCGCCGTCGATCACGGTGCGCTTGTTGTCGCACTTCGCCGGCGTCGCATCCGGCGTCGATGCTGGTGGTGCGGCGCCAGCGCAGCCGATCGTCGCACTCACCGAACGCGAGGAAGGAGTGCTGCGGGAGGTGGCGACGGGTTCGACGAACGCCGAGATCGCGGATGCGCTCTTCATCTCCCTCAGCACAGTCAAGACCCACTTGGGCAGCATTCAGGACAAGGTCGGCGCTCGGAACCGGGTGGAGCTCGCTGCGTGGGCGTGGCGGACCGGCCGCATGAGCTGAGGGCGGTCGGCTCGTTCGGCCGTCCCTGTGCCAGATGGGGAACCGATCGTTGGGCGCACTTCGTCCTTGTCGCAACCGCTGCTGTGGGGTCGAGTGCTCCGACGGTGGGTGTCACCGCAGGTCGGATCCGTCAGCGACTCAACCATGAGCGGTCGCCGTGGGGCTTCAAGGCGGGTCCGCGTCAGGAGCGGAGGATCCCGGCGTGGGAGCTCGATGGGGATCGCTTCGTCCCCGGACTGGAGGTGGTGGTCACCGCTGTACCCGCGGACATGCACCCCCTGACTGACGGCCACCGGGCTGGTGGACACCCCTAACCCCGACCTCGTCATCGATGGTGAACACGTGTCGGTCCGTGACTGGCTGCTCGCCGGCAACGACCCGGCGACCGCAGCGGCCGCCATCGGCGACCCGGCGCGGAACACTTGAGCGAACGGCTGCCTGCGCCGCCGGCTCGCCTCGCTCGGCTGCAGCCGGGAGATGCTCGAGTCATCCCTGCCGGCTCGCACATCGTCAGGGTCTTCTTCGCCGCAGGCGCACATCGAGCGGTGTGGAACCGCTTCCGAACGTTCGGCCCGACCGGCGCGCGGTTCGATCATCACGATCCACCATCGAGTGAGCATGGGCCAGCCGGACCTGCGATCTCCTACTGGGCCGCCTCGGGTGGGCTGACCCCGGTTCGAAGCAATCCGCTCGCGTGCGCCTTGGCCGAGGTGTTCAGCGAGTCGAGGACGATCGACGTATGGAGGGGTGCGCCCTACTTCGTGATCGCGACGACGCATCGGGCGCTCCGGCTGCTCGACGTGAGCGACTCGGCATGGATCGTCAGAAGCGGCGGCAGCGCCGCCATCAGCTCAGGGGCACGTGCCGATTCTCGTGAATGGGCGCGACGGATCCACGCGTCGTACAGGCTCGATGGGATCTGGTATCAAGCATCGAACTATCCGCTCGGGCGATCGCTCGCCCTGAACGAGCGGGCGATGTCGGCGCTGCCGGCGCATCCAACAGCGAGCTGGTCGTTGGCCGACCCCGCGGTGCAGCATCTCGTCGACGCCGCTGCGGACGAGATCGGCTGCCAGGTGCTCTGAGCCGCGGTCGGGTCGGTGCATCATGATGGGAGATGAGCGCGGTTTGCTGACCTTCATCGAAGTCGCGCACCAAATCGGAGTTCGGTCGGTCGACATATTGGATCTCATTTCGGCAGGTGAGACCGAGTGTGTGACGGGTGTCGAGTGTTCTCCGCATCGCCGACGAACACACGACAGAGGAGACACCGCCTGACGAGTCCTCTCTCGGGTCAGAGGTCGGGATGAAGCTCCTGCCTCCACTCAGCGAACCACCGCCGAACGGGACCCCGGTCGGCCTCATCGCACGGAAGTTCATCGTCACCCAGTCGTTCCAGACGAGCAAAGGCGTCGGCGACACCGTGCGCGCTCACGCCGCTGTCGAGTTGCTGCGCCCAGGCAATGCAATCCGACCGGCCGAGTCGCGTCGAGAGCGCCCAGAGGTCGGTGAAGTCACGTCCCTCGGTGCGGTCCAGGATCGCGAGGATCTTGCGCGCGGCGAGGTCCTCGGCTGTGAGCGCTGGGATGCCATCGACTTGCTGGAGTGGAAACAAGGGTGGTGAATCGACGGCGAGGTCGACCTCGATGGTCTCGCCATCGAGTGTCGCCAGGAGTCGGGCGAAGGTGACGTGGTCTCGGACGAGCGCAACGGTCCATCTCTCCGCAGCGAGCGCGGCGGTGAACGATGCGGCGAGTGGGCGTACATCGCCGGGCGGATTGTCAGGCTCGGCGGCGATGAACGCGTCGAGGTCGCGGGTCAGCCGGTCCACGACGCCGAGTGCGGCGAGTGCCGAGCCGCCGGCAAGGGCGAAACCATCCGAGTCTGGGAGGCCGAAGAGGATTCGAGCAGCTCGTCGTTGCAGCGGAGTGAGCCGGTTCACGATGACGCCACGAGGTCGGTCAGGTCGCCCTCTTCGTGGATGAGTGGGGCCCATGCGGAGTGGAGCGAGCGGGGCAGCGTGAGGTCAGGCCATGCCTCGCAGAGCAGGACGCCGTCGACGATCGCTTCGATGTCGCTCGGTGTGCCTTCCCGAAGGACGAACTCGTAGGCGCGAAGGCGGTCGCTGCGCAGTGCAAGGTCGAGCGCTCGGGGCGCTCCGCTCCACCAGAGGTGCGGACCGGGGTCGAAGCAACGAAGGCATTCAGCAGGGGACAGCCGCCAGAGGCGCGAGGGGATGGCGTAGGGGCGCCAGTCGTCGGTCCACGTCCATTCGATTGTGGGCTCGATCGCGACGTGAGCCTCGGCTGCATCGAGCAGCGTGATCGCAGTGTCGAAGAGCGGCTCGCGTCGGCCGTGCTCGTACGCGGCGATGTTCGGGCGAGCGATGCCAGATCGCTCGGCGAGCACGAGCTGCGTGAGTCCGGCCGCCGTGCGGGCGGAGCGGAGAACGCTGGCGAAGGTGGCCATCGATGTATCGTACTCGATACATCGACGACTTCACGCTGCAAGCATTCAATCGAGCGACAACCGAAGGCTGAAGGCCGGCCGCAGGGAAGAGCACGTCCGAGCGTCATGCCAAGTGGGACATCTGAGGCGTCTCCGTGCTGGAGGTTCCCACCACGGTGGGGGCACCGGGGCGCCGCCGCGATTCGCTTCGGCAACGGACTCGCAGGGTGTGTGCCGCCCACCCGTAGTCTGTGGGCCGTGTCGAACTTCGTAGACGAGTGCTCGCTCAACGTCAGAGGGGGCGACGGCGGTGCCGGATGCGTGTCTTTCCGCCGAGAAGCCCACACCCCCAAAGGCGGACCCGACGGCGGCGACGGCGGCAGCGGTGGCGACATCTGGTTGGTCGCCAACCACAACGTGTCGTCGCTCCTCGCGTTCCGAGACCATCCGCACCGCAGGGCGGAAAGCGGCACACACGGAAAGGGCGCCAAGCGCCACGGCTCCAAAGGCGACGACCTGATCGTCCCCGTCCCGATCGGCACCCAGATCTACGACTGGGACGGCAAGCCGCTCGCCGACTTCGTCGGTCACGGCGACCGCTGGCTCGCTGCAGAAGGCGGCGTCGGCGGCAAGGGCAACGCCCGCTTCCTGTCGAACAAGCGCCGCGCACCAGGGTTCGCCGAGCAGGGTGAACACGGTGAAGAACGTTGGATCCGCCTCGAGCTGAAGCTGATGGCCGATGTCGCGCTCGTCGGCTTCCCGAACGTCGGCAAGTCGACGCTGATCAGCAGGATCTCGGCGGCCAAGCCGAAGATCGCCGATTACCCGTTCACCACGCTGGAGCCGAACCTCGGTGTGGTTCGGACCGACGACGGCTTCGAGATGGTCGTCGCCGACATCCCCGGGCTCATCGAAGGGGCCGCCGAAGGCAAGGGCCTCGGACATCAGTTCCTGCGCCACATCGAACGCGCTCGTGTGCTCGTCCTACTCCTCGACCTGTCGCCGTTCGCCGGTGCGTCGTGGCAGGAGCAGGAGGCGACGCTCCTCGGTGAACTGGGCGACTACCGTCCCGACCTCGTCAGCAGACCGAGGCTGCGCATCGGATCCCGGGCCGATCTGGCCGATCCCGAGGTGCGTGCATCCTTCGACGGGCTCATCGTCTCCGCCGTCACCGGTGAGGGCGTTGCGCAACTGGTCGGCTCGCTGCGCCAACTCGTGGAGCAGGCCCGGGCCGAGCAGCCGCCGCCCGAAGGCTTCGTCACCCTTCGCCCGCTCATCGAGGGCATCACGATCAGCCGCAACGACGACGGCAGCTTCAACGTCGAAGGCCGGGAGGCGTTGCGTGCGGTCAACCTCAACGACCTCACCAACCCCGAAGCCATGGACATCGCCCGGGAACGTCTCGACAAGCTGGGCGTGGACCGCTCGCTCGGTCGGGCCGGCGCTCGCAACGGCGATGTGGTGCACATCGGCAAGTTGAGCTTCGAGTTCGAGTCCGACACCGACATGGTCGCCCAGCCCTTCGACGAAGCCCCGGTCAGGGTTGTTGTGGACGACGACTTCTCCGATCTCGACTTCTCCGGTCTCGACAGCGGTGGCGCCGATGTCGGGCTGGATGATGAGGAGTTCGTCGACGACGAGGTCGACGAGGATGCCGAGGCTGAGCTCGGCACCGTCGAGGTGGTCGTCATGGGCGACGAGGCCGAACCCGAGGGCCACGAGTGAGGGTCGTCGTCAAGCTCGGCTCCTCGAGCCTGACCGACCGGCACGGCACGATCGACGCCGGCACCATCGCCAAGACCGCCGGCGAGGTCGCTGCCGCAATCGCTGATGGTCATGAGGTCGTCCTGGTCTCGTCAGGCGCCGTCGCCGCGGGCCTGCCCGCGCTGGGGATTCGCGCCGAGGATCGACCGAAGGACGCCCGTACCCTTCAGGCCGTCTCCGCCGTCGGCCAGGCCCGACTCATGCAGACCTGGGGTGAGCACCTCAGCACCCACGACCTGGTCGGCGGGCAGGTCCTCCTGGCCCCCCTCGACTTCATGGTTCGCTCGCAGTACCTGCACGCCCGCTCGACGCTCGAACGACTGCTGGAGCTCGGCGTCGTTCCCGTCGTCAACGAGAACGACGTGATCGCCGACGACGAGATTCGCTTCGGCGACAACGACCGCATCGCCGCACTCGTCGCGCAACTGCTCGGGGCGGAGCTGCTCGTGCTGCTCACCGACACCCCCGGGTTGATGGACGCAGACCCCCGATTCTCCGCCGAGGCGTCGCTGATCGAAGAGATCGTCGAGATCGACCAGGAGCTCGAAGCGTTGGCAGGGGGAGCTGGCAGCGATCGAGGATCCGGCGGGATGGCCTCCAAGCTGGCCGCCGCCAAGATGGCATCGTGGTCCGGCGTCCGAGCGGTGATCGCAGCCGCCAGCCGGCCCGACGTGCTGGCCGGAGCGGTCGCCGGTCGTCCAGGCGTGGGCACGGTCGTGCTCCCACGCGCCCGACGGCTGTCCGCTCGCAAGCTCTGGATCGCGTTCGCACTCCCGTCGCATGGCCGGGTGACGATCGACCCCGGCGCGGTGCAAGCGGTGCTCGGCGGCGGACGCTCGCTGCTTGCCGCTGGGGTCACCGGCGTGGACGGTGCGTTCGCAGCCGATGACGCCGTGGAGGTCGTCGGTCCCGACGGCACGGTGGTGGCCAAGGGCCTGGTCCGCATCGACTCGCCGACCCTGCGCGCCATGGCCGGACGTCGATCCTCGGACCTCACCGACCTCGCCGACGGTTCCGGCGAGGTCGTGCACGCCGACGATCTGGTCGTACTGCCGACCTGAGCAACTCGGCGCCCCCGCCCTGTTGGGCCATGCCGCTCGGCGCCTGGGGTTCGCGTGTGGGGTGGGCGTGTGGGTGGTCGTTCTCGCACGAGAACGCTCGGCGCCCGGAAGGCCCGTTGACCGCCCAGATTGTTCCGACGGGAAGCGATGCCCGAGCTCAGCTGCCGGGCGACGGCTCGCTGGCCGGCGCCGGCTCAGCAATCGGCTGCGCTGCCGGCTCGGCCGCTGGCGCGGTGGCCGGCTCGGTGGCGGGTGCCTCAGCGTCGACGATGCCGAGCTTGGAGCGGATCTCCGACAGACGCGCCTGCGCCTCGACGTTGATCGACGCCTGCTCGACCTCGAGCATCTTGGACTCGACCGACATGTCCTGGAGCTCGGCCATCCCCTTGGCCTTGGCGTAGCGGGACTCGATCTTCTCCCGCACCTCGTCGAGGGTCGGGACGTCTTCGCCGACCTGCTCGGACAAGGACGCCATTGCCTTGTTCATCTGCTCCTGCATCTTGGCCTGGTCGAGCTGACCCAGGAGCTTCTGCTTCTCTGCGAGCTTCTGTTGCAGGACCCGAGAGTTCTGCTGCACAGCGTTCTTGGCCTGCTCGGCAGCCTGGGTGGCCTGGAGCGACATCGTCTTGAGGTTCTCGACGTCCTTCTCCTTGGCGATCAGCTGGTTCGCGAACGCCTCCGCAGCAGAGGTGAACTCTGTGGCCTTGGCGGTGTCGCCCTTGCGGGTTGCCTCGTCGGCCATGAGTACGGCCTGCTGCGCGTTGCGGTTCAGCTTCTCCAGCTCCGCCAACGAGGCGTCGAGGCGCATTTCGTTCTGCTTCTGGTTGGCGATCACGTTCGCCGCCTGCTCCTTGAGCCTGCGGTGTTGATCCTGGGCCTCGGTGATCGCCTGCTCGAGCTGGACCTTCGGGTCGGCCTTCTCGTTGAACGCGCTGTTCATCTTCGCGCCCAGGTATGCCCACCACCGCTTCATCGCTTTCCACATGAGGCCAGAGCCTAATCAGCTCCCGCTGTGGTGCGGCGCCCGTGGGTCGCTCAGGCGCCGGAGCGGCGCGCGACCGACGTTCGCGTCGCTCGGTGGGCCGCGACTGGGTCAGCCCGCCATCGATCGGCCGCGTCGCCGCGTCCCCTGGCGCAACCGGTCGATCGCCGGTTCGAACCCCTTGGGCTTGAGCATGAGCGTGACCGGGATGAACACCGCGACAGCGACGCCGACTTCGATGACCAGTTTGAGCACCGGTCCGACCTGGTCGCCGAGGACGATCGCTGTCACCGCCAGTGCTGCGAAGACTGCGGCGCCGACGCCGACCGAACGCAACAGCGGCCACATCGCCTTGACCGTCAGCAGGTTCTGGACCCGTCGGTTGAGGACGAACAGCGTGACCACCGCGATGATCCAGTACGACGCCGAGTACGCGATCGCCAGACCGGCGGCGCCCCACGCTCTGGTGCAGGGGATGAGCAGCGCCACGTTGATCACGTTCTGGCCGACGTTGAGGAAGAACGGCGTACGGGTGTCGCGTCGGGCGAAGAACGCCCGCACGCAGTAGAGGTACACCGAGAACGGCGGCATGCCCACGCCGAGCCAGATCAGCATCTGAGCGGTGCGGCTGGTGTCCTCGGCGGTGAAGCTGCCGCGTTGGAGGAACAACTGGATCATCGGCGTGGCGATGAAGATCAGCCCGATCGACGCGGGGATCAGGAAGGTGAGCAGCAGGCTGGTGCCTTCTCGGAACCGGGAGATGTAGGCGCGCTCGTCGCGGTCGACGGCCGCTTCGGCCAGCTCCGGCAGGATCGCCGTCATGAGCGACACCGCGATCAGCCCGTGGGGGAGCGAGGAGAAGATCTGCGCGTACTGGTACGCCGACACGGTGCCCGCCTCTTCGCTGCGGGCAACGGTCAGGATGAACATCAGGGAGATCTGGTTGGCAGCGGCGAACCCGACGGTCCAACCTGACAACCTCAGGACCGAGCGCACTGCGGGGTGTCGTGGCTTGAACCGCCACCGCAGCCGGATTCCGGACCGGCGGATCGACGGCACCAGAGCGACCGCCATCGCAGCCACGCCGGCGGTGGTGCCGAGGGCCAGCATGTACACCTGACCCATCTTCGTGCCGGAGTGAGCGAACCACTTCGCCGCGCCGATCGCCGCCGCGGCGGTGACGACGTTGGTGAGCACCGGCGTGAACGCGGGCGCGGCGAACCGCCGTTTGGCGTGCAGCAGCGCGGTGATCAGCGTCGTGACGCCATAGAAGAGGATCTGCGGGATGAGCAGCATCAGGAAGTCGTCACCGAGGTCCAACTGCTGGGCCTTCTCCGCCCCGCTGAGCGGCATGGCGAACAGGCGGTTCACCCATGGGGCGACGAGGACGCCGATGAGCGTCATCGCCACGATGGCGGTGAACGCGACCGTGGTGATGACTGATGCGGTGTCATCGTCGGGGTCATCGAGCGTTCGAACGAACAGCGGCACGAGCGTGGAGGACAGGACGCCGCCGAGAACGAGCTCGTAGAGGATGTTCGGCGTCGTGTTCGCCAGGTTGTAGACGTCCGCGATCGTCGTCAGGCCGAGCGCATAGGTGAGGGCCCCGACCCGGACCAGGCCGGTCGCCCGGCTGAGGGTGGTGCCGATCGCCGGCATCGCGCTCGCCTGCAACAGGCTGCGACTGCGGCGCTTGTCGACCGGTGCTGCTGGAGTGGCGGCGGACGCCTCGGCGGGCGCTCCCGTGGAGGAGGGCTGTTCGGCGACCGTTCGTGTGGCGGTGGCCTGTGTTGCGACCCGCTGCGACGCAGCGCGTTCGACCAGCACGTCATCGCCGACGCCGGCCTCCTCGAACGCGAGGTCCTCGGCGAACTGCGCCTCGTCCCACTTGTGGGCAATGCGGTCGTTCACTGGGACGCC
>Ga0209023_10005477_pt1 | contig 13845 bp, 15 predicted proteins | sample LakOneMetagenome_FD_187468 | JGI IMG/M metagenome (GOLD analysis project Ga0209023, IMG submission 187468) | Freshwater and sediment microbial communities from Lake Erie, Canada (SPAdes) (version 2) | ecosystem: Environmental > Aquatic > Freshwater > Lentic | place: Lake Erie, Canada...
TCTTGAAGGCGGCGTAGATCTTGTGCGGATCGTGGCCGCCGCGGGTCAGGCGCCAGATGTCGTCGTCGGTCATGTTGGCGACCATTTCGAGCAGCTTCGGATGCTTGCCGAAGAAGTGCTTGCGCACGTATGCGCCATCCTTGGCCTTGTAGTTCTGGTATTCGCCGTCGACGGTTTCCATCATCACGCGCTGCAGGATGCCTTCTTTGTCCTTGGCCAGCAGCGTATCCCAGCCCGGACCCCAGATCACCTTGACCACGTTCCAGCCGGCGCCGCGGAAGTCCGCTTCCAGTTCCTGGATGATTTTGCCGTTGCCGCGCACCGGACCGTCCAGGCGCTGCAGGTTGCAGTTGACGACCATGACCAGGTTGTCGAGGCGTTCGCGCGCGGCCATGCCGATTGCGCCCATCGATTCCGGTTCATCCATCTCGCCGTCGCCGCAGAAGACCCAGACCTTGCGGTTTTCGGTGTCGGCGATCGAGCGCGCGTGCAGGTACTTGAGGAAGCGCGCCTGGTAGATGGCCATCAGCGGGCCCAGGCCCATCGACACCGTCGGGAACTGCCAGAAGGTCGGCATCAATTTAGGGTGCGGGTACGAAGACAGGCCCTTGCCGTCGACTTCGCGGCGGAAGTTGAGCAGCTGGTCTTCGGACAGGCGGCCTTCGAGGAAGGCGCGGGCATAGATGCCGGGCGAAGAGTGGCCCTGGATGTACAGCAGGTCGCCGCCGTGGTCGGCCGACGGGGCGCGCCAGAAGTGGTTGAAGCCGATGCCGAGCATGTTGGCCAGCGAGGCGAAGCTCGAGATGTGGCCGCCCAGATCGCCGTCGGCACGGTTGGCCTTGACCACCATCGCCATCGCGTTCCAGCGCATCCACGAGCGCAGGCGCTCTTCGTATTCGAGGTTGCCCGGGCAGTGTTCTTCCAGGTGGGCGGGAATGGTGTTGACGTAAGCGGTATTGCTGGAGAACGGAATGTGGGCGCCGCGGCGGCGCGCCAGGTCAACCAGTCGTTCCATCAGATAGTGGGCGCGTTCGGGGCCCTCGTTTTCAATGACTGCCTCCAGCGCCTCGAGCCATTCCTTGGTTTCGAGGGTGTCGGGGTCATTGGCGGCCTGGGCCGTCAACTGGTCGAGTTGAGCTGACATTGATGCGTCTCCTTATGATTTTGCTGACAATTTACCATTACCCAAAATTAGTGCATCGATTCTAACAGCGTTTTCCGAGTTTTTCAAATTGCGATATCTCATTTCATATTGTGGAAAACACCTATGAGCGCACGGTTTTGCCGCTCGGCCAAATCACCTTCGCGGCCGTATAATCTCGCCTTCCCTCCCTTCTTCCGGCAAAAACCACCATGTCCGCACAAACGATCGATGGCGTCCTCCTCTCCCAACAACTGCGCACCGAGATCGGCCAGCGCGCGGCCAAGCTGACCGCCCAGGGCAAACAGCCCGGTCTGGCGGTGATTCTGGTGGGCGAGGACCCGGCCAGCCAGGTCTATGTGCGCAACAAGGTCAAGGCTTGCGGCGACGTGGGTTTCCACTCGCTGCTCGAGAAATACGATGCCGATTTGACCGAGTCTGCCCTGTTGGAGCGGATCGCGGCGCTCAATGCCGATCCGGCCATCCACGGCATCCTGGTGCAGATGCCATTGCCGAAACACATCAACCCGCACAAGGTGATCGAAGCGATTTCGACCACCAAGGACGTGGACGGCTACTCGGTGCTGTCGGCCGGCGAACTGATGACCGGCCTGGCCGGTTTCCGCCCTTGCACCCCGTATGGCTGCATGAAATTGATCGAGAGCACGGGCTACGATCTGCGCGGCAAGCACGCGGTCGTCATCGGCCGCAGCAATACCGTCGGCAAGCCGATGGCGCTGCTGCTCTTGCAAGCGAATGCCACCGTCACCATCTGCCATAGTGCGACCCCCGATCTGGCTTACCACACGCGCCAGGCCGACGTGGTCGTGGCTGCCGTGGGGCGCCGCAATACGCTCACCGCCGACATGGTCAAACCGGGCGCGATCGTGATCGATGTGGGCATGAACCGCGACGATGCTGGCAAACTGTGCGGCGATGTGGACACGGCCGGCGTGCGCGAAGTCGCTTCGCACATCACGCCGGTGCCGGGCGGCGTGGGCCCGATGACGATCACCATGCTGCTCATGAACACGGTGGAAGCAGCAGAACGCACTTAAGATGGCGCCTGGCGCGCGCCGCGAACAGACAACAGGAGAGATGAACATGAATACCGCAACAGCCAACCCCCTCCTCGACTTTAGCGGCCTGCCGCATTTCGATACCGTCAAGCCGGAGCACGTGTCGCCGGCCCTCGACCAGCTGCTGGCCGACGCCGCCGGCGTGGTGGCGCATCTGGAAGCGCCCAGCGGCGAGGTCAGCTGGGACAACTTCGTCGTCCCGCTCGAAGACGTGACCGAGAAGCTGGCGCGCGCCTGGGGCGTGGTCGACCATTTGAATAACGTGGCCGACAGTCCCGAACTGCGCGCCACCTACAACGAGAACCAGCCGCGCATCACCGAGTTCTGGACCGCGCTGTCGCAGAACGAAGCGCTGTTCGCCAAATACAAGGCCATCAAAGCCAGCGCCGCCTACGCCGCGCTGTCGGACGCGCGCAAGAAAATCCTCGACAACGAGCTGCGCAATTTCCGCCTGGGCGGCGCCGAACTGCCGGCCGATAAAAAGGCGCGCTTCGCCGCGATCCAGGAACAGCACGCGGCCGTCTCGACGCGCTTCTCGGAAAACGTGCTCGACGCCACCAACGATTACAAGCTGCTGGTGACCGATGAAGCCGAACTGGCCGGCCTGCCCGACGACGTGAAGCAGGCCGCGCGCGCCGCCGCCGAGCGCGACGGCAAAACGGGCTGGCAATTCTCGCTGCACTTCCCGTCCTACTACCCGATCCTGCAGTTTGCAGACAGCCGCAAGCTGCGCGAAACGATTTACCGCGCCAACGCCACCAAGGCGTCGGAAATGGGCAGCGCCTTCAGCCAGCTGGAACAATGGGACAACACGGCCAATATCGCCACGCTGCTGCAATTGCGCGACGAAGAAGCCAAGCTGCTCGACTACCGCAATTTCGCCGAAGTGTCGCTGGTGCCGAAAATGGCGCAAAGCCCCGAGCACGTGATCGCCTTCCTGGAAGACCTGGCGCGCCGCGCGCGTCCGTTCGCCGAGCAGGACCTGGCCGAAGTGCAAGCCTTCGCCCGCGACGAGCTCGGCATCGCCCAACTCGAAGCCTGGGACCTGACCTACGCGTCGGAAAAACTGCGCGAAAAGCGCTATGCGTTCTCGGCCCAGGAAGTCAAACAATACTTCCCCGAACCGAAGGTGGTGGACGGCCTGTTCCGCCTCGTGCAAAGCTTGTTCTCGGTACAGATCCTGCCCGACACGGCCGCCACCTGGCATCCCGACGTGCGCTTTTACCGCATCGAGCGCGACGGCGAACTGGTGGGCCAGTTCTACCTCGACCTGTACGCGCGCGCCGGCAAGCAGCAAGGCGCCTGGATGAGCGACGCACGCGGACGCCGCGTGCGCGCCGACGGCACGCTGCAAACGCCGGTGGCCTACCTGACCTGCAACTTCACGCCGCCGGCCACGGTCGACGGCGCACTGCAGCCCTCGCTGTTCACGCACGACGAAGTGACCACCCTGTTCCACGAATTCGGGCACGGCTTGCATCACATGCTGACCCAGGTCGAAGAACTGGGCGTGTCGGGCATCGCCGGCGTCGAATGGGATGCGGTGGAATTGCCGTCGCAATTCATGGAAAACTTCTGCTGGGAGTGGGATGTGCTGCAGCACATGACGGCCCACGTGAAAACCGGCGAGCCGCTGCCGCGCGCGCTGTACGACAAGATGACGGCCGCGAAGAATTTCCAGTCCGGCATGCAGACCCTGCGCCAGGTGGAATTCTCGCTGGTCGACATGCATTTGCATTATGACTACGAACCTGCCGGCGGCAAGCCGGTCCAGGACCTGATCAATGATGTTCGTGCCAAGTTTTCGGTCATGATGCCCCCCGCATTCAACCGATTCCAACACTCTTTCGGACATATCTTTGCAGGTGGGTATGCCGCCGGGTACTATAGCTACAAGTGGGCAGAAGTGCTGTCCGCCGATGCCTATGCCGCTTTCGAGGAAGCGGTGGCGGCCGGCGGCGGCGCCCTGTCCGACAGTACCGGCAAGCGGTTTCAGCAAGAGATTCTCGCCGTCGGAGGTTCGCGCCCCGCGCTCGACTCGTTCAAGGCCTTCCGTGGGCGCGAGCCGAGCATTGACGCGCTGTTACGTCACAGCGGCATGTCGTCCGAATAGGCCGTGCCAGCAGGAGAAGAGTATGAAATTTGCAACGATGACGACATGGGGACTGGCCCTGCTGCTGTGCGCGGGCACGGCCAGCGCGCAAATGTACAAATGGGTCGACGCCAGCGGCAAGACCCATTTCACCGACACCCCGCCGCCGGCCGCCGCCAAAACGGCGCCCATGAAAAGCGGCGCCTCGGGCAGTAGCGGCGCCAATCTGCCGTACGCGCTGGCCAATGCGGTGCGCGCGTTCCCGGTCGTGATCTGGACCACCAGCCCGTGCCCGAGCTGCGACTCCGGCCGCGCTTACCTCAAGAGCCGCGGCATTCCGTTCACCGAAAAGACCGTCACCAGCGACGCCGACGAAGCCAAGCTGCGCGAAAGCGGCGGCAACGACCGCCTGCCGTTCCTGATGGTGGGCCGCAACAAGGTGATCGGCTTCCAGCAAGGCGCCTGGAGCGATGCGCTGACCGCCGCGTCCTACCCTGAACGCTCGATGCTGCCATCGAACTATCAATACGGCGCGGCCACCAGCGGCGCGCCAAGGCAGACCCAGGCGGAACCGGACAAGGAAGCGCTGCGCATGGCGGCGGCCGAGGCCGAAGCCGAGGAAGCGCGCAAGAAAAAGGCGGCCGCGCCGACCGCCCCGCCCGGCTTCCAGTTTTGAGCGAGCGCATGCGGGTCGATTTTCACACCAACATCGCCGACAAGGTCAGCTACGCATGCCGGCTGGCGCGCAAGGCCTACGGCGCGCGCGGCAAGCTGGTGCTGCTGGCCGAAGACGCGGCGCAGGCGCAGGCGCTCGACGCCGGCCTGTGGTCGGTGGGGGCCACCGATTTCCTGCCGCACGCGATGGCGGCCGACCCGTTGGCGGCGCAGTCGCCGATCATCGTCACCGACAGCCTGGCGCAGCCGTTCCCGCACTATGACATGCTGGTCAACCTGACCCGCACCACGCCGGACGGCGTGGAACGCTTCGCGCGCGTGTTCGAAATCGTCGCCAAGGACGAAGACGATGCCGCCGCCGGGCGCAAACGTTACAGCGCCTACAAGCAGCAGGCAGTTCCCCTCACCCATTTCGTCGCCTCCTGACCATGAGCCAGTTCGATCACAGCATCCCCGTATTGACGGAAGTGTTCAGCGACAAGGGCGACAAGCCGGCCGCGCCGGCGCAGCCCCAGCCTGATCCCGAACGCGACGCCGTCAACGCCAGCCTGGAACAACGGGCGCTCGCCACCTGGTCCGACCAGGACTGGAGTTTGCTCGAACGGCACCTGTCGCAGCGGATCTTGCAGCAGCTGCAGGGACGGGTCGACTTCGTCCTCGAACAGCGCCTGCGCGACAGCATGGAAGATGTGCTCAAGCATGCGGTGGCGGGCCTGACCAGTGAAATCCGCGCCGGCCTGCAAGACACGATCGAGCGTATCGTGGTGCGCGCCGTGGCCCAGGAACTGACCCATCTGCAGGCACTGAAGAAATAAGTACTTACATGTGCTGACAAACTTCCCCTCAAGGGCGTGCACCATGCGCGCCCTTGAGCGTTTACTTGGCGAAGTGCGTTGTTTGCCTGCGGTAAAGGCGACAATCGGCTTTGCGTTCCTGACAATTTGTTGTACCTTTTGGCCTACGCAAAATTTTTGAACGGCGCCACAAGCGCTGCGGTTATCAATCCATTGGAGAATGCACATGCAGTTCACGACCAAACTCATTCCACTGGCCATCGCGCTGGCCTTTTCCGGCGCGGCGAGCGCCCAGGAAGTCATCAAGATCGGCCATGTGGGTCCGATTTCCGGCGCCAGTGCACACCTGGGTAAAGATAACGAAAACGGCGCCAAACTGGCGATCGAAGAACTCAATGCCAGCAACTTCCTGATCAACGGCAAAAAAGCCACCTTCGTGCTCGTGACCGAGGATGACGGCGCCGATCCGAAGCAAGGCACCGCCGTGGCCCAGAAACTGGTCGATGCCAAAGTGCAGGGCGTGATCGGCCACTTGAATTCGGGCACCACCGTGCCGGCTTCCAAGATCTACAACGATGCGGGCATTCCACAGATTTCCCCATCGTCGACCCAGCCGATGTACACCAAGCAAGGCTTCCCTGGCGCCTTCCGCGTGGTCGCCAATGACAACAAGCTCGGCGGCACGCTGGGCAAGTACGCCGTCACCAAGCTGGGCGCCAAGAACATCGCCGTGATCGATGACCGCACCGCCTATGGCCAGGGCGTGGCCGGCGAATTCGTCAAGGGCGCCAAGGGCGCCAACATCGTCGCCAAGGAATTCACCACCGACAAGGCGACCGATTTCACCGCCATCCTGACTTCGCTGAAAGCGAAGAAGCCGGACCTGGTCTTCTTCGGCGGCATGGACGCCGTGGGCGGCCCGATGCTCAAGCAAATGAAGGCGCTCGGCATCAACGCCAAGTTCATGGGCGGCGACGGCGTCTGCACCGAAGGCATGATCCGCCTGGCCGGCGATGGCCTGGGCGATGGCAACGTGACCTGCGCCGAAGCGGGCGGCGTCATGGGCCCGCAGGAAAAAGTGCTGGCCGACTTCTCGGCGCGCTTCAAGAAGCGCTTCAATGCCGACGTCCAGCTGTACGCCCCGTACGTGTACGACTCGGTGATGGTGATGGCGCACGCGATGCAGAACGCCAAGTCGTCCGATCCCGCCAAGTACCTGCCTGAACTGAAGAAGATCAAGCACCAGGGCGTGACCGGCATGATCCAGTTCGACGACAAGGGCGACATCAAGGATGGCGCGCTGACCCTGTTCACCTTCAAGGGCGGCAAGCGGACCAAGCTGGAAGTGATCAAGTAAGTCAAACTACGTCGTCCTCGCGAAAGCGGGGACCCATAGCACAGTTGCTCCGCCACGACGCGTGCGTGCCATGGGTCCCCGCCTACGCGAGGACGACGTCAACACTTTGCAGTGACATGCAAAAAAAAACGCGCTTGAACAAGCGCGTTTTTTGTTTGAGCCGGCGAAATTACTTCTGCGACAAAACCCACTTGACCAGGGTGTGGGCTTCCGCCTCGGTCACCTGCGGATTGGCTGGCATCGGGACCGCGCCCCAGGAACCGGAACCGCCCTTCATGACCTTGGCCACGAGCTTGTTTTCTGCGTCTTTCTGGCCGGCGTACTTGGCGGCGACATCCTTGTAGGCAGGACCGACCAGCTTGGTCGCAACCGCGTGGCAAGCCATGCAATTTTTTGCTTTTGCCAGATCGGCATTGGCCATTGCGCTTGACGAAACCAGCGCCGACAACACCATACACAACATCAGTGAACGTTTCATGTAGTTCTCCAGAGTGACGACTGCAACTATTCTACCGCTTTAACGTCCGGACCGGGGCTGCGGTTGACGCAGCGATGCCACGAGGCATGCAATATATAACCACAAGCAAGCCGAAACTTTGTAAGATGCTGAATCTACCGGAGTCTTTATGCCTATCATTTTATTAATACTCGCGCTTGGCTTGCTCAAGTACTTCGAGATCTGGAAATTTGCCGACATGTCCTGGTGGTGGTGTGTCGGTCTGATGATCGTCGCTTTCATCTGGTTCGAATACATCGAAAAGATCCTGGGCCTGGACAAGAAGAAGGCGCACGACGAAGACCGCGAACGGCGTGAAGCGCGGCGCAAGAATTCCTTCGACAAGAATCGCAAGTAACTCCTCTCCGCCGCCGGCATCGGCCCGGCGGCTCTGTCTCCTTCCGCTTGTGCGCCCGCATCCCGGACTGCCGTCCGGGACGGCGCAGCGTAGAATAGCTGGCGCCGGCGCTGCGCGGCAGTTCTCAATCTCAAGGAAATGACAATGTTGACTCATCCCATGTGGGATCCGATTGCACTGCATATCGGATCATGGAAAATTCACTGGTATGGCCTGATGTACGTACTGGCCTTCGCCCTGTTCCTGCTGCTGGGGCGGGTGCGCATCAAGCTGCCCCACATCGCGGCCCAGGGCTGGAAAAAGGAAGACCTGGACGACATGCTGTTCTACGGCATGCTGGGCGTGGTGATCGGCGGGCGGCTGGGCGAAGTGCTGTTCTATCAGCCGGCCTACTTCCTGGCGCACCCGGTCGACATCGTCAAGATCTGGCAGGGCGGCATGTCGTTCCACGGCGGCTTCCTGGGCGTGGTGATTGCCATGGGCCTGTGGGCGCGCAAGGCCGGGCGCCATCTGGGCGACGTGTACGACTTCATCGCGCCGCTGGTGCCGCTCGGCTACGCCGCCGGCCGCATGGGCAACTTCATCAATGCCGAACTGCCTGGCCGCCTGGCCGACCCGAGCTTGCCCTGGGCCATGATCTGGCCCGGCGTGCAAGGCCCGCGCCATCCCTCGCCCCTGTACCAGATGATCGTCGACGGCTTGCTGGTGTTTGTGCTGCTGTGGCTGTTTGCGCGCAAGTCGCGCCCGCGCTGGGCGGTGGGCGCCATGTTCACCTTGCTGTATGGCTGCGCCCGCTTTTTCACCGAGTACTTCCGCGTGCCGGACTGGGAAGTCACGGTGGCCGGCGTGCCGATCACGTCGGGCCAGATGCTGTCGCTGCCGATGATCGTCGGCGCCCTGATCATCCTGGCCTTGGCCTACCGGCACGACCGCAGAACCGCCGTGCCTGCCTGACGCACTGCGTCAGAACACGCCGGCGGTCGCGCCCGCCTTGTACAGCATGTACGCCGCAAGGCAATACAGGATGCCGGCAAAAATCCGCTTGAGCTTGGCCACCGGCATGCGGTGCGCCATGCGCGCGCCGAACGGCGCCATGACCACGCTGGCCGCCGCGATCACCAGCAGCGCCGGCACGTAAATATAGCCGAGCGACCAGGCCGGCAAGCCCGGCGCGTTCCATCCGTAATAGATGTTCGACAGCGTGCCCGACAAGGCGATCGGGAAGCCGAGCGCGGCGCTGGTGGCGACCGCGTTATGCATCTTGACGTTGCACCAGCTCATGAACGGCACCGACAGGAAGCCGCCGCCCGCTCCCACCAGGCCAGCCACGATGCCGATCCCGGCGCCGACCGCGAACATGCCCGGCGCCTGCGGCAATTCGCGCGTGGCCGATGGCTTGCGGTTGAGGATCATCTGGGTCGCGGACGCGGCCACGAACAGGCCGAACACCAGCGCCAGCAAGGACGTATTGAGCTGCTTGGCCAGCCACGGACCGATCCAGGAACCGAGCACGATGCCGGGCGCGAGCAGCAGCACGACCGGCCAGCGCACGGCACCGTGGGCATGGTGAGCGCGCACCGAGGACAGCGAGGTGAACAGGATGGTGCCAAGCGAAGTGGCAATCGCCATGTGCACCACCATGGCAGGGGGAAAGCCGCGCGCCGTGAAAATCATGGTGACGAAGGGCACCAGCACCATGCCGCCACCGACGCCGAGCAGGCCGGCCGCAAAGCCTCCGAAGGTGCCCATCAGCAGCAAAATCAGCACCAGACTCCAGTCCATCGCCCTACTCCATGCAAATCGGGCAAAACCCGGATGGATGCATTTTACATGGAGGATCTTTTGCCGTTTGGCAGCGCTCAGGAATGGACCAGCAGGCGCCGGGCGCCGCCGTCGTGCAGCTTGAAGGTGTCGACCAGCTGCGACAGCGAAGCGGCCTGTTCCTGCATGGCTGCCGCCGCCGCGGCCGCCTGTTCGACCAGGGCCGCGTTTTCCTGGGTGATGCCGTCCATTTGGGTAATCGCCACGTTGACCTGTTCGATGCCGGCTTGCTGCTCGTCGCTGGCGCTGGTGATGTCGCCCACGATCGCGCTGACCTTGCCGATGCTGGCGACCACGTTGTCCATGGTGGCCCCGGCCCGCTCGACCAGGCGCGAACCGGCGTCGACCTTGTCGACCGAGTCGCCGATCAATTCCTTGATTTCCTTGGCTGCCGCCGCCGAGCGCTGCGCCAGGTTGCGCACTTCCGCCGCCACGACCGCAAAGCCGCGGCCCTGTTCGCCGGCGCGCGCCGCCTCGACTGCCGCGTTGAGCGCCAGGATGTTGGTCTGGAAGGCAATGCCGTCGATGACGCTGATGATATCGACGATCTTGCGCGAAGAAACGTTGATCGCGCCCATGGTGGCCACCACATCGGCCACCGCGGCCCCGCCCTCGCGCGCCACGCTGGACGCGTCGATGGCCAGCTGGTTCGCTTCGCGCGACTGGGCCGCATTGTTCTTGACGGTGGCGGTCAGCTGTTCCATCGAGGCCGCCGTTTCTTCCAGCGAACTGGCTTGCGCTTCCGTGCGCGAGGACAAGTCCATATTGCCGGTGGCGATTTCGCCCGACGCATTGTGGATGGTGTCGGTGCCGCTGCGCAGCTGGCCGACCAGGCTCACCAGGTTGCCGTTCATGGTCTTGAGCGCGCCCATCAGTTGGCCGGTCTCGTCCGTTCCCTGGACCACGATGTCGCTGCGCAAGTCACCAGTGGAGACGGCGGTCGCCACCCGCACCGCCTCGCCGATCGGCAAGGTGATCGAACGCGTGATGACCAGCGCGCACACGGCGCCGAGCGCCACCGCGAACAGGCACAGCGCCATCATCACGGTGCGCCCGCCTTCGTAATTCGCTTTGATGTCCATGCCGGTGGCGTCGAGCAAGCCGCGCTGCACCTTGGACAGCGTGGCCAGGCTGGCCAGATACGCCTCGCGCTTGGTGCTCATGTCGTTATTGAAGATGTCGCGCGCGGCGTCGAGATTGCCGGCGGCTTTTTCCTTGAACACGCGGGCGCGCGCTTCGGTGTATGCCTTGCGCGTGCCGAGCACGGCGTCGAGTGCCTGCTTCGCTGCGGGCGCGACGATAGTGACGGCCAACTTGTCCTGGATTTCGGTGGCGCGCGCGGACGATTTTTTCATTTGCGCTTCGACCGCCTTTTGCAGTGCGGGGTCGCTCGCTTCCCATGCGGTGGTGGTGCGCGCGGCATTGACTTCGATCACCTTGAACCATTCGTCGACCATGCGCTCGTTTTCGAGCTTGGACTTGATCAGCTCATCGGTCATCTGGCTGGCGCTGTTCATGCGCCAGACGCCAGTGGCGGTCAACGCCAGCAGCAAGACCAGCAGCAGTGCAAAAACGAGGGAGAGACGCGTTCCGATCGAAAGCTGGTTCATGACCTGTCCTTGCACGAGGGCGACCGCCTGATCCTAGCAGCAATCAAGTTCACTGTCAGCGACAGATCATGCGGCAGCGCAGCAGACGGTCAGTCGCGCAGCAGCTTCTCGATGAAACGCCACTCGGCCGCCTCGACCGGCATGACCGACAGTCGGCTCCCTTTGGCCAGCAAGCGCATCTGTTCGAGCGCGGGATAGGTGCGCAATTCCTTCAGGCTGAGCAGGCGTGTCTTGCGCACCGCGCGCACATCGACACTGATCCAGCGCGGGGTCTCCAAGGTCGCCTTGGGATCGAAATAATGGCTGGCGGGGTCGAACTGGGTCGCATCCGGATACGGGCCGCTGACCACTTCGACAATGCCGGCGATGCCAGGTTCCGCGCAGCTCGAGTGATAGAACAGCACCAGATCGCCCTGCGCCATCCCGTCGCGCATGAAGTTACGCGCCTGGTAATTGCGCACGCCGAACCAGGGCACCGTTTTCCGCGGCGCGGCCAGCACGTCGTCGATGCTCACTTCGTCGGGTTCGGATTTCATCAGCCAGTAGTGCATGTGCTTCGCCCATAAAAAAAACGACGTGGTCAACCCTCGTTTGACCACGTCGCCCTCGCGAAGGCGGGGGCCTATAGCACGTTGAACGACTTCGGCGACGCGCTATGGGTCCCCGCCTTCGCGAGGACGACGGTCTTTGCTTCGCCCATAAAAAAACGGTTGCGACTATTATCCGCAACCGCTTTCAGGTAATCAGAGCCCCGCATGTGCCGTCTTCGCCGGCATCCTGAACCTAATGGTTCAAGGCGGTCACAGTTAGTTCAATTTCGGGTTCGTCAAACTAGTGACGCTCACTCCCATCAAACAAAATTCCGCAACCTGTGCACATAAATGGTTCAAGGAATATATGGCAATCGCGAACACCGCAGGGTGGAACGGAGTTTACTCTGATACGTCGATTAGTCAAACGAATTTGGCCGATCAGAACAGATTTTCCTGTGGCGTGAGGGCACTATCCAAAACCGTATGCATTGCACCCAATTTTTGCTTGACTTCCAAAATGGAGAGATCGGACAGCGGACCTTGCGGCGCTTTCACCGACAGGAACTCGGCCGCCATGCTGAGCGCGGCCATGACGGCGATGCGGTCATTGCCCTTGACCTTGCCCGAGTCGCGCAGCGCGCACATCTTGCCGTCCAGGTAGCTGACCGCTTCTTTCAGGGTTTTCTCTTCGCCTTCCTTGCACACCAGGCGGTAGGGATTGCCCATGATGGTGACATCGAGATTGATCATTGTGCGGCCTCATCGTGGGGTGCATCCTCGCCCGGCGCCTCGCCCTGCTCATCGGGAATCTGCGCCAGCAGCGCTTCGACCCGGCGCTGGGCTTCGGACAAGCGCGCCATGAACGCTTCGTTTTCGGCGGCCAGCAAGGCGTTCGACTGGCGCAGGGTCGCGTTTTCGCGGCGGAGGGACTGTGTCAACTCGGCAAGCCGGTCGATTTTGTCGGAGAGGTCGTGGAATTCAGAAATCATCCCAATACTATAGGGCTGTGAACGTTTTTTAGTCAACCGATTCAGTAGCTTAGCGCCGATATTTGATGCAGCGCATCATTCTCTGCCAGCGCAAGAGTTTGTGACATATCAAGCTTGCAGATGAAATAAAGCAGGGTACGCCTTGAAAAGGGCCCCTACCGTCCCTATAATTAGCACTCGTTAGCAGAGAGTGCTAACAACGAATTTCAGCCCCGGCAGACCCTGCCCGGGCCTCGAATAGCAAGTCAAACCATTGAATTTAAAGGAGTTTTGCATGAACCTTCGCCCATTGCACGATCGCGTTATCGTCAAGCGTCTCGACCAGGAAACCAAAACTGCATCCGGCCTGATCATCCCTGACGCAGCCGCCGAAAAACCAGATCAAGGCGAAATCCTCGCCGTCGGCAACGGCAAAGTCCAGGATGACGGCAAAGTGCGTCCGCTGGAAGTAAAAGTCGGCGACCGCGTCCTGTTCGGCAAATACTCCGGCCAAACCGTCAAAGTCGACGGCGACGAACTGCTGGTGATGCGCGAAGAAGACATCATGGCCGTCCTGGTCAAGTAATTCCCTTATATTCTCGGAGAACACAAACATGGCAGCTAAAGATGTAGTATTCGGCGACGCAGCGCGCGCCAAGATGGTTGAAGGCGTTAACATTCTCGCCAACGCAGTTAAAGTCACCCTGGGTCCGAAGGGCCGCAACGTGGTGCTCGAGCGCTCGTTCGGCGCCCCGACCGTCACCAAGGACGGCGTATCGGTCGCCAAAGAAATCGAACTCAAAGACAAGCTCATGAACATGGGCGCGCAAATGGTCAAGGAAGTTGCTTCCCGCACCAGCGACAACGCCGGCGACGGCACCACCACCGCGACCGTGCTGGCACAAGCCATCGTGCGCGAAG
>Ga0209023_10005478_pt1 | contig 13845 bp, 11 predicted proteins | sample LakOneMetagenome_FD_187468 | JGI IMG/M metagenome (GOLD analysis project Ga0209023, IMG submission 187468) | Freshwater and sediment microbial communities from Lake Erie, Canada (SPAdes) (version 2) | ecosystem: Environmental > Aquatic > Freshwater > Lentic | place: Lake Erie, Canada...
CGGCAACGATGATAGCCAGCGGACTGACCCCGGTACGCGACCCATAGAGCCACGGTTCGACGACATTCGATGTCACCAATTCGACCACGACAAAAAGCGCCGCCGTCCAGACGACTGCTGACCAGTCCGGCGAGACAGCGAACGCGAGAAATAGCGGGAAAGCGGCCGAAAGCGCCGAACCGATGTAGGGCACAAAGCGAAGCACGAGCGTCAGCAAGCCCCACAGCGGCGCGTTGGGGACACCTATCAGATACAGCCCGATACCAATCGGCACGGCGTAGATGATATTCACCAGAAGCTGGATTTGCAGATATTGCGCGACGCGCCCACCCGCATCCTCAAGCACCTGTGTCGTTCGGTGAAGGTCGTTGGAACCGACAAGCCTGATGAACCTGTCGCGCAGATGTTCGCGCTCCAGAAGCATGAAGATCACGACCACGATAACCAGCCCACTTGTCGCCAAGGGACTTACGATGGGCAACACAAGGTCCTGGATCATGCCAACGGCGCTTTTGCTCTCGACAACTTCGACCTTGATTGGTTCGGCAGTTGCTTGCGACTTCGCCTCTCCGCTCGAAGGAGTTGCAGCTTTCTCGGTAGGCATCGCGGCAGGCAGCGCAGATCCGATTTCATCGTTGATTGTGCTGACCATCTTGGAAAGGCGCGCGGTAATGCTGCTGCCGTCTCCGCTCGATTTCAGGACTTCGAGCTTGGTGACGATGTTCGCCTGAAACGTTGGCAGGTTCTGCGCAAGCGAGCCAAGTTGGCTGACGACGACAAGCCCGAACAAAGCGATAGCCGCAAATGTCGCTGCAACCACGGTCAGCACGGTCGCGATCAGTGGTAGGCCCAGATGTCTCAGCCGCGTCACCAGCGGCGACAAGGCAAAGGTGATCAGCATTGCGATTGCCAATGGCAGAAATACATCCTTGGCAACGAACAGCACAGCAGCCACGCCCGCGATCGTTGCAAGACGCGGAAGGGTTATGCGCTTTGCTGGCGGCGTTATGTCACTGCCCTGAAACTGGGCCTCTTGAGTCAGAATTGCGTCGATTGGCTTGGAGAATGGCCTCATGGTGGCGCTCGCTACTGACCGTGCCCTGAACTTTGCGCCAAAATGGCCAGCGGTACTGTTACTGTCTGATCGACGGCACGTTCACGAGGACCAGCGTTTCCGCGCCAAACGGCTCGGACATCATTTCGCCCCACGGCCCCAGAAAAAAAGAAAATGCGCATGCGGCGATTCCCCCTGACATCGTCAGAGTGAAACCATAAGATCGCTGTGAGGTTCCGATGGCTACAGGAATTATTAATTCCCGCGTTGGAACTCCATCCCTGGATCCAGAGGCCATACAGGACGCCGAACCCGTCGATAGGGTCGCTTGGCGGCCTGCGGGGTCGCCAAAGCACCGCTGTCGCATACGATTGTGCGGCTGGCGATCGGTTCGAATGCGGCGCGGAAGTGCTGCATTGATTTCAACGCGAGAACGCTCTTCTTCTCCGGATCGATGCCGAAAGCGCGGAGTTGCTGCTGATCCAGCATCTGCTCGTTCTCGGTGACTATCAGAATGTCTATGCCGTCTACGCGGAAGACGGCCGTCGGACCGAACGTATGCGACACGCCGCCCATGATCGGTCCGTCGCCGGTGAAAGCCCCGTCCGAAAGCAGGCGGATTTCTCCGGTCAATGTCAGTGGCGCACCGCCAAACAGGGGGTCGGATTTGCCACCGACGGCTAATGTGACTGTATCGCCGACCTTATGACGGTGGAGTTCGGCTGCCGCTTCGGGGTCGATCATCGGGCTGAAAGAAGCGTTTGTGACGCCTGCCTCCACCATTGCCTTCAACAGGTTGGTGGCGTCGCCATATGCACCAGCGCCGGGATTGTCAGCATAATCGGCGACCAGAAGCGGCCTGCCATCCCCATGAGATTTAGCAATCTCGGCCGCTGTTTCGACAGGCAGGAAGTCATTCACCACATTTCGGCGGCCTTCCCAGATACGGTCCGCAATCGCCTCGGCGATTTCGCGCGCCCGCTTGGCCGCCCCGGAAACTGACCTGTCGTGGGTCACCAGAACGGTCGGGCCCATTTCCAGAATATCAGCCTCGGCAAAACCGGCGTTGACAGACACGGCAAGTATGCCCGGTTCCGCCTCGTGTGCCGCCGCCGCATCGTAAAGGGCCTTTGACTCCGGAATATCGGTCCTGCCGCCGTTGGCCTCATCCAGCATCGGACGATGAGCGCGAAGCGTCGCGGGCCTGACCCGCCCCGCCATTGCATCGTCCAGCAGACGTGCGGCATGGCGACCGGTAACACGCATATCGACATGCGGATAGGTCTTGTAGGAAACGTATATGTCTGCGTTCGCCACCATGTCCGGTGTCACCATCGCATGCAAGTCGAGTGTCGCCGCAATCGGCATGTCCAGGCCTACGATGGCCCTCAGCCGCTTCAGCAACTCACCTTCGCCGTCCTCGCAGAAATCCGGGACCATAGCGCCATGCAGACCAAGGAGAATCCCGTCAAGCGTATCCTTGTGCGCCGCGGCGGCGGCGCAGATCTTCCCTGCGATATGGTCATAGGCTTCCCGCGATACGCGGGCACCCGGCGACGCATGGGCACTGATCGTATGGGTGACATTCCAGCCCTTTTCCCGCGCCACATCCAGAAAGCCCGCCAATTCTGCATTGACGTCACCATGCCGGGCTATCGCGGCCTCACCCTCGTGCAAAGTGTCAACCTGAAATGCATGCAACCCCGTTTCACCCTTCTTGAAGGTGTTGCTTTCATGAATGAATTCAGCAGTCAGCACATGAAAGGTCATTGGTCTTCCTTCAGGTCAGAGGGTTGAAACAGGCTACGGCGTGGCCGTCTGGTTCGGTGGCCAGCACCGGATTTTCGGCCCGGCAACGGTCCGTCGCAAAAGCACAACGTGCTGCAAAGGCACAGCCTTTCGGCAGGTTGAAGGCCGAGGGTATCTCTCCCTCCAATCGCGACAGTTCCTTGCGGTGCAAGGGATCGGGCGCGAAGTTGCTGTCCATCAGCGCCTTCGTATAGGGGTGCCGTGGCTTGGTATCGGCCTTCGGAATGACCTCCACGACCGCGCCAAGATACATAACCACGATCCTGTCGCAGAAGTACCGGACCAGCCCGAGATCGTGCGAAATGAAAAGGTAGGTCAGGCCTAGATTCTGCTTAAGCCCCTCAAGAAGAGCAATAATCTGTGCCTGAATGGATACGTCCAGAGAAGCGGTCGGCTCATCCAGAACAACGAAGGATGGGCGCATGGCAAGTGCGCGGGCGATCCCGATCCTTTGCCTTTGTCCGCCCGAAAGCTGGTGCGGATAGCTCTTGGCCAAACCAGCCGACAAGCCGACCGCAGTCAGCATCTCTTCGCAGTGGTCGACCGGTGGCTTGATTCCCTGAACCGCAAACGGTTCCAAGAGAATGTCCTTGATGGAAAAGCGCGGATCTAGCGACGAGTAGGGGTCCTGAAAAACCATGGCCATGCGTTTGCGCATGGCGCGCAAATCTGCCTTGCCCAGGGTGGTCATCTCGGCCCCATCAAACACCACCCGCCCGCTTGTGGGCTCAAGAAGCCGCAAGACCAGTCGCGCCAGAGTGGACTTGCCACACCCGCTCTCGCCAACTACACCCACGACCGAGCCACGCGGCACTGTCAGGGAAACGTCGCGCACGGCCATCATGGCGCGAGGCTTCTTCAGCAGACCGCCCGCAGATTCAAATCGCTTTGACAGGCGCTCGACCTGCACCAACAGCTCAGACATTCTCAGCCTCCTGTTGCTGGTTGGTCAGTGGAAAGTGGCAAGCAACTGTGCCGCCATCTGGCAACATGTGTGGGTGTGGTACAGTGGCCTTGCAGCTCTCTGCGGCCCTCGTGCAGCGCGGGTGGTAGCGGCAGCCCTTGGGGTAGTTGGCGACAGATGGAACGATGCCAGCGATTCCTGTCAGTGCCCCCGCCGCCATGCCGTCGCGCGGAATGCAGTTTATCAGCGCGGCCGTATAGGGGTGAGCCGCGGTGGCGAAGAGCGGCCGAACATCGCGCGTCTCTGCCAATCGCCCGGCATAAAGCACTGCAACCTTGTCACAGACCTGAGCCACGACGCCCATATCGTGAGTGATCAGCACCAGCCCAAGACCTCGCTCACGAACGAGCGTCGCTAGGATGTGAATGATCTGTGCCTGCACCGTCACGTCCAGCGCCGTCGTCGGCTCGTCTGCCACGATCAATTCCGGCTCGCCAGCCAATGCCATTGCGATGACGATCCGCTGCTTCATGCCGCCTGAAAGCTGATGGGGGTAGGCATTGCACACGGTTTCCGCTTCGGGGATACGCAGCTGCGTCAGGATGTCCACTGACCGCGACCGCGCCGCCTGCTTGTCGAGCCCCAGATGCTGGCGGGCAACGATGTCAATCTGGTCACCGATGCGCTGCACAGGGTCCAGTGCAGTCATCGGGTTTTGTGTGACGAACGCAATCTTGCGACCGCGAAGGGCGCGCAACTGGGTCTCCGGCATCTTCGTCAGATCCTGCCCGTGGAACCGCACGGATCCCGCAGAAACCCGCCCACCGATCAACGGCAGGAGCCCGGTCACCGCAAGCGCGGTCAACGATTTGCCGGACCCACTTTCGCCGACCAACCCAACGACCTGACCCTTCTCGACAGCAAAGCTGATGCCGTCGAGCGGCGTGACCGCGCCAATGCTGACCGAAAGATTTTCGACCGATAGAAGCATCGCTTACGCCTCCCTCAGTCTGGTCTTGATATCGAGCGCCCGGATCAGAGCATCGCCGAACAGGTTGATTGCAACGACGGTAATCGCGACAGCAAGTCCGGGAAAAACGATGATCCAGGGCGCGCGGAACAACTGCGCGGTGCCAGACGACATCATCGCCCCCCAACTCGGTGTCGGAGGTTGCGCGCCAAGGCCAAAGAACCCAAGCGTTGCCTCAAGGATGATCGCATCGCCAGTTGCCAGCATGCCTGTCACCAGCACTGGCGCCAGCGCGTTCGGCAGAAGATGGCGGAACAGGATGCGCGCGTCCGAACTTCCAAGGCTGCGCGCTGCATCGATGTAGGTCTCGGACTTGATTGCCATGATTTGTGTCCGCGTCAGCCGGGTGAACTGTGCCAGATAAGCGACCCCGATTGCCGCCATCGTTCCGGTGACACCCGGTCCGATGATCGCCACGAGGATCAGAGCCACCAGAATTTCAGGGAAAGACCATGTCAGGTCGACGATCATGGTGACGGCGGCATCAAATTTGCCACCGAAGTATCCGGCAGCCGCACCCAGCACCATGCCGCAGAATACCGAAATGCCGATTGCGATGCTTGAGACCGAAAGCGATGTCCGCGCGCCGTAAAAGATGCGTGTCAGCAGGTCGCGACCAAACTCGTCGGTGCCCAAGAGATTGGTCGCCGAGGGTGGGGCGAATGCGCCGGGGAGGTTCTGAATGTCGTAATCATAGGGCGTCAGCAAAGGCGCAAAAATCGCGCAAAAGACGACCATGACGATCCACGCCCCAGACAAGGCTCCCTTGGGCGTTCTGATGGCTCGGATGACGGGTTGCTCGGACACATAAAACATCGACAAACCCTCAAGCCATCGCCACACGGACACGCGGGTCCATCGCGGCTTGCACCAGATCACCAAGAAGCGTTCCGAACATCACCGCCATCGCCAGCATCAGCAGGCAGGCCTGCACCACGGGATAGTCATGCTGGTTGAGCGCCTTGATCAGCAACGTCCCCAGCCCCGGCCGGGCGAAGACAACTTCGACAGTCACCGCACCGCCAAGGATCCAGCCGATCCGCAAGGCAAGGATGGTCACGACAGGGATCAACGCATGGCGGAGCACATGCCGAAGCTGAATACGCAAAGGATGCATTCCCTTGGCATGGAGCAGCATCACGAAATCCCGCTGCCCTGCTTCGATCATGGCCACGCGCGTGACCCGTGCAACCAACGCCGTTCCGCCAAGTCCGACCGTCAGAACTGGCAACACAAGACTGTCCCAACCGCGCGCGCCCGAGACGGGAAACCAGCCAAGCTGTACTGAGAAAAGCAGGATCAACAGAAGGCCCAGCCAGAAGCCCGGCAGGGTAGATCCGACGAGTACGCCCCCCATGACCAGCTGATCGGGCCAGCGATCCTTTTTCAGCGCGGCGATGACGCCCAAGGACACGCCCATTATGGTTGAGAACAGCAATGCACATCCGCCAAGCAGCAGCGAGTGCGGCAGTGCCTGCGCGATAAGTGTCGAAACCGGCCGTCGCCCGACGATCGCAGTGCCAAGGTCGCCTTGCAGGACGCCGCTCAGCCAGATGAAATATTGCACGACAAGCGGCTTATCCAACCCATAGCGTGCCTCGATCTCGGCGCGCTGTTTGGCGGACGATCCGACCTTCATCAGGTTGTCGACCGGATCGCCGGGAATCAGGTGGATGATCAGGAATATCACCACCGAGATCGCCAGAAAGACCGGGATCAGTGCGAGTAGTCGGCGCAGGGTATAGCCAAGCATGATCCCGGTCCTTCAGTCAGATCAGTTCAGAACTTCAAGGCCAAGAATGGACTCTTGCTGGAAGCTCGACAGGTTGGAATTGTCGATCAGCTTGAGCCTGTCCTTGTTGTAGCCGACGCTGACCACTGGCTGATAGATCGGGCTGAACGGGAACAGCGACAGGATGTATTGGTGATAGGCGGTGAAGTTGGCGATGCGTTCGGCACCATTCTTGGAACCGGTCATCGCCTTGGCGCGCAACTCCTCGGCCTTGGGATCGTTCAGCATCGAGATGTTGGGGTAGCCCGCGCGATCAGCGCCGAAGAACCAGTCGATGATGTCGGCATTGTCCCAGAAGTACGACCGGACGGCTGCCTGATGGACATCCTTCTTGTATTCGTCGCGGATGGTTGAACTGTCAAACGTGGTGATCGTCGCGTCGATGCCCACGGCCTTCAACTGCGCCTGCACAACCTCTGTCAGGCGGCGGAAACTGGAGTCGCTCTGAGTCCAAAGATCGATATGGAGTGGATTTCCGTCCTTGGCGCGAATGCCGTCGGCCCCCATGACCCAGCCCGCTTCATCCAGAAGCTTGTTGGCGCGGTCGGAGTCGTAGCTGATCTTGTATTCCGGCGCGACCTTTGATTCTGCCAGCGCGGAGATCAGGAAAGTGTCGGCAACCTGGCCAACGCCGCCATAGATATTGTCGACGATTTCCTTCTGATTGATCGCCTTCGCCGCGGCTTCACGTACCTTGATGTCGTCGAATGGCGCCTTGGTGACGTTCATCACGAAGTACGACAACTCCTGCCCCGGCAGGGTCAGAACCGCGAGCGTCGGTTCTTTGGCGACTTCGCCAAGATAGTCGGTCGGAATGCCAAGCAGCATGTCGACGCCGCCGGTCTTCAGCTCCAGAAATGCGGTGGAATCTTCGGGGATTTCACGGAAGATTGCATGGTCGAACTTGGCAGGGCCCGCATTGGTGGCGAGTTCCGACCCCCATGTGTAGTCGTCATTGCGCGTCAGCGTGGTTTCCTGACCGACGGTGAAGCTTTCGAGCTTGAAGGGGCCGGTGCCAACAGCGTCGGTCACGCCATAGTCGTCACCCATTTCTGCGTAGGCCTTCGGCTCGACCACACCCATGAAAGTCGAGGCGAGGTTGTATAGAAGGTTCGGCTCGGGACGTTTCATGACGAACTTGGCGGTGTATTCATCAACCACTTCGACCTTGTCGATCGCGTCGGTCATGTAGGAATTGTCCGTATTGGCATAAAGCGGAATCCACGCAGCAACCGTCGCCGCGTTGAAAGGCTCGCCGTTGTGAAAGGTCACACCATGTTTCAGGTGGAAAACCCATGACATGCCGTCCGGCGCCTCTTCCCAGCTTTCTGCCAGGTGCGGATGATAGCCCTTGGTCGCATCGAGTTCGACCAGACGATCATAAATCAGATAGTAGACTTCATTCGTATTGGATGCCTTGGGCGGGCTGTAGGTCGGAACACCGACTTCGTTTGCGCTCAGAACGAATGTCACGTCTTGGGCGTTGACTGCGGCAGAGTAACTCATCAGCGAGACAAGGCTGACTCCGGCCGCCAATGCGAGCCTCTTCAAAGTTGGAAACATCACTACCTCCTTGTTGATCCGTTGTTCATTTTTGCGGCCCGCGTGGATCGCCGGCGTGACCGATGAAGTCGTTGTAGAGTGACGAGACACGCGCCATCCGTTCCTCAACCTCGGGGCCAAGTTCCTTGAAGACACCGTTGATGATCAGGCACATGAAGCTTGAGATGGGCGAGGTCGCATCCCAGAACTGATTCAGATCTGTCTGAATTGCGAACATTTCGGTGGTGCAGTCACGCCCCCAATCGCAGTAGGGGTCAGTGATCAGTGTCACCGGCATCCCTGCCTCGCTCGCGCGGCGAGCAAGGTTGCGCGTCAGACGCGAATAGCGACGGCCATCTACGAGGACCAGCGCGCTGTCGCCAGGATCAGCCAGCATGATTTCGGCAAAGTGGCCGCCCTCCATGTCGGCCATCTGCACACCGGGTCGCAGATATTGCAGACCGTGCGCAAGAAAGGCCGCATGACCACGTTCGGTCTGGAATCCCGCGACGAAAACGTTACCGACGCGCGCCAACCGCTCGACCACTCGGGCGAACTCCTGCGAGCCGGCCAGTTCGTAGTTCGACACGATCGCAGCCACCTCCCGCTCCAGGCCGCGGGCCATCTCGGTCTTGTCGGTGCGGCTGCGCGCTGCGAAGTCGCGCAACCTGTCGCCGATAAGCCATGCCCGGTCGCCCAGATCGACTTGCAACGTCGCTTTCAGGTCTTTGAGATGCAGGAAGCCGACTTTGCGGCAGTATCGCCCGATTGAGGCTTCGCTGACGCCGATCTTCTGTGCCAGCGTCGCGGCCGTTTCAAATGGCAGGCTCTTGAAATTGCTCAGCAGGTAGCTCGCAATTGTCTTTTCTGCACGCGTAGCCTCATCGAGGCTGTCGGTCAGGCGGCGGCGCAGATCGGGCTGCCCGTCATCGGTTAATGGCCTGTCCGCGATTCGCCCCAAATCTCTCTCCCCCCGAGATGATGAAAAATCTGACAGAAAACTTTCAATGCGTCAATCTTGCAAGAAATGCATTCTTTGGTCTAAGGTAACCGGAGTCGATCAGGGAGGATCAACATGGCCGGGCCGTCGGTTTCCAGTCTCACCCGCGCACCGTTGAGGGTCGACGGTGCCGAACTCAGGATCGTATCGCTGCCGCTTGTAACGCCTTTCAAGATCTCGACCGGCACCATGTACGACAAGACATTTCCGCTTCTCATCCTGCGCTCGGGTGGGTTGGAAGGCTTTGCCGAAGGTGTCATGGACCCTTTGCCTGACTATCTTGACGAGACCATCCCCGCCGCCCTCGCATTCCTCCGTGAAGTGCTCTTGCCCGCTGTCGTCGGCAAGAGCTTTGACAATCCTCAGGCGCTGGAAAGGGTGCTTGCGCCGTGGCGTGGGCACTACATGGCCAAGGCGATTGTCGAAATGGCTTTTTGGGATTTGTGGGCCAAGTCTCTCGATCTGTCGATGCAGACCGTATTGGGCGGGGCAGGTGATGCCATAGATGTTGGCGTATCGCTCGGCATCGGCCCAGTCCCCGAGACCATCGAGCGTGTGCTTCGTCATGTCGATCAGGGCTACAAACGCATAAAGCTCAAAGTCATGCCCGGCCATGACATCGAGTTGGTAGAGGCCGTTCGCGCGGCCTTCCCGAGCGAGCATCTAAGTGTCGATGCAAACAGTTGCTATACGCTCGCCGACAGCGCCCTGCTGCAAAAACTCGACAGCTTCTCGCTCGACTACATCGAGCAGCCGTTGGCGTGGGATGACATCCATGATCATGCGGTTCTGCAACAACGTCTCAAGACGCCGCTCTGTCTGGATGAAAGTATCCGCACAGTCGAGGACGCCCGCAAAGCTTTGCAGACTGACGCTTCGCGAGTGATGAATATCAAGGTCGGGCGTGTTGGTGGCTATCTCCCGTCGCTACGCATCCACGATCTTTGTGCAGCATTCGCAGTTCCTGTCTGGTGTGGCGGGATGCTGGAATCTGGTGTCGGGCGTGCCCACAACATTCATCTTTCGACTCTTCCGAATTTTCGAAAGCCCGGAGATACTTCCTCATCCAGCCGATATTTCACCCGCGACATCATCGTCGAGAAACTGGAAGCAACAGATGGTCGAATGCCGGTACCCAAAGGGCCGGGTATCGGTGTGCAGATCGATTGGGACTTTCTTTCAAGCGTTACACGCTCGTCTGAAACGGTGACAGCATGAGCCATGTCGAAATCCGCGATCTGAACGGTATGGCGGAGTTTCGTCTGGCCGAGGAGCTTCAGAATGCAGTCTGGGGCAGGGACGATACCGCTGATCCTGCCGATCTGATGATGGTAATCCAACACGAGGGAGGGCTCGTTGCCGGAGCATTTCAAGACGGCGGGTTGATCGGCTACATCTTCGGCTTTCCGACCCGTGATCTGACCATCCAGCACTCGCACCGCCTGGCAGTCCTGCCCCAAGCAAGGGGGCTGGGACTTGGCCGCAGGCTCAAACTCTATCAGCGCGACTGGTGCCTTGAGCGTGGCATCACCCATGTCCGGTGGACCTTTGACCCGCTCCGGGCCACAAACGCCCATCTCAACATCGGACGCCTCGGTGCCCGTGTGACCACTTATCACGTCGACTACTACGGCGCGATGGAAGGGATCAACCAAGGCACACCGTCTGACCGTCTGCTGGCGGATTGGTTCTTGCGCTCAAACGCCGCCACTGCGCTGGCCGAGGGGCGGCCGACCCCCGATGCGCCGATTGCGCTTCGCCTACCGATACCCCGCGACTTCGCCAAATTGCTCGACACGGATCGCGCTGCGGCGCTGGCGCATCGTTTGCGCGTCCGCGACGTGATGTTGAAAGCTCTGGGCGATGGGCTGGCCATCACCGGCTTCGACAGCACCGAACCTGCCTATCTCTTTACGGACGCCTCTTTACTCTGACGCTTCTTCAGCTTCGCGAAAGCCAGGCGAGAATCGCCGCCTGATCATTTGGGAGCCGTTCAGCAAAGCCTGCGGAAAACTCCTCAAAGGCCGACAGATAGTCGGGATTGACGCCGATGATTACCGGAATCCCCTGTTCCAATGCATCGCCTAACAGCGACCTGAAGCCGCGCCCGTCCGTCTCCTGGCGTCCGAACTTGTTGACAATCAACACGTCGGCGCCAGCCAGCCTTCTGGCAACCTCGGCAACCGCGCCTTCCAGCGCGCCTGCATCAAGCCGGCATCCCGTTGAGCCTTCACCAAGAACCTGGCTGATGCGAATCTCGGGGCCATTTGGCAGCAGCCACAGATCCATGTCGGTGTGGACAGCGCCTTCGCGCGCGCGATTGGTCTGGACCGTACCGGCAACCTCAACCCCGCGGGCCTGAAGCATCTCCGCAAGTGCGGCGATCAACCTGTCAGTTTCGCCGATCTCCGTGGCACTAAGAAATCCGATATGCACATTGCTCTCCTGTTCGCCCCGACAGCTACCACCGCAGCGCCATCAAGACCACAGTTGCCTTACCTGGTCAGATGCGTGGACAGGCGGTATTCTTTCCGCTAACCCGCTCTTAAGATGACCGCACAAGAGAGCCACCAGCAGATCACCCGCAGCACTGGCCACTTGCGCCGGACACCGCGATGGGTCTGGTCTGCTGGGGCTGGCCTGATCGCGGCGCTTGTAATGCTGCCCATACTGTCGGTCGTCTGGACAGCATTTCATCCTTCCGAAAACATCTGGCCGCACCTCCTGGCAACGACGCTGCCCCGCTATGTCTCGAACACGTTGATTCTTGCCGCTGGGACAGGGGCGCTTGCGGCCTCCGTTGGCACCGGCGCGGCATGGCTTGTGACCATGTACCGCTTTCCACTGTCGCGTCTGATCGAATGGCTGCTCCTGCTGCCGCTGGCCATCCCCGCCTACATCGGCGCCTACGTACTTGTCGACTTCCTCGAATACTCGGGCCCTGTGCAAACCGAGCTGCGGCACATTTTCGGATGGGCCTCGGCCAAAGACTACTGGTTTCCGCAAATACGCTCGCACTGGGCTGCCATCGTCGTGCTGGCGGCTGCGCTCTACCCCTATGTCTACATGCTGGCGCGCGCCGCGTTCCGTGAACAGGCGGGCGGAAGTTATGAGGTCGCCCGCGCCCTTGGTGCGGGACCTTTCGCGCTCTTTTGGCGCGTAGGTTTGCCGCTGGCGCGCCCGGCCATTGCTGCCGGAACGGCCATCGTGATGATGGAGACGGTGAATGATTTCGGGGTTGTCGATTTTTTTGCCGTGCAGACGTTGACCACCGGCATATTCAGCGTCTGGCTGGAAACCGGAAATGCAGGTGGTGCTGCGCAGATCGCTTGCCTGATCCTTGGTGCAATACTTGTCCTCATGCTGCTTGAACGGTTCGGGCGGGCGCGTCTGCGCTTCTATGGCACCGCCCGCCAGCGGCGTCCGGTCACTCCGCAAAAACTGCCCGCTGCCGCAGGGCTTGTCGCAATGGTCCTGTGTCTGATTCCGTTCGCTTTGGGTTTTTGCCTGCCGGTCGCGGTCATCTTTGTTCATGCCATGTCGAGTCCGGCCGCGTGGTTGTCCGGCGATCTTTTGCGTGCGCTGACAAACACATTGGTCGTCGGTGGCCTCGCCGCTGGCTTCACGGTGATCGGTGCCATCTTCATGGTCTATGGGGTTCGTCTATCAGGAGCAGCTTGGCCGCGCCTCTGCCTGCCCCTCACGACCATCGGTTATGCAGCTCCGGGGGCGGTCCTCGCTGTTGGCACACTGGTGCCCTTGGCGGCCCTCGATCACCATCTCGCTGACCTAATCGAAGCGGCAACCGGCCACGACCCCGGTCTCCTCTTAACCGGAACTGCGGCTGCGCTGGTATTTGCCTACTCTGTCCGCTTCTTTGCCATCGCACAGGGTGCGACTGACGGCGCGTTCGGCAGGGTGGCGCCGTCGTTGCCGATGGCGGCCCGTTCGCTTGGGCGGACCGAAGCGGGGACGCTCACATCAGTCTATCTGCCGCTGATGAAAGGCTCTGTCGGAACAGCGTTGCTTCTGGTGTTTGTCGACTGCGTCAAGGAGCTTCCTGCTACGCTCCTCCTGCGCCCGTTCAATTTCGATACTCTCGCAACGCGCGTCCACGAGAAGGCCAGCCTGGAGAATCTGTCAGAGGCCTCTCCGGCTGCGCTCCTGGTGATTGTTGTCGGTCTCGCAGCCGTCATGCTTCTTGCCAGAAGCAACCGCTCAAACGACTAGATCAGCGGAATTCCGGTCCAAATCTTCTTGCGCGACCGCAAGCGAGGCAGTATTTGCCAGCCAGCGCCCCTATAGCTCAGCTGGTAGAGCATCTGATTTGTAATCAGAGGGTCGGGAGTTCGAGTCTCTCTGGGGGCACCAATCTTTTCAATAAACTACCTGATTTTAAGTGTTTGATTCCCGGCATCTGCCTTTCACATGCCTTTCACCGGCAATGAAAAATCGATATCAACTTGCAAACCGCACCGGCAGTTCGAATCCCGTCTCATCACCCCCGTCAGGTCGGGAGCCTCAATCATGCAGTCCGCGCGACCTCAAGCCAAATGACGGGTCCTGACCCTAGAAGCTTGCGCCGCTGATATCGCCGCCAAGAGCGTAGCGGCCACCGGTCACAAACTGCTCGGCACTCATCGCAATGTGCTTGGCTGCTGCGCGAACGTCGCGTTCGCGCCTCTCGAAGGGCTGGGATTCGGCAAGGGCTCGG
>Ga0209023_10005479_pt1 | contig 13844 bp, 12 predicted proteins | sample LakOneMetagenome_FD_187468 | JGI IMG/M metagenome (GOLD analysis project Ga0209023, IMG submission 187468) | Freshwater and sediment microbial communities from Lake Erie, Canada (SPAdes) (version 2) | ecosystem: Environmental > Aquatic > Freshwater > Lentic | place: Lake Erie, Canada...
GCCGCCGTACCCGGTGCCGGGGAACAGGAATGAGGGGCCGATGCGGCGGTCAGACCCGACGGCCTTCCGCACGGATTCGGCGTCGGCGCCCACCAGCTCGCACACGTTCGCAATCTCGTTCATGAACGAAATGCGCGTGGCCAGCATGGCGTTCGCGGCATACTTGCACAATTCGGCGCTCGGCGTGTCCATCACCATGATGGGCGCACCGGTTCGGGTGAACGGTGCATAGAGCGCACGCATCACCGCGCCGGCATGTTCTTCGTCAGCGCCGATAACCACACGGTCGGGCTTCATGAAGTCGTCGATGGCGGCGCCTTGCTTCAAGAACTCAGGGTTGCTGACGACGCTGAAGGGCACGGACGTTTCCGAGGCGATAGCCGCGCGCACTTTCTTCGCGGTGCCGACCGGCACGGTGCTCTTGTCCACGACGATGGTGTATTTCTCGATGGCTTTGCCAATCTCATGCGCAACGCCAATGACGTGCTGGAGATCAGCTGACCCGTCTTCACCCTGGGGGGTGCCGACGGCGATGAACACAATCTCTGACGCACGAACGGCATCGTGGAGATTGGTGGTGAAGGTCAGCCGTTGCTCGGCGGCGTTGCGGCGAACCATCTCTTCGAGACCGGGCTCGTAGATGGGCATGCGGCCCTCTTCGAGCGTCTTGATCTTGGTCTCGTCCTTATCGATGCAAATGACATCGTTCCCGTTCTCGGCCAGACAGGCACCCGCGACGAGACCGACATATCCAGAACCAACGACGGCGATTTTCATTTCCTAATAAGATACTGAGACGGAACGACTTAAACAAGTGCGCATTGTGATCGACTACCGGGCAGCCCTGAAATCCCGGAGCGGAGTGGGCGAATATACGCATCAGCTGGTTCGCGCCCTTCTCAAGGCTTCCCTACCCCGCGCCGAGGGTCCTCCGAACGTCACATTGTTCTCGAGTTCCTCAAAAGACAGACTGCTAGATCAGCCTGAACTTCCAGGAGCCGTCGTCGTCGACCGCCGCGTTCCGGTGAGCGTGCTCAACTACGCGTGGCATCGGCTGGAGTGGCCATCTGTTGAGCTACTAGCTGGAGCGGTATTCGACATCGCGCATTCGATGCATCCCCTCCTCATGCCGGCGAGGTCTGCAGCTCAGGTGGTGACCATCCACGATCTGAACTTCCTGACTCATCCGGAGCGGACCACCGCGGAGATCAAGCGGGACTATCCGTCGCTTGTCGGCGACCACGCGCATCGTGCCGATCAAATAGTGGTTGTGTCTGAGTTCACTGCGGCTGAGGTACAGCGTCTGCTGAACGTGCCAGCTGAGCAGATTTCCGTGTGCTCCCCTGGCGCCCCACCGTGGCCGAAGCGCACGATGGCCCCCCGTGACGGCTACGTGCTGTTCTTCGGCACACTCGAGCTGCGCAAGAACGTTGGCACGCTGCTCGATGCCTGGGAACAGCTCGCGTCGATGCGCACGGACCTGCCGACGCTGCTCCTCGCCGGTAAGGCCACCGAGCAGGCTGCCGGCTGGCTGGAACGCATCGAACGCCCGCCATTGAAAGGCCTCGTGAAACACGTCGGATACGTGGCACCCGACGAGCGTCCAGGGCTCTACGCGGGCGCCAGGCTCCTTGTCCAACCGTCGTTCGAAGAGGGTTTCGGATTGCCCGTTCTCGAGGCCATGACCGTGGGTGTGCCGGTGGTGGCTGCCAATGCCGGGGCACTGCCTGAGGTCGGTGGCGACGCCGTCGTGCTCGTGCCACCAACAGACGCACGCGCTATGGCGGCCGCGATCGCTCAACTGCTCGACGACGATGCGCTCGCGACGGTGTGCGTCGAGCGCGGATTCGTGCGTGCCTCGCACTACAGTTGGGAGCGGACCGCGGAGACCACGCTCGCGGCATACGACCGCGCGCTGGCGCGCCGCGCGAAACGACGTGGAGCGGCTTGATGCGTATTGGCGTTGACGCTCGCGAACTGGTCGGGTACGCCACGGGCGTCGGCCGGTACCTTGGCGGTCTGCTGCGCGAGTGGACGCGGCCCGACGCCACTCACGGCCATGAACTCATCCTCTACGCACACCGCCCCGTCGCGGTCGGTGGTCGATGCGAGATCCGCCGGCTACAGGGTTCGGGCGGCACCGCCTGGGAACAGCTCACGCTCGGACGTGCGGTGTCGAGGGACAAGATCGATGTGCTCTTCTCCCCGGCGTATTCGACGCCATTGACAACGAGTGTTCCGCGGGTCGTGGCGCTTCATGACATCTCATTTGCGGCGCGACCCGACTGGTTCGCCTGGCGTGAGGGTCTGCGCCGGAGGGTACTGGCTCGCCGCGCCGCGCGGGCGGCGAGAGCGATCGTGACGATCTCGGCGTTCTCGAAAGCCGAGATCATGCGGTTGTTCGGAACAGCTGAATCGAACATCCACGTGGTGCCACCCGGCATCGACGCACCGGTTCTCGTGGACGGCGGCAATGTGGCTCGATGTCCTTCGGTGCTCTACGTGGGCTCCATCTTCAACAGGCGGCACGTGCCTGATTTGCTGGCGGCATTCGAGCAACTCGCCGGGCGGCGCGCCGACGCCACACTCGATCTGGTTGGAGACAACCGGAGCTTTCCGCATCAGGACATTGCGGCTCTCGTGGCGCGCTCGTCCGACGCGTCGAGAGTGCACTGGCACCGGTACGCGCCAGACCACGAACTCTGGCAGCTCTATGCCGAAGCGCGCGCCTTCGCGTTTCTCTCGGAGTATGAAGGTCTGGGGCTCACACCGCTCGAGGCGCTCGCGGTTGGGATTCCGTCGGTGCTGCTCGACACACCAGTGGCGCGAGAGGCCTGCGGCAGCGCGGCGCTGTACGTGCCCATGGGTGACATTGCCGCCACGTCTGCTGCGCTCGAGACGCTGCTCTACGACGAAGCGATGCGGGCGACGCTCCTGGGGGCCGCACCCGCCGTGTTGTCACGGTTTGACTGGACGCGCGCCGCCGCAGAGACGCTCTCTATCCTCGAGCACGCGGTCTGATGGACCTTTCAATCATCATCGTCAGCTTCAACGCGCGAGCGGATCTCGCGAACTGTCTCGAGTCACTGCGCCAGCATCCACCTTCGATGCCCCACGAAGTCATCGTCGTCGACAATGCGTCGAGCGATGGCAGCGCCGAGGAAGCTGCGGGGCGCGCCGGTGTTCGGTTGATCAGGTCCACGGTGAACGCTGGCTTCTCGGCAGCCAACAACATCGGCATTCGCGCCAGCACCGGCACGAACGTGCTGTTGCTGAACAGCGACACGATCGTGCCGCCGCATGCGATTGATCGGTTGATGGCGCGCCTGGTCGCCGCGCCGGAGGTGGCGGTCATCGGTCCACGGCTGGTCGATGGGCGAAGCCGGCCCGAGATGTCGTTCGGCGACATGATTTCGCCGTGGAGCGAGTGGCGTCGCCAGCGTCTGCTGCAGGCGCTCGCCGCAGATGATGCGACAGCCGTTGCCGACGTCGAACGTCGCACGTCCCGCGAGGCACGTCCCGACTGGGTGACTGGCGCGTGTCTCCTCGTGCGGCGCGCCGATGCGGAGGCCGTGGGGCTGCTCGACGAGCGCTATTTCATGTACACCGAGGATGTGGACTTCTGCGCGGCTATCCGTGCGCGCGGACGGCAGATCCTGTTTGCGCCCGAAATCGAGGTCGTGCATCTGCGCGGCCGCTCTGCGGCGACTGCGAGCGCGGCCACACGCGCGGCCTACGAGCGAAGTCATCTGGCCTTCTATCGCAAGCACCATCCGTTCTTCGTCCCGTTCCTCCTGCTGCGTCGCCCCGTAAGCCGCACACGTTAATCCGGACCGGCGCGCGGGTCCGGACGCCCGCGCATCTTGTCACTGCCGGCTCGGGCTATGATCGAGGCGTGCGGATCGGCATAGACGCCCGGAAATTGCACGATTTCGGCATCGGGACCTACATTCGAAACCTGGTGCGCGAACTTGCGCGCCTCGACCAGCAGACCGAGTACGTACTGCTCTGCCGCGCCGAGGACGTCGACGCCGTCCACGCCCTCGGACCGAACTTCAGACCCGTCATCTCGACTGCCGGCAACTACTCCATCGGCGAGCAGTTTGCGATTCCATGGGCGTTGCGGCGTGAGGGCGTCACGCTCTTCCACGCGCCGCATTACGTGTTGCCGCCGCTCGTGCACTGCCGCTCGGTCGTGACCATTCACGACTGCATCCACTTGATGTTTCCGCAGTACCTGCCCAATCGCGTGGCCCTGGCGTACGCACGGGCCTCGATTGCCATCGCTGCGCGACGCGCCACACGCGTGATGACGGTGTCCGAGAGTTCGAAGAAGGACATCATGCGGTTCTTCGGCACCGACCCGTCGAAGATCGACGTCATCTACAACTCGTACGACGAGCGCTTCGGCATCGAGCCCAACCCCGAGGCCGTGAGTCGGGTTCGTGAGCGCTATCAGCTGCAGGACCAGTTCGTCCTGTATGCCGGCAACGTGAAACCGCACAAGAACCTGGATCGGCTCATCGAAGCGTTTCATCTCGTGCGCAATCGCGGGCTTCGACAGCTGAAGCTCGTGATGATCGGTGACGACATCTCGAAGTACGCCTCCTTGCGACGGGCGGTGCATCAGCATCGCCTGCACAAGTACGTGCGGTTCCTCGGCTATCTTCCCGAAGACACATTGGCTGTCCTCTATCGGCTGGCCAGCGTCTTCGTGTTCCCATCGCTGTACGAAGGCTTCGGATTGCCGCCACTCGAAGCCATGGCGAGCGGCACACCGGTCGTCACCTCCAACGTTTCGTCGTTGCCCGAAGTGACCGGCGACGCGGCGGTGCTCGTCAATCCCTACGATCCGGAAGCCATTGCCGACGGCATCTACCGGACGCTCACCGACGAACCGCTCTGGCTCGAGATGCGCCGCAAGGGACTGGCGCGCGCCAGTCAGTTCTCCTGGGAGGCGTCAGCGCGGCGGGTTCGCGAGATCTACGGTGAGGTTGCGAATGCGCCGTTTGCGATGCCGGCGCCTGCCGCGCCGGGTCCGCCGGCCGGAGTATCGCACTCGTGAAGCTGGCACTGGTGCACGACTGGCTCACCGGGATGCGCGGGGGCGAGAAAGCACTGGAGGTCGTCTGCGAGCGTTTTCCGGACGCCGAGCTCTTCACGCTCGTCCACATCCGCGGTGCCGTGTCGCCGGTGATAGAGCGCCGACGCATCCACACGTCGTTCGTCCAGCACCTGCCCAGCGCCGCGAAGCACTATCGCAACTATCTGCCGCTGTTCCCCACGGCCATCGAAGGGTTCTCGTTCGACCGCTTCGACCGCGTCCTGAGCCTCAGTCACTGTGTCGCGAAGTCGGTCGTCGTTCCCGGGGGTGTGCCCCATCTGTGCTACTGCTTCACGCCGATGCGGTACGCCTGGGACCAGTTCGACGCCTATTTCGGCCCCGAACGTCTGGGTGCGGTCGCGAGTGCCGTGATGCGACCGGTCATGCGCCGGCTGGCGCGCTGGGACAAGGCCACGGCGAACCGGGCAGACCGCTATGTCGCTATTTCTCACTACGTTGCGGGGAGAGTTGACCGATACTATAATCGCGTGGCTTCAGTCGTGTATCCCCCTGTCGACACGGATTTCTATCGCCCGGACGACACCACGCCCGAGCTTTTTGCCCTCATCGTGTCTGCGCTGGTTCCCTACAAGCGCATCGAACTCGCCATCGACGCGTGTGCCCGCGCCCGGGTGCCTCTGAAGATTGTCGGCAATGGTCCTGAACGCGGCGCACTCGAGAGCTACGCCAAAGGACGCGCCGAGTTTCTGGGCAGGCTGTCGGACGAGGACGTGCGGACCATGTATCGCCGCGCGAGCGTGGCCTTGCTGCCTGGCGAAGAAGACTTCGGCATCGTGCCGCTCGAAGCCATGGCGTGCGGCCGACCGGTCGTGGCGCTTGGCCGCGGCGGCGCGCTCGAAACCGTGGCTCCCGGCACTGGTCTTCTCGTTGACGACATGTCGGTCGATGCCTTCGCTGACGCGGTCGCTCGCGCCGTGACGACCTCGTTCGATCGCGACACGATTCGCACGCATGCCGAGCAGTTCGGCCGTGAGCGCTTCGGCGACGAACTGGAAACGCTGGTGCGCGGGCCGCTCGAGGTCGGCGCCCGATGATTCGCCATAACCGCCTGCTCGTCACCTTCCACGTCATCTCTGACGCGTTCCTCGGGCTGGCGGCGTTCATCCTCGCCTACGCGATTCGTTTTCACTCGGGCTTGATCCCGATCACCCGCGGACTTCCGCCCCTTCGGCAGTACCTGAACGTGCTGCCATTCATCGCCGTGGTCGTGCCGCTCGGGTTCTTCCTGCAGGGGCTCTACCGGCTTCGACGCGGCCGCTCGCGAGTGGACGATTTCTTCGCGGTCTTCGTCGGCTCGATCCTCGCGGTCGTCTTCGGCGTTGTCGCGACGTTGTATGTGCAGTCCTACGTTGCGAGCGACGCGGCGCGAACGGTCGGTGCCTACCAGGTCTCGCAGCTGGTGTGGGCGCTGTTCCTCACCTTCAACGTCGGCCTGACGTTCTCGTCGCGCGAATTGATGCGCGAGGTGCTCGAGCGACGGTGGCGTGCGGGCATCGGACTGAAGCGCATCCTGATTGCCGGCTCTGGCGATCTGGGGCGACTCGTCGCCGACAAGATTCTCGAACACCGGGAGCTGGGCTATCAGATCGTCGGCTTCGTGGATGACCGGGCGGCTGGCGACCACCTGGGCTACCGCGGGCTTCCGCTGCTCGGCACGCTCGATGAGGCGGCCGAGATCACGGTTCGCGAATCGGTGGACCATCTCTACGTGGCGCTGCCTCCGGAACAACACGTGCGCATGCTGGAACTGCTCGAGAGCACCAGCCGTGAAATCGTGGACGTGAAGGTCGTGCCCGATCTCCTGCAGGTGATCGCGCTGCGCGCCCGGCTGGAGGACCTGGACGGTGTTCCGGTCATCAACATCAACGATGTGCCGCTGCAGGGCTTCAACTCGGTCCTGAAGCGCACCATCGACATCGCGATCTCCGCGTCGGCGCTCGTCGTCCTCGCCCTTCCGCTGGCCATTGTCTCAGCGCTGGTGAAGTTGACGTCGAAAGGACCTGTCTTCTATCGGCAGGAGCGCATGGGACTGGACGGCAAGTCGTTCACGATTCTCAAATTCCGGTCGATGTTCGATGATGCAGAGCGGCAGACGGGACCGGTATGGGCTGTGCGCGGCGATCCGCGTGTGACGCCGCTCGGTCGCCTGATGCGCCATTCGAATGTCGACGAATTGCCGCAGCTCTGGAATGTCCTGACCGGCGAAATGTCCATCGTCGGTCCGCGGCCCGAGCGGCCGCATTTCGTCGAGCAGTTCAAGCACAAGATTCCGCAGTACATGCTGCGCCACAAGGTGAAGGCTGGCCTGACCGGCTGGGCGCAGGTGAACGGCTGGCGTGGCAACACGCCGCTCGAGAAACGCATCGAGTACGACCTCTACTACATCGAGAACTGGTCGGTTCGACTCGACTTCAAGATTATCTGGCTCACGGTTGTCCGTGGGTTCTTCCACAAGCACGCTTACTGAGGAATCAATCCGTGAACGTGTGAGTTGGTGAATTGTGAATTGGTGACGCGCGGCATCCCGAATCCGAGGCGATGACGCGTTTCGCTCACCGGCGCATTCACGATTCTCCGGGTCACCGGCGCTCGAGATCTCAAACGCAGCTTCTTCAACGCATCCAACTACCATGAAACAACGAGTCGTAATTACCGGCGCCGCCGGGTTCATCGGTTCCCACCTGTCCGAAGCCCTCCTCGATCGTGGATACGAGGTGATCGGCATCGACAACCTGCTCACGGGCGCCACGGCGAACATCGCGCACCTGGCGAATCGTGATTTCACGTTCATCAAGCACGACGTCACCAATTACATCTACGTCGAGGGTCCGGTCGACATCGTGTTTCACTGGGCGAGCCCGGCGAGCCCGATCGACTACCTCGAGCTGCCGATTCCGACGCTGAAGGTCGGTGCACTCGGCACCCACAAAGCGCTCGGCCTCGCCAAGGCGAAGGGCGCGCGGTTCATCATCGCGTCCACATCCGAGGTGTACGGCGACCCGCTCGAGCACCCGCAGAAAGAGACCTACTGGGGCAACGTGAATCCGGTCGGTCCGCGCGGCGTGTACGACGAAGCCAAGCGCTTTGCCGAAGCCATGACGATGGCCTACCACCGCTATCACGGCGTAGACACCAAGATCGTGCGTATCTTCAACACCTACGGTCCGCGGATGCGCGTCAACGACGGGCGCGCCGTGCCGGCGTTCATGTCGCAGGCGCTGCGCAACGAAGACGTCACGATTTTCGGCGACGGTTCGCAGACGCGCAGCTTCACCTACATCAGCGACCTGGTGGACGGCATCATCCGCCTCGCGCTGTCGAAGGAAAACGATCCCATCAACATCGGTAACCCGGTCGAGATGACGATCAAGCAGATCGCCGAGACGATCATCAAGATGACCGGCTCGAAGAGCCAGTTGATCTACAAGCCGCTGCCGACCGACGACCCCAAACAGCGTCGTCCTGACATCACGCGCGCCCGCACGCTGCTCAACTGGGAGCCGAAGGTGCAGCTGGATGAAGGTCTCGTGAAGACGATTGAGTACTTCAAGACCAAGGTCGGGTAGGTCCTCGAAAAGTCGGGTCGGCGGGCAAGGCGGGTCGGGCAGGCCGGGACTGTCTTCCGCGAACCCACCGCGCTGTAGTAAGTAACAAACGGGCTGAAGGGAACAACCGTCCCTCAGCCCGTTTCTCGTGTACGGCGGAGCAGACCGGCGAGCGGCGCGAAGACGCGCTGCACCTGCCCGCCCTGCCAGCCTTGCCAGGCCAGGCCTTGCCTGTCCTCCCGCCCCCTACCTCGTAAGCTTCCGATACTTGATGCGATGCGGCTGGTCGGCGTCGTTACCAAGCCGACGCTTCTTGTCGGCTTCGTAGTCCTGATAGTTCCCTTCGAACCACACGACCTGGCTGTCGCCTTCGAAGGCCAGCATGTGCGTGGCGATGCGGTCGAGGAACCAGCGGTCGTGACTGATCACCACGGCGCAGCCGGCGTAGTTCAGGAGCGCCTCTTCGAGTGCTCGCAGGGTGTCCACATCGAGGTCGTTCGTCGGTTCGTCGAGCAGCAGCAGGTTGCTGCCCTTCTTGAGCAGCTTGGCCAGGTGGACGCGATTGCGTTCGCCGCCTGAGAGCGTGCCGACCTTGCGCTGCTGCCCCGCTCCCTTGAAGTTGAACCAGGACACGTAAGCGCGCGACGCCACCTTGTTCTTTCCGAGTTCGATTTCGTCGTGCCCATCCGAAATCTCGTCGTGCACGGTCTTGTTCGGATCCAGTGCGTCGCGGCTCTGGTCCACGTAGCCGACCTGCACGGTGTCGCCGATGCGCAGCGTGCCACCGTCCGGCTGCTCCTGCCCCGTGATCATCCGGAACAGCGTCGTCTTGCCGGCGCCGTTCGGTCCGATCACGCCGACGATGCCGCCGCGCGGCAGCGTGAAGTTGAGACCGTCGATGAGGATTGTGTCGCCATAGCCCTTCTTCAGATCGCGCGCTTCGACCACGATGTCGCCGAGGCGCTGGCCCGGCGTGATGTAGATCTGCGCCTGTTCGATCTTCTGCGCCGTGTCTTCGCGGAGCAGTTCCTCGTACTGGTTGAGGCGCGCCTTTCCCTTCGCGTGGCGAGCGCGAGGAGACATCCGAATCCATTCGAGCTCGCGCTCGAGCGTCTTCTGCCGCCGGCTTTCGGTCTTCTCTTCCTGGGCCATCCGGTTCTGCTTCTGTTCGAGCCAGGACGAGTAGTTGCCCTCCCACGGAATGCCGCGGCCGCGATCGAGTTCGAGAATCCATCCGGCGACGTTGTCGAGAAAGTAGCGGTCGTGCGTGACCGCGACAACGGTGCCCGCATAGTCCTTGAGGAAACGCTCGAGCCACGCGACCGACTCGGCATCGAGATGGTTCGTCGGTTCGTCGAGCAGGAGCAGGTCAGGCGACTGCAGCAGCAGACGGCACAGCGCGACGCGGCGCCGCTCGCCGCCCGAGAGCTTCGAGACGTCGGCGTCCGGCGGCGGCAGACGCAGGGCGTCCATCGCCAGCTCGAGCCGCGAATCGAGGTCCCACAGGTTGAGGGCGTCGATCCGGTCCTGCAGCTTGCCCTGCTCGTCGAGCACCTTGTCCATCTCCTCAGGAGACAGGTCTTCGCCGAGCTTCTCGTTCACCTCGTCGTAGCGCGCCAGGATCGCCTTGAGTGGCGCCACGCCTTCTTCCACGTTGCCGAGCACGTTCTTCGCCGCATTGAGCTTCGGCTCCTGGTGCAGGAACCCGATGGAGATCCCATCGCCTGGAAACGCCTCGCCGATGAAGCTCTGGTCCTCGCCGGACATGATCCTCAGGAGCGAGCTCTTTCCGGCGCCGTTCAGACCGAGGACTCCAATCTTCGCGCCGAAGTAGAACGAGAGCCAGATGTCGTCGAGAACGCGGGTGTCGGGAGGATGAACCTTCCCGAGCCCTTTCATGGTGTAGATGAATTGAGGCATTGTGGAAACGTGAGGCTGACGATTGAAGATTGAGAATTGAAGATTGAAGATTAGGGTTGAAGATTGAAGACCTGAACGGTCGACTCGTGACGAGCGCGGCTGTGAAATCTTAGATCTGAACTCTTCAATCTCAAATCTCGAGTGCCCGTGGTACGCCGGATCCTCCACATCGACATGGATGCGTTCTACGCGTCCGTTGAACAGCGAGACGATCCATCGCTCGTCGGCCGACCTGTGGCGGTTGGCGGCCAGCCAGACCGTCGCGGCGTCGTGTGCGCCGCCAGCTACGAAGCCCGTGCGTACGGCGTCCGCTCGGCCATGTCGATGGCCAGGGCCGTTCGCCTCTGCCCCGAGCTGGTGATTGTGCGCCCGGACTTCCCGCGCTACAAGGCCGCGTCCACGATGGTCTTCGACCTCTTTCGGTCCGTCACGCCGCTCGTCGAGCCGTTGTCGCTCGATGAAGCGTACCTCGACGTCACGGAAAACGCGTGGGGTGAACCCCTCGCCACCACCGTCGCCCGTCGTCTGAAGGTCGAGATTCGCGACGTGACCCGGCTCACGGCCTCTGCCGGTGTCGCTCCGAACAAGTTCCTGGCGAAGATCGCCTCCGGCTGGAAGAAACCTGATGGTCTGACGGTCATCAGTCCCGACCGCGTCGAGACGTTCCTGCAGAAGCTTCCGGTGGATGCGCTGTGGGGTGTTGGTCCCGTCACGGCCAAACGACTCCGATCGCACGGCATCGAACGCCTGGTGGACGTCAGAGCTCTGGACGCCGCAGAACTGCGGACCAGAGTGGGCAGCCTCGCTGACTGGCTGATCAGCCTTGCACACGGCATCGACAATCGTCCCGTCGTGTCGAACCGCTCGACGAAGTCGTCAGGGTCGGAGCGGACCTACGTTGAAGACATCACCGATCTGCCCATGATTCAGGACGAAACCACGCGCATGGCGCGCCAGGCGGCCGAGTGGCTGACACGGCGGGAGATGTTCGCGCGAACCGTCACCATCAAGGTCCGCTACGCAGATTTCACCACGCTGACACGGAGTCATTCGACGAAGCCGACGCGAGACACGTCAGCAATCGTCGCGCGCGCTGTAGAATTGCTCGCCAAGACGGACGCCGGACGACGACCGATTCGACTGCTGGGAGTCAGCGTGCACAATCTGACCAGCACGGACGAGCCGCAGCGAACGGCGCCGGCAGACCGGCTCCCCTTCGAGGACTGATCAGACGCCATGCTCAAAGGCACACGCGACGGCATCCTGAAACGACTTCAGCCTGTGAGCATTCACGGACAGGTCATCTGCGACGTCTTCTTCACGAGTCTGGAAGACCCGGATGGTCAGGTGCACGTCGCGCGTCTGGGTCCGGAGTCGGTCAGCAACAATCTCGAACCCGGAGACCGCATCCAGGTCGAGTATCTCGTGGGTGTGGCGGTTCGCGTGACTCGCGTTATCCCGACCTGAACCACGCATTCCGCGGGTCATCCGCGCGTCAACCTGCCGAAACGCATCACGCTCACTCACGCGCCTCAGCGCACCGGCAGACAGCGATGCCGCCGCTACGGTCTGATGACTTTGACCGAGCGCAGCTCGACGCGCGCGTTGGGCGTCTCACCCGTTCGCGGTGTCTGCTCGATCGCGTCGACGGCGGCCATCCCGTCCACGACCCGTCCAAACGCGGTGTAGACGCCGTCCAGCGCGCTCGACGCACCAACGCAGATGAAGAACGAGGTCTGCGCGCTTGTCGGGCTGTCCCCTCTCGCCATCGAGACAATGCCCTTCACGTGCTTCGTGTCGTTGAACTCCGGCTGCAGGTCGTGCACCAGTGCCTGCTGCTTCGGGCTGAGCGGCACGGTGCGCGATGACAGCGCTCCGGTCTGAATCACGAAGCCTGGCGCGACGCGGTGAAACGCCATGTCGTTGAACACGCCAGCTTCTGCCATCCGCAGAAACTGACGCACGGTCTCAGGCGCCTTGTCCGCGAGAAACTCGATGGTGATCGGTCCGGCGCTCGTATCGAGGACCGCCTTGTAGGTGCCCAGTTGCTGCGCCGTGTCGGTCACGAAGGGTTCTGGCAACACGGGCGGCGTATCGCGAATAGCGGCTTTCTTGATCTCCACGCGTTCCGTGATGAGGCCGGTGGCATCAACGGGACTCGAGGAAATCTTCTGCAGCACGTCCATGCCCTCGGCGACCTTGGCGAACACGGTGTACTGGTTGGCCAGTGCCGGCTGGTCGACGAGGACGACGAAGAACTGCGAGCCAGCGCTGTCGGGTTTCCCGGGGACCAGGACGGACGCCACCGAGCCGCCTGGCACCGCCGCCGCTCGTGGCTCGGCCTTCAGCTGATTGAGTCCACCCTGTCCGTACTGCGCCTTCTTCGCGGGATCTTTCGACAGCGGATCGCCGCCCTGCACGAGTCCGTTTCGCACGGCGCGGTGAAACGCCGTCCCGTCGTAGCCGCCCGACTGTACGGTCTTCATGAAGAGCGCCACAGTGTTCGGTGCGGCCGCCGGGAGCAGGTCGAGCACGAAGGTGCCCATGGAGGTGTCGATGACCGCCTGCTTCGGTGCGCCGCTTCCCTGCGCGCGTGCCAGCGGCGACAGAGTGAGCACAGTCATGAGCGCGAGCGCGGTCGCGCGCCAGGTGCTGATTCGCATGATGTCTCCGAGGCTCACGATGCCGACGAATCGATGATGCGGGCCGCGTGCCGGATATAGTGCAGGCTCGAGATGAGCGTGATCGCCATCGATGCCCACACGAACAGGTCCACCATCACCGAGTGGTAACCCAGGTAGTTGTAGAACATCGCGACGACGACGGTGAGCATGTAGGTGGCGGTGGCAATCTTGCCGAACATCGACGGCCGAAACGTTCGGCGTCCGACCGCCAGGTTGACGATGGCCACGGTGGTCACAATCACGACATCGCGCGAGATGATCATCACGGTCAGCCAGATCGGTAACCTGTTGGTCAGGCCCAGGCCAGGCACGGTGAGCACGATGAAGGTGCTGACTGCCAGCAGTTTGTCTGCCATGGGATCGAGCCAGGCGCCAAGCGTGCTCTGCTGTCCGGACCAGCGCGCCAGCAGACCATCGAGCAGGTCGGTGAGTCCCGCCGCCACGAACACCGTGAGCGCCCAGCCCAGATGACCGTAGACCACCAGAATCACAAATGCCGGCACGAGCAGCATCCGCAGCAGCGTGACCTGGTTGGCTGCCGTCAGCACGCTCATGGACGCTCGATGGTCT
>Ga0209023_10005480_pt1 | contig 13842 bp, 13 predicted proteins | sample LakOneMetagenome_FD_187468 | JGI IMG/M metagenome (GOLD analysis project Ga0209023, IMG submission 187468) | Freshwater and sediment microbial communities from Lake Erie, Canada (SPAdes) (version 2) | ecosystem: Environmental > Aquatic > Freshwater > Lentic | place: Lake Erie, Canada...
GGCCGAGCCCTGACCGGGTAGCCGCCACGGAGCGGCCAGTGAGTCGTTCCACGTCCGCCGGTCCTCGTCGGTGCCGAGTGCGAGCAACTCCAGTTGGCCGGCAACGTCGTCGTTCGACGGGTCGGCGCGCATGGCTGCCGCCAGCGCAGGGTAGAACGCCGTCCCCCATGAGGTGCGGCCGCGGGGGAAAGGCACCAGAGACGCCGTATCGCTGTGCTCCGTGTGTGCGAATGTCAGGCGTGCCTCACCGCCCATGGGCGCCCAGCGCGCGGTCGAACCGCTGGAGAAGTTGAACACCGACCTGTTCCCCTCGATGACCGGACCGTTGATCGTCCAGCAACGGGGCCACCACAAGAGCAATGGAAGCGCGGCCGGCAGCCACTCGAGGTGGAACCAGTCGCCGATCACGGCCACGAGGCCGATTCCCGCGAGCCACAAAAGCCAGGGATGCCGGGAGGGGTAGAAGCGAGTGCCGCCGCGCCGTCGCATGCCGTGAGTCTTGCACGACATCGACCCGTCCTGACCGCGCTAGACTTGGGATATCAATCTCAGAATGTGAGAATTCGTCATGTGGGTCATCGTCACCATCGTTGCTGCCGGGTTCCAGACGGCGCGGACCGCACTGCAGCACCGGCTGCGCGCCTTGCTGTCGGTCAGCGGCGCGGGGTTCGTTCGCTACGTCTACGGCGCGCCGCTGTCGGGCCTGGCCGTGCTGATCGCATGGCTGGCGGGCGTCCGCTGGCCGCACATCGACGGACGGTTCTGGCTGACCATCCTCGGCGGCGGTCTGGCGCAGATCCTCGGCACCGTCTGCCTCATCCACGCGTTCGACGCACGCGACTTCGCGGTCGGCACCGTGTTCGCGAAGACCGAGGTCGTGCAAGTCGCGCTGCTGTCCTGGCTGGTGTTGGGCGAGTCGTTGCGGTGGGGTGGCTGGGTCGGCGCCGGGGTGTGCATGGTCGGCGTCGTGTTGCTGGCCACCAAGGGCCAACGGCTGACCTGGGCCGCGGTCCGTCAACCGGCCGCGCTCTATGGGCTGGCGGCCGGCGGGTTGTTCGGGCTGGCGTCGATCGGCATCCGGAGCGCGACCAAGGCACTGCACGGCGGCCCGGTGGTGATGCGCGCGATCGTGACCCTGGCGGTGATGAACACGATGCAGACCGTCGTGCACGGTGGCTATCTGATGCTGCGCGACCGGCAGCAGGTGCGGCTGGCGATCGTGCACTGGCGGTCGAGTGCGATCGTCGGCGTCCTGAGCGTGTGCGGGTCGGCCGGGTGGGCACTGGCGTTGGCATTGGAGAACGCGGCGAAGGTCCGCACGCTCGGTCAGATCGAGCTGCTGTTCACGTTCGGGGTGTCGCGCTGGTTCCTGAAGGACCGGCACACCCGCGGCGAGTATGCGGCCAGCGCGCTGGTCGCCGCCGGTCTGATCGCCGTGGTCGTCGCCGGCTGAGCGGGCCGGAAGTGGGCGACGGCGCGCCGTCCGATGTCGTACGGACTACCGACGCCCGGCGAGCCGCTTGTACATGTCGGCGCGACGACCGCTGCTCCCGTTGACCACGGAATCCAGTTCGGTCGCCATCTCCGCCATGTTGGGGTTGGCGCGCATGACGGCCGACAGCGCCGCATAGTCAACCGGGCGGTGGACCAACTTGCCGGGCGACGAGATGTTCAGCGCCATCTTCGAGCCCTTCGGATCGATGAACACCAGCTGGACCTTGCGCTGGGCCTTGATGCCGTTGTAGCGGTACGTGTACGCGCGGAATGCGGCGCGACCGCCGGCGGAGAGGTCACGCGACTTGAGGCCGACGTGCAGCGTGCTGCCCGAGATGCGTGGCCGCGCCAGCACGCCGTAGAGGATGATCGCGACGAAGAAGCCGGCGCTGAGCAACAACGACGGCTGCTTCTCGATGATGGCGACGGCGGTGCAGCCAGCGGCCGCGGCAAGAAAGACGAGGCCCAGGAGGACGAACGACCTGGGAAGAGCGAACCGGTGCGTGCCTGACATTCGGGCGACGCTAGCTGCGGGCCTGGTGCGTGTTCAACCGGATCCGGCAAGATCGCTCAGATTCGACTGGCGCAGCGGGCTCACGCCTTCTTGGCGGCGGCCTTCTTCGGTGCAGCCTTCTTGGCCGGTGAGGCCTTCTTCGCTGCGGCCTTCTTCGCGGGTGCGGCTTTCTTGGCGGCGGCCTTCTTGGTGGCTGCAGCCTTGCGGCCCGGCGCGCCACCCTTCTCGATGATCGCTTCGCGGCGGACGGCCAGCAGCTCGTAGGCCCGCTCGGGCTCCATCGCCTCCAGGCGGTCGCCCTTCGACAGCGAGGCGTTGGTCTCGCCGTCGGTCACGTACACACCGAACTTGCCGTCCTTGGCCACGACCGCCTTGCCGCTGACCGGGTCGACACCGAACTCCTTCAACGGGCCCTTGGCGGCCAGGTTGGCGCCGCCGCCACGGCGGAACACCTTCGGCTGGCTGAAGATCGCGACCGCTTCTGCCAGCGAGATGGTGAGCAGCTGCTCCTCGTTGGCAATGTTGCGGAAGTCCTTGCCCTTCTGCACGTACGGGCCGTAGCGACCGTTGTTGGCAATGATCGTCTCGCCGTCGGCAGGGTCCGCGCCGAGGGTGCGCGGCAGCTGCAGCAGCTCCTTGGCCTCGTCGACGGTGACGCGTTCGAACACCATCGTCTTGAACAGGCTGGCCATCTTCGGCTTCTCGAGGCCGGGCGGGAGGTTGTCCGGCGCGCCCCACTGCACGTACGGGCCGTAGCGGCCGTTCTTCGCGAACACCGGGTAGCCGTCCAGCTCGCCGATTGGCTCGTCGCTCTTCGGGGCGGCCAGCAGCTTCAGCGCGACCTCCACCGTGAGCTCGTCGGGGGTGAGGTCGTCGGGCACGCTGGCCGTGTCCTCGCCGCGCTTCACGTACGGGCCGTACTTGCCGGGCTTGACCACGATCTCGTTGCCGTCGGGGTCGAGGCCGATGGGGAAGGTGTTGATCTCCGCCGCGTCGATGTGGTCCAGGTTCTCCGCCACGAGTCGCTTGAGGCCGGGCATGGAGTCCGCGGTGGGCTCGTCGTCGCCGAAGTAGAAGTGCTGCAGCCAGTCCTGCTTGCTGAGTTCGTTGCGGGCGATCGCGTCGAGGTCCTCGTCGATGCGAGCCGTGAACTTGTAGTCGACCAGGTCCTCGAAGTGCTGCTCCATGAGGCCGACGACTGCGAAGGCGGTCCACGTCGGGACCAATGCCTGGCCCTTCTTCCACACATAGCCGCGGTCCTGCACGGTCTGGATGATGGACGCCCAGGTGGAGGGGCGGCCGATCTCCAGCTCGTCGAGCCGCTTGACCAGCGAGGCCTCGGTGTAGCGGGCCGGTGGGGTGGTGGCGTGGCCGTTGGGGGTCAGCTCGGCGACGGGCACGGTGTCGCCCACGGCCAGCTTCGGCAGCAGCGCCTCGCGCTCGTCGTCGGCGCCCTCGTCGGAGGACTCCACGTACACCTGCCGGTAGCCGGGGAAGGTGATGGTGGTGCCACTGGCGGCGAACTCGCAGTCGGCGTTGCCGTCCGCGGCGGCGACCGCACCCAGGCGCACTGACACGGTGGTGCCCACGGCATCGGCCATCTGCGTGGCCAGCGTGCGCTGCCAGATCATGCGGTAGAGCGAGAGCTCCTGCCCGTTGAGCTCCGCGCCGAGGGCCTCGGGCGCACGCAGCGGGGTGGTCGGTCGGATGGCCTCGTGGGCCTCCTGCGCGTTCTTGCTCTTGCTGGTGAACTGGCGCGGTGTGGGTGACAGGAACTGCTGGCCGTACGACCGCTGCACCTCCGCGCGTACTGCACCGAGCGCCTCTGAGGACAGCGCCACGCTGTCGGTACGCATGTAGGTGATGTAGCCGCGTTCGTACAGGCCCTGGGCGATGCGCATGACCTGGGCGGCGCCGAGGCGCAGCTTGCGGCCGCCCTCCTGCTGCAGGGTGCTGGTCATGAACGGCGCCTTCGCGCTGCTGCGGTAGGGCTTCTCCTCCACCGAACGCACGGTGAACGTGGCGTTCGACAGTGCCGCGGCCAGGCTGCGCGCCCTGCCCTCGGGGATGATGACGACGTTCTTCTTCGGCTGGCCGTCGGCGGTGAAGTCCTTGCCGGTGGCCACCTTCGTGCTGTCGAGTGCGACGAGCGTGGCATTGAACGCGGGCGAGGTGGCGGACAGCAGATCGATGTCCCAGTAGTCGGCGGTGACGAACGCAATGCGTTCGCGCTCGCGCTCGACGATCAGGCGCACGGCGGGGCTCTGCACGCGACCGGCGGACAGGCCGCGGTTCACGCGCCGCCACAGCACCGGTGAGACCTCGTAGCCGTACAGGCGGTCGAGCAGGCGCCGGGTCTCGGCCGCATCGACCAGGCCGTAGTCCAGTTGCCGCGGGTTGGCGACCGCATGGTCGATGGCGCTCTTGGTGATCTCGTGGAACACCATCCGCTTCACGGGGATCTTCGGCTTCAGGTACTCCAGCAGGTGCCAGCTGATGGCTTCACCCTCGCGGTCTTCGTCCGTCGCGAGATAGAGCTCGCTGGCGTCCTTGATCGCGGCCCGCAGGTCCTTCACGACGTCCTTGCCGCGCAGCGTCAGCTCATATGTGGGCTTGAACCCGTTGTCGACGTCGATCGACAAGCCCTTGCTCGGGAGGTCGGCCACGTGACCCACCGACGCGCGCACGTCGAACCCCGCGCCAAGGAACTTGGCAAGGGTCTTGGCCTTCGCAGGCGATTCGACGATGACGAGGGGTTTGGACATTGGTGCGCATCCCTACGTGATCGGAACCCTCGTTGTCAAGGCGCAGCGACACGAGGCGCCGAGTGGCACCCCGTCCGACCGTGTCTCAGCCGAGCAGATTGTTGACGGTGAACTCGACGCGGCGGTTCTTGGCCCTGCCCTCGGCCGTGCCGTTGTCGGCCACAGGGTCCGCCTCGCCGTGGGCGGTGCGGGTGAGCCGGGTGGGGTCGATGCCCTTGGACACGAGGTAGGCGAAGATGGCGTCCACGCGGCGCTGCGAGAGTTCCAGATTGGCCTGCTCGCCGCCGTCGCTGTCGGTGTAGCCGTTGATGTCGATCGTGACGGCCGGGTTCTGCACCATCAGTGCGACGCCGAGGTCGAGCACGCCGCGGGCCGTGTCGTTGATGGTCAGCGAGCTGGGGCCGAACAGCACCGAGTCGCGGACGAACAGCGGTGCGCTGTTCGGGCGTGGGGCGCTGGGGTCGATGACGTACTGCACGATGACGTTGTCCGGGCCGACGACCCCGGCGGCCTTGTCGCGGATCTCGTCGGAGGTGGCCTGGTCGGGCACGCGGCCCTGGAGGTACACCTTGCCGCCGGTGAACTCTGCCCAGCGGACCGGGTTGGTCGGGTCGACGATCAGCGCTTCGCTGGTGGTCGTGACCGCTTCGGTCGTGGTCGGGGCCTCGGTGGTGGTGGCGGCGCCAGTGGTGGTCGGCTCGTCGGTGGCCTGCGGTTCGGTGGTAGCCGGGTCCGTGGCGACGGGCTCGGTGACCGTGGGCTCGGCGGTCACGGGTTCGGTGACCGGCGTGGTGTTCTTGCCGGCGGCCGTGTTGTTGTCGTCACCGCCGCTGCTGAGCAGGCCGATGGCGCCACCGACGATGCCGGCGACAGCGACCACCGCAATGGCGATGAGCGCCCACGGGCGGCGCTTCTTCGTGGGAACCGGTTGTGCGGACAGCTTGTCGGCGATGGCGATGAGCTGTTCGGCGCGTGAGCGTGCGTCGTCGTTGCTCATTCAGACGGCTCCATGGCCGACGGCTGATCGACGACGGTGACCAGCGAGCTGAGGTGCGAGTGCGTCGCGCGCAACTGCTCGTGGATGACCTTGCGCTGCACTTCCAGATCCGACAGGTTGGCGCGGGTCTCTTGCAGCTGTGCTGCGATCTGGTCCAGCTTGGCCTGCCCGGCGGCCTTGCTCATCTGCGCCTCGGACTCGGCCTCGGCGCGGTGTGCGTCGGCGTCGGCGGTGATCTTCTTGGCGTGTGCCTCGGCGGCGCTCAGCGTCTTCGACGCCTGGTCGTCGGCGGCCTTGACGGTGGACGCAGCGTTGTTCTCCGCGATGGCCATGGTGGTGGCGGCCAACTGCTGCGCGTCGGTGACGATCTGGTCGGCCCGGTGCTCTGCGTCGGCGGTGGTCTCGTCGGCGCGCTTGCGGGCAAGCTCGTTCATGCGGTCCGCTTCGACGGCGGCCTTCTCGCGGATGACGCTGGCCTCGTGCTCGGCGTTGGCGATGATCGACGCGGCGTCTGCATTCGCCCGCTCCATGACACGAGCGACGTTCTGGCGGGCCGTGTCCAGCAGCTCGCTGGTCTCGCGGCTCCAGACGGAGATGACGTCATCGGTCGGAGTGGTCTGCTTCGGCTCGGCTTCGCGCTCTTCGAGCGCGGCCAGCCGTTCGTGCAGCGATTCGTTCTCCGCGTGGAGCGCTTTCAGTTCGCCGGAGAGCGAACCGACGAGGCGCTGCACCTGCACGGGGTCGTAGCCGCGTCGAACGAGTTCGAGGTCTTGATCAAGGTCTTTGTTGGCCGCCATAACGCAGAAAGTGTAGAAGTGACCACCGCGCAAAAGCCACTGCTAGCTGGGGTTTCTCACTTTTCCGAATGACATGCGTGTGATTTCCGCCACGTTCTGAGGCCGTCTCGACACGCTGCGCCGGATGCGGTTTCGGGGCCTGCCGGGACCTTGACGAAGGGCCGCGCGCTGCCGTCCGACCGCCACAGTTGTGGTCCGCAACTGTGGTGCCACAGATCGCAACGTACGGTTCCGTGGCACCACAGTTCACGGTCGCAACGATCGGAAATCGAGGTGATGTGACGCCGTGCACGACGCCGCCGGAGCAGTCGTGGCGCCCATCATGCGGTCGCGAAGTCGGAGGAAGGTGAACGCAGTCGTCGACGTCGGCTCCCGGTCGACGCTGCCCGTCGATGATGCCGGAGTACCCGTTGGCGCCGGTGCCGCCGCGCCAGTACCGCAGCGGGCGTGATTCAGTCGGCGGCGGCCGGGGTGATCTCCGCGACCTCGTGGGTGCCCTCGACGTTGAGGTGCGGCAGGATCCGGTCCAGCCACTTCGGCATCCACCAGTTCTTCGCACCCAGCAACTCCATGGTGGCCGGCACGAGGATCATGCGCACGACGGTCGCGTCGACGAACACCGCGACGGCCATGCCCAGGCCGAACAGCTTCAGGTTGCGGTCGTCGCCCAGCACGAAGGCGGAGAACACGCAGACCATGATGATCGCGGCGGCGGTGATGACGCGGGCGGTGACGGCCAGTCCGTCGGCCACTGCGGTGCCGTTGTCGCCGGTGCGATCGAACTCTTCCTTCATGCGCGAGAGCAGGAACACCTCGTAGTCCATCGACAGGCCGAACACGATCGCGAACAGCATCATCGGTGCCCACGCCTCGACCGGGCCGCGCTTGTCGATGCCCAGCAGGCTGAGACCCCAGCCCCACTGGAAGATGGCCACGATCACGCCATAGGCGGCGCCCACGGACAGCAGGTTCATGATGACGGCCTTCAGCGGCACCAGCAGGCTGCGGAACACCAGCATCAGCAGCAGGAAGCTGAGCACCAGCACGGCGCCGATCAGCAGCGGCAGGCGGCCGCTGATGTAGGTGGCGAAGTCGATGCCGCCGGCAGTCCAGCCGCCGACATTGACCTTGATGCCGGTGGCCGGCAGCGAGGTGTCGCGCAGGCGGTGCACCAGGTCGGCGGTGGCGGCGTCCTGTGGGGCCGTCTTCGGGAAGGCGGTCCACGACCAGGTGCCGGCACCGATCTGTGTGCCGGGTGTGGCGAACGCGATGTTCGGGTCGGCAGCCAGCGCGGCGTCGACCTTGGCGACGGTTTCGGCGTTCGCGTTCGGGTCGGTGCTGATCATCGCCAGCGGGCCGTTGCTTCCCGGGCCGAAGCCGCCGGCCACCAGGTCGTACGCCTGGCGGACGGTGCTGTCCTTCGGCGCGTTGCCCTGGTCGCCGAAGCCGAGGCGGATGCCGAACAGCGGGATCGCGAGGGTGATCAGGACACCGGCACCGAGCGCGAATGCCGGCCACGGGCGGTGCTGGATGAACCGGCTCCAGCGGAACCAGAACTGCTGCTCGCGCGGCTTCTCCGCACGGTGCGGCAGTGGCTGGCGCAGGGAGCGGCCGAACGGCAGGTAGCTGGCGATCATGATCAGCACGGCGCCGAGCAGACCGAGCCCCATGAGCGGGCCGAGGTTGTCGATGATCACGCCGGCGATGCCGCACACGACGACCAGGCCGACCGCCGTGGCAGCGGCGCGAGTGGTGGTGTGGATGCGGGTGCCGGTGAAGCCCAGCAGGGCTGGCAGCAGTGTGATCGAGGCGACCATCATCACCAGCACGCCGGTGGCGCCGGCGACGGCGAGGCCGCGCACGAACGACAGGCCCATGATGAACAGGCCGAGCAGCGAGATCATCACGGTGATGCCGGCGAAGATGACGGCGCGGCCGCTGGTGTCGACGGCGGCGATCGTCGCGGTCTCCGGGTCCTCGCCCATGTTGAGGTGTTCTCGATAACGGCTGACGATGAACAGCGCGTAGTCGATGCCCACGCCGAGGCCGATCATCGCAGCCATCTGCGGGCCGAACTCGGGAATCGAGAAGCCGTTGGAGGAGATGCCGACCAGCGCCATCGCCACACCCAGACCGGCCACTGCGGTGCCGATCGGCAGGCCCATCGCGACCACCGAACCGAACGCGATCAGGAGGATGATGACGGCGGCGAGGATGCCGAGGACTTCACTGGCGGGGAAGGCGATCTTCTGGAACACCTGGCCGCCGTATTCGATCTGCAGGCCGGGCACCTGCACCTTCTCGCCCAACGCCATGATCGCGTCGCCGATCTTCTTCGTGCCGGCCTGGTCCAGCTTGGCGACGGACAGTTGGGCGAAGGAGACGTCCTTGCCCAAGCGGTTCGACTTCGACCCGGCGGGGCTGTTCTGCTTCGCCCCTTCGGGCGAGTACGGGCTGACCGCGGTGACATTGTCGAGCGCGTCGACTTCCTTGATGAACTCGCTCATCGCCGCCTGCACGGCGGGGTCGTTGTTGCCCTGCTCGGCGGTGAACACGATCTGCGCGGGGAAACCGGCTTCGTCCTTGTTGCCAAGGTTGGTGAAGGCTTCCTGCACCAACTTGGACTCGCTGTCGGGCTGGTTGAAGTCGGTGTGGTAGTCGGTGCCGATCGCACCGCTGAGCACACTCAGCAGGATCAGCACGGGCAGCCAGATGCCGAACACCATGATCCAGCGCTTCCGGAAACTGAAGCGCGCCAAGCGAGCGAGCATGATCGGTCCTCCCGTGGCGGCCAATGGGGGGTATGGCCGACGTTTCGCAACGCTACCGTGGGGAAAATCGACGAAGGACGTGACATTCGCCTCGGCTGGACCGACGAAGCGTTGGCCCACTGGCGCGAACTGGGCAGCCCTGCAGGCGTCGGTCGTGTGAGCCGTCTGGACCGTGGCTGGAGCAGCGTGCTGGTCTCGCTGGACCGTCCGCCGGTGCGCGTGCGCAACATCGGGGCCGACGTCGCGGTCGGCGACTTCGTGGTGTTCGGCGACGACGAGGAGCGGGTCGAGCATGTGCTCGAACGGCACAGTGCGTTCGTGCGCCGGGCCTCGTTCGAGGGCAACCGGGCAGAGGCGCACACCATCGCCGCCAACATCGACGTGGTGATGTTGATCCACGCGCTCACCTCGCCGCCCAACCAGCGCCGGCTGGAACGCGAACTGGTGCTGGCGTGGGACAGCGGCGCCCGTCCGGTGGTCGTGCTGACGAAGATCGACCTGATCGACGACCCGGCGCCGACGCTCGCCGCGCTGCACGACGTGGCCCCGGGTGTGGACATCCTGGTTGCCAGTGGCATCACCGGCGACGGGGTGGAGGTGCTGCGCGGTTACGCGGCGAACAACTCGACGATCGCATTGCTCGGCGCCAGCGGTGTCGGCAAGAGCACGCTGGTGAACGCACTGGTCGGGCACGGGCGAATGATCACGGCCCAGGTGCGCGAGGGCGACCAGCGCGGGCGGCACACCACGACTGCGTCGGAGCTGATCCGGCTGGTCGAGGGCGGGTGGCTGGTCGACACGCCGGGCGTTCGTGCGGTCAGCCTGTGGAGCAGTGGTCGCGGCATCGAGCGCGCGTTCGCGGACGTCTTCGAGTTGATGGACCACTGCCGGTTCCGTGACTGCAAGCACGAAGAAGAACCGGACTGCGCGGTGAGCGCGGCGATCGCCGACGGCCGGTTGGATCCGAAGCGGCTGAACAGCATGAAGCGCCTGGTCGCAGAGGAAGCCGCGCTGGAGGCAGAGCAGAGGGCGCAGGAGAAGGCACAGGACCGTCGCGGGTTCCGCAAGCCGAAGCCTGCGACCTGAGGCCGGTCCGACGTCTGTCGGGGGACGCGACAGTGGGCGCCCCTCCCGTCGGGGCGCCCACTGTCTGTTGGGGGATCTTGGTGATGTTCGGCGGCCGTGACCGCCCCGGGCTTCAGCCACCGACGGCTTCAGCCGTCAGGGCTTTGGGCCGGCCGGTCGGGTCAGACGCTGCGGCGCCGGCGGGTCATGCTCATGGCGGTGAAGCCGAGGCCGAGGCCGAGGACGACCATGCCGGCACCGATCACGAGGGTGCTGCCGCCGCCGGTGTGGGGCAGCTGGCGACCGGGGACGGTCGTGGTGGGGCCACCCTGGTCGACGGACGGGGGCACGCTGTCGGTGGGCACGCTGTCATCGGTCGGCGGGACCGAGTCGGTCGGCGGGACCGAGTCGGTCGGGATGTCGCCGCCATCGGTATCGGGGGTCACCGGGATGACCGGGATGGCCGGGATCAGGCAGTCGCTGGTGCCCTTGTGCTGCCCGAGGTAGCTGTCGAGCACCGTGTGGTCCGCACTGAAGTGGACGAGCGTGTCGTAGGCGCAGGGCGTGTTGAACTCGGCGACGTAGTCGTTGCCCTCATTGTTGGCGTCGATGATGTTGAACACCGTGAAGTCGAGTTCGGTCGGGGTACCGGTGCCGATGTCGACCATCACTGCGTCGAGCGTGTCGTCGCACAGGTACTTGGTCGGACCATTGATCCAGAAGCGCCACTGCCAGTCGTCAGGACTGGTCTGAGCGGCACGCACCTCGAGGTTGCCGAGGTCCAGCGGGTCGCAGGCCACCGGCGGCGGCAACTCGATCGAGACCGGCGGCAGGTCGAGCGTGACCGGCGGCAGGTCGAGCGTGACCGGCGGCAGGAGCGGCAGCACGTGGATGCTGATGTTGCGGGGGGCGATCGGCGTGGAAGCCGGCGGGCAGGAGTCGGGGTAGGTGACGCTGGTGGTGCCGTCGCCGTTGTCGACGTAGGTCGGGGTGCAGTCGCTGCCGCCGGCGTGGGCGGTGTTGGTTGCTGCGAACAGGCTGAGGGAGGCAACCGCCGAGACCGACCCGGCGATCAGGCTCCGAACGAGGGTCTTGCTCATCGGTGGCTCCTTTTCGTTGTGCGGCACCCGGTTGGTGCTGCTCGTCGTCCAAGAGCGATGAGCGCGACGGTCCTCGCGCTTTTCTGCAGAAAGTTTTCGCGATGTCGTTCGCGGCCGCGACGGTCGCGATCAGCCGGCGACTTCGACCTTTGCAACCGCCTTCGTGACGGCCACGCGCACGACCATCTCCGGCGGGACCGCGTTGCGGCGGCCGTACGCCTCGGCCTGCTCGGCGCCCATGTAGCGACCACCGATGCGGGTGGCCCAGTAGAGCAACTCGTCGGGGTCGGTGGAGGTCGTGACGATGCCCGCGATCGTGACGAAGGCGAACGGCGGCTGCTCGTCGTCGAAGCACAGGCTGACCCGCGGGTCGCGCAGGATTGCCTTGCCCTTGATCGTGTCGGCCGCGGTCATGAACACGATGTTGTCGTCATCGTCGAGGTCCACCCAGACGGGCGCGACGTGTGGCGAGCCGTCCTTGCGCACGACGGCCAACTTGCCCGTGCGCGCCGGCAGTTCGCGCACGAATGCCTTCCACCAGCCGGTCGGTGCGTCGTGGTAGGGCATGGCGTGCTCCTCGTTGTCGTGGCTTTCGCCGGGTGTGGCGGCGTCAGGTCGTCGGTGCGGTCAGGCGTGCGTGCACGTGCAACGCGTGGTCCAGCCCGGTCAGTGCGAAGCGCGCGAGCAGTCGTTCGTTGGTGCACACGAGCGCGACGTCGCCGCCCTGTTCGCGAGCCCGTCCGGCGGCGCCGAGCAGCGCGCCGAGGCCGGCGTCGTCCAGCGCCGTGACACCGTCGAGGTCGACGAACACGGTGACGCCGCGGTGTTCGGTGATCGCCCGTACGAGCCGATCGTGCAGCAGCGGCAGGGTGGACAGGTCGATCTCGCCGCTGACCTGCAGCACCGGTGCACCGGAGAGCGTGGTGAGGCGGCAGACGAGGTCCATGACGTCGTCACGTTACCGCTGGCGGCTACGGGGGCTCCACGGCCATCGTCACGGACGCCGTCAACTCGACGTCGGGCAACACGCTGCCGATCAGCGGGACGCTCGTATGGTCGGTGTAGTGGACGGTCGCGGTGACCGTGCCGCCGGCCTCGCTGATGTGCACGGCGAGCGGCCGGAGTGCGACGGCGCGTTGGGCGGCGTCGACACCCGCGGCCTGTGCGTCTGCCGCGGCCGCGGCAGCCCGTGCCGCCTCACGTGCCGCCAGTTGAACCGCGAGTTGATTGCGGCCCACCAGGCCGACCTGCAGGATCGCCAGCAGCAGCATGCAGATGAACGGCAGCGCGAGGGCCAGTTCCACTGTTGCCTGACCGCGGTCGCCGCTGTCGCCGCTGCGGCCGGCGACAGCGAGGCCGCGGGCTCGGCTGGGCCGGGTCACAGCTTGTCCATGAACGCGTCGATGACGCGGTCGAAGAGTCGGCCGATCTTGCCGGCGCCACCGCCGGTCGTGGCCCAACCGACGACGAGCAGGGCAACCAAGGCGGCGCCGAGCAGCACAAGTGCGTACTCGGTCGTCGCCTGGCCGTCCTCCTCGTGCCAGAGCAGCCAAGCGTGGATGCGCGCGAAGAACGTCTGCATGAGAACCTCCGAATGGAATCTGTGCGAGCGGTGCGGTCGCCGTGGCGACAAGGTGGCTGCGAGCAGCAATGGGAGCGTGGGTCACCGGCTCACGGACGAGAGCGCGGCGAGCAAGAGGGGAACGATTGCGAGGAAGACGAACGAGGGCAGGGTGCACAGCACCAGCGGCACCGACATGCGCACGGGCAGTTGGCGGGCGAGGGTGTCAGCCTGACGGCGGCGTTGGCGGCGGGCTTCGTCGGCCAGGCGGTCCAACACGGGTGCCAGTGGCAGGCCGTAGCGGTCGGCGGCGGCGAGGGAGTCCACGAGGGGCGCGGCCATCGGACCGAGTTGCTCGGTGAGTGCGGACAGTGCGTCGGCGAAACGAGCGCCTGCCGTGGTGCGGGCCGTCACCTCCTCGAACGCCCCCTGCACGGTCGCCGGAAGGTGGGGCATCACCGCGGCGACCGCGGCGGCGGGTACATGACCGGCACGCACTGCCAACACGATCAGTTCGATCGTGTCGGGGAAGGCTCGCTCCGCAGCCCGGTGGGCCCCGCGCCGGCTGATACGAACGCCGCGGGTCGGCAGCGACATGCGTGCGGCTCGCGGTCGCAGCGCCGCGCCCGCAAACACGACGGCCACGGCCGCCACGAGCGCGATCATCGAGCGGCCTTCGTGACGAGGCGACGCATCCACCACCAGCCGACGAGGTTGGCGACACCCCCGACCGTCGCACTGACCAGGCCCAACTGGCTCAGCAACGCAGTGCGGAACG
>Ga0209023_10005481_pt1 | contig 13839 bp, 12 predicted proteins | sample LakOneMetagenome_FD_187468 | JGI IMG/M metagenome (GOLD analysis project Ga0209023, IMG submission 187468) | Freshwater and sediment microbial communities from Lake Erie, Canada (SPAdes) (version 2) | ecosystem: Environmental > Aquatic > Freshwater > Lentic | place: Lake Erie, Canada...
ACGACCGCCACTTCGGCACCGAGGCCTACCTGGTCGACCACCCCCACCTCACCGGCGACGCCGCCGCGTGGCTGGTGGCCCACGGCGCCGCCCTGGTCGGCATCGACTCGCTCAACATCGACGGCACCCACACGGGCGAGCGTCCGGTGCACAGCCAGCTGCTGGCCGCCGGCATCCCCGTCGTCGAGCACCTCACCGGCCTCGGCCAGCTCCCGCCCACCGGCTTCCGCTTCACCGCCGCCCCGCCCAAGGTCGCCGGCCTCGGCACCTTCACCGTCCGCGCCTTCGCCCTCGTCCCCACCTGAACCGCCGGAAGTTGTCGCAGTTGTCGCGGCCATGCCGCGACAACTGCGACAACTTCGGGGAGAGGTGGGCGGTTCGGGCGGTTGGACTGGGGGCGATCAGCGGTCGTCGGGGGTGAGCCACTTGTCGACGGTCACGGGCTGCCAGGCGGCCAGGTCGTCGAGCAGGGCGGCGGGGTCGGTCGAGGCGCGGAGGATCTCGCGGTGGCCCTGGCGGAGGAACCCCGCGGTGACCGCGGTGTCGAGGAAGCCGAGCAGCGGGGCGTAGAAGCCGGCCACGTCGAGCACGCCGACCGGCTTCTGGTGGAGGCCGAGCTGGGTCCAGGTCAGGACCTCGAACAGCTCCTCGAAGGTGCCGACGCCGCCGGGCAGGGCGATGAAGCCGTCGGCCCGGTCGGCCATGGCCAGCTTGCGCTCGTGCATCGACCCGACCACCAGCAGCTCGGTGAGGCCGCGGTGGCCGACCTCCTTGTCCCAGAGGTGCTGGGGGATGATGCCGGTGACCGAGCCGCCCGCAGCCAGGACCGCGTCGGCCACGATGCCCATGAGGCCGACCGCGCCGCCGCCGTAGACCAGGCCGACCTCGCGCCGGGCCAGCTCCTGGCCGAGCGCGACGGCCGCCTCGGCGTACGCCGGATCGGTGCCCGGGTTCGACCCGCAGAAGACGGTGACGTGGCGGAGCTCGCCGCTCACCGGGCCGCCGTGCCGAGCATGGTCGAACCCAGCGACGACGCCTTCAGCGCGGCGTAGCCGGGCTTGATCTGCTCGTTGATGATCCGCAGCCGCTTGTCGAAGGGCCAGAAGCTGCTCTTCATGGCGTTGATGGTGAGCCACTCGAAGTCGTCCCAGCCCCAACCGAACGCCTCGTGCAGGTTGGCGAACTCGCGGCCCATCGAGATGTCGCTCATGAGGCGGTTGTCGGTGTTGACGGTGACCCGGAAGCGCAGGCGGCGGAGCAGGCCGATGGGGTGCTCGGCGATGGTGTCGCACACGCCGGTGTTGACGTTCGACGTGGGGCACATCTCCAGCGGCACCCGGCGGTCCCGCACGAACGAGGCCAGGCGGCCCAGCTGGACCTGGCCGTCGGGGTCGACGGTGATGTCGTCGATGATGCGCACGCCGTGGCCCAGCCGTTCGGCGCCGCAGATCTGCAGGGCCTCCCAGATGCTGGGCAGGCCGAAGGCCTCGCCGGCGTGGATGGTGATGTGCGAGTTGGCCTGGGCCACGGTGCGGAAGGCGTCGAGGTGGCGGCTGGGCGGGTTGCCGCTCTCGCTGCCGGCGATGTCGAAGCCGACGACGCCCTCGTCGAGGTGCCGGAGGGCGACCTCGGCGATCTCCTGGGAGCGGGCGGCGTGGCGCATGGCGGTGACGATGAGGCCCACCTCGATGGGCTTGCCGGCCGAGCCTCGCTCGAACCCGGCGAGCATGGCCTCGACCGCCTCGTCGGGCGTGAGCCCCTGCTCGATGCAGAGCTCGGGGGCCATGCGGACCTCGGCGTAGACGACGCCGTCGGCCGCCAGGTCCTCGACGCACTCGAAGGCGACCCGCTCGATGGACTCGGTGGTCTGCATGCAGGCCACGGTGTGCTCGAAGGTCTGGAGGTAGAGGTCGAGGTCGCGCCGGTTGGCGCCCTCGGTGAACCAGGCCTGGAGCTCGGCGGGGTCGGTCGTGGGGAGGGCGTGGCCGGCTTCGGCGGCCAGCTCGATGACCGTCGTGGGACGGAGGCCGCCGTCGAGGTGGTCGTGCAGCACGACCTTCGGTGCCCGGCGGATGGCACCTTCGCTGATCTGCTCGGTCATGGATCGAGGGTAGCGGCCGGGTCCCGGGGCCGGGGCCGGTCTGGTTCAACAGTTCGTTGAAGGTTCAGGCAGGAGACGCCTCACCGGGGCGGACGATGCCCAGGCCCGGGAGCAGCCGCCCGATCATGAGCCGCCGCACCTCGCCGGCCGTCTCGGGATCGACTAGGTCCACGCCGGTGTCCCGGAAGCCGACCGCGGCATAGGCCCGCACCGCCCGCTCGTTGCGCGGGTTCGGGTCGATCCACACCTCCCGGCAGCCGGGCACCTCGGCCTCGATGGATCCGTGCACGACGAGGCGGATGATCCGCGGCCCCAAGCCGCGGCCGACGAAGGCGGGATCGCCGATGCAGAGGTCGATGGCCGTGGTGTCGGGCGGGGGAACCAGCCCGGGGCCCCATTCGGGTTCGTCGGCGATGAGGTACCACTGGATCCAACCGACCGGTCGGAGAACGTCGGTCTCGGTCGACACCTCGATCACCATCTGGTGGAGGTGGCGGTTGGCCGGTGCGTCGGGGTCGTACTCGGCCGCGACGCCCTCGACCGTTTCGGGGACGTCGTCGCCCCACCACTCGGCGACGTGGGGTTGGTGCAGCCAGCCGTGCAGGAGTGGCAGGTCTGCCGGTTCGAGCGGGCGGTAGCCGAACCCCTGGATCGGGTCGTCGTCCACGCTCAGGCCGAGGCGGGCTCGGCCCGGTCGAAGCCGCGGAACGGGAGGCCGGGGTCGCGGCGCTGGAGCCAGTTCTCGGGCGGGTAGTCGGCCGCGCCGTCGATGACGTGGACGGTGTAGGCGTGGCGGCTGCGCTCGCTGCGGTTCACGTCGCTCCAGTGGGGCAGCAGGCCGTCGAGCAGGACCATGGTCCCCTTCTCGGCCTCCAACGGCACCAGCTCGCCGCCGCCGGGCTCGGGCCACGGGGTGTCGTCGAGCTGCTCGAAGCGGGTGCCGCCGGCGGGGTCGAGCACGAAGCGCTGGCGCAGCGGGGTGCGGTGGCCGCCGGGCTGCGCCCAGAGGCAGCCGTTCTCCAGGGTCGCGTCCTGGAGGGCGACCCAGAAGCCCACCACCGTCATGGGGTCGGTGTAGAGGAACGCCGAGTCCTGGTGGCAGGTGACCTCGCCGCCGATGCGGGGGCTCTTGAAGATGTACATCGACTGCAGCAGCTTGGGCTCGGCCAGGCCAATGGCGGCGGCCGCCTCGGCGATGGCGGGCTGGCGGCTGAAGGCGTCGAACACCGGGTCGAGGTCGTGCAGGGCGTGGCCGATCTTGTTGATCGACAGGGCCTGGTCCTGGCGCAGCGTGCCGTCGGCGGCGAAGGCCTCCTCCTCGAAGAAGCAGGCGATGCCGTCGCCGGAGGCGAGGAAGTACTCGTCGCTGGTGCGGGTCTGCTCCTTGGTGGAGAACACCGACACGGTGCGGGGATCGAAGCCCTCGGCGATCTGGGTGGCCCGTTCGATCAGGGCATCGCAGGCATCGTGGGGGATCGCGTCGGGGACGACGAGGAAGCCGTCGCGCTCGAAGTCGGCGACCTGGGTGGCAGAGAGGACCATCGGGCACTCCGTGCTGATCGGCTGGCGGGCCGAGGGCCGCACCGTGCGGCGCCGTTGATGCTACCGCCCCCGGTGCGTCGGCGACCCCGGGCCGGGCGACCGAGTGGTGGTGGTGCGAGGCCATTTGCCTCAATCGGACATCGGCTGGCGGTCGGATTTGGCTGCTCGAAGCCGGCCGCCGGGAGCCACGGGCAGGATCGGTCGATCTGTGCTTGCATGGTTTGCGAGGCCAGGGCGGGACCTGACCTCGGGGGAGCGGGGCCATGGGTTTCACCGACGGCGAACCGGCGATCGGCGGATCCATTGGTGCTCTGGCGCGGGTGAGATTTGGGAACCGCGCCGCGGTCGTCGCTCGCCATTCGACCACCACCGACCAGGAGCAACCTGATGGCAACCGCTGACCAGCCCGAGCCGACCACCCTGACCATCGTCGATCCCGGCGCCCTGAGCCGCTCGAACGGCGGGTTGGAGGCGGTGGCGCCGACGGACGGACCTGCCGACGGGGGGCCTCCGTTCACCCTGAGCGAACAGATCCGCATCGCCCGGGCCTTCGAAGCCCTCCGGGAGGCCAGCGACCGCGACGGTGCGTTCGGGGTCGCAGATGATCGGTTGGCCTCGCTGATCCAGGCCGAGATCGCCGAGCACCCGGAGCGGTACCTGGCCCAGACGGTGCCGTTCGAACGCCAGGCGACGGACGGCCCCCACTACCAGGAGGCCAAGTTCGACCACTCGGACCCGGGGTGGTACCGGGCCCTGGTGCCGTGGCTCCGCAGCGCCCTCAAGCGTCCTGCCCGCGACGATCGACCACCGTGCCACGCGGATCCGGCCCCGATCCCGCCCGACGCCAAGCTCGCGCTGTTCGGCGACTGGGGCACCGGCGACGCCGCCGCGGTGGCGGTGAGCGATCGCATCACCCACCACGGCGACTACGACGTGGCAGTGCACCTGGGCGACACCTACTACGTCGGGAGCGAGAAGGAGATCCGGGGGAACCTGGTCGCCCACCTGCCCCGGCCCAAGGCAGGCGGCCTCGTGCGGCTCTGCAGCTCGAACCACGAGATGTACAGCGGCGGGAAGCCGTTCTACGACATCGCCCTCCCCGCCGTCGGCCAGGAGTCCACGGTGTTCGCGCTCCAGAACGACGACTGGCTGTTCCTCGGCCTCGACACCGGGTTCAAGGACGGGCGCATCGACGACGAGCAGCAGGCCTGGCTGGCCCAGGCGGTGGCGGCGGCCGGCACCCGTCGGCTGGTCCTGCTGTGCCACCACAACCCGTGGTCGACCGGTGAGCGGGCCGACCCCGACCTGGTCGAGGACCTGGCCCCGGCGTTCGCCCACGGCGTGACCGCCTGGTACTGGGGCCACGTCCACGCCTGCGAGCTCTACGAGCCCACTGCGGTCGGCAGCGGCGCCACGACGGCGATGCACGGGCGGTGCATCGGCCACGGCGGCTTCCCCTACCGCCGCCTCGCGGTGCCCCAGCCGCCGACGATCACCACCGACAAGGCGGGCACCACGCTCCACACCGTGGCCGGGGCCGGCGAGCGGCCCACCGCCCTGGTGCTGGACGGCCCCAACGAGCACCGGGGCGACGAGTGGCAGGACCTCGGTCCCAACGGCTTCCTGCGCCTCGAGCTCCGCGGTCGCGGCCTGGTCGAGGTGCTCTACGCACCGGACGGGACCGAGCTCTGGCGGGGCACCATCGCATGACGTCGACGGGCGACGAGCTCCAGCGGGCCCGGCAGCAGGCCGACGAGCTGCGCGCCACGGGGCTGGAGCAGCTCCGGAGCAGCCTTGAGACGAGGGCCCTCGTCGGCCCGATGATCGACGACGTCGTGGGCCTCGCCCGGGAGGCGATGGAAGCGCTCGACGACGGACGTCCGCTCAACCCCGCGCTGGAGGCGGCGCTGGACGAGGCCATCCGGGCGCTGCGGCCGTTCGTCCTGGTGGGTCGAGCAGGCCTGGCGCCCCTTCCGCCGCTCGCCGCCGCCAGGTTCCCGAACTGGGCCGCGTGCGCGGCGGCGGTGCGCCCGGCGCTGGGAGCGATCGGCAAGGTCTCGCTCCCGGGGCCGGAGGGCGAGCGGGTGGATGTCGCCACCGGGTTCCTCGTCGCCCCGCGCCTCGTGGCCACCAACCGGCACGTCCTGGAGGTGCTGGAAGCCGGCACGGGCGCGCTGGTCGCCGGCCAGGCGACGGTGGCCTTCGGGCAGCAGTACGAGGGGGCCGAGCCGGCCGCGGTGGCGATCGTCGCGGTGGCGGCGCAGCACCCCAGCCTCGACGTGGTGGTGCTGGAGATCGGGCCCGGCGCCGGCGGGACCCCGCTCGCCCTGCCGGCCATCGACGTCGCCCTGGTCCCCGGCGACGAGCTCGCCACCATCGGGTTCCCGGCCCGGCCGGGCGACGGCGGCGTGCTGGATGCCCTGCTGAGCGGGCCCTACGCGGGCAAGAAGCGCGGCTCGCCCGGACGGGTCCGCACGATGGGGGTCGATCAGATCGATCACGACTGCTCCACCGCGCCAGGGAGCTCCGGCTCCCCCGTGTTCCGCCAACGGGACGGCACGCTGGTGGGCATCCACTACGAGGGGGTGGTGGGCATCCGCAACGGCGCCCTGCCCGTGGCGGCGGTGCGCGAGCTCGTCGACGGGCTGGGGGGCTGAGTGCCGCGGGTGCTCGGGCTGGCCGTCGGGGCCGAGGCCTACGCCGGCGCGGAGCTGCCGCCCATCGCCGGTGCCGCGGCCCAGGCCCGCCGGTTCGCACGCTGGCTGGTGGACGAGGCCGGGGCCGACCCCGCCCATGCCCTGCTGTGCGTGAGCCCGGCCGATCCGTCTGGCGGAGGTTCCGGCGAACGACCCGCCACCCTCGCCGGCATCACCGCCGCCATCGCCGAGCTCCGGACGTTGCTGGCGTCTGGTTCACCGGACGACGGAGACACGGTGTTGTTCTACTTCAGCGGCCACGGGTGCCAGGTGGCTGATGACGGCCTCGATCCCGAGCAGGTGTTCCTCCCCGCCGACTGGGATGCCGCCAGCGTCGGTGGCATCCGCTTCGACCAGCTGGCGGCCGACTTCGCTCGAAGCTCGGGCCCGGGGGACCACATCTGGTTCCTCGATGCGTGCCGCAACCCCGTCGACACCACGGCCAGCGCCATCGTGTTCAGCCGCTCCTCGGGCCGCCAGCGCCCCGACCAGCACCGGCTCTTCGCCGCCATCGAGGGTGCCACCAGCCCGGTGCGGGGGCCGTTCTCGCCCTCCTTGTTCGCCGCCCTGGGAGGGGCCGGCCGGGCCAAGGCTCGTCTCGATGGTGCGTACTGGGTCCTGTTCGACCTGGTCGCCGAGGTGGTGGGAGCGCAGGCCCGCCAGCAGGGACTGGAGGTCGAGTACGAGCGGGGCAACGGTCCTGGCCGGATCCGGCGGTTGGCGAAGGTGGCTGCCGTGCGGGTCGGCGTCGAGGTGGCGGGCGCCGCACCGGGGGGCGGCGGGTCGGCCAAGCCCGGCACCCTCGTCTTCCGCGACATCGAAGGCGACGAGGTGATCGAGCGTCGCGCCGGCCCCGGGTCCGGGTTCGTGCGCGTGCCGCCGTCGGACTACCTGGTCGAGCTGACGTGGGGCGGTCGCTCCTTCGCCCCGAAGGGCAGGGCCGCGAAGGTGGCGCTGTACGAGGCGGTGGACCTGGAGTTCGACGTCGGGGCGCCGCCGGTGCGGGCGCGCCGGGCCGGTGGCCGGCGGGTGGCACCGGTGGTGGAGGCCCCGCACGCTCGCCACGTGGCCCTGGAGCACCGCTGGAAGGGCGACCGGATCCCGTTCGACCTCGCCGTGTTCGACCTGGGGGCGGCCGGGCCGGGGATGCAGGTCAACTTCAAGCTCCTCGACGGCGGGGTGCCCACCCGGCTGTTCTGGCCGACCCGGACGGGCGGTGCCGGTCGGGCTCGGACGGGGCGGGTGACCGTCGCCGAGGCCCTGGGCCCCCGGCCCGTGGGAGACGCGGTGGCTCGCGCCACCGGTGGGCCCCGAGCCGACGGCGCCCTGTCGGTCGAGGACCTGGTGGCCGGGGCGGACGACCCGGACGGCATGGTGCTGAGCGAAGACGGCAGGGTCCTCACGATCGTCGGCGCGGCAGCGATCCTCGACCGGGCGCCGCACCGCGACGTGGTCGAGCCGTTCCCCGCCTTCGATCGCTTGGGCCGCACCCGGTCTGGGCTCAGCGTGCTGGTGCCGTGGGGGTCGCGGGGCCGGGTGGTGGTCGACGGGGGCGAGCCGATCGCGCTCCGTCGCTTCGGCCACCTTTCGGGGACCGCCTCCCGGGCCTGGTGCGAGGTCGAGCCGGGCTTCCACCACCTGGAGCTCGACGTGCCCGGCCGTGCGCACGTGTCGCTGCGCGTGCTGGCCCTCCCCGGGCGAGCCACCCTGGTGGTGGCCAGCGGCACCGGTCCGAAGGCCGTTTGCCAGTTCGCCCTGGCGCCCGGTCACCTGCAGCGAGAGGCCAGCCTGGTCGATCGCCTGCAGGACCTCCGCTTCTCGGCCTTCGTGCAGGAGCGCTACGCCGCCGAGCGCCCGCTGGTCGATGCCGAGGTGGGTCCCGAGGCTCGGCCCCGCCTGGCTCGGCTGCGCGCCGGGGACTGGCCCGATCCGATCACGGTGGTGGTGGCGGCGTGGGACCTGGCCCGCCGTGACGGCGCGCCCCAGGCAGCCACGGTCGTGCAGCGCGCCGCCACCCGGCTGGCCCGGACCGTCCCCGTGGGGCAGCTCTCGGACCTGGCCACCCTCCAAGACCTGGCCCACCGCCGGCCACCGTCAGCTCGGCGGGCGCCGGCGCTGCTGCTGGAGGCGGCGCTGGCCCGGCCCGACCTCCCGGGGCTCCCCGCCGGGGCCGCGCTCGACTACCGGGGGCCGTGGACCGCCTGGCGGAGCTGGGCCGGTCGGGCGCCGGCCTGATCGATGCCCTCAGCGGTCCCAGGCGTCGGCCGTGGCGACGGCGACCCGGATGGCGCGGTCGATGGCGGCGTCCTTCTCGGCCAGGTCGACCGACTCGTCCTCGGTGCGCTGGGCGATGATGCCGACCACGCAACCGGCGGCGAAGCGGTAGACGCCGCCCATCTTGAAGAGCGTGCCGGCCTCCATCTCGAAGTTGAGGACCCCGAGGCCGGCGTACTCGTCGAGCATGCCGGTGACCCGGCGCAGCAGGTGGGGGTTGGCCGAGGACGCCGAGCGCTCCTGGCCCTCGAAGAACGTGTCGGTGGAGGCCATGGTGCCGACGTGGTGGTCGATGCCGAGGCGGTCGGCGGCCTGGGACAGGGCCACGGCGAGGAACGGATCCGCGGTGGCCGGGTACTGGGGCGGGGCGATGTCGTCGGCCGCGCCCTGGTTGGTGAGGGCGCCGGAGCCGATGACGACCTGGCCCACCCGCACGTGGTCCTGGATGGAGCCGCTGGTGCCGATGCGGATGATGGTGCGCGCCCCGGCCTGCACCAGCTCGTTGACCACGATGCTCATCGACGGGGCGCCCATGCCGCTGGTGGCGCAGATGACGGGACGGCCGCCGGGCAGGGTGGCCAGGAAGGCGTCGAGGCCGCGGTTGCGGGACAGGTCGCGGACCGGGGTGAGGTGGTGGGTGGCGATCAGCTCCGAGCGGCCGGGATCGCCGCTGAGCAGCACCAGGTCGCACCCCTCGGGCAGGTCGGAGGGGCCGAAGCCCACGTGGTAGAGCCGGTCAGCGGTCATGGGGTCTCCGACGTCGGGGGCGGGGTCAGGACGGGTCGGGCGTCGACCGGGTGGGCAGGTCGGCCGGCCCGAAGGCGCCGGGCAGCAGGTCGGCCAGGGGGATCACCGCAGCGCCCGTGTCGACCAACAGCTCGGGCCCGCCGAACTCGTAGAGCACCTGCCGGCAGCGCCCGCACGGGGCCAGGTAGGCGCCGTCGCCGCCGACCACGGCCAGGGCCACCAGCCGGCCGCCGCCGGACCCAGCCAGGGCCGACGCCAGCGAGCACTCGGCGCAGAGCGACAGCCCGTACGACGCGTTCTCGACGTTGCAACCGACCACCACCCGGCCGTCGTCGACCAACGCCGCGGCCCCCACCCGCACGTGGGAGTAGGGCGCGTAGGCCCGGCCGGTCATCTCCCGGGCCCGGGCCCGCAGCCCGTCCCAGTCGACCTCGGGCGGCCCGGTCACCGGCCGCTGCGCCGGTAGACCTTGCCGTCGGCGGCGGGCATGCGCAGCCGTTGGGAGGCGAAGACCAGCACCAGCAGGGTGGTGATGTGGGGGAAGTAGGGGATCAGCTCGCTGGGCAGCTCGTCGGTCTGGGTGTACCACCACCAGCAGCCGGCGGCGAGGAGCACGAAGATGCCCACCGAGATCCATCGGCGCTTGAAGGTGGTCCACAGGGCGCAGCACGCGAACACCAGGGCGATGACGATGAGCAGGGCGTGGCTGGTGGCGTCGACCTGCGACTGCATCGAGTCCATGAAGCCGAACAGGCTGGCGCCGGCGATGAGCCCGCCGGGCCGCCAGTTGCCGAAGATCATGGCGGCCAGGCCGATGTAGCCGCGACCGCCGGTCTGGCCGCTCTGGAACTTGCCGGCGAACAGGTACACCAGCACCACGCCACCGAGGCCCGACAGGGCGCCCGACACGGTGACCGCCAGGTACTTCATGCGGTACACGTTGACGCCGAGCGAGTCGGCTGCCTCCGGATCCTCGCCGACCGAGCGCAGGCGCAGGCCGAGCGGGGTCTTCCACAGCACGTACCAGGTGAGGGGGAACAGCAGCACGGCGATGACCACGAGCAGCGAGACGTTGGCGGTGGCGGCCAACCAGAGGTTGGCCAGGTCCGAGAGCACGGGTCTCTTCTGGCCGCTGAGCGTGCGCAGCGGGCTGTTGAGGAACGGGGTCAGGTCGACCCGCACGATGTTGCTCGGGATCGACGGGGACTCCTTGGACGACGCCCCGTTCCAGCTCACCGAGGTGAGGAACTCGGTGATGCCCACGCCCAGCAGGTTGATGGCCACGCCGGAGATGATGTGGTCGACGCCGAAGGTGACGGTGGCCAGGGCGTGGAGCAGGCCGCCGACCGCCCCGCCGAGCACGCCGAAGAGCACGCCCGTCCACGGGCCGTAGGCGATGGCGCCGTAGGCCCCGAACCAGGTGCCCAGCGCCATCATCCCCTCGAGGCCGATGTTGACCACGCCGGCTCGTTCCGCCCACAGGCCACCGAGGCCGGCCAGGCCGATGGGCAGGGCCAGTTGGATGGCCGACTGGAAGGTGCCCTGGGCGGTCAGCTGGCTGGCGTCGGTGTAGAGCCGGGAGATGGTGAGGATGCTCACGCCGACCACGAGGTAGGCGAGCAGCCGCACGGGGCGGGGGATGCGGGCCAGCAAGGCCAGCGGTCCCGACGAGGAGGCGGGGGCGATGGCGCCGCCGGTGGGACTGGTGAGCGGGTTGCCCGTGTCGACGGTGGTCATGCGGGCGCCACCTCGGTGGGATCGTTGGCGGGCGGGGGTGGGGCGCCGCCGGCGGTGACCTCTCTTCGCAGCCCGGCCGCCTGCTGGCGCAGCCCGATGCGGCGCACCACCTCGTAGGCGATGACCACCGAGAGCACGGTGACGCCCTGGAGGATCGAGGTGATCTGCTTGGGGAGGTCCGCGTTGGACAGCGGGGCCTGCACCGCATCCATGAACGCCCACAGCAGGGCGCCGAAGGCGATGCCGACGGGGTGGTTGCGGCCGAGCAGGGCGATGGCGATGCCGGTGAAGCCGATGCCGTTGACCACCGACACGTCGGTGTAGCGGCCGGACTGGCCCATCACGTTGTTGAGGCCCACCAGGCCGGCGATGGCGCCGGAGAACAGCATGGCGCTGATGATCATGCGCTTGGCGTTGACGCCGCTGGCCTCGGCCGCCTCGGGGTTGGAGCCGGTGGCGCGGAGGTCGAAGCCGAAGCGGGAGCGCCAGATGGCGACGTGGTACACCACGCCGACCACCAGGGCGACGACCACGTAGGACTGCACCCGGGTGGCGGCCGGCAGGTCGAACCCGATGCCGTTCAGCACGCCGTTGAGGGTGGGGAGGCGGCCGCTCTTGTCGATCACGCGGGTGCCGGCGGTGAAGCCCGGGGTGGGCGGCATGCGCAGCCACTGGCCCAGGAGGAAGGCCCCCAGGCCGAGGGCGATGCCGTTGAGCATGATCGAGGAGATGACCTCGCTCACCCCGCGGGTGGCCTTGAGGATGGCGGGGATCGACGCCCAGGCGGCACCGGTGAGCATGGCCACCAGGATGATGAACAGCACGTGGATCGGGGCCGGGAAGTGGACCGCGGCACCGGCCCAGGCCGCGATGAGCGCACCGAGCTTGTACTGGCCCTCGGTGCCGATGTTGAACAGGTTCATCTTGAACCCGATCGCCACCGCCACGCCGGAGATGTAGTAGGGGGCGGCCCGGTTGAAGGTGTCGATCAGGTACACCTTGGAGAAGCCCTTGGTGAGGATGACGTGGAAGACGTCGACTGGGCTGTTCTTGGTGGCGACCAACAGGATCGACGACACCAGCACCGCCACCACGATGGCGAGGACGGGGGCGGCGAGCTGGAGGCTCAGGCGTTGCTTCACGGCTGCGTGGGCTCCTGTCGGGCGCCGGTCATGTAGGAGCCCAGCTCCTGGGGGGTGGTGGTGGCCGGGTCGAGCTCGGCCACGATCCGGCCCTCGAAGATCACCAGGAGCCGGTCGGAGAGGCCGATGAGCTCCTCGAGGTCGGCCGACACCAGCAGGGTGCCGAGGCCGGCGCCGCGGGCGTCTCGGAGGTGGTCCCAGATGGCGGCCTGGGCGCCGACGTCGACGCCGCGAGAGGGGTGGGCGGCGATGAGCAGGCTGGGGTTCGCCATGAGCTCGCGGCCCATGATCAGCTTCTGCTGGTTGCCACCGGAGAGGGCGTCGGCGATCACGTCGATGTTGGGGGTGCGCACGTCGTAGCGCGCCACGATCTCGGTGGTCCGGGCCCGGGCGCCGTCCCGGTCGACCCAGGGCCCGCTCGCGTTGGGGGCCTGGCTCTGGTGGCCGAGGATCTCGTTCTCCCACAGCGGAGCATCGAGCAGCAGGCCGTGGCGGTGGCGATCCTCGGGCACGTAGCCGATGCCGGCCTCGCGGCGCCGGCGGGTGGACCAGTGGGTGATGTCCTCATCGCCCAGGGCCATGGAGCCCGAGGTGATCGGCAGCAGGCCCATGATGGCGGCGATCAGCTCGGTCTGGCCGTTGCCCTCGACGCCCGCCACGCCGACGATCTCACCCCGGTGGATCCGCAGCGACACGTCGTCGAGGCTGGGCCGGGCACCGGGCTCCTCGCGGGTCACGTGCTCGACGGTGAGCTCCACGACCTCGGTGACGGTGGACTCCCGGGTCTCGGGCGTGGGCAGCTCGCTGCCGACCATGAGCTCGGCCAGCTGGTGGGCCGTCACCTCGGCCGGCTTGCGGGTGGCCACGGTGGTGCCGGCCCGGATGACGGTGATGTCGTCGGCCACCGACAGGACCTCGTCGAGCTTGTGGGAGATGAAGAGCACGGTGATGCCCTCGCGCTTGAGCTCGGCCAGGTTCTCGAAGAGCTCTTCGACCTCGTGGGGCACGAGCACGGCGGTGGGCTCGTCGAGGATCAAGGTGGTGGCGCCGCGGTAGAGGACCTTGAGGATCTCCACCCGCTGGCGGGCCCCGACGCCGAGCGACTCCACCCGTTCGTCGGGGTCGACCGGGAGGCCGTAGCGGCGGCCCAGGTCGTTGATCTTCTGGCGGGCCGCCGCGGTGTCCACCTGGAACCAGAGGGGGAACCTCCGCCGGGGCTCGTAGCCCAGGATCACGTTCTCGAGCACGGTGAGGTTGTCGGCCAGCATGAAGTGCTGGTGGACCATGCCGATGCCCGCGGCGATGGCGTCGGTGGGGCTGCGGAACGAGACCTCGTCGCCGGCGATGCGGATCGTGCCCTCGTCGGGGCGCTGCATCCCGTAGAGGATCTTCATCAGCGTCGACTTGCCCGCGCCGTTCTCGCCGACGATGGCGTGGATGGTGCCGGGTCGCACAGCCAGGTTGACGTCGCGGTTGGCGATCACGCCGGGGAACCGCTTCACGATGTTGGAGAGCTCGACCGCCAGCGCGGTGGTGGGGCTCGGAGCACGATCGCTGGTGGCAGCGGTCACGGGCGGGACCTCCAGGACGGGCAGGGCCC
>Ga0209023_10005482_pt1 | contig 13839 bp, 12 predicted proteins | sample LakOneMetagenome_FD_187468 | JGI IMG/M metagenome (GOLD analysis project Ga0209023, IMG submission 187468) | Freshwater and sediment microbial communities from Lake Erie, Canada (SPAdes) (version 2) | ecosystem: Environmental > Aquatic > Freshwater > Lentic | place: Lake Erie, Canada...
TGATCGTCGGCCAGGCGTTCAGGTAGGTGAAGTCGATGGTTGGGGTGCTCGCAGCAACAAGGAACGCGCCCATCGCGACGAGAACGACCGCACAGAACGTCGGTCCCGGCGATCGACCCATCCTCTGCCGCCGCGCCAGGTCCTCAGCCCTTGCTCGTGCCTGGCGCTGTGCACGTCGCTCGGCTACCGACATCTTGCGAGCGATCTGCTGCTCGGACCTGCCCGGAACCAGATCGTCGCCGGTCAGGTTGGGCTGGGGTACCGCTCTGCCTCCCAACCGCCGAGACCCCATGTCATTCGGCGCGTCCATCCCACTTCATCGGCAGATCGACCGCCGCGATGAACAGCCTCGGCGCGTCCCCTAACGCCGGGACGATGGCAGAGGGGCGAAGGATCGACTACCCGAGGAGGGCGTCGATCTCGTCAGCGATGGCTTCGAGATGGGCCCCTGCGCCGAAGTCGAGCACAACTGACAGAGACCACTCCGGGGGCCACGGCTGTCGAAGGGTGACCTCACAGGAGACCGTGCCAAGACCATCGTGGCGAGCGTCGATGGTGAGTTCGCCTTCAAGGCTCGCGAACGACTTCACGCCGTCGAACCCCTTCCACGCGTCCGAGAGTTCTCGGAGGAAGCCGGGGAGCCAGGCCCCGTACTCGTGCACGGTCGTCGTGACAGAACCACCGGGGACCGTAAGCGTTGCGTCGTAGCTGTCGACCATTCCGTTGCCGCTCCGTACGACGTTGCCCAGCCGCAAGGTCCGGCCGTTCTCGGCGGTCACGATCACCTCCACCGGACCATCTTGGTAGATGGGCATCCGGGCCGGGTGCCCCCTAACGCCGGGTCTGGGGCCGAGCGGCAAATGGAGGGCGCGCCTCGTGGGCACGTTTGGCTCCCCCTCTTCTGCCGGAACGTCGGCGGTCAGTGCCCGATCCCGCTGGCCCACTTGATTGGCACCAACGTCAGACACGTTTCTCTGTGCCGGCCACTCGGCTGGTCTCGTAGCGTCGGCAGGCGTGGAAGTCGACCCATCGATCGTCGAGGAGCTGTACCGGGCGTTCGCCGGATATGAGCGCAGGGCCAGCTTCGAGGTGTGCGGCTGTGGGGGCTGTTCCTGGCCGGATGATCCTTCGCTGTGGATCAGGTTGACCGGGTGGAATGGAACGAGCCGGCCCGTGAGCTTGTTCGTGCCCCCGGGCCTTGATACTCCGTTGCGGAATCTCGGTACAGCGGAGCTACGGCTAATCACGCTTGGCGTGCCGGGGACCGGTGGTGATGTGAACGACTACAAGAGCTATCTACCCCGGATCTTGGAGTTGCTCAGTGAGGGGCGTTGGGATGACTGGCCCGACGAGGAGATGGTGCTCAGTCACCTGTCGTTTGGTGGGGACCTGCGGTCGGTGCCCTGGACCCGTTGGCCGCCACCTGAACGCGACGCCGTGGCCCGCTTCCTTGCCGCGTATGGCGCGATGGACGGTCACGTTGGTGCTTGATCTCGCTGCCGCCCGACTCCTCCCTGGACCGTGGCGCCTGCCACCTAACGCCGGGTAGGGGTCCGTTGCAGGCGTCCTCGCGACGGCGCACGTTGCCGATGCATCCCGTCGTGGAGCGTTGACCATGCACGGGACAAGCTGGCGCCATGAATCCCGACGAAGCGGAGATACAGGCTCTCAAGAAGGCTGTCGCCCAGGTGAAGGAATTCATCGAGTCAACGGAGGCAGCATCGGGGGTGGACGACCTCATCATCACTGCGGTGACCGACTACGGCGACCTCTGGTGGTTCAGCTGGAACAACGCATGGCCGCTGCTCGGTCAACCGCACCTCGAATATCCCGACTGTCACCCCATTGCCGTGTTCAAGTCGGATGCACGGCTGGTCCAGGTCGTGAGGGCCTACTCGGACTGGATAGAGAGCGGCATGGACGGCGCCTTGGCCCTAGCGCGGGTTCTAGCAGGCAGGTGACGGCCGCCAGTCCAGTTTGCGCCCCGTGCAAGGGGCTCTCGAAGGGTGCCCACTAATCGCCGGCTTCCGGATGCATGGGGACGCGCCCGCGGGCGCGTCCCCATGGCTAGGCCCGGTCGAGGCGTGCGACGGCGTCGTCGGTGAGCTGGCGGAAGCGTCGGTAGCGGGCAGCGGCCGGTGCCACCCATCGCTCGTCGGTCTCGACGCGGCGGGCGGTGCGGGCCCAGCGTCGGCCGTCGGCGAGCCCGGCGCCGAACGGCGAATCAGAGGGCTCGAGGCCGGCGACGCAACGGGCCATGAACGCCGAGCCGAGGGCGGCGCCTTCTGGCACCTCGACCACGTCGACGGGGAGGCCGGTGGTGTCGGCCAACGCGTGCATCCACGCCTCGGACCGGGTGCCACCGCCGGTGGCCACGATCCGACGAGGCATCGACCCGCCTTCCGCAGCCAGGTCGAGGAGGTGCCGGACCACGAACCCGCTCGCCTCGTAGGCCGCCCGTCGGATGGCGGCGGGGCCGTGGTGGACGGCGGCGTCGTGCAGTTCGGCCCGGAGCTCGCGCCGATGCAGCGGGCACCGCTCACCCCGCGCGTAGGGGAGCCAGATCGGCAGGTCGGCAGGGTCGAGCGCCCCGAGCTCGGCCCGCTCGACGGGAGCCATCCAGCGGTCGACCTGGTCGATGAACATCCCGCCGGCGGTGCTCGGTCCGCCGATGAGGACCTTGCCCGGGGCCGTGTGCGGGATGGTCCAGAGCCCTGGGACGGTGGCCCACTCGTCGATCACGCTCCAGGTGATGAGCGTGGCGCCGAGGATCACCAGCACGTCGCCCGTCTCGTCGGCACCGGCCACGGCCTGTTCGCCGAGCGCGTCGATCGTGCCGCCTCCCACCAGGGCGCCCGATGCCGGAAGACCCTCCCGCACCCGGCCGACCGGTGTGGTGCCGGGCACCACCCGGGGGAGCGCGGCGACGTCGGCTCCTGCGGCCGACGCCCGCGAGGCATCCCAGTCGACGTAGTCGTGGAGCGGGTGGGCGGTGACGGCGGTCGTGGAGTCGATGGCCCCGATGCCGGTGAGGGCGTGGTTGGCCACCGCTTGGGCCGGCCAGTGGCCAGTCGCGTCGGGCGCGTGCACGGTGAGCCAGCCGAGGAACGCGACCAGTTCGCCGCTGTCGCCCGCCTCGGCCGGGTCGTTGTCGTCGGTCTGGCCGCGCACGTCGCCGTAGAGCAGCCCGGGCGACAGCGCGCTCCCCTCGGCGTCCACCGCGCCGAGCGAGGGCACCATGGCCGACACGTTCACGGCCGCCACGTCCAACCCCTCGGCCACCTGCGCCAACGCCTCCAGGACGCCAGCGCGCCAGGCCTGGTCGATGTCGTGCTCGAACGCGCCGGCGGTCGGGCTGGACACCCCGTGGGGCACCCGCGCCCGAGCCAGCACCACGCCATCCGCGTCGACCGCCACGGCCTTGACTGAAGTGGTCCCGATGTCGATCCCGACGGTGACCTGCGCGCCTTCGCGACCTGAATGTGACACGGGTGTCAGACTACGTGCAGGCACTCGCCACCCTGGGGGGAACGTTGAAGGCATTGGTGTTCGGGACCGCCACCCAGCCGTTCACGCCGCCGCCGGGGGCCAACCGGCTGGTCCAGAACCTGGCCACCACGCCCTGCGCCCTCATCGACACGCCCGACGCCCGGCCGCTGCGCCCGGATTGGTACGTGATCAAGCCGCTGCTCACGGGCGTCTGCGGCTCGGACTCGAAGCAGATCCTCATGGACTTCGAGGGCGACAGCGACAGTGCGATGAGCGGCCTGTGCTCGTTCCCCCAGGTGCTCGGCCACGAGGTGGTGGCCGAGGTCACCGAGGCCGGCCCGGAAGCCCGGGGCTTCGAGCTCGGGCAGCGCGTGGTCCTCAACCCCTGGCTGTCGTGCGCACCGCGAGGGATCAGCCCGGTCTGCCCGGCGTGCGCGGCCGGCGACCTCAGCCTGTGTTGGAACTTCACCACCGGCGAGATCAGCACCGGCATCCACACCGGCACCTCGTCGGATGCCACTGGTGGCTACGCCGAGCTGATGCCGGCGCACTCCTCCATGCTCTTCGCCGTCCCCGACGCGATCGACGACGAGCACGCGATCTTCGCCGACCCGTTCGCGGTGTCGCTCCACAGCGTCACCTGGCACCCACCGCCGCCGGGAGGCCGTGCGCTGGTCTGGGGAGCGGGGGCGCTGGGTTCGGCAGCCGTCGCCATCCTCCGATCGCTGTACCCCGACGTGGAGGTGGGTGTCGTCGCCCGCTTCGACGCCCAGGCCGATCTCGCCCGCACGCTCGGCGCCCACGCGGTGTTCCGCCTGGACGAGAAGATGGCCATGGTGGAACAGCTCGCCGGCTGGTCGGGCGGCGTGCTCAAGCCCACGATGGAGGGTCTCGGCGGCATCCCGATGTGCCACCCGGGCGGGATCGACGTCGCCTACGACACCGTCGCCAAGCCCGAGACGTTCGAGGTGGAGGTCCGGGTCCTGAAGGCGAGGGGCACGCTGGTCAAGAGCGGCGTCCATGCTCCTGGGCGCTGGGAGTGGAGCCCGCTCTACTTCAAGGAGATCAGCTGGGTCGGCTCCAATGCCTTCGGCATCGAGGAGGTGGAGGGGGTGCGCAAGCACGGGATCGAGCACTACCTCGACCTGGTGACCGCTGGTCGAATCGACCTCACCGGGATGCTCACCCACACGTTCGGCCTGAGCCAGTGGCAGGACGCGTTCCTCGCCGTTGCCGACCAGGAGGCCAGCGGCGCGATCAAGGTGGCGATCGACCCTCGTCGCTAGCCGCGATCGTCGCCCGACGAGGTGTCGAAGATGGCGGTCACGTGCTCGTCGGCGTCCGCCGCCGCGCCCTGCCAGATGATCGAGCCGTGCTCCAGGAGGATCACGCGATCGCACAGGGCCAGCGCCCGCGCCACGTGCTGCTCCACGATGAGCAGCGCCGTGCCCTCCGCGCGAAGCCGGCCCAGCTGCACGTAGATCTCGTCGACGATGATCGGTGCCAACCCGAGCGACAGCTCGTCGGCCACGAGCAGCGGCGGCGCCTCCACCAGCACCCGAGCCATGGACAACATCCGCTGCTCGCCGCCCGACAGGTTGCCGGCCGGCTGACCTCGGCGCCGGGCGAGGGCCGGGAACTGGTCGAAGGCGGTGTCGAGCGCGGCGGGGACGGCCTTCTTGCCCTTCGACCGCCGAAACGAGAGCCGCAGGTTCTCCTCCACGGTCAACGAGGCGAACACCGACCGTCCCTCCGTGGCGTGGGCCACGCCGGCTCGGGCGAAGCGATGGGGTGCAGCCCCGGTGAAGTCCTCGCCCTCCACCAGCACCGAGCCCGACTCTGGGGCCACCAGCCCGCTCGCCACGCGGGCCACGGTGGTCTTGCCGACGCCGTTGGCCCCCAGCAGGGCGACCGCCTCGCCCGGCTCGACGGTGAGCGAGATGCCGAACAGGGCATGGAAGGGCCCGTACCCAGCCGTCACCTCGCGGAGCTCCAACACCGAGGTCATGCCCCCACCGCCCCCGGGCCGAGGTACGCAGCTCGCACCAGAGGGTCGTCGAGCACCTCGGTGGTGGGCCCTTCCGCGATGAGCCGGCCGAAGTCCAGCACGTAGGACCGCTCGGTGAACGACGCCACCAGCTCCACGTCGTGCTCCACCAACAAGATGGCGAAGCCCTGGTCGGCCTGGACCGTCCGCAAGGTGGTGGCGAGGTCGGCGGTCTCGGTGCGGTCGAGCCCGGAGGATGGCTCGTCGAGCAGCAGCACCTTCGGCTGGGTCATGAGCGCCCGTCCCACCTCGACCAGGCGGCCCTGCCCCAGGCTCAGCTGCTCGATCGGCTCGTCGGCCAAGGGCCCGAGGCCGAGCAGATCGAGCACCCGGTCGCACGCTTCGAGCTCATCGGCCTTCGGCCTGCCGCGCCCGAGGAGGTCGCGCCACAGGGCGCCGTCACCCCGTCGGACGCGCTCGGCGATCAGCAGGTGCTCGCGAACCGTCGACCCGCCGAACAGCTCGATGCGCTGGAAGGTCCTTCCGATGCCGCGGCGGGCCCGCTCGTGCACCGGGAGCCCGCTGATGTCGTCGCCGTCGAGCAACACGAGTCCGCCGTCGGTGCCGAGCACCCCGAGCAGGCAGTTGAAGAAGGTGGTCTTGCCGGCGCCGTTGGGTCCGATCAGCCCGACGCGCTCGCCCTCGTGCACCTCGATGCTCACGTCGGCGAGCGCGCTGATGCCGGCGAACGACTTCGAGATGCCACGAGCCTCGAGCACCCCGCTCATGCCACCGACTCCTCGAGGTCGGGCCGCGCCGCGTCGGGGGCTTGGCGGGCCCGTCGGCGCGCCATCAGCTTCTCCATGCGCTCGTGGGCCTTGCGCTTGCCGTTCTCCACCAGGCCTTCGGGGTGGCGGGCGAACGAGATGGTGGTCAGGCCGAACAACACGAATCGCCACTTGGGCGAGATCGGCAGGAAGCTCGGGATGCGTTCGGGGCTGCGCAGGATCCAGCCGATGAACGCGCCCTTGAACACGATCCCGTCCATGAGCGCGTAGCCCGCCCCGGCGTAGGCGGCGCCCTCCACGGTCTGGGCGCCGAGCGAGACCACCAGGACCAACCAGAAGAGCGCGGCGAACGGCGAGAAGTTGCTGGCGTAGTTCACGTTCTGCTGCTGGATGCTGAGCAGTGCCCCACCCAGCCCGGCGATGAAGCCCGAGATGGCAAAGGCGGTCACCCGAGCCTTGGTGGGGGAGATGCCGATCGACTGGGCGGCGACCTCGCTCCCGCGCAGCGCGCGCAAGGTCCGGCCGACGGTCCCGACCCGGATCTGCGATACGGCGACCGAGGCCAGGACGAAGACCACCACGGCCAATACGAGGAACGCCTTGTCGTTGGCCAGGTCCCATGGTCCGAGGAGCGGTCGTGGCACCCGGGTGCCCTGCAGCAACGAGGTCCCGCCGCCGCCCACGAACGGCAGCTTGACCACCACCGCGTCGAAGAACGCGGCGAAGGCCAGGGTGGCGATCGCCACCCAGACCCGGCCCAAGCGCACGAGCGGCAAGGCCAGCAGCGCGCTCACCAGCGCGGCGATCGCGGCTCCCACGATCGCGCCCACCAGTACGGGAACCCCTGCCCGATCGAACAGCTGGAAGACCGTGAACCCGCCGATGGCGGCCAACGCTCCCTGGCAGAGCGAGATCTGGCCAGCGAACCCCGTGAGCACGGTGATGGACAAGAAGATGGTCGACAAGATCACCGCCTGCGTGATCAGGAACAGCCACGAGCCGTCGGCCTTGGTCAGCACGACGTACCCGGCCACGAGGAAGAAGCAGGCGGCGAAGACCCGGGTGAGGGTGGTCAGCCAGTCGCTGCGGGTCAGGGCCGCCGGCGCCGGCGGTGGCGGGTCGACTCCCGACAGTGGGTCGCGCTGATCTCTCGCCGCCCGCACCGCGGGCCACAGCGTCACCAGCCCGAACAGCACGATGAACGGCATCGCCGAGGTGATGTTGTCCTTGATCGGACCGAGCCAGGTGTGGGCCTCGGCCAGGTCGGGCAGGAACGTGTTGACCAGGGCGATGAGGATGCCCAGCATCAGGCCGCCCACGAGTGCCCACGGGATGCTGACGAGCCGGCCCACCGCCGCGGCGGCCACCGCCACCACGACGAGGTTGAAGAAATCAGGAGCGCCAAGCGTGTTGAACCGGGGGGCGATGAGCACGCCGGCCAGCCCGGCGAACAGGCTCGACAGCGCCCAGCTGAACGCCGAGACGCGATCAGCACGGATGCCGTTCAGCTCGGTCATGCGCGGGCTCTCCACCACCGCCCGCATCCGCAGGCCGAGCGCGGTGAACCGGAATAGGACGCCGAGCGCGGACACGCTCAGGAGCGCGATCACCATGGCTGTCAGCTCGTCGCGACTGAACGAGTAGTACCCGAATGCGTCGTAGTACGTGGTGGCCCCGTTGGGCAGCAGGCCGCGGGGCGTCTGCCCGGCCACGGGTTGGAAGCCCACGATCAGCTCGAACAGGTTGGGGATCGCCACGGCGAGGCCGATGGAGATGACCAGCTTGGCGAGCGACGAGTCGGTGGGCAGGTGGCGGAAGATCACCCGCTCGAGGATCAGCCCGATGGCGGGCGCCAGGATCAGCACCGAGAACACGAACGCCCAGAGGTTGGACCAGCCCCACTGGTTCGTGGCCTGGAAGTACATCGCGGCGGACACGTAGGCCTGGGCTCCGAAGGCCAGGTTGAACACGCCCGACGTCTTGTACGCCAGCACGAACCCGATCGCGATCAGGCCGTAGACGGTGCCGGGCGGGAGACCCTGGAGGACGCCGGTGAAGAGATCCCCGCTGAACGAGGTGGCGAGGATCACGGGCGCTGCGACCTACTTGAAGTTGGTCGGGGTCGGGTCGAAGTCGACCTTGTTGCCTGCCTCCCAGCAGTTCCACGGTTTCGAAGCCGAGCCGATCGGCACGAACTTCCCGTCCTTCACCACCACCATCGCGGCGCAGGCCCGATCTTCCTTCTCGGGGTTCGCCTTGGTGTACGGCGTGTGGGCGGTGGTCCAGTTGATGGGTTCGAGCAGCCCGTCGGCCGTCCAGTCCGTGATGGCGTTGGTGGAGGCGGTGACCTTGTCCCGGTTGAACCTGGGACCGGCCTGGAGCAGTCCCTCGTAGGCGGTGGCGGCGTTGATCCAGCCGGTCATGGCGAGCTCCGTGGGCTTGTCGCCCTGCTTCTTCATCCACGTCTCGAACTGCTCGGCGCCGGTGCCCTTGCTGTCGGACTCGAACGGCCGGAACTGCACCCCCACCACATCGCCCTCGAACAGCGAGCCAGCTTGCTTCACGGCCCCCTGGTCGTAGGAGTTGGGGTGGTACAGCTTCACGTCGTCCATGCCCTGGCGCCGCAGCTCCTGGGCCAAGGTCTTCATGCCGTTGAGGTCGATGCAGGTGGCGATGAAGTCGACTCCCGCCTTCTTCATGGCGGTGACCTCGGGGCCGATGCCGTTCGGCAGCCCGTAGTCGAGATCGTCGTTGGTGTAGACGACCTTCACCCCGGAGTCCTTCTCGTAGGTCTTGAACGCCTCGGCGTTGGTGTTGGCGCACACCTTCGAGTTCTCGCTCACGCCGTAGCCCAGGCTGGCGGCCTTGGTGGCGCCGACGTGCTTGGCCGCCCAGGGCAGGACCGGATGGATGCAGTCCTCGCAGCGGATCGCGAGGCTCGGGAAGATGTGCGAGCGGTTGGCGGCCTCCGTGGAGTTGATCCCCCAGGTGTAGGTGGGGATTCCCGCGGAGTCGAGATCGCCCCAGCCGGTGGCGAGCAGCGCCGCCTGGAAGTTGCCGAACGACTTGTTGCTCGACACCACGTCGAGCGACCGGGCCTGGTTCTGGCCGAGCTCGTCATCGAGCACGTCGCCCACCTTGAGCTTCCGGCCGTAGATGCCACCCTCGCTGTTGCGGTAGGCGAAGTAGGCCTTGATGCCCTGGACGTAGCAATCGAGCAGGCAGGTGCCGAGCAGGTTGCCGGTCTTGGTGCCCACCACGGAGTACGTGATGTCCTTGTCGGTCACCCCGGGCACGCCCGAGAGCTTCACGAACTCCTTGCGGTGCGCCTCGCCCCCGTCGGTCGATGCCTTGCCGGCTGCCGTCGTCGTGGTGCCGCCAGCATCCTTGGTGGAGTTGCCGCACGCGGCCAGCACCAACACGAGCACCAGCGATCCAGCGATGACTCGCCCCCGAAGTCGCCCCACAGGTTCCCCGTTCCTACGTCGCGTGCGTCAACCCCAAACATGACGCAAGTGTTCGAACTCGGGGGAACAGTATCGCGGGACCTCGAACCGCACTCGGCACCCTGATCGCCGTCGGATCCACTGCGATCTGGTTTCGAACGTGTGCGTCACTTTTCCGACCTACGATCACCCTCCACCTCAACCCTGGGAGCCGCGTGTGACTCGCATCCCCATCGTCGACTACCTGGTGCTCGACCCAGAGCCTCACCTTCGGGCGCACGAGTGCATCGACTGCAGGGCGCGCTACTTCGGTCGGCGCAACGCGTGTGCTTCATGTGGGGGTGGGTCCTTCGCCGACGTGGCGGTAGACCCCGAAGGCGAGGTCACCTCGTTCACCATCGTCGGCTTCGCCGCGCCGGGCATCGAGGTGCCGTTCGTGGCCGCGATCGTCGACTGTCACGGCACCACGGTCCAGGCCAACCTCCTCAACGTGACACCCGACGCCGACCATGTGGCGCTCGGGATGCCGGTGCGGCTGGCCACGTACTCGATGGGCGACGACGAGAGCGGTGACGAAGGGATCGGGTTCGGGTTCGAGCCCGTCGGAGCAGGGAGCGCCTCATGACCGGAACGCCGCAGAGCGAGGGGATCTACATCCTCGGCATCAACATGACGAAGTTCGGCAAGCACCCCGACAAGGACACGGTCGATCTCGGTTCGGAGGCCGCCCTCGCCGCGCTGGCCGACGGTGGCGTGACGGTCCAGGACCTCGGGGTGATCGCGGCCGGCAACCTGCTGGGCGGTCCCGGCGGCTTCGGCCAGATGCTCCAGAAGCAGATCGGCCAGACCGGCATCCCCGTCTACAACGTCCAGAACGCGTGTGCCACGGGCGCCACCGCGCTGCGGACGGTGATCATGGCGATCAAGGCCGGCGAGTGCGACATGGGCCTGGCGGTGGGTGTGGAGAAGCTGTCGGGCGCGGGGCTGCTCGCCGGTGGAAGCCGCAAGGAAGATGGCGGCTCGTGGGAGCCCCAGGGCCGCTACGGCGCGATCGCCGGCACCGACGGCCGCATCGGCACCGTCACCATGCCCGGCACGTTCGCCCAGATCGGCATGCAGTACCTGCACGAGCACACCTACGGCGGTACCCCGCTGGAGCTGTTCGCCCGGATCAGCCAGAAGAACCACGCCCACTCCACCCGCAATCCGCTGGCCACCTACACCAAGGAGATGAGCCTCGAGCACATCATGGGCGACCTCATGATCGCCTACCCCAACACCCGGCCGATGTGCTCGGCCAACTGCGATGGGGCGGCGGCGGCCGTGATCGTGTCGGGCGCCAAGCTGGCCACGCTGTCTGCGGCCCAGCGCCGGCGAGCGGTGAAGGTCTCGGCCTCGGTGCTCACGTCGGATCCGTGGACCGAGAGCTGCCAGGTCCTGCCCGACGTGAACACGCTCACCCGTGCCGCCGCCGAACAGGCCTACGAGGAGGCGGGCCTCGGCCCGGAAGACCTGGACCTGGTGGAGCTCCACGACTGCTTCGCCACCGCCGAGCTCGTCCACTACGACAACCTCGGGCTCTGCGAGCCGGGCGGGGCGGTCGACTTCTTCGACTCGGGCGCGCCGTTCCGCGACGGCTCGATGCCCGTGAACGTCTCGGGCGGCCTGCAGTCCAAGGGCCACCCGGTCTCGGCCACCGGCATCGCCAACGTGTGGGAGATCTGCCACCACCTGCGCAACGAGGCCGGCGATCGACAGATCGTGGGCGCCCGCGTCGGCCTGGCCCACGTGATCGGCCTCGGGTCGGCGTGTGGCGTGCACGTGCTGGAGAAGGTCGCCAGCTGACCGCGGGTCGGGCGGGCACGAGCGGCAGCCGATGACGACGGGGAGGCCGACGGTCCTGGTGCTGGCGCCGATGCGCACCGAGCTGACCCCGATCGTGCGTGCCCTGAAGCTGCAGCGGGCCAAGGCGCCCCGCCGGGCGGATGGCGGGAACGCCAAGTGGATCGGTTCGTGCGGTGGGGTCGACGTGGTGGCGGCGGTGGCCGGCGTGGGCACCGCGCACGCCGCACAGGTGGCCGACGCCATGCTCGCCCGCGTCGCTCCAGCACACGTCGTCGTGGTCGGTGTGGCCGGCGGACTGGCACCCGGGCTGGCGGTGGGCGACGTCGTCACCCCGGCCGTGGTGGAGGACCTCGACGGGGGCCGTGACCTCCACGCCCACCGGCTGGGCGAGCGCGAGCCGGAGGGCCGGCTGCTCACCTCCAACTCGATGCACGGGTGGGACGTGCTCGAATCCCACGCCGAAGCCGGTGCCGTGGCGATCGACATGGAGACGGCTGCCATCGCGGCGTGCTGCGAGCGGGAGGGCGTGCCCTGGAGCGCCATCCGGGCCATGTCCGACCTGGTCCGCGAAGGCACCGTCGACGTCAGCACGCTGGACCTCGTCCGCGAGGACGGCAGCACCGACCTCGGCGCCGTTGCCCGCCTCCTGGCCCGTCATCCCGGCCGGGTGGGCGACCTTGCCGCCATGGGCCGAGACGCCACCAAGGCCACCCGAGCAGCGGTCGACGTGCTGCGCTCCGAGCTCCTGTCGTACCGAGCGAGTCCCTAGGTGTCGGTGATCGGGGCCGACGCCAGGTAGGTGCCGTAGCCGATGTTGCCGCTGCCGAGGCCGAGCCACTCCTTGAGCTGTGGGCTCAGTGCCTGCTTCGTCTCTCGAGACAGTGCCCGACCCCAGTTGTTCTGATGGCGGAGGAACGAGCGGGTGTAGAAGGCGAACAGGAGCGCCCGCTCGCGATCGGCGGTGGTGTTGGAGCCGGAGGTGTGCCAGAGCCGGCCGTCCATGAGGATCACCGAACCGGCGGCGGCCTCGAACGACCGCATGCCCACGGTGGGGTCGTCCGGCACCTCGGCGAACGTGGTGAAGCGATGGCTGCCCGGCAGGTAGCGGGTGGCGCCGTTGGCCTCGTCGGCGTCGTCGAGGCACCAGATGGCGTTCATCGTGTATCGGGTGGTCCACGGCTCGGGCATCACCGTGGACTGGTCGTTGTGGGCGTTCATGGAGCGGCTGCCGGGCAGGGCGATGTTGGCCGAGAAGTTGGAGACGGCCAGATCGTCTGCCAGGAGGTGGGAGACGTAGGGGATCACTCCGGGATGGGCGACGAGGTCGATGAAGATCGGGTGGTACTCGAGCAGGTCGTACACCCGGACGTTGCGCCCGCCCGGGTCGAGGTAGTCCATCGTCGTCGGGATGCCCCTGGCCTCGGATGCTTCGGCAGCGGCGAGCAGCGCCGCACGCGCCTCGGCCACCTGGTCCGCCGAGAGGACGCCCGGCAGCACCGCCCATCCGTCCCGCTCGAACGCATCGAGCACGGTGCCGCTCAGCTCGGTCATCGGTCGATCGTACGAGGCAGGGCGCCGCTCGTCGTCCGAGAAGCTTCCGAATTCCTGTCGAAATTGGGCGCATGGCGCCCACAATCGACAGAAATCGGCGAGGTGAGGACGTTGATCGAGAACGCCCAGGTCAGAGATCCGGACGCGGAGGTGGCCCGGTGATGTGGGGGTTCACATCTGACGAACCCACGGTCCACGATCGCGTCTGGGAGCCGACGTGAGCGTGCTCGTCTGACCCCTGTTCAGGGGTGGTGGTCGCCGTCCATCGTGGTCGTCGAACCCGACGTGTCGGGCGCGGAGGGCTTGCCGTCCTCGGTGACCTCCACGATCGCCATCATTCCGTTGTCCTCGTGGTTGAGGATGTGGCAGTGGAAGACGTACTTGCCGACGAAGTCGGTGAGGCGCATCCGGATCACCACCTCGCCGCCCGCCGGCAGCTTCACGACGTCCTGGAGGCCGTAGCCGGGCTGGGCGTCGCCGTTCACCGACATCACCTGGAAGTCGTTCACGTGGATGTGGAACGGGTGGTCCTCCTTGGTGGTGTTCTTGATCGTCCACTCCTCAACCGTGTTCAGCTTCATCGTGTACATGACCTCGTTCATGTCGAACTGCTGGCCGTTGATCATGAACGTGCCGGCGCTCGGGTCTTCGCTGAACGTGACCTCGCGCTCCTGAGCGATCTCGGCGTCGGCGAGGTCGGGGGCGGGACCCATGGTGGTCGGCATGTCGACGG
>Ga0209023_10005483_pt1 | contig 13838 bp, 11 predicted proteins | sample LakOneMetagenome_FD_187468 | JGI IMG/M metagenome (GOLD analysis project Ga0209023, IMG submission 187468) | Freshwater and sediment microbial communities from Lake Erie, Canada (SPAdes) (version 2) | ecosystem: Environmental > Aquatic > Freshwater > Lentic | place: Lake Erie, Canada...
TATTGCCCGCACTGCGACGGCCCCCTGTTCAAGGGCAAGCGGGTGGCCGTGATCGGCGGCGGCAACTCGGGCGTCGAGGCGGCGATCGACCTGGCGGGCATCGTCAAGGAAGTGACCCTGATCGAGTTCGGCGCGGAGCTGCGTGCCGATGCGGTCCTGCAGCGCAAGCTCTACTCGCTGAAGAACGTCACCGTGATCAAGTCGGCCCAGACCACCGAGATCCACGGCGACGGCAAGATCGTCAACGGCCTGTCGTACAAGGACCGCAACAGCGGCGAGACCAGGCGGATCGAGCTGGAAGGCGTGTTCGTGCAGATCGGCCTGGTACCGAACGCCGAATGGCTCAAGGGCACGATGGACCTGTCGGCGCACGGCGAGATCGAAGTCGACGCCAAGGGCCAGACCTCGATCCCGGGCGTGTTCGCCGCGGGCGACGTCACCACGGTGCCCTTCAAGCAGATCGTCATCGCGGTGGGCGAGGGCGCCAAGGCTTCGCTGGCGGCATTCGACTACCTGATGCGCCAGCCGGTGGAAGAGGAAGCGCTGACGGACGAAGCCAAGGCAGCGTAATCATGGGGCGGGCTGGAAGGCATCATGCCGTTCAGATAAGAACTGCTGGGGTGTCGTAGGGTGGGCAATCCCTTGCCCACGCGTTCAACTGACAGAGGCGTCGCCTCATTGCATCCGTGAGCTGAACGCGTGGGCGGAGGACTCGCGGGGCCGCCCAGGCCCACCCTACAATAAGATCCTGACTAAACGGTATGCGGGCTGGAAGGCCGCTTTTTTACCGGATGTAAAAAAACGCCATCTTCATGGGAGGATGGCGTTTTGTTTTTTTTCGACGCCCGGCAGCGTCATCTCGGCATATGGCCGTGCTAGCGTGCGCAGCCCATGCGGGCAAATGCCTTATGATCAGTGAAACGCCACCAGCAGCGCCCCCGTGAGCGCCTCGGTCTCGAGCAGCAGCCATGTCGCCGCACTGGCCAGTGCCAGGTGGACTGCGGTCCAGGTCATTGGATGATGGCGTGCCATGATGGGGCTCCTCGGGTCGATTCGTAGTGGTGATGGTGCCATCTTAGGCCCTGGACCCATCCGTAACCATCGGCAAAGACTCCGCGCGTTTGTAGGAATAGACCTTGTGACATTGTCGCTGCGACCATAGTTCACGCGTAAAGTTGAGCTCCTACGGGTCAGCTAGGTTCCGTCCTATAGTGCACCCCATGCGCCGGGCATACAGTAGCCCCACCATGACCCGACACGAACCCACCCTCCTGCACCGCGGCCTGCTCGCCGTGCGCCGCAACACCATCCGCCGCCTGCTGCGCTCCGTCTTCGGCATCGAGCAGCTGCGCGAAGGCCAGCAATATGTGATCGACAGCGTCCTCGACGGCAAGGACACGCTGGCCATCATGCCTACCGGCGGCGGCAAGTCGCTGTGCTACCAGATTCCCGCCAAGATGCTCGAGGGGATCACCATCGTCGTTTCGCCCCTGATCTCCCTGATGAAGGACCAGCTCGAGAAGCTGGAGGCCCTGGGCATCCGCTCGGTCCAGGTCAACAGCAGCCTGAACGCCGAGGAAGAGGCGGCCGCCATCGAAGCGATCGCGGGCGAAGCCTGCGAGATCGTGTTCTGCACCCCGGAGCGCCTGGTCTCGCCGGAATTCATCGCCGTGCTCAAGGCGGTGACGCTCGACATCGTCGTCATCGACGAGGCCCACTGCATCTCGCAGTGGGGGCATGACTTCCGTCCGGCCTACATCGGTCTCTCCGCCGCCATCGACGCCCTGGGCAAGCCGCCGGTGCTGGCGCTGACGGCCACCGCCACCGAGGAAGTGGTGCGCGACATCTCGCAGCAGCTGGGCCGCAAGATGAACGTCATCAACACGGGCATCTACCGGCCGAACCTGCACTACGGCGTGGTGCAGGTCACCAACCAGCAGGAAAAGCTGGAGCGGGCGCGCGAGCTGGTCCGGCAAAGCGAGGGCGTGGGCATCGTCTACGCCGCCACCGTCAAGGTGGCTGAGGAAATGCTGGCCGTGCTGGAGGAGGCCGGCGAGTCGGTCACGATCTACCACGGCAAGCTCACGGCGAGCGAGCGCAAGCTGAACCAGGACATGTTCATGAACGGCGAGCGCCGCGTAATGGTCGCGACCAATGCCTTCGGCATGGGCATCGACAAGAGCGACACCCGCTTCGTGATTCACCTGCAGATCCCGGCCAACCTGGAATCCTATTACCAGGAATCGGGCCGCGCCGGCCGCGACGGCCTGGACGCGCAATGCACCTTGCTCTTCCTGCAGGACGACAAGCGCATCCAGCAATTCTTCCTGGTCAAGCATTACCCGGCCGCGGCCGAGCTGCAGACTGTCCATGCGGTGGCGCGCGAGCTGGCCCAGGAAGGACCCCTGAGCATGGAGCGCCTGGAAACCGCGCTGGAGGAGGCGGGCGAAGCCAAGCTCAAGGTCTGCCTGAAGCTGCTCAAGGACGGCAAGCTGCTGCGCCAGAACCGCAAGCTCGAGTATGTGCTGACGAGCAAGGAGCCTGACCCGGATCTGTTCGGGGAATTGGCCGAGGTCTATGTCCAGAAGGCGGAACGCGACCGTGCGGCCCTCGACCAGATGGTAGGCTATGCCGTGAGCGGTTTCTGCCGCTGGAAGCTGTTGCTGGACTATTTCGGCGACGAAGTCGAGGGCTTCGAGAAGTGCTGCAAGTGCGATAACTGCCGCAACCCGCCGGCGGCGCTGATCGAGGACATCGATATCCGCGACGATGAGTTCGATCGCGAACCGACGCCCGAACCCACCGGCCCGCATTATGAAGTCGGCGGGCGTGCGCGGTCGCCGAAGTATGGCGAAGGCGTGATCGTCGCCGTCGCAGGAGACCAGGTCACACTGGAATTTGCGGACCAGGAAGAGCCGCGTACCTTCCTGGCGGACTACTTGGAACCGGCATAAGTTCGAGAAAGGACCGCATGGGGGACATGGTCGTCGTTCGCAGGGAAGGCTTGTATTGCGTGCCCGGCGGGTTCTATATCGACCCCTGGCGCCCCGTGGACCGCGCCGTGATCACGCATGCCCATGGCGACCATGCGCGCTACGGCCACGGCCACTACCTGTCGGCGGCCCCCGGCGTCAATGTGCTGAAATCGCGCCTGGGCAACGACATCCATATCGACGGCGTCGAATACGGCGAGACGGTCACCCACAATGGCGTGGCCATCTCCCTGCATCCGGCCGGCCACGTGCTGGGATCCGCGCAGATCCGCATGGAGTGCGGCGGCGAAGTCTGGGTCGCCTCGGGCGACTACAAGGTCGAACCCGACAAGACCTGCGCCCCCTTCGAGCCGGTGCGCTGCGACACCTTCATCACCGAGTCGACCTTCGGCCTGCCCATCTACCGCTGGGACCCGGAACAGCAGGTCATCGATGAGATGAACGCCTGGTGGCGCCGCAATGCCGACGAGGGCCGCTGCAGCGTGGTGTTCGCCTATTCTTTCGGCAAGGCGCAGCGCATCCTGTCCCGGCTCGACCCGAGCATCGGCCCCATCGTCTGCCATGGCGCGGTGGAGCCGCTCAACCGCGTCTACCGCGCCGGCGGCGTCGCGTTGCCCGAGACCGTGATGGTCAGCGAGATCGAGAAGGCGGCCCTGCGGCGCGCCATCGTGATCGCGCCACCGTCGGCCAGCGGCTCGCCCTGGATGAAGCGCTTCGGCGACTACAGCGATTCCTTCGCCAGCGGCTGGATGCTGCTGCGCGGCGCGCGCCGGCGGCGCGGCGTGGACCGCGGCTTCGTGCTGTCCGACCATGCCGACTGGCCCGGCCTGATGAGCGCCATCAAGGCGACCGAGGCCCAGCAGATCATCGTCACCCACGGCTCGATTCCGACCATGGTGCGCTGGCTCTGCCAGAACGGGCTCGATGCCAAGGGCTTTGACACGGAATACGGCGACGAGGAAGAGGACGAGGCTTTGCCGCCTGCAGGGGCCGCAGCATCGAAGGAAGCGCACCAGGAGGCGCCGGCGGGAGAGCCCGATGCGTGAATTCGCCCGCCTGTATGCGGAGTTGGATGAGACCACCTCCACCACCCGCAAGCTCGACGCCCTGCAGTCCTACTTCTCCAAGGCCGCACCCGAGAACGCCGCCTGGGCCGTCTACTTCCTGGCCGGCGGCAAGCCGCGCCAGGCGGTGCCGACCAAGCTGCTGCGCCAGTATGCGATCGCGTATGCGGGGCTGGACGAGTGGCTGTTCGACGAGTCCTACCATGCGGTGGGCGACATGGCCGAGACCATCGCCCACATCCTGCCGCCACCCAGCCGCCGCAGCGACATCGGCCTGGCCGAGTGGATGGAGCAGAGGATCGGGCCCCTGCGCGGCGCCGACCCGGGAACCATCCGCGAGGCCTTGTACGCAGCCTGGGACGAACTCGACTGGCGCGAGCGTTTCCTCTTCGTGAAACTCATCGGCGGCGGTTTCCGCGTCGGCGTCTCGCGCCTGCTCGTCACGCGCGCGCTGGCGGCCATCGCGGCCGTGGACAGCAAGCTGATCGCCCAGCGCCTGATGGGCTGGACCGACAATTCGGTGCGGCCCACGGCCACCAGCTTCCTGCAGCTGATCGCCGAACAGTCCGATGAAGAACACAAGCTGCGCGGCGGCCAGCCCTATCCCTTCTTCCTGGCGCACCAGCTGCAGGGCGAGCCCGATAGCCTGGGCGAGGTCGACGACTGGCAGGTGGAATGGAAGTACGATGGCATCCGCGCCCAGCTGGTGCGGCGCGGCGGCCAGAACTACCTGTGGTCGCGCGGCGAAGACCTGATCACCGAGCGCTTCCCGGAACTGGCCAACCTGCGCATCCCGGAAGGGACGGTGCTGGACGGCGAGGTGCTGATCTGGCAGCCCGGCGCCGCGGCGCCCGCCGCCTTTGCCGACCTGCAGAAGCGCATCGGCCGCAAGACCCTCGGCCCCAAGATACTGGGCGAGCTGCCGGCCGTGCTGTGCTGCTACGACCTGCTCGAGTTCGGCGGCGTCGACCTGCGCGCGCTGCCCCAGCATGAGCGGCGCGCGCTGATGGAAACGGAAGTGGCGGCCATCGATTCGCCGCAGTTGCGTGTTTCGCCCGTGATCGCGGCCGACAGCTGGGAGGCGCTGGCGGCGCTGCGCGGCGAATCGCGCGAGCGCGGCGTCGAAGGCATGATGCTCAAGGCACGCTCGGCCCAGTACGGCGTGGGCCGCACCAAGGATGTCGGCACCTGGTGGAAGTGGAAGATCGATCCCTACACGGTGGACGCGGTGCTGATCTACGCCCAGGCCGGCAGCGGCCGCCGCGCCTCGCTGTATACCGACTACACCTTCGCGGTCTGGGACGGGGCAGGAGAAGAACGCCGCCTGGTGCCCTTCGCCAAAGCCTATTCGGGCCTGACCGACGCCGAGATCGCGCAGGTCGACAATGCCGTGCGCAAGACCACGATCGAGAAGTTCGGGCCGGTGCGCTCGGTGAAGCCGACCATGGTGTTCGAGATCGGCTTCGAGGGCATCGCCCTCTCGACCCGCCACAAGGCCGGCATCGCGGTGCGCTTCCCGCGCATCCTGCGGCGGCGCCTCGACAAGCCGGTCGAGGAAGCCGATACCCTGGACACGCTCAAGGCCCTGCTGGCCGCCCCCGGCTAGTGCATGCGCTGGCGCTTGTCGGCGTACATGCGTTCGTCGGCCAGCAGCACGTAGTCGGCCAGGGTCTGGCCGTCCATGGGGTCGCACTGGACGATGCCCGCGCTGAGCGCTACCGTGTAGGGCCGCTCCTGCACCAGGTTGAAGGCATGCAGATTGGCCCGGATGCGCTCCAGGATCGCGTCCGGCCTGTCGTCGTCGAGCGTGTAGGCGACGAACTCGTCCCCGCCCAGGCGCGAGACCACGTCGGCCTGGCGGAAGGATTGGCGAAACACCAGCGCCGCGTCGCGGATCAGGCAGTCGCCCGCGTCGTGCCCGAGTGCGTCGTTGATACGCTTGAGCCCATCGATGTCGGCGAAGATGACGGCGCTGTGCGAGCGCTTGCGGCGCGCCACCTTGAACACCCGCTCCGCCAGCACGAAGAAGCCGCGCCGGTTGTACAGGCCGGTCAGCACGTCGGTCAGCGACAGCAGGCGCATCTCGGCGGCCGATTCGTCGCGCCGCAGCAGTTCGGCGGCATGGGCTGCGGCCGAGCTGGCGATGTGCGCGCGCTGCTCCATGATGACCTGCTCCAGCACCAGGCGCGCCTCGATCTTGCCGAGCGCGCCGGCCGTCAGCTCGAGGATCGAGGTCAGGATGCGCTGGTAGGCCCCGCGCACCGCGCCGTCGAGGTCCCTGTCCCAGGCGACGACCAGCACGGCCAGCGCATCGTGCGCGGGAGCCGCCACGGCCACCAGGCGCGGATCGGCTGGCGGCCCGGCCACTCCCGCGCCGTCGAGCGCGCACAGGCGGTCCATGCCGGCCCGGTACAGGCGGTGACCGGCGTCGGCCCCATGGACTGCGCCCAGGCTGTCGAATCCGATCAGTTCCAGCCGGTGGTTGCGCAACAGGAGCAGGGCGCCGGACGGACGCAGCAGGTCGGCCATGGCCCGGCCGGCCAGTCCCAGCGAGTTCCTGGGGTCATCGGTCTGGAACAGTTCGCGCGATAGCGCCAGCAGGACCCGCCACTGCGCCGCTTCCGGGTCGTGCTGCTTGACATGCGTGTCCATCGCTTCCTCCATTGCAGGGCGGCGCCGGGCTAATCGTCCGCAGGCCCGGGTGGCAAAGGCACGATTGCCTCCGACACGAGCTGGGCGGGGCTGGGCGCGCGGCGCAGGTGCGGCGCATCCAGAACGCGCACGATGACGTCGTTGGGAACGCCACGGCATTCCATGTAATGGCGCGCCACGCTACCGTCGCGCACGGAAAGGATGTTGATTCCGCGCGCAACGGCATTGGCCGTCGCTTCATCGCTGCGTTGCTGGCGTTCTCTCATTCGCGGACCAGGGCCGTGCGGAAAAGCGCGGCCTACCTTGTACCGGACCACAATACGCCCGTCCGGGCGGACACACGCACTTTATATTGCAGGCGTGCCGCCTGGCACGACGATCCGCGAAGGCAGGCGCGTGCGTCACGGGCCTGCGCCATCTGCTAGACTCGACCGCGATCCGGGCGCCGTCCGGACAAAGCGAGGCAGGGCCGTCTTTGGAGCGTTTCGACCGTTCGAGCATGCGTACCGCATCCATGTGCAGGCAAGTCCATGCGTGCGCCCTTTGGCGCAGGCCACGGGCCGGGTGCGCGGCCTTGCCTGCCGGTGGAGGATCATGAACGGACCATCCGCCACCCAGGTGAGGGACTGGTTTGCCGGCCGCGGCTGGAAGGCCTTTCCTTTCCAGCGCGAGGTATGGAAGGCGGCGCTTGCCGGCGAGTCCGGCCTGCTGCACGCCAATACCGGCGCCGGCAAGACCTTCGCGGTCTGGTTCGCCGCCCTGCAGCGCGGCACGCTCGCGAAGGGAAAAAAGCAGGGCGGCCTGCGCGTGCTCTGGATCACGCCGATGCGCGCCCTCGCGGCCGATACCCAGCGCGCCCTGGAACAGTCGGCGGCCGAGCTGGCGCCCGGCTGGACGGTGGGCGCGCGTACCGGCGACACCGGATCGGCCGAACGCGCACGCCAGTCGCGCAGCTGGCCCAGCGCCCTGGTCACCACGCCCGAAAGCCTGTCGCTGCTGCTCAGCCATGCGAGCGCGCAGGAGCAGTTCCGCCATCTCGACATGATCGTCATCGACGAGTGGCACGAACTCATGGGCAGCAAGCGCGGGGTGCAGGTGCAGCTTGCCCTGGCCCGGCTGCGCCGCTGGCGCCCGGGCCTCGTGACCTGGGGTGTGTCGGCCACCATGGGCGACCTCGATCTCGCACGCCGCGTGCTGCTGGGCGGCGACGAGGGTGTGCTGGTGGAGGGCGACCTGAAGAAGCAGATCGTGGTCGACTGCCTGATCCCGGAGAACGTCGCGCGCTTTCCCTGGGGCGGCCACATGGGCCTGCAGATGCTGCAGCCGGTGATCGACGAGATCGAGCACTACGAGGCCACGCTGGTGTTCACCAACACGCGCGCCCAGTCCGAGATCTGGTACCAGAACATCCTGGACGCGCGTCCCGACTGGGCCGGGGTGATCGCGCTGCACCACGGCTCGCTCAACCGCGAGGTGCGCGACTGGGTCGAGATGGGCCTCAAGAAGGGCGAACTGAAGGCCGTGATCTGCACCGCCAGCCTCGACCTCGGCGTGGACTTCCTGCCGGTCGAGCGCGTGCTGCAGGTGGGCAGCGCCAAGGGCATCGCGCGCCTGCTGCAGCGGGCCGGCAGGAGCGGCCACGCGCCGGGCCGGGTCTCGCGCGTGACCCTGGTGCCGACCAACAGCCTCGAATTGCTGGAGGCGGCCGGCGCAAAGAAAGCCGTGGCGGCGCGCCGCATCGAAGGGCGCTATGTGCCCAACAAGCCTTTCGACGTGCTGGTGCAGCACCTGGTGACGGTGGCGCTGGGCGGCGGCTTCGTCTCGAAGGAGCTGTACGAGGAAGTGAAGGGCGCCTGGTCCTACCGGAACCTCGATGAGGAGGAATGGCAGTGGGCGATCGACTTCGTCGCGCGCGGCGGCCAGAGCCTGCTGGCCTACCCGGAGTACCGCCGCGTGCTGCCGGACGAGGAGGGCATCTACCGCGTGCCGGATACGGCCATCGGACGGCGCCACCGCATGGGCATCGGCACCATCGTGTCCGATTCGACCATCTCGGTGAAGTACATGAGCGGGGGCCGCATCGGCAGCGTCGAGGAGTCCTTCATCTCGCGCATGAAGCCGGGCGACCACTTCCTGTTCGGCGGGCGCATCCTGGAATTCGTGCGCGTGCACGAGATGACGGCCTTCGTGAAACGCGCGACCAGCAACCGCGGCGCGATCGCGCGCTGGGGCGGGGCCAAGATGCCGATGTCCTCGGAGCTGGCGGCCGCGGCGCTGGAAGAACTGCGCCTGGCGTCGACCGGGGTCTACGACAGCCCGGAAATGCAGGCGCTGCGCCCGCTGATCGAGATCCAGTGCCGCTGGTCGGCGCTGCCCACCAACGAGACCCTGGTCCTGGAAAGCATGAAGAGCCGCGAAGGCTGGCACCTGTTCGTGTTCGCTTTCGCGGGACGCTCGGTGCACACGGGCCTGGCCTCGCTCTTCGCCTACCGCATCGGACGCATGCAGCCCTCGACCTTCTCGATCGCCGTGAACGACTACGGTTTCGAATTGCTCGCGCCCGAGCCGGTCGACTGGGCCCGGCTCCTCGATGGCGAGACGGGCGCGGAGGTCGGCCTGTTCAGTACCGATTGCTTATTGGAGGATGTGCTGGGCAGCCTGAACGCGACCCAGCTCTCGCAGCAGCGCTTCCGCGAAGTCGCGCGCATCGCCGGCCTGGTGTTCCAGGGCTATCCCGGCCAGCCGAAGTCGAACCGCCAGCTGCAGGCCTCCTCGTCGCTGTTCTTCGAAGTCTTCCGCAAGCACGACAGCGGCAACCTGCTGCTCACGCAGGCCCAGCGCGAAGTGCTGGAGCAGGAGCTGGAACTGACGCGCCTGCGCGAGACCCTGGTCGAGCTGCACGGCCGGCGCATTGCCTTGCGCGAGGTGAAGCGCGCCACGCCTTTCGGTTTCGCGCTGATGGTCGAGCGCTTCCGTGAGAAGGTCAGCACCGAGAAGCTGTCGGACCGGGTGGCGCGCATGGTGCGCGAACTGGAGAAGGCGGCCGCTGCATGAGCCAGGCGTCCAATGCCATGGCGCTGCGGGTGGCCGGCGAGACGGTGCTGCTGCTGCCCGAGAAGGCCGTGTTCTGGCCGGCCGAGAAGATGCTGATCGTGGCCGATATTCACTTCGGCAAGGCGGCCGCCTTTCGCGCCCTGGGCGTGCCGGTGCCGCGCGGGACCACGACCGAGAACCTGCTCGGGCTCGACGCCCTCGTCGACGCGCATGGGGCCGAGCACATCGTCTTCCTCGGCGACTTCCTGCATGCGCGCGCGGCCCACGCCAGCGCCACCCAGGCGGCGATGCTGGCCTGGCGCGAGCGCAGGCGCGACCTGCGCCTGACCCTGGTGCGCGGCAATCACGACAGGCACGCGGGCGACCCGGCGGCGCAGCTCGCCATCGCGCTGGTGGACGAGCCGCACGCGATTGGCCCCTTCGCCTTCTGCCACCATCCCGACCTCGCCACGGCGGGCTATGCGCTGGCCGGCCACATCCATCCGGTCTACGTGCTGGCGACCCGCTTCGACGCCTTGCGCCTGCCGTGCTTCGTGGTGGGGGGCGAGCGCATGATCCTGCCTTCCTTCGGCGCCTTCACGGGCGGCCATGCGATCCGGCCCGAGACCGGCGACACCATCTACGTGAGCTCCGGGGACGCCGTCCACTGCGTACGTTAGCGTACTGACTCCTCATGTGCTGAAGCGTAAGTTCTTGAAGGACAAACCACGCTCTCTCACACGGCCCAGGCCGTCAATCGCTCACGGAGGAATCGCCATGTTCATGCGCAAGTTCTTGCAAGCCGTGTTTGCCGCCATGCTGGCGTTCGGCCTGGCCATCCCGTCCGGCGCCCAGGCCTACCAGGGCAGCCGCAACTATGCCCCGGTGATCAATGGATTCAATGTGGAAGAAGTGCGCCGCTTGAGTCCGGGCGTCGAACTGCACTTCGATCTCTACGGGAGCCCCGGCGGCGTGGCCACCTTGCGCATCGATGGCGCGACCCGCAACCTGAACCTGACCGAGGTCGAGCCCGGCCAGTACACCGGCAGCTATACCATCGGCACCCACGACCGCATCCGTCCGGAGAGCGGCGTGACCGCGAACCTGCGCCTGGGCAACCAGGTGGCGACCAATCTGCTCAGCGAGTCGCTGCTGCAGCCGACCGCCCCGCGCGCGCAGCGCGGCCAGCTCGCTTCCCAGCCACGCGTCGAGCGCTTCGACGTGCAGGGCAGTCCCGACCTGGGCCCGGGCAACGAGCTGCGCTTCACCGTCTTCGGCACGCCCGGTGCGCGCGTGGAGGTGGCGATCGCCGGCGCGCGCGGCGTGTTCTTCCTGCCGGAGGTACGTCCGGGCGAGTACGACGCCATCTATACGATTCGCAATACCGACCGCATCGCCCCGAACAGCCGTGTGACCGCCACCATCCGCGCGGACGGCCGCTATGCCACCAGCGTGCTCGGCCGTCCGCTGCAGGCCGGAGCCCGCGTCAGCGAACCGCGCCAGGCGCGCTACTGCAGCAACTGCGCCGTGGTGGAAGCGGTGAACGTGATCGAAGTGTCGGGAAATGGCAACTACCTGGGCACGGCCGGCGGCGCCGTCGTCGGTGGCTTGCTGGGCAGCCAGGTCGGCAGCGGCAGCGGGCGGACCGCGGCGACCGTGGCCGGTGCGGTGGCGGGTGGCCTCGCCGGGCGCAACATCCAGCGCAATATGAACAAGGAACAGCGTTTCGAAGTCGTGGTGCGCTACGCGACCAGCGGCGCCACGCAGACGCTGCAGTATGACAACGACCCCGGCGTGCGCCAGGGGGATAGGGTGCGTGTCAGCAACGGTGTCCTGACCCGCGACCAGTAGGGTGGTCGGCTCTGCCGACCGCGCGTTCAACTCCCCTACGGTCAGAGGCATGGCTCGCCGTAGTGCTAGTGAAGTTTGAACGCGCGTGCGGCGAAGCCGCACACCCTACATATAGAAGGTACCCGCATCGTCCATATGAAGAAGGCCGGCGTCCGTGAGGAACGCCGGCCTTCTTGTTCGTCGATGATGCCCTCAGGCCGTTGCCAACACCTGATCGTCACCCGGCTGCTCCGACTCCGCCTTCTGCTTGGCCCCACCCTTGGTCCGCGAGCGCGAGGGCGGCAGGCGGCGCAGGGTCTTGAGCGCTTCGGCGTCCTTGATGCCGATGGTGCGCTGGTCGACGGTGATCAGGCCGATCTCGTTGAAGGCCGACAGGGTGCGGCTGACGGTTTCGAGCGTGAGGCCGAGGTAGCTGCCGATCTCGTGACGGGTCATGCGCAGGTTGAACAGCTTGCTCGAGTAACCCATGGCGGCGAAGCGGTCGGCCAGCGAGACCAGGAAGCGGGCGACTCTCGCTTCGGCGGAAAGGGCGCCGAGCATGCCGATCATGGTCTGCTCGCGCACCAGTTCGCGGCTCATGACGCCGTACATCATGTTCTCGAGCTCGGCGTGGACGCGGCCGAGGGCGGTCAGCTTCTTGAACGGCAGCAGGATCAGGTCGCAGTCGGACAGGGCGACGGCTTCGGAGGCGTAGTGGCGGGTGTGGATGCCGTCCACGCCCAGCATGTCGCCCTTCATCGGGAAGCTCAGCACCTGCTCGTTGCCGAACTCGTCGATCAGCACGGTCTTGAGGAAGCCCGAGTTGACGATGTATAAAGTATCGAAAGCCTGGCCGATGGTGTGGACGCGCTGGCCGGTCTTGAACTGCACGTGCTGGAACAGCAGTTCTTCGGACGTGACCGAGACGCTGGCCGGGATGCGCAGCAGGTCGCACACTTCCTTGAGGTTGGACCAGAGGCGACCCTGGCGTTGGCGGCCGGCTTCCATGGGCGAGTGCAGGGTCGGCTGGGTGACGTTGCGTTGTTCTGTTGGCTGGGACTGCATGCTCATCTCCAGTGAAAGACTCATGGTTTAGGCGGCGACCACGGGGCTAAGCTCGCTACCGGCTCGGTGGAGGCGGACCCCGCTGGCGGCTGGCTCACGCTGGGACTTGGATCGCAAGCAAGTCGAAACGGTGAATTCAGTATGCCAACACGAGTCCGGCACGAATATCAGCTATTGCTGAATATGTAGGTAGGACGGTTACCAGGCTTGTAGGAATACTCTGACCGCCAGCCTTGGCGACAGAGGGAGAACCGGGGGGAAGGTAGTGCAGCTGGGCCACAAGACGTGGCAAGGCGGGAAGGGACGAGCGTGGCGCGGGCGGCACCAAGGGCGCGCCCGCGTGTCTAATATCGTTAAGCCCTCATTGGCGACAGCAGCCGGTGCGCGACGGCGTACTGCACCATTTCCGACAGCGAGGTCATGCCCATCTTCTGCATGATGCGCGTCTTGTGGGTGCTGACGGTCTTGACCGACAAATGCAGGCCGTTGGCGATCTCGGTGATCGACTTCCCACTGACGAGTAGCGAAAATACCTCGAATTCCCGGTCTGACAGTTGCTTGTGCAGCAACTGCTCGTTCGGCGCCATGATGTTCAGCGCCAGCTGTTCGGCCACTTCGGTACTGATATAGGGGCGGCCGGAGGCCACCTTGCGGATCGCCCCCACCAGCTGGGTGCCCGCGCTTTCCTTGGTCAGATAGCCCTGGGCGCCGGCGCGGATGGCGCGCACCGCGTACTGTTCTTCCTCGTGCATGGTCAGGATGAGGATGGACAGCTTGGGCGCCTCGCTGCGCACCTGGCGGATCAGGTCGACCCCGCTGCGGCCCGGCATGGACAGGTCGAGCAGCAGCAGGTCGAAGCCGCCCTGGCGCACCTGGGCCAGCACTTCGAAGCCGTTGGTCGCTTCGCCGGCGATGTCGATATCCGGCGCGCCGTCGAGGATGCGCTTGAGGCCCTCGCGCATGATCGTGTGATCGTCGGCAATAACAATGCGAATCATGACTCATCCTTCAGTGAAAGCGACGCTGACCGGTTCAGGCTATCACAGCTTGACGGCCGCCGCGAACGGCCGCGGCCGCGGATCAGCTCGCTGCCGGCTCGCTGATCAGGCGGTGCACCAGCACCGGCTTGGTCGTGTGCGACAGCACCTTGTTGGTGACACTGCCCAGCAGCAGCTGGCCCCAGCCGCTGCGCCCGTGCGAG
>Ga0209023_10005484_pt1 | contig 13836 bp, 12 predicted proteins | sample LakOneMetagenome_FD_187468 | JGI IMG/M metagenome (GOLD analysis project Ga0209023, IMG submission 187468) | Freshwater and sediment microbial communities from Lake Erie, Canada (SPAdes) (version 2) | ecosystem: Environmental > Aquatic > Freshwater > Lentic | place: Lake Erie, Canada...
TATGCTCCCACCACTTTTGTATATATAAAAACGCCCGTTTTTAAAGATATAGGATTTTTGGATAATCAATATTTTTTATACATGGAAGACACTGAGTGGATGTACCGCGCAGGGCTGGCCGGGTATAAAATCTGGTATGCAGCAAATATTCACCTGATGCATAAAGTGAGTGTTACCACGGGCGGAATACTTTCTGATTTTGGCATATATTATAATACGCGTAACCGTTTATTTTTTGTTCGCGAGTATTGGAACTTCTTTTTAAAATGTATTGCCATTTTTTATACCATCACAAGTACTGCTTTTTTTGTAATGAAGAAATGGAAGATAAGCGCCTGGAAGGCTTATTTCAAAGCAATTGCTGCGGGCTTGTTTACAACTTTAAAACCACAGCGGGATTAAGTTTTTAAGCAGATGATCAGTAATATTTTCATTTTCAATGTTTGCGTTTTTGCAGCGATCTTTCTCATCCTCTATTTCAATAAATTATTATATGGAAGTATACTGAATGATTTTTTCAACCCTTCATTTTCATTCATACTTTTCCTGTTAATATTTTTTGTAAACATAAATACACCTGAAAATGATTTTGAAATATATACAGGCGTTTTGGTCTTCACGGGTTCTGTAGCATGGATGCTGGGATTTTACCTGAATGGTTTTAAATATATTAAGATACATAAGTGGATGCCTTCGGTAAAGTTGAAGGGGATTAGCCTGAATCATTATATTCTTTACCAACTTATTTTTATTGTCTTGGCTTTTGGTATAACTCTGGTTAAACTAAAAACTTTTGGTTATAGCCTGCAGGATTATCTCCTGAATATGCTGATCGTGGAAAATGAAAATGTAAAAGAAGGGGGAAATTTCTGGACGCTTTTTTACCGCGTGATCAAAATACCCATGATGGTAAATCATTTCCGGTTGTTGAAAGACACCAAAAATTTGTACCTCAAGGTCTTCCTCATAACCATCACGGAAATTTTATTTTCGCTCGCCGCATTATCCTCCAGCCGGTTGGGCTACCTGATGGGTTTTGTTTTTGCCTATTTTTTATATTGCCGTGCAAAGGAAAAAAAGCCGGCGGTCAATTATTTCACAGTTTCCTTACTCATTCTTGCCTTCCCGGTGTTGAATATGCTCAACAGGTTACGCAATGGCGACATAGAATGGCTCACCAATTTTCATATCAGCGATCTCTGGGACCTCGGCGAGCGCACACTTTCAGCCGATGCCAACCCCGGCCAAAATTTTGATATATTGGTAAAATATTTATCCAATACACATGACTATCACTGGGGGTTTTTCTTCATCTCACAATTCTTTTTTCTCGTCCCAAGGATATTCTGGCCTAATAAACCTATCACATCTTTTGAATTTGAATATACCATTCGGGTCATGCATGAACACCCGGTACAGGATGGAACTACCTATACATTTACAGCTTTTGATGCGTATGCCGGCTTTGGAATCCCTTCATTAATTATCGTGATGATCTTGTTTGGCGTGATCACCAGGTATTTTTATGAAATGTTTTATAAGCGGGATGTCAACTGTCTCATTATTATTTATGGCGCTTCAATCATTTTATATTATATCAATTTATTACGTGCCAGTGTAGTGGATCTTTCCGCGTATTATTTTCTTGACTTTGCACTGATCCTTATCTTTTATATTATTTACAGGAAACTGAATATTTTTTACAAACCGGAAAAGGAAGTAGTAAGTACAGGCTTGTAATTGTATGGCAAAAATTGCAATCATTAATGCACGAAATGTTTTTCCTTTAAATGGAGGCGATAAAATATTTTCCTATAATTTACTGAAAATACTGGCCAGGCAAAATGATGTTTGTTATATTAATATAATCGATGAAGGCTTATATCATGAGAACGAAAAAAAGGAACTTTCATCAGGTGGTCAAATTTCCCTGAAAATTATTCCAACACATTTTTTAAATAACTTTTATGCCATCCTTAAAAGCAGTTTATGGGGAATCCCCTACCTGGCAGCCCGCCGGGCTGATAAAGAAAAAATTAAAACCAGGATCCAAAAATACCTTTCTGCATTCTCTCCTGACATAATTATATGGGATCAAATCCGTTCTGCATCTTATTTTACACCATTCAACAGCGCAAAAAATTTCCTTGTAGAGCACAATGACGAAGCAGCCATTTACAGGCAAAGAGGTGCTTCAAAAAATGTATTGGCAAAATCATTTATCAATTTCCAGGCTGGAATTCTGGAGAAATTTGATGCAAAAATTCACACTTTAATGGATGCCGTTATTTACCTGAATAAAGAAAATATAAAGGATAATGCACCTGCCGAAAAGTACCGGTTCTTTCCACACTTATTTACTTCATTCCCGCACGCTGAATATACAGTGAAGGATGTTACAAACATAAAATTATTATTCGTGGGAGCCATGGACTGGTATCCAAATGCTGATGGAATAAAATGGTTTATTGAAAAAGTATTTTATTTATTACCGGCTAATTTTGAATTGCTGATTGTGGGAAGAAATGCCGCAAAAGCCTTTCCCGGCTATGATTCAACGCGTATACAAATTCATTCTGATGTACCCACTGCCGAACCATTTTATCTTTCAGCCGACCTGTTTATTTCACCTGTCTTTTCCGGGTCTGGTATCAATATAAAAATACTCGAAGCAGCTTCCTATGGCATTCCTTTCATAGCAACTTCATTTTCATTGAGGGGATATAATGATTTAAATTTCATTCCGCGGGCAGAAACTGAAAATGCATTTGCGGAGAAAATAATAGAATATACTTCTTATCAAAAACGTGTTGCTTTGAATACAAAAATCAATGCCTGGTACCATGCATATATGCAGGCAGCAGAAGCTTCTGTTCAACAATTATTTATTAAAAATTAATATGCAGGAAAAAAGGGATTGCTATTTTTTACTCACGCGCCTGCCCTATCCGCCCATTGGCGGCGACAGGTTGCGCTATTACAATTCCATTCTTGTATTGCAGAAATTTGTACGGCTAAGGCTCATTATCATAACAGATGAAAAACCCGGCCCGGAAGTGATTCAATTTTTGCAGGAAAACACGTATTCCTATAAAATATTTATTTACCCGAAATACCGGTTCCGCCTGAATGCCCTGCAGGCAATAGTTTCGCATTATCCAATCCAGGTAAAATATTATTACTTTAAAGAAGTGGAAAAATATTGCAGGGAAAATATTCAAAACAATGATTTGATTATTTCAAACCTTGTGCGTACTGCACTTTATGCAGTAAATTTTCCAAATACCAAATGGCTGGACCTGATAGATTCCTTATACCTGAATTATTCCAGGAGCAAACTCAAAGTATCATCCCTGTTTTGGAAAATGATGTATACAGTGGAAGCAAAAAGATTAAAAACTTTTGAACGGTTTTGTGTAGAAAAATTTGATGCAACACTTTTTACAAATTTCAATGAACAAAAATTTTATGCTCCATTCGGAAAAGCAACCTGGTTGCCCAATGGCGTGAATGAAGCATTGTTGCATACAACATATATTTCTGAGCAAAATAAAAAATTGCCAACCGTTGTATTCTTAGGCAAAATGGATTACCAGCCAAATATTGATGCGGCACTTTGGTTTGCCGAGAAAGTTTTACCATTAAGCCAGGATATACAGCTCATCATTGCAGGAAGTTCTCCCGTAAAAAAAATATTCGACTTAGAGCTTCGATTCCCTGGGAGGGTTACTATTACAGGATTTGTAGAAGATCCATACAAACTTATGTATGCCGCGGATGCAGTGATAGCCCCGATGCAAACAGGCGGTGGTATTCAAAATAAAATACTGGAAGCCATGGCCATCGGCTGTGTTGTACTCACTACACAGCTGGGTGCACAACCCATCGTTGGCGCTGAAAATGGAAAGCATTTAATGATATGTGAAACACCGGTCGAATTTGTAAATGCAATTCATGCGTTACACAACAATACACTTGATGCAAATGCGATGAGAATAGCAGCAAAGAAACTCATGCAGGAAAAATATACCTGGGAATTATTTGCTCAAAAATGGAAACAACTCATTGAAGGAGAAGGTGAATGATATTTTAAATTAATTTTGGATAAAAAACCGAACATACTTATCATCATTAACCGGCTCGTAATAGGCGGGCAGGCTATTGATACAATACCACTGGCCTGGTACCTCCAGGAAAATTTTTCTGTACATGTGCTGTATGGTGAAAAAGAAAATGATGAAGAAGAAGCGCTTTTTTTATTGGACATGTATCCCGGTTTGCAAATAGAAAAATTACCGCTTTTGCAAAGAAATATTTCACCGGTAAGAGACATGGCAGCATACCGGGCCATAAAAAAAATTTTAAAGAAAAATAAATTTGCAGTAGTACACACCCATGGTTTTAAATCAGGGATGCTTGGCAGGCTTGCAGCACGCGCAATGCGTGTTCCCTGTATAGTCCATACTTTTCACGGGCATCTTTTTCATTCCTATTATAACAGATTTATTTCTACTTCAATTGTTTACCTGGAAAGAATGCTGGGGAGAATAACCCAGCGGATAATTACCATCAGCCCACAACAATTAGAAGAGATATCCGGAAAATTTTCAATTGCGCCATTGTCAAAAACCAGGATGATCAGGCTGGGTATTGATGAAAAACATTTTTTCCGGAATGTATTAAATGGCAGAAATCCATTTAAAGAAAAATTTAAAGTACAGGAGGCGGATATTCATATCGGCATCATAGGCCGTATTGTTCAAATAAAAAACTTTACCTTGTTCGCAGATGTTGCAGAAAAAGTATTAGCGCTTCATCCCGCAGGAGTTAAGTTTTACGTGGTGGGTGACGGAATTCTTGCAGGGCATGTGCAGGAAATACTGGCATCGAAACATATTTCTTTCAGCACTCCTGAACAAAAAAATGAAAAGGCTTCCGTGATCTTTACTTCCTGGGCACCGGATATTGCAATGGTTATTCAGGCGCTCGATATCGTGATGCTTACTTCCTATAATGAAGGCACACCCATGAGTCTTATAGAAGCTCAACTTTGCGGGAAGCCCGTTGTAGCTACAAACGTTGGAGGCGTAAGTGATACATTTATTGGGGGCAAAACCGGTTTTCTTATACCGCCCGGGGATGCGGAGTTATTTGCAAAAAAATTAATTTTGCTGATTGAAAATGAAGAATTGAGAAAAGAAATGGGAGCGCTTGCCGTGAGTTTTGCCACTGAAAATTTTTCTAAAAAAACAGAGGTACAAAAAATCATGGACTTATATAATGAATGTTTGCAAAACAAATAAAGCTTTTAATTAAATGAATATTCTCGTTACTGGTACAGCAGGATTTATTGGCTACCATGTTGTTCAGCGTTTACTGGCGGATGGGCACCAGGTAACCGGGATTGATAGTATCAATGATTATTATGACGTTTCATTAAAAATAGAACGCCTCAAAAATTCCGGGATGGTCAATCCGCAAAAAGCCACATTTGATAACCAGCTGAAAAGTGCAGATGGAAATTATATTTTTTATCGCGGATTGATTGAAGATAAAAAAAGGATGGAGGAAATTTTTCAATCTGCTTCTTTTGACCGCGTAATACATCTTGCAGCCCAGGCAGGTGTGCGATATAGTTTGGAAAATCCGCAGGCCTATATCACCAGCAATATTGATGGGTTCGCGAATATACTTGAATGTTGCAGGCATGCGAAAATTCAGCACCTTGTATACGCGAGTAGTTCCAGTGTTTATGGAATGAATGATCAGAATCCGTTTTCAGTCAATCAAAATGTAGATCACCCGGTTTCTTTATATGCTGCTTCCAAAAAAAGTAATGAACTAATGGCACATGCTTACAGCCATTTATTTCAAATACCCACAACAGGTTTACGTTTTTTTACTGCATACGGTCCCTGGGGCAGGCCGGACATGGCCTTGTTTATTTTTACGCGCTCCATCCTGGAAGGCAAGCCCATAGAGGTTTTCAATGAAGGTAACATGCTACGGGATTTTACATTTATTGATGACATCGTGGAAGGCGTGGTACGCGTTATGAACCATATTCCAAAAGGCGATCCTGCCTGGGAAAATAGTATTTCGGATATTTCCTCTTCAAAAGCTCCCTATAAAATTTATAATATAGGAAATCATGCACCGGTGCGTTTAATGGATTTTATTTCCGCGATCGAAAAGGAATTAGGCATTGAAGCGAAAAAAAAATTTTTACCCTTGCAGCCAGGTGATGTACCGGAAACATTTGCAGATATAAGCAGCCTTGTAAATGATACAGGTTATAAACCTTCGACTAGTATCACTGAAGGAATTAAAAAGTTTATTGATTGGTATAAAGTGTATTATAACATCGAATGATTTCTCCCTGTACAATTTAAAATAACTCAATGAAGCATATCCTGATCACCGGCGGCGCCGGTTTTATTGGCTCTCATGTAGTACGGCTTTTTGTAAATAAATACCCGGATTATAAAATTATCAATCTTGATGCACTAACCTATGCAGGCAACCTGGAAAATTTGACAGATATAGATAAGGCACCAAATTATATTTTTGAAAAAGCCAATATCCTGGACGAAAAAAATCTCCATGAAATTTTTCAGAAATATGATATTACTGATGTTATACATTTGGCAGCTGAGTCGCATGTGGACAGGTCCATACTTTCACCCATGGATTTTATTTATACCAATATTATAGGAACGGTTAATTTATTGGAAGTTGCAAAAAAATACTGGAAAGAAAATTTACAGGAACATATTTTTTATCATATTTCTACGGATGAAGTGTATGGAACCTTAGGTGCAACAGGGCTTTTCACCGAAAAAACTGCTTACTCTCCCAATTCTCCATACTCGGCTAGTAAAGCTTCATCAGATCATTTGGTCCGTGCCTATGGTGAAACGTATGGGCTCCCTTTTATCATTTCAAATTGCTCTAATAATTACGGGCCCAATCAATTTCCGGAAAAGCTGATCCCTCTTTTTATACATAATATTTTAAAAGAAAAAAAATTACCGCTTTATGGCAAAGGCGAAAATACACGCGATTGGTTATATGTCCTGGATCATGCGAAAGCCATTGATCTGCTTTTACATAAAGGCAAAATGAAAGAAACCTATAATATCGGAGGGTTCAATGAATGGAAAAATGCTGACCTGGTTACATTACTTTGCAGGCTTATGGATGATAAATTAAACCGGCCTAAAGGAAGTTCTGAAAATTTAATAGAGTATGTGAAAGACAGGCCGGGCCACGATCTCAGGTATGCCATTGATGCAGGGAAAATAAATGAAGAACTGGGCTGGAAACCCTCAGTGACTTTTGAAGAAGGCTTGAGTGCAACCATTGACTGGTATCTTCAAAATGAAGAATGGCTGAAAAATGTAACGAGCGGGGAATACCAGAAATATTATAAACAACAATATCAAAACAGGAATTAAACAATACGTTTTATTTAATTATGAAAATTGAAGAAGCAGAAATCCCGGGTTGCTATATTTTGCGGGATGAAATATATGAAGATGCAAGAGGGTATTTTTTTGAGTCATTCAATAAAATAATCTTTGCAAAATTAACCGGGATGCATATTGATTTCGTGCAGGACAATCAATCTTATTCCACAAAAAATGTTTTACGTGGACTGCATTTTCAGCGCGGCGATCATGCACAGGCTAAACTTGTTAGAGTTTTGCAGGGGCGTGTTTTAGATATAGCAGTCGACCTGAGAAAAGATTCTACATATTTTGGAAAATATTTTAGTATCGAATTAAACGCAGAAAACAGGAAGCAATTATTTATACCACGCGGTTTTGCTCATGGATTTGTGGTGCTTTCAGAGAGTGCTGATTTTTTTTATAAGTGTGATAATTATTACAACAAAGAATCGGAATGTGGCTTAAAGTATAATGACACTGATGTAAAGATTGACTGGCAGATTGAAGCAGATCATTTAATCATTAATGAAAAAGACCGGAATAATTTTTCTTTAAAAGAACTTTTGCAAAATAACCTTTTATAAAATATGTATTACTTAAAATACAATTAAACGAATTGAATACATGAAAGGAATCATACTGGCCGGGGGCTCCGGCACACGTTTATACCCGATCACAAAAGCCATAAGTAAACAGATCATCCCCGTTTATGATAAACCGATGATCTATTATCCCTTATCAGTATTGATGCTGGCCGGGATCAGGGAAATATTAATCATTACCACGCCGGATGATGCATCACAGTTCCAACGCCTGCTTGGTGATGGAAATAATTTAGGCTGTAGTTTTTCATACGCGGTTCAAAAAATTCCCAATGGACTGGCACAGGCATTTGTCATTGGTAAAACCTTTATCGGCAAAGATAAAGTAGCCCTGATCCTGGGTGACAATATTTTTTACGGTTCAGGTTTCAGTAAACTGGTTCAATCTTTTAATGATATTCAGGGTGCAGCCATTTTTGCTTATGAAGTACGTGACCCGGAACGCTATGGAGTGGTTGCTTTTGATGAAAACTTACAAGCCATTTCCCTGGAGGAAAAACCTGAAAGACCCGCTTCCAATTATGCGGTTCCCGGTCTTTATTTCTATGACAATTCAGTGGTGGAATTGGCAGAAAATTTATCCCCTTCTGCGCGGGGGGAATACGAAATAACAGATGTAAATAAAATATTCCTTGAGCAAAAAAAATTGCAGGTCGGTTTAATGAACCGGGGAATCGCATGGCTGGATACAGGTACATTCGATTCTCTAAGTGAAGCCGGGGAATTTGTAAAAGTCATTGAAAAAAGGCAGGGGCAAAAAATAGGCTGTATAGAAGAAGTGGCGTATCGTATGGGTTTTATCAATAAAGAAAAACTATTAAAGCTTGCTGCAGAATATGAGAAAAGCGGTTATGGTGAATACCTGCGTAACCTGCGGTAAGATATTTCTATATCAAATTTTTAATTGTTCCCTGTTTCGTTTTTATTCTAATCAACTTCCTTTATTAAGCCTTTATTTATACCACTTCCCAAATCATTAAAATGCAGCCCTCCCCTATTTTATGATGAAAATCTGAATCTCCAATTTATCCTTATGCAAATTTTAAATGCATTCTACCCACTAATCTCTTCCCTCCAAAAAAATAATCACATTTCCTCCCTTAATGGTTTTTGAAAAAAAAATTAAAGTATTGAATTATCAAAAAACCGCCGTACTTTTATTCCAGTTCATTAGTATTTAAAAAGTAAACAGTTCTTTATTTATAACTTTTAAATTTTAAATCTTATGGTTCAAACAGATGTGCCTCAACATTCACTGGAATGTAGTCAATGGAGGGAAAAACTACATTCCTATCGGGAAGAATTCAACCAACTCAAATCCCGCCTCGAACAAGCAGCACTCCATGCTACTACTCCCCGGCAACTTTCGGAACTCGAACATTTTCAAAATCAATTACATATTCAGCTTATCAATATTCATGACCTGAAACAAACAGTAAAGGCCAATGAAAAATTTGAAAGTAACCATACGCATGAAAAAGGCGGCGATTTTTCGGGCTTTAGTTTTGCAGATCACGACAACCTGGGAAAAGAATTTAATAGCCTGGAACAAACGTTAATGGGTTTGCGCAGTGGCCTGACTGAATATTTGAATAAACTGCAATAATTTACAGGTAATAATCTTTTAAGGTCTGATATGCCGGTAGCATTTCTCCCGGCTGGCAGATACTATTTCCAAAACAACTAAATCATTTTCTATGCCTGAATTTGATACCTCGCACGTTAAAAGCATTGTTTTAATGGGGCATGCAGGCAGTGGCAAAACAACGCTTGCAGAATGTATGCTGTTTGAAGCCGGGCTCATATCCCGCAAAGGCAATGTTGCTGAAAAAACAACCGTCAGTGATTTTCATACGTTGGAGCAGGAAAGAGGAAATTCCATTTTTTCTACGTTGCTCCATACCAAATGGCGGGGGTATAAAATAAATATAATTGATACACCAGGTTATGATGATTTTTCAGGCGAAGTAGTTTCAGCACTGCGTGTTGCAGATACAGGAGTAATGCTGCTAAATGCAGTTGCTGGCGTTGAAGTATCCACTGATATCTTATGGCAATATGCAGAAGATTTTAAAACACCTTTGATTTTTGCTGTCAATAAACTGGATGATGAGCACGCTGATTTTGACAAAACTGTACAGGAAGCAAAAAATCATTTTGGAAATAAGATCACCGTTGTGCAATATCCTTTGAAACAGGGAAAGGATTTTCGAAACATCATAGATGTTTTACGAATGACCATGTATCATTTTAAAGATAATGGCGGGAAGCCGGAAAAAATGCCGATACCGGATAGTGAAAAAGAAAAAGCAGATAACCTGCACCGGGAATTAATAGAAGCGGTCGCAGCGAATGATGAAAGCCTGATGGAAAAATATTTTGACCTGGGCGAATTGGATGAAGATGATATGAAAACAGGCCTTAAAAAAGCCATGATACAAAGGGATTTATTTCCCTTGTTTTGCTTATCTGCAGAACGCAATATGGGCAGCGGGCGATTGATGGGATTTATTGACAACGTTTGCCCCAGTGCCAATGAAATGCCGCCGCAAATTGCAAAAAATGGAGAGAAAGTGATTTGCGATGCGAATGAGCCACCCTGCATTTTTATTTTCAAAACAACCAATGAATCACATGTTGGCGAACTTTCATTTTTTAAAGTATATGCTGGAACTGTAAAATCCGGGATGGAACTGGAGAATGAAAATACCGGTGTTACAGAAAAATTGAACCAGTTATTTTTAATTGAAGGAAATAAAAGAACAAATGTAAATGAACTTGTAGCCGGTGATATTGGCGCTACACTGAAATTAAAAAATACGCATGTAAATAATACGCTGCATGCCAAAGGAAAAAACCGGGAACTTCCACCTATTCAATTTCCCAAATCCAATATGACCATATCCGTCGAATCGATTAAAAAAGGCGAAGAAGAAAAGTTGTCACTTGCCCTCCACCAACTCCGGGATGAAGACCCGACGTTGATCGTAGAATATTCCCCTGAATTGAAGCAACTGCTTATTCATTGCCAGGGCGATATGCATTTAGCTGTTGCAAAATGGAAAATGGAAAACCAGTATAAGGTGGATGTAAAATTTTCCAAACCAAAAATTCCTTACCGGGAAACTATTCGCAAAATGGCGGATGCCAATTATAAACATAAAAAACAAAGTGGTGGAGCAGGCCAGTTTGGCGAAGTGTATTTACGAATAGAACCCTGGTACGAAGGAATTCCTGAACCGCAAGGATTGAATGTGCGTGCAAGAGATACCTATGATCTTGACTGGGGCGGAAAATTAGTTTTTTATAATTGTATTGTAGGCGGTGCAATAGATACCCGCTTCCTTCCTTCCATTTTAAAAGGTGTGATGGAAAAAATGCACAATGGCCCGCTCACCGGGAGTTATGTTCGCGATGTTCGTGTATGTGTTTATGATGGAAAAATGCACGCGGTGGACAGCAATGATATTTCCTTTAAAATTGCCGGTTTGCAGGCATTCAGGCAGGCTTTTCAGTCTGCCGATCCGCAATTACTGGAACCTGTTTCCAAAGTGGAAGTTTGGTGCCCGGAAGACCTTACCGGTGCAGTGATGGGAGATCTGCAAAGCAGGCGCGCTTTGGTCGAGGGTATTGAAGCAGAAAAAAATTTTCAAAAGATCATTGCAAAAGTGCCCCAGGCGGAAATGGATGGATACTCATCCTCCCTGAGATCTATCACACAGGGAAGAGCAAAATTCAATAAATCATTTTTTGAATATGCGCCGGTACCATTCGAATTACAGAAAAAACTGGTGGATGAGTACAGCAAGTTAAAAGCGGATGAAATAGAATAAAATATTTCGGTAAAGCTTCATAATACCGGCCTGTAAAGCCGGTATTATTTTTTGAAATTAACTGGAAAATACCGCTCCGGTTTTATCAGGCGCCGGTTATTCTTGACGAACGCATTTTATTCCTTGACGTAAGTAAAAGCATAATTCAAAAACTTACCTGAAATTTGCAACTATACTATTCAGATATGTCCTTATCCTACAAAAAATTATTCATTCAATATAAAGGCCTGCACATTGTCATGTGGTCATTGGTTTGTTTTTCAACTTTTATAACTTATTATGACAATACGCTGGCGTTCCTTCCCCAGTTTGGAAATGCATTGATGGTAAACATTATATCCACAGTTCCTTTTTATACAACCGCTTATGTGCTTATTCCCAGGTTTCTGTATGAAAAAAGATATTGGGCGTTTTGTCTCAGGTTAATTGGATTAGTGATCAGCTCCGGGATTGTAATGATGTTTGCTGTTCGCACGGTAGATCAGTATTTTGATCCTTCTTTATATATCATACCAAGAGATTCTGCGAAATTGCGGTTCGCCTTAAACATTTTTACCTGGACAGCAATGATAGCAGCATTTGGTGCCGGCGGTTTAAAGATCATGAGTGATAGTTTCAGGCTGAGGAAACGGTTATCAGAAGTGGAGAAAGAAAAAATAAGTACAGAATTAAATTTTCTTCGCTCACAAATAAATCCACATTTTTTATTTAATGTGATCAATTTAATATACTTTCAGATAGATAAAAAAAATGCAGATGCCCGGGCATCAGTTGAAAAGCTTTCAGAAATGCTTCGCTACCAGTTATACGAATGTACGACTGATAAAATTGATATTGCAAAAGAACTGGAGTACATCAAAAGTTATGTGGCCATTCAAACACTGAGGTTGGAAAATGGCACCGATATCAAAATTCATGTAGATGATGGAATGCATAATTTCAAAATTGCGCCATTGCTTATTTTACCCATGATTGAAAATGCCTTTAAACATATTTCGAACAATAAAAATCCTTATGAAAATATGATTCACATCAATTTATCAAAAGAAGCAGATAAATTTTTTAATATTCATGTCATCAATACATATGATAGCACATCGCGTACAAATCATGTGGTAAAATCAGGCGGGCTTGGTGTACAAAATTTAACGCGAAGGCTTGAACTTTTATATCCTGAGAGGTTTCAACTGGATGTTGATAAAAACGGGCATATTTTTGAAACAACTTTAAAACTGCAATATGGTGATTAACTGCCTGGTCGTAGATGATGAGCCAATCGCCAGGAATGGATTACTGGAGCATATCCGTCAAATAGATTTTATGCACCCGGTTGCTGCCTGTAAAAGTGCATTTGAAGCAAATACCTGGTTGCAAAAAAGTAAAGTTGATTTAATTTATCTCGATATACAAATGCCCAAACTGACCGGTATTGATTTTGTAAAAGACCTTAAAAATCCACCATTAATTATTTTCACAACAGCATACCCGAATTATGCTTTGGAAGGCTTTGAACTGGATATCCTGGATTATTTGTTGAAGCCAATTAGTTTTACCCGTTTCTATAAATCAGCCATGAAAGCTATGGGGCATTTATCAATGGTACATAACGGTGGAATAGCAGATGGGGATGATTTCTTTTTTTTAAAAAGCAATCAAAAAATGGAAAAAATATATATAGCAGATATATTGTATATCGAAGGGATGTCAAATTATATTATTGTTCATACCCGGCAAAAAAAACATATTGCTTACCTCACCTTCAAAGGCATTGAGGAAAGATTGCCCTTTCATCTTTTTATCCGTATTCATAAATCATTCCTGGTGTCTATCAGTGCCATACAATCCGTGGATGCGAATGAAGTCCAACTTGAAAATTGCCAGTTACCTATTGGAAAAACGTACCGGGAAGATGTAAAGAACAGGATTGAAAACTGGCTTTTTAAAAGGTAA
>Ga0209023_10005485_pt1 | contig 13836 bp, 11 predicted proteins | sample LakOneMetagenome_FD_187468 | JGI IMG/M metagenome (GOLD analysis project Ga0209023, IMG submission 187468) | Freshwater and sediment microbial communities from Lake Erie, Canada (SPAdes) (version 2) | ecosystem: Environmental > Aquatic > Freshwater > Lentic | place: Lake Erie, Canada...
AAGGTTTTTCTAAAGCACGTTTTACTGACCAACTGATTCATTCAGCTTCTATTGATGAAATTTTAGTGCAATTTGAAAATTATCACGCTCCTGAACCAAAATGGGGTGTAAAAGATCGTGAAGAGTTGGTGAAATTAGAGCAAGCAGATAAAAAGTTTGGTTAATCCATACGATCACGTGTACATAGTTGTAGATTAAACACAATATATTGTTTTTTATTTTATTAATGGCACAATATGTTGTGTTTGGGTTTTTTGAATAAATTATGAATGTGATTACCGTTGCTGCTGCAGTGATTTTGAATGAACAAAATCAATTGTTATTGGTGAGAAAGCGCAATACTCAATTTTTCATGCAAGTGGGTGGAAAGCTCGAAGTGAATGAATTGCCAGAACAGACCATGCTTCGTGAAATCCATGAAGAAATTGGTGTTCAGGCTAAAATTCAACAGTTTATTGGGCGTTTTGAAACACGGGCAGCCAATGAGGTGAACCATCAATTGGTGAGTTATGTCTATCAAGTTGATTTAAATCAAGCACCAAAAATTGATGCAGAAATTGCTGAGATGAAATGGATTGATTTGGATGATGATCAAACCTTTTTAGCGCCTTTAACGAAAGAGGTGGTGATTCCGTGGTGTAAGCAAATTCTTGCGTAAGCAGTATTCAGCCCTCTCTCAGTCTCTCCCAAAGGGAGAGAAGTATTCAGACCATATCTCAATCGCACCCAAAGGAAGAGAAGTATTCAAACTCTCTCTCAGTCTCTCCAAAAGAGAGGAGTATTTAACTCCTCTCTTAGTCTCTCCTAAAGGGAGAGGAGTAGGCGGATTACTCTGCAGCTGCGATGCAAGCGGTATGTACTTGCTGACAACCCAAACTTTCCAGTGCTTGAGTTAAAGCATGAATTGAGCTGCCTGTGGTCACGACATCGTCAATCATTAAAACTTTTTTATATTTTCTACGTTCTGTTTTGATTATTTGAAATTGGTTTTCAATATTTTCTATGCGTTCAATTCGAGTTAAGCCTTTTTGTGAATGTTGTGCTGCACGAATCACAGGTTGCCACACAGGTATTTTGAGTTCTCGTGCCATGATTTTGGCAATGATGAGCATTTGGTTGTAGCCTCGTTCATTTAAACGGTCTGTGGAAATCGGCATCGGTACAATGGCTTGGACTTTGGGCAGTCTTAGATTTAGCAGGCTGAGTGCAAGTAGATTTTGATATTGCAGTTGTTGTTCGTATTTATAGGTTTGAATGATTCGATCCATCGGGAAACGATAGTGATGTGCGCATAAAATGTGTTGCGAGTGTCTTTCGATGTGTTGTTTGTACCACGGTAAATGATTCCAACAATCTGTGCAAAGTGAGTGCTGTTGTTGTTTGTCGATGCCACAAAGTAGGCAAGGGGAAATGCTTTGTATGCTTTTGTGGAAGAGTTGGTTGATAAATTGGAGCATATTATTGTTCTTTAAATTATTATTGATAACTTTTCATTATGTTTGATTATATCAATATTCTTTGTCTATTTAATTATTAAATAGTAGTGCGTAGTGATACGTTCTCTCAATATGTCTTTTCAATAATGAAACTAAACTATTAATTTATAACCTTCGGTTCGACCTACTTTTGAAGGATCAAAAGTAGGCAAAAATCCTTTGTTGGGTGAGAGGTTCTTCCATGAAACCTCCACCCAACGGCGACATCCATGTCGCCTAACGCGATAGCTAATTTTTTTAAAACTATAGGTATTGAAAATATTATTTGTTTAAGTTTTTCTACACATATGCATATCGTGGAGCTTCGGGTAACCATCGTTTAAGCAAAGCTTCGGCATTTTCAGGATAATCTTTTAAGACCTGAGCAGCGACATAATGCGCTTGATTGAGTAAATGATCATCACGTTCTAGCTTTGCGACACGGAAACCCATATCACCTGTTTGTTTCGTGCCGAGTAATTCACCCGGCCCTCGAATTTCTAAATCTTTTTCAGCGATAATAAAGCCATCATTGGTTTCACGCATGATGCGTAAACGTTCTTGTCCATTTTGAGACAAAGGATTTTTATAGAGTAAGGCGCAGAAACTCGCTGTCGCACCTCGTCCAACTCGTCCACGTAATTGGTGAAGTTGAGAAAGCCCTAAGCGTTCAGCATTTTCAATCACCATAATCGATGCATTCGGTACGTCTACACCCACCTCAATAACGGTAGTCGCAATTAATAGTTGTAATTCATTATTTTTAAACTGTTGCATGACTGTTTGTTTTTCATCGGCTTTCATTTTGCCATGAACCAAACCAATATTGAGATGTGGAAAGCGTTCTTTTATTTCCTGATACGTTGCTTCAGCAGCTTGCGCATCCAATGTTTCAGATTGTTCAACAAGCGTACACACCCAATAGGCTTGTTTGCCTTCAGCACAATTGGTTGCAATGCGATTTAGGACTTCTTCTCGGCGATCAAGCGGAATCGTCACGGTTTGAATCGGGGTACGTCCTGGTGGAAGCTCATCAATCACAGAAGTATCCAAATCGCCATAAGCAGACATTGCCAAAGTACGGGGAATTGGTGTTGCTGTCATAACCAATTGATGTGGCGTGGTATTGTTTACACCTTTGTTACGTAGCGCTAAGCGTTGATCAACGCCAAAACGATGCTGTTCGTCAATAATCACCAAACCAAGTTTGGAAAATTCAACATTGTCCTGAAATAAAGCATGTGTACCCACGATCACATTGGCAGTACCATCTTTAAGTGTAAGTTCCGCAGCGGCACGAGCTTTACCCTTTTGTTTGCCTGAAAGCCATGACACATTTAAACCTAAAGGCTCAAACCATTTTTTAAAGTTTATATAATGTTGTTCTGCCAAAATTTCTGTCGGTGCCATTAAGGCAACTTGCCATCCTTCCTCTAAAGCATGACATGCTGCTACACCTGCAACCAAAGTTTTTCCTGCACCTACATCACCTTGAACTAAACGTAGCATCGGTTTGTTTTGTTTTAAATCTTTGGAAATTTCATTGGAAACACGTTTTTGTGCATTGGTCATTTCAAAAGGTAAGCTGGCTAAAAGTTGCTTAGCAAAAGTTTTACTGGGTAAAAATGAAGGTGCTGCAATTTGCTGAATGAAAGCACGTCGTGTGAGCAAACTGATTTGATGTGCCACCAATTCTTCAAAAATTAAACGTTGCTGAGCAGGATGTGATCCTTGTGAAAGTTGCAACATATTGGCATTTACAGGAGGGTGGTGAATGTATTCCAGTGCTTGTTTGAGTGCATAACCATTGGTGAATTTTTCAGGCAATAATTCAGGTAAATCATCGGCATGATGTTTTAATGCTTGTTTTACATATTCACGTAGTTTGGGTTGTGTTAAACCATCGGTTGCAGGGTAAATTGCGGTAAGCTGTGTTTTAGGTAGGGGTGTATGTTCTGTAATGAGTTGTATTTCAGGATGATACAATTCTAAACCACGTGCACCAACACGGACTTCACCGAAAATTCTTAAACGATTACCTGCTTTGGCACGATCCATCAATGCTTTATAAATATGATAAAAACGTAAAGTCACTTTGCCGAAATCATCTTGTAATAAAATCGCCATCGATTTGCGTTTACCCGGCGGCATATCAATCGATTTAACAATACCTTCAAGCAGATAGCTGCGACCAACTTGCAATTGGTTCATAGGAATGATCGTGCTACGATCTTCATAGTCACGTGGCAAATGAAACAGCAAATCGTCTGTGCTGAAAATATTGAGCTTTTCGAGTAAGGCAGCGGCGGCATTGCCCAGCCCTTGCAATTGGTGGACGGCAGCCATGTCCCCTCAACTTAGGTTAAATTGATTTTGAAAAATCGGTTTTGAAGAATAGGTCACTTGATGCATATTCTATTTATTGGTTATGGTAAAACATCACAACGTGTTGCTAAACAATTATTTCAGCAAGATCACCAAATTACCACAGTTAGTCGTAGTCCGAAAGATGATGATTTTGCTCAACATCTCACTCAAGATATTCAACAACTGGATTTGTCGCAAGTTCAACCGATTGATGCAGTTTATGTGTTACTTGCTCCTTCACGTAATAATTCTCAAAGTCCAATAGAAAATTATCAGCAGACTTATGTCGATTCTGTTCAGCCGATTGTTCAAGCTTTAAAAGATCATCCGATTCAAAGAATCATTGTTGTGTCATCGACACGAGTTTATGGTGAAAGCCACGGGGAACGTATTGATGATGATTCTGAAATTATCCCAAGTGATGAGCAGGGGCATTTGCTCTTGAAAATGGAGCAGTTATGGCAACAGGCTTATCCTAAAGAATGTATCATTGTTAGACCGACTGGAATTTACGGCACTTCAGTTGCACGTATGCAAAAACTTGCGGAAACGACAAAAACTTATCCCAATATTCATTGGTCAAATCGAATCTATATCGATGATCTAGCAAGTTTTTTGGTATATTTACTTCACGTGGAACATGCTGAAAAATCGTATATTTGCACGAATAACCAACCGATTCCTTTGCATGAAATGATTTTAAAGATTCAACGTGAGTTGGGTTTACCTGAGTTAGTTTTGGAAAGTGAGAGGGAAACAGGGAAAAGGATTTTTGCAAAGAGGATGGTAGAGAGTGGGTTTGAGTTGTAACATGGCAATTCTTGATGAAAATTAATTTTTTATCTGAAAATATTTTGCATATTCCTTATTAAAATAACAAACAAAAACGCTCAAATTTTTAAATGAGAAGCTTCAGTGTAAAAATACTTGTATGTTGTATTTGATCGAAAATATTGAGGAACTAAAATGGTTAAAGTTGCTGATTTACCAAGTTTTGATATGGCTGAGTCACTTAAAACTGAAGAAGATATTGTGATGTATCACAATATGGTTCTTGAAGATAATGATCCTGCTGAGTTGGCACATGCACTTGGTGTAATTGCCAAAGCAAGGCATGACCCAAATTACGAAAGAAACAGGCATTGGTTGTGAGGCGCTTTAAAAAGCTCTTCCCACTATTCAGCACCTCGTTTTGACACGATTAATCGTGTAGCGAATGTTTTGGGTTTAAAGCTTAGAGTTCAAAATGGTTGAAATTAAAAAAAATGGGAGTTTAAGGTTCCCATTTTGATTTTATGTAGACTGTATTCCGTTGATTTTAAAATGTGCTATATAATTAGATCTTTGCTTTATCTTCCCAAAATTTTGCAGTATCTAAATTTTTTTCTACACCTATTCCGTATTGATACATAAACTCAATATCTCTCATAGCCTCTTTACTACCAAGAGAAGCTGCTTTTTTAAATAAATCTAATGCTTTATCAGTATCTTTCGTAACACCTTCACCATCACGATATAACTTAGCCAAGCCAACCATAGAATCAGTGTGATTCAAATCAGATCCTTTTGAAAACCAAGTAAAAGCTTTTTTATAGTGATCTTCAGCATCAATTGAATCCATATCTTCTATTAGACCAGCATATGTCGTATACCCATCACCAAGCCAATACATGGCATTAACATTACCACTTTCAGCTGACTTAATAGCCCAACTTTCTGCTTGAGTTTCATTTTCTTCAATACCATAACCATGTAGATATACATCAGCTAATTCTAATTGCGCTGAAGAATCGCCATTTTTAGCTTTTGTTAATAAATCATTTGAGAATATTGGATTGGCTAATATTTCCATAGACAGAATGAGTCCTAAGGTAATAGATGTAAGTTTGAAATTTTTCATTTGCTACTTATAAATTAAAACAATCAAAGGCTAAATTCTCTCATGAGCTAGACCTAAAACAATAGTTTAGATCTAACTCATTAAAGAAATTAAATAAAACTTACTTCTTCTTACGTTTTAAACGTTTCTTCGCTTGTTGTGCTGCAACCGCGTCTAAAGCTTCTTTCAACTCTTCATCGGTAAATGAAGTAATATGTTGAAGCATTTGCAAAGTTACATCATCTAAAACAAGGTTTGCATATTGAGCAACATTACGGAATTGCTCATCAAAAACAATTGCGCCTTCTTCATTTTTGCCAATATAACCTTGCTCAGTCAGTACCTTGATAAAACTTTGGAACAAGGCTTTATCAAAGAATTCAGGTGAATTGAATTCATACAATACAGAAAGACGTTGCCCCAACAAGTGACTGAGCACTTCAACTTGATTGGTCGAAATATTTCCAGAACCACGTTGAGTGATCAATGCTAAAGTCATGTAATAACGCTCAAGACTTTGGCGAACTGGTGCAGCTAAAACAGCAAGCTGGTTATGATCTTCTGAATTCGGTGCTGGACTATAAATAAACTCTTCGTCATCAACAGAAATCAAATTGGCTTGAGCTAATGCTTTCACATATTCACAAACCTGATCTTTAATTTCTTCATCTTTCCATTTTAAGAACAATTCAGCTTTTAAGAATGGGTAAAGTGTACGAATGACATTAACCAAATCCGCTAAATTAATTTTACCGTTATGCTCAACTAAAGCTGCAACCAATGAAGGTAAAACAAAAGCATGCAAAATATTATTGCGGAAGTATGTGAGTAAAACAGCTTGATTATCTTCGATGGCAATAATATCGCCCAATACGTGCTGAACTCGTTTAATCAGTTTTAACTTCAAGCCATAAGCAATGATTTCTTTGCCTGAAAGTGGCGTCACCTGAGTGCGGCTGTCATAAGGAAGAGCAGTGAGCAACTTACGATAAGTATCGAGCTGTTTAATGCAGATTTCTTCATCAAGCGTGTGTTTCGGTGTTGCCAATAAAATCAAGGACAATAAAGAAACAGGGTTGATCACAACTGCACGGTTAATATTTTCCAAAATCGCATTGGCTGAACTATTTACAGCATTTGAAACTTCAGGAGGAATAGGATCATCATTATGTTCAATTTTGATTTTATCCGCGCCGTGTTCTTTGAGTAAATCATCCAAGAATACAGGTTCACCAAAGTTCACATGCACTTTACCGAAAATGCGCTCAATCTTTTTCAGCGTTTGAATAATTCCCCAAATTGATTCAGATTCTTTCGGTTTACCATTCATTTCGCCGACATAGGTTGCACCTTCCATCAAGCGTTCATAGCCCACATAGGTTGGGATGAAAACAATTGGTTTAGCACGACCACGTAAGTGTCCATGTACAGTCATGGCTAACATGCCTGTTTTCGGCGGAAGCAAGCGGCCTGTACGTGAACGACCACCTTCAATAAAGTATTCAAGTGGTGTGTTACGAGATAAGATACTGAATAAATATTCTTTAAATACAGAAGTATAAAGTGCATTACCACGGAATGAACGGCGAATAAAGAATGCACCGCCACCACGTAATAATTGACCTACAAAAGGCATATTCAGGTTATCACCCGCAGCAATGTACGGAACCATCAAACCACGTTTATAAATCACATAAGACAATAATAGATAATCAATATGACTACGATGACATGGGGTGTAAATCACCTCATAGTCTTTCACTAACTCACGAACAGTACTAAAATTATGAACTTCAACACCATCATAAAGCTGAGTCCATAAACGAGTCAGTGCCATATCAGCAAAACGAACCGCAGACGCAGAGTAGTCCGAAGCGATTTCATTCACAAAACCAATGGCTTTACGTTCAGATTCGATCATGCTGGTTTTAGAGCGGATACTTTCTTTGCGAATCGCATCTTGAACATCAGGTGCTTTAATCAAAGATTGCATGACATTACGGCGATCTGATAAATCTGGCCCAAGAATGACTTCACGCTGACGATCTAAATAGTCATTCAGACTATTGGTAATGTATGTTGCAGGTGAAATATTTGGATGGTGAATTTTGGCATACTGTACCAATTCACGTAGAGATTTGTTTTCATGGAATTCTAAAAAAGATTGACGACCATGTACGCCGATATTCATCAACTGTTTGACTTTACTTGGAGTTGCCCATGTGTCCGTAAACAAGAGTTTAAATAAAGAATCTTCTTTATCAGGTGAACGTCCCCAAAGTACAGTCACTGGGATCAGTTCAATATCCAAGTTTGGATCTTGATCTAAGGCATCAATCAGTCTTAACAAGCGTGGAGGGAATGTATGTGTCGGCGAGTGTAATAAATTGCTTTCATCTTGTTGCTGTAAAAATACAACCGCCGCTTTTTCTGTGTGATTGCCAATTAGCAATGGATCAAGAGCAGGTGCAATATTTAAACGGCGAGTTTCACTGTCGACAACCAAGGCATTACTGCGAGAATAGTTTTGCAGCACATAGCAAGTAATCTTCTGAGCCTTTTCTGAAGATGAATTCTCTTGGTTTTCATTTTCAGAAATTTGGTTTTCTGTAGGAACTTCTCCAAGAACATGTGGAGTTACTACAAGGTCAAGTAGCTTACTTGAAAGCCGACGATACATTTGACCAAAGCCACTCTTGGACATACATACTCCTAGCGAATGATGAATATCGCATTGTTAGTCAATGAAAGAAGCGATATTTTCTATAATTTAGGGATAAAACAATAGGTCATTTTCAGACAATTTGTAAGAAAATTGGTTGTTTTAATCATTTTAAAGCGTATTTTCCACCAGTATAGCAAACTCAGTATGTGACAATATAGTCTACGAAACTTTAGTTCATCTTTTAGAATTTATGGCAAAATGGATTTGATCCTCTAAAATATGAATATTTAACTTCATTTCTAATAATGAAGATTGGAATAAAAAGGTCTCTTATGAATGCTTTAACGCAAGAACTTGTCGAGTTATTAACACTCGAAAAACTTGAAGAACATATTTTCCGTGGTCAAAGTAAAAACTTGGTGGGTAAGCGTGTTTTTGGTGGACAAGTATTAGGTCAAGCGCTTATGGCAGCCTCATATACGGCAGACCGTCCAGTGCATTCATTACATGCGTACTTTCTCTATGGCGGCGATGTAAATGCACCGATTATTTATGAAGTTGATCGCTTACGTGATGGTAAAAGCTTTTTGAGTCGCCAAGTTCGTGCCATTCAGCATGGACGTACTATCTTTTCGGCAATGGTGTCTTTTGCGGCACCTGAAGAAGGTCTGAATTATCAAATCAGTGAACCTGAATATCCTGCGCCAGAGGAGTTGAAGTCTGAACAGGAATTGAAAGAAAATCTGATTAGCTTTATCCCAGAAAATATCCGTGCAGCATTCATGCGTCCACGTCAGGTTGATATCAAACCGATTAATATTGGTAATCCATTTCAACCACAGCCTGAAGCACCATCGAATGCTTTATATATGAAAGCTTATGGTGAGTTACCTAAACATTTGGCTGATAATGTTGCATTGAATCAAGCGATTGTGGCGTTTTATTCAGATTATTCATTTATGGTTACTGCATTACGTCCACATGGTGTTAATTATCTGACGCCAAGTGTTCAAATTGCCAGTATCGATCATGCAATGTATTTCCATAAACCTGTGAAAGCTGATGAATGGATGCTGTATGACATGGATGCGACTGTCACTGCGAGTTCTCGTGGTTTAAGCCATGGACGGATGTGGCAAAATGGCGAATTGGTGTGTAGTACGGTGCAAGAAGGCTTGATGCGTATGCGTGAGATTGAAACTCAATAAGTTTGAATGAAATAAGTATCGAAAGCCATCCGTTTAGATCAATGCCAGCCAGTTAAGCTTTTTTAAATCCTCCCCCTTGCGGAGCTATGCTCCTCACCTTTGATAAAGGAGGGAGTACCAAAAATCTAAAATTATTTTAGATTCTCAATAGTTCCCCTCTTTTTAAAGAGGGGTTAGGGGAGATTCTTAAATGAGTAATCACTAAATTACTCTTAACTGCTCAGCATTAATCTGTTTAGATGGCTTTTTTATTTTTGAGCTAAGCTGATCACAAAATAATGCTCGATTTCACATTATTTCAATGGCATATTGCAAAGCACAGAAGACAAAATAGTCAGCAAAGATGAGCTTAAATACGCAAATTTTAATTGCCGCCATTTTAGGTATCGCATTTGGATTTTTACTCAATCAATTTCCCAATACTCAATTTTTTGAAGCCAGTATCTATGGTTTAGGTATTACTAGTAGTATTTTTATTGGTTTATTAAAAATGCTTCTTGTGCCTTTGATTTTTAGTTCGATTGTGGTCGGTGTTTCTAATCTGCAAGCCAGTGGACAACTGAGTCGAACTTGGAAAATTACTTTGGCATGTTGTGTGACCACAACGACATTGGCGTTGATTCTAGGTATTAGCTGTGCGCATTTATTTGAGGTCGGGAAAGGGGTAGATATTGCACTTTTTCAAGATGCGATGAATCAACATCAAACCCCTGATACGCTTACGGCCTCATCTTTCTTTACCAATTTTATTCAAAATACCTTAATCAATCCGTTCAAAGCTTTTGCTGAAGGAAATGTTCTCGCCGTTGTCGTTTTTGCATTGCTGCTTGGTGTGGCATTGGTCAAAGGTGGTGAACGTTTTAAAAGTATTCGTCAACTCAGCACTCAATTTTTTGAAGTGATGATGATGATGGTTGGCTGGGTAATGAAGCTCGCACCCCTCGGTATTTTTGCATTATTGGCTAAACTCATTTCTACTGAAGATATTTCAATTCTCAGTCGTTTGGCTGAATTTGCTGCTGTAGTGACAGGAACCACCATTTTCCATGGTGCAGTTGTACTACCTTTATTGTTGTGGATTTTTGGGCGGATGAGTCCGATCACGTTCTTTAAAGGAACAAGAACGGCTTTAATTACTGCGTTTGCGACCAGTTCTAGTTCTGCAACCATGCCGCTTTCGATGAAGTGCGCACAAGAAAATTTAGGTGTACGTCCTCAAACGGCTGGTTTTGTTATCCCATTGGGAACGCAATTGAATATGGATGGTACGGCGCTATACGAAGCCGCTGCAGCGCTTTTTATTGCAAATTTAATGGGACTTGATTTGAGTTTAGGGCAACAAGTCATTGTCTGTTTGACTGCGATGATTGCCTCTTTGGGCGCACCAGGGATTCCAAGCGCAGGAATGGTGACGATGATTATGGTGTTGCAATCTGTGGGTTTACCTGCGGAAGCCATTGCAATTTTATTACCAATAGATCGTTTATTGGATACAGTGCGAACTGTGGTTAATGTACAAGGTGATATGATGATTAGTGTCGTAGTAGATCGCTATACCAAAGATATAGGTTCGCCGAGTTAGCTTTTATTTATTCGCAAAAATATGACGAAGTAATAAAAAGGTTAATGTAAAAAAAGCAGGATTATTGATCTTAATGCCAATCAGGTAAACATTTTTAAATCCTCCACCTTGCGGAGCTATGCTCTTCACCTTTGAAAAAGGAGGGAGTATCTTGGATTCAATACCGCATTGAATTCAAGAGTGTTCCCTTCTTTTGCCTTGCGCCATATATGGCTCAGGGTTAGGAGAGATTTATCAATTAGTAATAATAAAATTACTCTTAACTGATCAGTACTAGGATTATTGATCCTGCTTTTCTTTTTTTATATAAGATTTAAGCAACTTTAGGTAACGCACGTTTTGCAGCAGGTGAGCTGTCTAAGTAGGCAATCGCATCTTCGGTTTTAGCTTCATGCACAGGATCATACCACGGCATTAAATAGCCAAGTTGTTGTGAAACCAACCATAGTGGGTGAGGCATAACACGATTATCTTTTTGAGCGATATTGGCCCATTCACGCCATATCCATGGTTTATAAAATGCAGGTTTTTTATCGGTAAAGCGTGGGTCTTGTCCCATGATATGCGCAGCACCATCGACCCATAAACCAAGCACAGCAATAATCACAATCACACTTTGATAATAACGAGAGATATAACCACCACCAAGATGGCGATAAAGATCAAATGCAACAGTACGATGTTCAATTTCTTCTGCACCATGCCATTTGATGAGATCTAGCATGTTAGGATCTGCACCAAGTTCAGCCCATTTCTTGTTATAAAGTGCATATTTACCCAGTACACAGGTCATGTGTTCTACTGTTGCTACTATACCTAGGCGGAATAAATCCCATTGGTGATCCAACACTTTTGGAACTTTCAAACCGAGTGGTTGATCGGCAAGTAGCTTTCCAAATAGGAAATCCATGACGTCTAGATTACGTTGAATATCGATATTTCGTACCGTTAAATATTCTTTGTTTGCCGAAACGTGAGCTTGCGCATGCATCGCTTCTTGGCGAATAAAAGCACGTACATCCTGCGCTAATTTTTCATCGGTAATTTTAGGTAAAACTCGGTTGTATAGCCGACAGAACCAAAACTCTCCAGCAGGTAGGATATTGTTAATTTCGTTAATAAAATAGCTGACGAAAGGTTGGTTTGGAATCCAATCAATCGGGGTCTCTTGCCATTCAAATTTTACTTTACGTGGTTTGATTTGATACTGAATAGATGACCCAATTTTACTGTTTTTTAATCGAGATAATAATTTCATCACACTGTCCTGATTTTTATTTGTAAATATCACAATTTGTATTCAGTATAAAAAAATGTCCTAAATTGTTATTAGCAATTTAGGACATTCCAATATCAATTGGTGATGAATTTGGTCGGACAATTTCTATTTAGGGTGTTTTGTCTGAATCAATCTCTTGATTCGGTGTTTGTTCTAAATCATGGGCATCGTCAGTATCATGAAACTCACCATCAACATTAATATCGTCAGCATCATCAAAATCAGCTTCAGAAGCTTCTGGAATAGAATCCATATCAAAGTCTAAAGTTTTATCTAATGTGTAATTTAATCGTCCAGCCATGATCGATGCTAATTCTTCAAGCCCTTGTTTATTCATCGATGAGAATAATTGGATTGAGAAATTAAGCTTCATTTTATGTAGCTGTTGTTGCACATCGAGTAGAACTTTGCTTGCGGGACCACGATTAAGCTTGTCTGATTTAGTTAATAAAACATGGACAAAGAGATGGCGTGAATAAGCCCATTCCAACATCATGACATCAAAATGTTGTAAAGGATGGCGAATATCCATCAATAAAACTAAGCCTTGTAAGCTTTTACGGTGAATCAGGTAATTCTCAAGTTCTTTTTGCCATACAATTTTCATTGCTTCAGGTACAGCTGCATAACCATAACCAGGTAAATCCACTAGACGTTGATCAGGATTACCTAAGCTAAAAAAGTTGATCATTTGTGTACGACCAGGTCTTTTTGAGGCACGAGCCAGTTGCTTTTGGTTGGTTAATGCATTGATTGCACTCGATTTCCCTGCATTTGAGCGACCTGCAAAAGCAACTTCATAACCTGTGTCTTCAACACATAAATTGAGTTTAGGCGCACTCATTAAGAATTCAGCTTTGCGTAACCAATTTAAAGACGAGGTTGAGTACTCTGAAATCGCAGGATCAGCTTTTTTCTCATAGCTAATTTTTTGTTTAGGGGCGTTTGAGGTCTTACTGTTTTTAGACTTTCCACTGCTGCGATGCATACTTCAACTTCAATAAACGGATGAACAAAGGGCATTATAAAGGAAGTCGATCTTTCAAGCGAATTTTGACAGCTTTTATTGCGTAACCAAACTGAGAGATAGGCAGTAGATCACGTTATTGTCTTGATAAATATTGGCTTATACGTTGAGATTTGGAATGGGTGAATGAATCATTTTTTGATAATGCGGTGGCGTATTCAAAACATCAGCAACCGTATATTGGTCTAGACTTTGATAAAACTCTACAACGGCATGATCTAAAATGCCTTTTAAACCACACTGGGGGCGTAACACGCAGGGTGGAGTATTACATTCTACTATTTCAGTATCACCTTGAAGAATGCGAACAATTTGGCCCAATTTAAAATTTAAAATGTCCTGATTCAGTCGAAT
>Ga0209023_10005486_pt1 | contig 13835 bp, 12 predicted proteins | sample LakOneMetagenome_FD_187468 | JGI IMG/M metagenome (GOLD analysis project Ga0209023, IMG submission 187468) | Freshwater and sediment microbial communities from Lake Erie, Canada (SPAdes) (version 2) | ecosystem: Environmental > Aquatic > Freshwater > Lentic | place: Lake Erie, Canada...
CGCATATCGTTGACATGCGACCGGCCCCTCACCCCAGCCCTCTCCCCGCAAGCGGGGAGAGGGAGCAGGCGCCTCACTTCCCCCGGAAGTCCGGCAACCGCCGCTCTGCCGTCGCCTTCACGCCTTCCTTGAAATCATCCGTGCGGCGCTGCCAGTCCTGTTCGACGAGTTCGCGCTCGGTTGCGCGTTCCACGCCTTCGGCGAGGCCGCGGCGCAGCGTCTCGCGGATCGAGAGAATGGCGAGCGGCGCCGATTGCGCGATCTCGACCGCGAGCGCCTTGGCCGCGCTCAGCACTTCGGCCTCGGGCACGAGAATGTCGGCAAGGCCGATCGCATGAGCTTCCTCGCCCGAAATGCGGCGGCCCGTGTAGAACAGGAGCGCCGCCTTCTGCGCGCCGACGAGACGCGGGAGTGTGTGCGTGAGGCCGAAGCCCGGATGCATGCCAAGCCGCGCGAAGTTCGCGGAGAAGCGCGCCTCCGCGCAGGTGACGCGGAAGTCGGCCATGACGGCGAGGCCGAGGCCGCCGCCGATGGCCGCGCCGTGGACGGCGGCGACGATCGGCTTCTCGATTTTGAAGAGGCGCGTCGCCTCCTTGTAGAGGTGCTTGCCGCCTTCGGCGACCGTGCCGGTGTCGGCGCGATTGGCGAAATCGGCGCCGGCGCAGAAGGCCTTGCCTTCGGAGCAAAGCACGGTCGCGCGTACGTTGGGATCGCGGTCGGCGGCCTCGAAGGCGGCGGCGAGTTCGCGGATCAGTTCATTGTCGAAGAAGTTGAAGGGCGGGCGCCGGATCGTGACGATCTGGACGTGGCCTTCGGTGTCTACGGTGAGGTCCTTGTAGGTGGGCATGGGTTGTTCTCCAGAAGTTGATTGCTGTCGTTTGAGTTCACCATCCCTCACCCTGAGGAGCGCCGAAGGCGCGTCTCGAAGGGTGGCCGGGTCGGCGATGCTGATGACGCCATCCTTCGAGACGCCCGCTTCGCGGGCTCCTCAGGATGAGGAGCCGGGGTCGGCGGGCGTGACGAAAGACCGAAGCGTTTCACCTCAGCCCCAACCCGCGCGCGATCATGCCGCGCAAGATCTCGCGTGTGCCGCCGCGCAGCGAGAAGGAGGGGGCGTGCATGATCGTGTGGGCGAGTACTGCGATGTAAGGGTTGCTCGACGTGCTGTCGGGTTCGGCGTCGATGATGAGGCGCAGCACCTCGACCATCTCCTGCTCGAGGCTGGTGCCGAGCTCTTTCACGATAGCCGCGTGAACCGCCGGGTCTTCGCCGCGCTGGAGCATGCCGGCGATGGAGCGCGACATGCGGCGCAGCGTCATGAGATGCGCGATGATGCGGCCGAGCGCGATCGCGGCGCGATCGTCAACCGCGTCCTGCAGCATCGAAAAGCCTTCGATCAGCAGCGTGAAGGTGGACAGGAACCGGTCGGGGCCGGAGCGCTCGTAGGCGAGTTCGCCCGTCACCTGTTTCCAGCCGTCGCCCTGGTTGCCGAGCATGGCGCTGGCCGGCAGGAAGACATCCTCGAACACGACTTCGTTGAAGTGATGCTCGTGCGAGAGATCGACGATGGGGCTGACCTTGATGCCCGGCGTCTTCATGTCGACGATGAACTGGCTGACGCCGCCGTGGCGATCGTCGCTCTTGGCGTCGGTCCGGCAGAACAGGATCATGTAGTGCGAGACATGCGCGCCTGACGTCCACACTTTCGTGCCGTTGACCTTGAAGCCGCCCTCGACCGCAGTCGCGCGCGTGCGGGTGGCGGCGAGGTCGGAGCCTGAATCCGGTTCGCTCATGCCGATGCAGAAGAAGAGTTCGCCGCGCGCGATTTTCGGCACGAAGAATTGCCGCTGCTCTTCCGTGCCATAGCGCAGGATGGACGGCGCGGACTGGCGGTCGGCGATCCAGTGCGCGGCGACGGGCGCGCCGGCGGCGAGCATTTCCTCGAGCACGACGTAGCGTTCGAGCGCGCTGCGCTCGTGGCCGCCGTATTTTTTTGGCCAGGTCATGCCGATCCAGCCCTTGTCCGCCATCTTCTTCGAGAAGGCGGGATTGCGGCCGCTCCAGGATTGCGCGCGCTGCCGCGCCGTCATGTCGGCCAGTTCGACATCGAGAAAGGCGCGCACTTCGGCGCGCAGCGTTTCGGTGGCTTGCGTGTTGGGCGGCGGCGGGGGAAAGGTCAGCTGCGTCATGTCTTCCTCACGCCGTCACGATGTCGGACCAGAGCTTCTTCGGGCCGGCCTTGGCGGCGGCGCGGCCGATGATGAGCGACCAGTCGCTTTCCTTGCCGAATTCGTCGCGCCACGACCACAGCCGCTTGGTCAGATAGTGCAGCATGTGCTCGCGTGTGAATCCGATGGCGCCATGCGTCTGGTGCGCGATGCCGGCGCCGATGCTGGCGGCCTCGCCGCAGCGCGCCTTGGCGGCGGCGATCGGCAGCAGGCTCATGCCGTTGGCGGCGGCTTCGGCGGCCATGTCGGCGGCTGCGTTTGCGGCGGCGGAATGGGCGGCGAGCATGGCGAGATTGTGCTGGATCGCCTGGAATTTGGCGATCGGCTTGCCGAACTGCACGCGCTCGTTGGCATATTGCAGCGTGATGTCGAGCGTACGCGAGAGCGCGCCTGCAATCTGGTTGGCGCGCATGGCGGCGCCGAAGGCGCGCAGCGTCTCCGCGTTGATATTGTTGCCTGCGGGCGCGACATCGCCAGAGCCCAGATCGCAGGCGAAGGTCACATCGTCGCGCGGCTCCATCGCGAGATTGCGGCCTTCCGCAATCGTGCACGCTTTCGGATCGACGCGCGCGAGCATGTTGGCGCCGTCGGTTTTCGCCAGCACGAGAATGGCGGCGGCGTTGCGCGCGAAAGGCGTGCGTTTCGCCACGCCTTCCAGCCGCCAGCCGGCGCCAGATTTTCTCAGCGAGAGAGAAGAACCTTTGGCAGCCGGCGCAATCGTCAGCGGTCCCTCGGGCACGGCGAGCGCGGAGCCCGCCAGCCAGCCTGCGAGCATGGTTTCGGCGAGCGGCACGGGCGCGGCATGGCTCGCGGAAATGCGCAGCGCGGCGAGCGCGTCTTCGATCGCTAGGTCCGAACCGCCGGCGCTTTCAGGCAGGAGCGCGCCGGCGAGACCGGCGTCGGCGATCTCCTTCCACAGCGCCGCTGGAAAGGCGCCGGTTTCGGCTGCGGCGAGTATGGATTTCTCGCAACCGTCGCCGAACAGTTTTTCGGCCATGTCGCGGATGAGGTCGGTCGTCTCGCTCATTCTCTCACCTTGTGCCGCCGCCCTCGCCCTTCGAGACGCAATGCTGCGCATTGCTCCTCAGGGTGAGGGCTCCATTGGCGTCCTTTACAATCCTCATGGTGAGGAGGCAGCGAAGCCGCCGTCTCGAACCATGGCCGCAGGCGCGGCTCTTGATCACGTCTTTTTCCCCGGCTGGCCGCTGCGTTGCCGCGCCCAGTCGTCGTCGGTCCAATCCAGCATCTGCGACACGCCGGCGCGCGAGCCCGCGAGCCAGCGCTTGCCGCCGTCGATCACGATCGTCTCGCCGGTAATGTAGCCGGCCATGTCGGACACGAGAAAGGCGCAGAGGTTGGCGAGTTCGCCATGTTCGCCATCGCGGCGCAAGGGCACGCCGGGGTCGATGTCATTGGCGCCGCCGGTCGGCGTCAGCCGTGCGCTTGCGCCCTGCGTCGGGAAATTGCCGGGCGCGACGGCGATGAGCCGGATGCCGTGCGGGCCCCATTCGACTGCGAGAGATTTGGTCATGGCGTCGATGCCAGCCTTGGCCATGGCGTTGGGCAGGGTGAAGGCCGCGCCGTGCAGGGCCGACAGGGTGAGGATGGAGAGAACGACGCCGGGCTGCTTCTTCTCGATCCAGTGCCTGCCGGCTGCGACCGTGCAATAGGCGGAGCCGTGCAGGCAGGTGTTGAGCACGGCGTCGAGCGCGCGCGGCGAGAGCTTGTGCGATTGCGCCAAAAAATTTCCGGCGGCGTTGTTGACGAGAATGTCGAGTTTCTTCGCCGCGACATGCGCGATCATCGCCTCGACCGCAGCTGCATCGCGGATATCGCATTGCTCGATCTCGACGAAGCGGCCGAAACGTTGCGCGAATTCCTGCGCCGTATCCTGCAAGACGTCGCGCCGGCGCCCGCAAATCACGAGATCTGCGCCAAATTCCATCAGGCGCGCGCCGATCGCCTTGCCGAGGCCCGTGCCGCCGCCCGTGACGAGCGCGCGCTTGCCCTTCAGCAGGTCCGCTTCAAATCCTCCGGCCATGGTTTCGTCCCGCGCGCGGATTTCTTGGTGGCGTCCGCGCCATTTTCGTATCATAATCTTGTAGGGCGATTTTCCGACAAGTCACGCGCCGACGCAAGGGCGCACCATAATATACGGGAGGAAAAACCATGAACGAGATGAGTGTGAAATCCGCCGGCTTCGGCTTCGATCCGGCCGACGAACTCAACGACCTCCGCATGTCGGACAAGGCCAAGCCGCTCTACGACCATGTGCGCAAGTTCCTGAAGGAGACGGTTGCGCCGATGCAGGTCGAGTATGACGCGCTCGGCAAGGGCAAGACCGACCGCTGGAACTTTGCGCCGGGCCAGCTCGATTGCCTGCAGAAGGCCAAGGACAAGGCCAAGGCCGAGGGCCTGTGGAACTTCTTCCTGCCGGACGCCGAGACCGGCGAAGGCCTCAGCAACCTCGACTATGCCTTCATCGCCGCCGAACTCGGCAAGTATCCGCTGGGCTCGGAGAGCATGAACTGCTCGGCGCCCGACACCGGCAATATGGAAGTGCTGGAGCGCTGCGGCACCAAGGAGCAGAAGGAAAAGTGGCTGAAGCCGCTGCTGAACGGCGAAATCCGCTCGGCCTATGTGATGACCGAGCCGAATGTCGCCTCGTCCGACGCCAAGAACGTGTCGACCACCGCCAAGCTCGATGGCGACGAATGGGTCATCAACGGCGAGAAATATTATATTTCCGGCCTCGGCGATCCGCGCTGCAAGATCATGATCGTGATGGTGAAGACCAATCCCGATGCGCCGCCCTCCAAGCAGCAGTCGCAGATCCTCGTGCCGGTCGGCACGCCGGGCGTGGAAGTCATCGGCCCGATGCACGTGTTCGGTCACGACCATGCGCCGCGCGGCCACATGCACATGCGCTTCAACAATGTGCGCGTGCCCAAGTCCAACATTCTGCTCGGCGAGGGCCGTGGCTTCGAGATTTCGCAGCTGCGCCTCGGACCGGGCCGCATCCATCACTGCATGCGCACGATCGGCAAGGCCGAGAAGGCGCTGGACCTGATGATCGAGCGCGGCCTTTCGCGCGAAGCGTTCGGCAAGAAGCTCGTGCATCTCGGCGGCAACCTGCAGATCATCGCGCAGGCGCGTTGCGAGATCGAGGCCATGCGTCTGATGGTGCTGAAGGCGGCCAAGGCGATGGACGTGCTTGGCAACAAGGAAGCGCGCGTCTGGGTGTCGATGGTGAAGGCCATGGTGCCGGAGCGGACCTGCAAGATCATCGACCAGGCGATCCAGATGCACGGCGCGACCGGCATTTCCAACTGGACGCCGCTCGCCGAAATGTACACCGACGTGCGCCACCTGCGCTTCGCCGACGGTCCGGACGAAGTGCACTGGATGGTCGTGGGTCGCAACGAAGTGACGAACAGGTAGTCGTTACTCCCTTCTCCCCGTGAAACGGGGAGAAGGTGTCATGCCGAAGGCATGACGGATGAGGGGCGGGTCGCAGAGCGCGCATATCCGTGACATGCGACCGGCCCCTCACCCCAGCCCTCTCCCCGCAGGCGGGGAGAGGGAGCTTGTCGCTCACCTTTTCGGAAATCCACCTGCGCGCACGATTTCGCCCACGGGCTTGCGCGCATTCGGCGCCTCGATCGCCTGCAGCCGTTCCGGCAGGCTCGCCTTGTCGCCGCGCTTGCCGAGTGCGATCGCCATTTCGATGTGGCAATCATCGGGCACATGCAATTCATCGCGCGCGCGGTCGAAGTCGACGCCGATCATACCGTGCGCCGGCCAGCCGGTGATGGAGGCCTCCAGCGCGAGATAGGCCCAGGCCGCGCCCGCGTCGAGCGAATGCGAGCGCGAGGGAACGGAGGTCGCCTCCGGCGTCACGCGCGTTTTCTTCGACACGAGAAAGACGATCGCTGCGGCGTTCTTCGTCCAGGGACGGTTGCCCTCGGCGAGCAGGCTGTGAAACAGCTCGAAATCCGGTGTGCCGCGCTTGGCGTAGAGAAACGTCCACGGCTGGATGTTGCTCGCCGACGGCGCCCAGCGCGCCGCCTCGAAAATGCGCATGAGGGCGGCATCGGGAATCGCATCGCCGGTGAAAGCGCGGGGCGACCATCTGTCGACGAAATGTTTTGAGACCGGATGGTCCGGCTTGCGTGAGTTCTGCGAGCTCATATGTGGGGTTGCTCTCCGGTAACCCGCTCCTGCCAGCGGGGGGCGCGCCGGTGTGACCCGGCGTCGCCCGTGTTGCGGAGCGATCACGCGAAAGCGCGCATAACTTCAGCCATTGCCCCCTCGCCATGCATGGAGAGGGAACTACCGCCCCTTGGTCGGAATCTGATTGAAGGCGACGTCCTTGTCTAGCCGGATGTCGCCGGGCAATCCGAGCACGCGTTCGGCGATAATGTTGCGCAAAATTTCATCAGTGCCACCCTCGATACGGGTGGCGGGCGACCGCAACAGCATCGCCATGAAGAGGCCGGCCTCGTCGACGCCGTCCTGCTTGCGCAGCACGCCCATGGGCCCTTCCAGCTCGAGAGCGAATTGCGAAATGTCTTGCATGGTCGCGCCGGCGACGAGCTTGCCGATCGAATTTTCCGGGCCGGGCCGCTCGCCGCGGGACAGCGCGGAAATGGCGCGGTAGCCGGTATATTTGAGACCGTTCGCCTTGGTCGCCCACGACGCGAGTTTGGCGCGCACGGCGCGATTGTCGATCGCGGCGGCGCCGTCCATGGGTAGCCGCGCGCAGAGGTCGAACAATTCGGGGAGGCCGGTCGGCATGCCCGAGCCGATCGACAGGCGCTCGTTCATCAGTGTCGTCAGCGAGACGCTCCAGCCGTCGCCGACCTTGCCCAGACGTTGGTGATCGGGAATGCGGACGTCGGTGAAATAGACCTCGTTGAACTCGGACTGGCCGTTCGCCTGCTTGATCGGGCGGATGTCGACGCCGGGGCTCTTCATGTCCAGGAAGAACATGGTGAGGCCCTTGTGCTTGGGCACGTTGGGATCGGTGCGCGCGATCAGCAGGCCCCAGTCGGAATGATGCGCGCCGGAGGTCCAGATCTTCTGGCCGTTGATGACCCAGTCGTCGCCCTGTTTTTCCGCGCGCGTGCGGAGCCCTGCGAGATCGGAGCCGCCGGCGGGTTCGGAGAAGAGCTGGCACCAGATTTCATTGCCCGAGGCGAGCGGCGGCAGGCGCTTCTTCTTGTGGTCCTCGTTGGCGAAGGCCATGACGGTCGGGCCGCACATGCCGTGGCCGATGATGAAGAGGCCCGACAGCTTGCCGAAGACGCCTTCCTCCTGGCCCCAGATCACGCGCTCGATCGGGCTCGCGCCACGGCCGCCGTATTCCCTAGGCCAGTGCAGGCAGGCCCAGCCAGCGTCGGCCTTCTTCTTCTGCCACGCCTTGGAGGCTGCGATGATGTCGCCGGATTTCAGGACGACGCGGCCGAAGGGCGACGAGCGCAGGTCGGCCTCGTGTTCGCGCGGCGCGTTGGCCTGAATCCAGGCGCGAGTTTCTGCGCGGAAGGCGGCTTCTGTGGGGGTGTCGTCGAAGTTCATGAAAGCTCCGTCGGCCCCCTCCCTAACCCTCCCCCGCTTCGCGGGAGAGGGGACAGATGCGGGCTCTCACGTCCATTGTTGATCACGAATGATTGCAGCCCCCTCTCCCGCGAAGCGGGGGAGGGTTAGGGGAGGGGGCCCTTCGCCCTACCGCCCCTTGGTAGGGATCTGATTAAACGCCAGATCCTTGTCGACACGAATGTCGCCTGGAAGTCCCAGCACACGCTCGGCGATGATGTTGCGCATCACTTCGTCCGTACCGCCCGCGATGCGCATGCCGATCGCGCCATAGAGCATCTGGTATAGTTTTCCCGAGGGGCTCGCGTCGTCGCGCGCGACGGCGCCCATCTGGCCCTGCAGTTCCAGCGCATACATGGCGATGTCCTGCATCATCGGCGCGGCGACGAGCTTGCCGATGGAGTTTTCCGGCCCCGGACGCTCGCCGCGCGACAGCGAGGAGATGGCGCGATAGGCCGTGTACTTCAGGCCGTTGGCGCGCGCCGCCCATGTCGCGAGATTTTCACGCACCGCCTTGTCGTCGATCGCCGCAGTGCCGTCCGCCATCTTCACGCCGGAGGCGAAGTCGAAGAATTCCGGCACGCCGGTAGCGAGGCGCGCGCCGATCGAGAAGCGCTCGTTCATCAGCGTCGTCAGCGAGACATTCCAGCCGTCGTTGACCTTGCCGAGGCGCTGGGCATCGGGAATGCGCACGTTGGTGAAATAGACTTCGTTGAAGCCCGAATGTCCGCTCGCCTGCTTGATCGGCCGCACTTCCACGCCGGGGCTCTTCATGTCCAGGAAGAACATGGTGAGGCCCTTGTGCTTGGGCAGCGTCGGATCGGTGCGGGTGATGAGAATGCCGTAGTCGCAGAAATGCGCGCCGGTCGTCCAGATCTTCTGGCCGTTGATGATCCAGTCGTCGCCGTCCTTCTCCGCCTTGGTGCGCAGGCCCGCAAGGTCGGAGCCGCCGGCGGGTTCCGAGAACAGCTGGCACCACACTTCCTCGCCGGACGCGAGCGGCGGCAGATAGCGGCGCTTCTGATCTTCGGTGGCATAGGCCATGACGGTTGGACCGCACATGCCCTGGCCGATCGCGAAGGGGCCGGACAGCGCGCCGTACTTGCCTTCTTCCTGATCCCAGATGACACGCTGGATCGGCGTGGCGCTGCGGCCGCCGTATTCCTTCGGCCAGGTGAGACAGGCGAAGCCGCCTTCGGCCTTTTTCTTCTGCCAGACCTTGGAAGCGCGCAGCAGCGCGGCGGTGCGCTGGTCGCGATCCTTGATCTCTTCCGCCTTGGCGAGATCGCGCATGAGATCGTCGGGCCGGTTCGCCGCGACCCAGTCGCGCGCGAGCTTGCGGAATTCGGCTTCCTGCGGGGTGTCGTCGAAGTTCATGTGAACCTCCTGGTTCTGTAATTTGCTTGATGCTTCTCCGCGTCATGCCCGGCCTTGTGCCGGGCATCCACGCCGATCCGCCTCACGAATCCTTTGGCGTGGATGGCCGGGACAAGCCCGGCCATGACGGTGTGAGCCGTTTGCGACTCACGCGGCAGCGTTGCGCTTGCGCATCTCGTCGATCAGCCGGTTCTCCCACATGGTGAGCGAGCCCAGCGTCAGCGCCAGCAGGTTGGAGCGGCGGTAGTAGAGGTGGCAGTCGAACTCCCAGGTGAAGCCCATGCCGCCGTGCACCTGATTGTTGTTCTTGGAGCAGAGCTGATAGGCCTGCGTCGCCGAAACGCGCGCGTTGGCGGCGGCTTCGGCGAGTTCGGCGGCGTCCGTCGAGAGCGCCCAGGCGCCGTAATAGGCGTTGGAGCGCGCGAGCGTCGCCGCCACATACATGTCGGCCAGAATATGCTTGATCGCCTGGAACGAGCCGATGGGACGGCCGAAGGCGATACGGTCGAGCGCATAGTCGCGGCCCATTTCCAGCGCACGATCCGCGCCGCCGATCTGCTCGAATGCGACGAGAACGGCCGCGCGATCGAGAACATTGTTCACGAGGCTCCAGGCGTCCGCGCCAGCGCCGAGCGCATCGGCGGGAGCGCCGTTGAACACAACGCGCGCATGGTTGCGCGTGGGATCGACCGTCTCGACATTCTCGCGCGTCACGCCGGCGCCCGCGAGATCGACGATGAACAGACCTTCGCGCGCAACGACGATGGCGAAATCGGCGATGCCGCCGTCCGGCACCAGCGTCTTTGTTCCAGAGACCTTGCCGCCTGATACGGTGGTCTTGATCGATTGCGGCGTGGGATCGCCGATGCCTTCGACGAGCGCCAGCGTGCCGATGGCGTCGCCCGACGCGATCTTCGGCAGCCACGCCTTCTTCTGCGCATCGGAACCCGCAAGCATCAGCAGCTCGGCGGCGAGATAGACGGTCGAGGAATAGGGCACGGGCGCGAGCGCGCGGCCGAGTTCCTCCGCGACGACGCAGAGTTCGAGACGGCCGGCGCCCGCGCCGCCGAATTCCTCAGGGATGGCGACGCCAATCAGGCCGAGTTCGGCAAGGCCCTTCCACAGGGCGCGGTCATACGTGTCCTTGCCCTCGAGGATCGCGCGCACATGCTTGGGCGTGGAATTCTCGGACAGAAAGCGCCGCGCCTCGTCGCGCAACTGCTTCTGTTCGTCGGAGAAATCGAAATTCATCTGGGCCTCCCGTATTCATCGCGCTCGATCGGGACCATTTCCGTCATTGCGAGGTCGGCAGAAATCGCCTTTCGGCGATTTCGCCTGAGCAAAGCGACGAAGCAATCCAACCCCGAGACTGAATCGTCGTCGGGGGATGGATTGCTTCGCTTTGCTCGCAATGACAGCCGTGGTGGCATCACTACGCAAGCGCATTTTTCAAAAGCAAACCCCATTGCAGGAAGTTAGTCAATCGACTAATTAATTGTTTCGCTCTGCGGAGAGCGGGAGGAAATACAATGGCGGCAAACGCCGAGGCGCTGCAAACGCGGGCGCCGAGCACCAAGGACCGGTTGATGGCCGCCGCGCGCGAGATCATGACCGAGCGCAACGCGGTGGAATTCTCGCTGCAAGATGTCGCGGCGCGATCCGGCCTCAATTCCGCGCTGGTGAAATATCATTTCGGCAACAAGGACGGCTTGCTGCTCGCCATTCTCGAGCGCGACGCCGAGACCTCCCTGAAGCAGGTGGAAAAGCTGCTGGCGCGCGACATGCCTGCGACGCAGAAGCTGAGCCTGCACATGGCCGGCATTATCGAGACCTATTTCCGCAAGCCCTACATGAACCGGCTGGTGCACATGCTGGTGCACGAACGCGGCGACGAGGCGGCGCAGCAGGTGTCCAAATTCTTCGTGGAGCCGCTCGCGCGCTTCCAGCGGCAAATGCTGGAAGAGGGCGTGAAGAGCGGCGAATTCAAGGAAGTCGATCCGGGCTTCTTCTATCATGCAGTCGGCAGCGCCTGCGACGCGCTGTTCCGCTGGCATCCGGAATCGCGCCGCATCTGGGGCGTGGCGACGATCAACGACGCACAGCGGCGCCGGTATGCCGATTTCGTGGTCGATCTCGTACTCAACGGCCTCGTGAAGCGCGGCTGAAAAACCATAAAGACAAGCAGGAAACGTCCATGTTCCACCCCTTCCATCATGCGCTCGCAAACCCCGACAAGCCGGCTGTCGTCATGGCCGGCTCCGGCGAGACGACGACCTACCGCCAGCTCGATGAACGTTCGAACCAGGGCGCGCAGCTGTTTCGCTCGCTCGGTCTGAAGCGCGGCGATTCGATCGCGCTCTATCTCGAAAATCATCCGCGCTATTTCGAGATCTGCTGGGCGGCGCAGCGCGCGGGCCTCTATTACACCTGCATTTCCTCGGCGCTGACGGCGGGCGAGGTCGAATACATCGTGCGCGATTGCGGCGCGAAGCTGTTCATCACCTCGAAAGCCAAGGCGGGCGAGGCCGAAAAGCTCGCGGCGAAACTCGGCGATATCAAACTATTCTCGCTCGACAGCGGCTGGGGCGCCTATGCGAGCTTCGAGGAGTCTCGCGCGAAGATGCCCGCGACGCCGATAGCCGACGAGGCGCCGGGCGTCGACATGCTCTATTCCTCCGGCACGACGGGCCGCCCGAAGGGCGTGCGCGTGGAGCTGAAGGACGAACCGGTCGATGCGATCAATTCGCTGGTGCAATTGTCAGCCGGCCTGTTCGGCTTCAACAAGGACACGGTCTATCTCTCGCCCGCGCCGCTCTATCACGCGGCGCCGCTGCGCTGGTGCATGACCACAATGCGGCTCGGCGGCACTGTCATCGTGATGGAGAAATTCGATCCGGAACGCGCGCTGCAATTGATCGAGCAATACAAGGTCACGGCCTCGCAATGGGTGCCGACGCATTTCGTGCGCATGCTGAAACTGCCGGAGGACGTGCGCAAGAAATACGATCTGTCGTCGCTGAATTGCGCGGTGCATGCAGCGGCGCCGTGCCCGGTGCAGACCAAGCACGCCATGATCGAATGGTGGGGGCCGGTGCTGAAGGAATATTACGCGGGCAGCGAGGGCAACGGCTTCTGCTACATTTCGTCCGAGGAGTGGCTGAAGAAGCCGGGCTCCGTCGGCACGGCGAAGATCGGCGTGCTGAAGATCTGCGACGAGGAGTCGAATGAGGTCGCAGCCGGCGTCGACGGCACGGTCTATTTCGCCGACGGCACGCCGTTCGAATATCACAACGATCCCGAGAAGACGGCGCAGTCCAAGAACAAGCATGGCTGGACGACGCTGGGCGATGTCGGCCATGTCGACGAGGACGGTTATCTGTTCCTGACCGACCGCAAGGCCTTCATGATCATTTCCGGCGGCGTGAACATCTATCCGCAGGAACTGGAAAACCTGCTCGTCACGCACCCCAAGGTTGCCGACGCTGCGGTGATCGGCGCGCCGGACGAGGAGATGGGCGAGAAGGTCGTGGCGGTCATCCAGCCTATGAACATGGCCGAAGCGGGCGATGCGTTGCGCGATGAACTCATGCAGTTTGCACGCGACAATATCTCGCGCGTGAAGGCGCCGAAGCAGATCGACTTTCTGGAAGAGCTGCCGCGCCACCAGACGGGCAAGCTCTACAAGCGCATCCTGCGTGATGCGTATTGGGGGAAGACGTCGACAATCGTCTAGGCGGCATGCCGGCCGGATCAGTGATGATGGGCGGACAATTCGTGGGCGTTTGCGCGCCGCTCGAGCCCGCCGTCGACGATCCATTGTCGCGTCGTCTGCGTTGCGCGCTCGATGAGTTGCGGCGCGACTGAGAAATCATATGGGGATACGTTGAGCGGGCATAGCGCTGGCGCCATGTGCACCTGAATGGTGTCCGGCAGGGCCTCGAGTTCCTGCATCAGCTGCCACGCGATCAACAGCGTTATCGCGTGCAGGGTCCGCCCGATCACGCCCTTGGGCGGACCTTCCAGCGCGCAGGAATAGCCGGTCGGCAGGATGACGATGCGGGTTGCGCCGAGTTCGACTGCGAGCCGCAGCGGCGTGTTGGCGGCAATCGCGCCGTCCATCAGATGGCGGCCGCCGATCGGCACGGTCGGAAATACGCCGGGAATGGCGGCGCTGGCGAGAATGGCGTCCATCACGGAGCCGCTCGACAGGCGTACGCTCATGCCCTGCTGATCGGTCGCCATGATGTGCAGCGGCAGGCGGGCGTCCTCGAAATTCTCGAACTGGAGATGCGTTTCGATCAGGCGACGCAAACCGTCGGGCTCGACGATGTAGTCGGGCCGGCGCAGCAGCCTGACGATATGCGACCAGGATACGGGGAAAATGTCGGCGCGTTTCAGACCGGACCAGATGCGCTCGAGACGCGCCACGCCATCCAGATCGGGCGCGCCAGCGAAATAGGCGGCGTTGATTGCGCCTGCCGACGAGCCGACGACGAAATCCGGGCGAAGTCCGGCTTCGACCAGGGCGCGCAGCATGCCGACCTGCACGGCGCCGAGGCTTCCGCCGCCCGCAAAGACAAAAGCCGTTGGCCCGGTCGTCATATCAGAGCCTCCGATTTCGGCCTCAGGAGGCGA
>Ga0209023_10005487_pt1 | contig 13833 bp, 11 predicted proteins | sample LakOneMetagenome_FD_187468 | JGI IMG/M metagenome (GOLD analysis project Ga0209023, IMG submission 187468) | Freshwater and sediment microbial communities from Lake Erie, Canada (SPAdes) (version 2) | ecosystem: Environmental > Aquatic > Freshwater > Lentic | place: Lake Erie, Canada...
AGACATCGCGACGCGACGCCACTGTTAGAAAACGTAAACCATGACACTTAAGAAAACGTTCACCATAACGGGGCACCTCTGTTGAGGATTTGTTAACCGCTGGCGAACGCGCTCCAGAACATCGACAGCCCCGCGACCAGCATCATGCCGTCGATCAGCAGGCGGAAGGAATCGGGATCGATCTTCAAAACCAGACGCTTGGCGATGAAGGCTCCTGCAAACAGCGAAGAGCCAGTAATCACACCTTTTATGATGATGTCGAACGGGAGAGCGTCGAAGCGGCGGAAGGTGATCGCCTTCGTGACATAGACCGCCAAGGACACGGCAGCCTCCGTGCCGAGCAACGCCCCCTTCACAATGCCATAGGCCACGAACAGCGGCACCGTCATTGGGCCGGTGGATGCAACGATGCCGGTGAGAAAGCCTGCCACGACTCCGATAATCGCGAGCGACCACAGCGGCAGCGTGACATTGTTGGCCGCCATCCAGCGCCGCAGCGGAATCATGGCGATGAAGAACACGCCGATGGTGATGTCCACAGCCAGCGACGGCAGCACGAGCAACGTCCGCGCCCCAAGCGCTGCAGCGGGAACGGCGGGTATGGAATAAACCGCCACCGCCTTCCAGTCGATGTCCCGCCACCAGGCGAGGATGCGCGCCGCGTTCGCCATCACGGCGGCGATGGCCATAATCGGCACTGCCTGCTTCGGTCCGTATAAATAGGCGAGCACCGGCAGCAGCATGATCGACGTGCCGGTTCCGACAATGCCGCCGAGCACACCGGCTGTCAGACCGACTGCGAGAATGAGCACGTAGATCAAGGGAAATACTCTGAGGACGTGCTGACTTTATGCCTCGCGTGGCGCGTTGCCTACTGTCAGCCGCTGAACACGCCGGTGGTGTCGCTGAACAGTCCGATTCCCTGCGGAGCGCCGGTATTCGCCGCACCGCGAGGAGCGACGGGCTTCGTCATCGAAGTGTTGTTGCCCCATAATTCACGCACGGTGCTGGACACCGGCTCGGCACGGTCGCCGGCCTGGAACAGAGAACGGAAAACCGGCTGGGTTTGCTGAACCGGTTGAGGCTGTGTTTGAGCCGACGCGATCTGCATCGGCGCGGCAACGCTCTTGGCTTGTGGAAATGCTGAAAGATAAGCTGCGTTATCCTGCGCTTGCGCCGCAGCTTGCGGTTGTCCCGGCGTGACACCGGCAGACGCCATCGCCGTGCGCGCCACTGGAGAATTCGCAGCACTCGCATAGCGCGATGTCAGAACCGAATAGACCTGCGAGACGCTGCGTGCGCTGCCGTCGCGGTTATAGAAGATCGAACGGTTGGCGGCGGCCGCGCTCGGAAACATCGCGGCCCCGGATGCGCCGGGATTACCCTCGGCCTTTGTAATCAGTTTTGAAGCGCCGCCCACGCCCATGAAATGCGCGATGTAAAGTTCGCCATCGGTCGGCCGTCGGCCGATCGCGCCGGTTAGCTTGAAACTGTTGGATTGCGTCAGCACGCCCGCCATGGCCGCGCTGGCGGCGGGATCGTCCCGTAGCTTGAGAATTTCCTGGCGGAGTGCTGGGTCGCTGACCGAGTAACTGCCGGATGATGATTTCGAGATTGAGTCAGCGTATTTGCCGAAGCCGAAAGCGGCCCCTGCCTCTTTCACAGTGCCAAGCCAGGTCTGCTCGATGAACTGGAACAATCCTCGCGCGGAGGATGTCGATGCCTGCGCGCTCGGGTTGAGATTGGATTCCATCTTCGCAGCCGAGATCAGATACTCGAAGCTGGTGCCGGTCGCCGATGCGGCATTCTTGATCGTGCCCGCGATTTTCGCGCGCGCAGAATCAAGTCCAGCCGTGATGGATGAATCGACTGCCATGTCGGTGCCCGCTCCCCAGGAACCACGGGTAGCGTGCCGCGATTATGGTTAACGGCTGGTTAAAGCAGAGTTTAGCGATACACCTTCGCCGGATCGAACACCTTGTCGGCATCAACAAAGGTCAGCTTCGCACCACCGCCCTCGCCGGTCACAGCGCGGTAGAAACATGAGCGGCGTCCGGTGTGGCAGGCCGCACCAACCTGCTCCACGCGAATCCAGACCGCGTCCTGATCGCAGTCCATCCGCATCTCGACGATGCGCTGGACATGGCCGGAGCTTTCGCCTTTGCGCCAAAGAGCTTTACGCGAGCGGCTGTAATACCACGCCTCGCCGGTCGCGATGGTCTTGCGCAGCGCCTCGTCATTCATGTGAGCGACCATCAGCACATCGCCGTTCGCTACGTCGGTGGCAACGCAGGTGACAAGGCCTGACGCGTCGAACTTCGGCTGGAAGTCCAGCCCTTCTTCGCGGTCATGATCGTGAGTTGGAGCAGTCACGTGAATGTCCTTTGCTGAGAGGCGCTCAAGCCCCTCGGAAAGGAGGCCTTATACGCCACGGACCATATTGAGGAAACGGGCCTGCTCGTCGGGATTGTTCTGGAAAATCCCGGTGAAGCGTGTGGTCAGCGTTTTCGCGCCGTCCTTGGCGATGCCGCGCACCGACATGCAGGTGTGCTCGGCTTCCATCACCACCGCCACGCCGCGCGGCTTGAGGATGGCGTTGATCGCGCCTGCCACCTGTGCGGTGAGATGCTCCTGCGTCTGCAGGCGATGCGCGAAGGCATCGACCAGACGTGCCAGTTTTGACAGGCCGACCACGCGGTCCACCGGCGCATAGGCGATGTGCGCCTTGCCGTAGAACGGCATGACATGATGCTCGCAATGGGAATGGAAAGCGATGTCGCGGATCAGCACGAAATCGTCGTAGCCGGCCGTCTCGCCAAACGTGCGGTCGAGAATCTCGGCCGGGCACTGGGCGTAGCCCTGAAACAGTTCGTCATAGGCTTCGACCACGCGGCGCGGCGTGTCGAGCAGACCCTCGCGCTGCGGGTTTTCACCGATATATCCGAGCAGCGTTTTCACGGCAGCTTCAGCCTCCTCGCGCGACGGGCGCTCGGCTTTCGGATCGATGGCTGAGGCCATGTAATCGGAAGCTGGAATTTCGGATTTGTCCGCGGGCTTGCTGCTGCGGATCGGCTTGATAATGGCGTCCATATCGTCTCCGTTCGACCGGCCTAGCCTGTCAACTTCAGGAGGGCCGGAGTGTCACCGGTCAGCCGCGACGGCCACCTCGGCCGCCAGACGCCTTACCTGCATCGCCGCAGTCATTTCCGGAAAACGGTCCCGATTTCCGGCAATGCTGAGATGCAGACGGTTTATTCCTGCATCTTGGTCATTATATAGGCTGGGGACCGGCACCGCCAAGGGCTGCGGACCGATAAGACCGGCAAAGGTCATATGCGAAAGCGAATTCGACCGTCATGCTGAACGACATCTACAACAAGAAAATCATCGAATTGGCGGGCAATATCCCGCGTCTGGGGCGGCTGCCCAACCCGGATGCCTCGGCGACCGCCCACTCCAAGTTGTGCGGTTCAACCGTCAAGATCGACCTCAAGATGGCCGATGGCGTGGTCAGCGACTTCGCCCATGACGTGAAGGCCTGCGCTTTGGGACAGGCCTCCTCCTCGATCATGGCGCGGCATGTGATTGGCTCGAATGCCGCCGAGTTGCGCGAGCTGCGCGAAACCGTCCGCAAGATGCTGAAGGAAAACGGCGCGCCTCCGCAAGGCAAATGGGCCGACGTCGCGGTGCTGGAGCCGGTGCGCGATTACAAGGCGCGTCATGCCTCGACGCTGCTGACTTTTGATGCTGTGGTGGATGCCATCGGCCAGATCGAGGCCAAAGCGGGCGGCGTCGCGACAGTGCCGGGTTGATCGCCACATTTAGGATTGTCATCACCGGGCTCGTCCCGGTGATCCCGATTAGTTTAGCATGGCGCCCCGTGAATCGAGATGGCCGGGACATAGGCGAGCAAAGCGACGCCGTACTTCGAACGGCTATGCCCGGCCATGACCATGAAATAAATTACTTCTGATCGCTCGCCACGGAGGCCATGCCGCCGGTGGGAACGTGTGCCTCCGCCGTCTGGGTAGGAACAGCCGGGGCCAGCCGCGCACTCCTTTCAGATTTGATGGTTTCGCTCGCGAAGCGATCCTGAATTGCCTTCGGCGCGATGCTGCCTGTCACATCGCCGCTTCCACCCTTCACTTCCGCGACTGCGGTGGTGGTCACGATGTTGGTCGAGCGCAACTCGTCGGCGGACAATTCGTGCAGCGGCTCCCATGGCGGAACGCTCAGAGCGAGCGACAGCAGTTCGCCTGAGCCGCCCATATCGAAGGTGTACTTGGCGAGACGCCCGATGTCGCGTTCGACGATCATCAGATCGTCGGCGGAATATGTCGCAGCCTTTGCGTTTTCTGCGCGGTCGCCCATCCAGATCTGATGCACGCGGACATGCGCGCCAGCAGGCACGTGGCGGCTGTCGCCGGACAGCAGCAAAAACACGCACATGGATTCGCAATAGGCCTCGGCAAGAATATCGCGCGACGCTTCGCGGTTGATCACAATGCCGACAGTGGTCCGCAAGCCCAGCCCGCGCCAGCGCCGTCCGAGCGAGATTGCATCCAGCACCGAACCGCCGCTGGAATCGAGCACAACCTTCGCACCCTTCAGTGCGCGCTTTTCGGCAAACTCTTCAAATCGTGACGGCGTGTCGGAGGTGATAACGCCGACGGCTGAAATCCAACCGGTGCAGTCTTGCTTGCAGGAAGGTTGCGAGTCGTGCCAGGTGAAATCCATCGGAAGTTTGCGGGCTTCGAGGGTCGTCTCCGCGCGCACCTTGCTGCCGAGCATGGCCGAGCCAGGCAGCGCGAGACAAATGGCGGCGGCGCAAAGTCGCGCCAAGCCGCTATAACTGAGCGACCCCACAACAGACACTCTGGCTCCTTCCCTGCCCTACGAGCAACGGCATCGGCCCCGAATCCGCATGACGAATCTTGTCATACGGGTGTTATGAAAAGTTAACGGCGCGCCGATTCTTCGTCTATGCGACTTTTGCTGCGATGCGGCCTAAATCGTGCGATAGTTCGCGACCTGTTGCGCGAAAGACAACATCTTCCGGTTCCGCGAACAGGAATGCAGCAGTCCACCGCTGACGATTGCGGCATTTGCTGCGAAATCTGTCACGCGAGTTATCACGGCGACACATGAAACATCCGGAACACTGTCCTGATTGTGCTGGCGGATTGCAGAACATGCCGCGCAATGCCGGACGCGGCATGATCTGGCTCTATCGCCACACGCTCTCGCCGTTGGTCGGATTCCATTGCCGCCATGTGCCGACATGCTCGGCCTATGGCGACGAAGCCATCGCGCGCTTTGGATTATGGGCAGGCGGCTGGATGACGCTGGCGCGGCTGCTGCGCTGTAACCCGTGGGGCACGTCCGGCATCGACAATGTCGCGAGCACAAAGCCCGTCAATGCGCGATGGTATCTGCCGTGGCGCTATGCGCGCTGGCGCGGCGTGAACGATAGCGCCGCTTGAATTCTAGCTTCGCCGCGACAGCACGACCGTGCCAAGAGCAAGCACGAGGAACGCGACGCCGACATAGCCAATTGCGTAGTACATCTCCTGCGCGAACAGCGCGCCGCCGATGCCCGAGCCAATCGCCTGCCCAATATAAAGTGCCGAGGTGTTCAGCGACACCGATGCGCTCGCCAGCAGCGGCGCGGCACCCGCGAGCCGCACTTGCTGCATCGAGTTGGTCGAGGCGAAACCGAGACCCCACGGGATCATCGACGCCAGCATCAAAGGCACCGCTCCCGCACCAAACGCCCATACCATGATGCCAATCAGCAGCAGCGATATCATCGTGAGTGACGTGCGATACGCGCCCCACTTATCGACGACGCGGCTTGCAAACACGTTGCCGATGAATCCCGTCACGCCGTAGATGCTGAATGCGATGGCCGCAAGCTCGACATTGCCCGCGCCGAGTTTGCCAAACAGCGGACCGAGATAGGTGAACACCACGAACTGTCCGGACGTCTGCAACACCGTGATGAGCAGCAGAAGCAGGATCAGCGGATTGCGCGCGAGTTCGCTCCATGTCTTCAGATCGACCGGCGTTCCCTGCAGGCCCGTCGGCAGACGCCACCACAGCATTGCAAGATTCAACAATGCGAGGACGCCGATGCCGCTATAGGCGACGCGCCAGCCAATATGTCCTGAAACCCATGTGATGAGCGGCAAGCCTATCGCCAACGCCAGCGACCAGCCAAGAAACACATAAGACATCGTACTGCCGCGCCGCTCTGCCGGCACCAGCATCGCGGCGGTGCCTGCCGCCTGCGGCGTAAACAGCGCAGCAATCGCGAGCATAACAAGGCGCACCGTCATCAGCGTCGCATAGTTCGGCGCGAGCGCCGACGCGAATTGACCGGCGGCCATCACGGCCACTGTCACCGAGAGCAGAAGCCGCCGATCGAAACGGCTGGTCAGCCACGCCGACACCGGCGAACCGATGCACAACACAACGGCGCCGAAGGTGATGAGGTATCCCGCCTCGCGAATGCTGACGCCGAAGTCGCGTGACAATTCCGGCAGCATTCCCGCGGGCGCAAGGATGGTCGCGCCGGTGATGAAGTTGCCGAGCATCAATGTCGTAGGCGCAAAGCGTTTCATGGACTTTAGTTAGCAGCCAGCTCGTTAAATGCAAATGCATGGAACGCACGGATGGCATGCAACCGCCGAGTTCGCCAATCAGCCTTTGAACTGGCCGATTGCACAGCCCGAATCCGCTGCTATACAACGTCTCCCACCGCTTACCTGCGCCCGTTCGCAGGAGTGAGCTCAAGGAGAATGACATGGCTGACAAAGACCCTCCCGCGCCCGGATTCCAGTACACGCTGACGAATCTCAAGCCCGTCGAATCGACCAAGGTCACTGTGACCTTCCCCGACGGCGCGCAGCGCGAATTTCCCAAAGGCACCACCGGCTTCGACATCGCCAAGGGCATCTCGCCTTCGCTCGCCAAGCGCACCGTTGCGATGGCGCTGGATGGCGTCGTTAGCGACCTCGCCGATCCGATCACGCGCGATGCAAAAATCGAATTCGTCAGCCGCGACGATCCCCGCGCGCTGGAATTGATCCGGCACGACGCGGCGCATGTGCTCGCCGAAGCCGTGCAGGAGTTGTGGCCCGGCACGCAGGTCACCATCGGCCCGGTGATCGACAGCGGCTTCTATTACGACTTCTTCCGCAACGAACCGTTCACGCCGGAAGACTTCGCGGCCATCGAAAAGAAGATGCGCGAGATCATCGCGAAAGATACGCCCTTCACCAAGGAAGAGTGGTCGCGCGACCGCACCAAGAAGGTGTTCGCCGACAAGGGCGAGAACTTCAAGGTCGAACTGCTCGACGCGATTCCGGACGACCAGACCATCAAGATCTACAAGCAAGGCGAATGGTTCGATCTCTGCCGCGGTCCGCACATGACCTCGACGGGCAAGGTCGGCAACGCGTTCAAGCTGATGAAGGTGGCGGGCGCATACTGGCGCGGCGACAGCAACAATCCGATGCTGACGCGCATTTACGGCACCGCTTTCGCCAAGCAGGAAGAACTCGACGCTTATCTCAAGCAGCTTGAGGAAGCGGAAAAGCGCGATCATCGCCGCCTCGGTCGCGAGATGGACCTTTTCCATTTTCAGGAAGAAGGCCCCGGCGTCGTGTTCTGGCACGCGAAAGGTTGGACGCTGTTTCAGGCGATCATCGCCTATATGCGCCGCCGCCTCGCGGGCGACTATGATGAAGTCAACGCGCCGCAGATGCTGGACAAGTCGCTGTGGGAAACCTCAGGCCACTGGGAGTGGTATCGCGAGAATATGTTCGCGGCACAGTCCGCCGGCGAAGAAGCCGAGGACAAACGCTGGTTCGCCATCAAGCCGATGAACTGCCCCGGCCATGTGCTGATCTTCAAGCATGGCCTGAAGAGCTATCGCGAACTGCCCATTCGCTTGGCCGAATTCGGCACCGTGCATCGCTACGAACCATCGGGCGCGATGCACGGGCTGATGCGCGTGCGCGGCTTTACGCAGGACGACGCGCATGTGTTCTGCACCGAGGACCAACTCGCTGAGGAATGTCTCAAGATCAACGACCTGATCCTGTCGACCTACGAAGACTTCGGCTTCGTCGGCGAACTCACGGTCAAGCTCTCCACGCGTCCTGAAAAGCGCGTCGGCACGGATGAAGCGTGGGATCATGCCGAGACGGTGATGGCCAAGGTGCTCGAACAGATCGCCGCACAAGGCCACAACCGCATCAAGACCTCGATCAATCCCGGCGAAGGCGCGTTCTACGGACCGAAGTTCGAATACGTGTTGCGTGACGCCATCGGCCGCGAATGGCAATGCGGCACCACGCAGGTGGACTTCAACCTGCCGGGCCGGTTCGGCGCGTTCTACATCGACGATCATTCCAACAAGGTGACGCCGGTGATGGTCCATCGCGCCATCTGCGGATCGCTGGAGCGCTTCACCGGAATCCTGATCGAGCATTTCGCAGGCCACTTCCCGCTCTGGCTTGCGCCGGTGCAGGCTGTCGTCACCACGATTACGTCGGATGCCGATGACTACGCGCGCGAAGTGCTGGCGGCGTGTCGCAAGGCAGGTCTCCGCACCGAGATCGATCTTCGCAACGAGAAGATCAACTACAAGGTGCGCGAACATTCGCTGGCGAAAGTTCCTGCGCTGCTCGTCGTCGGCAAGAAGGAAGCTGAGAGCCGCGCGGTGTCGATCCGCCGTCTCGGCAGCGAAGGCCAGACCGTGCTTTCGCTCGAGGAGGCGCTCAAAACGCTGGCTTATGAGGCGACGCCACCTGACCTCAAGCGCGTGCTTGAAAGTTCCACGAAAGTTTAATGTTGCTACACTTCAGGTTGTAAGTCCCCGTTAACCATACGGCCGCATCATCACTGCCTATATACCGGGCAGTTTTGATATGCGTATTCATTTCAAAGGCCGGAAGGCCCCTTTTTTCCTGATTGCTTTCGCCTCTTTTGGTGATTGTGCTCCTGCGGCCGCACAGAATTTGCTGTGCTCGATTACCTCGACGGTCACCGGAACCAACTCCACCGCCTGCGGCTCGCTGTCGGTGATCAATGGTAACTTCGACGTCGCAACCGGCTTTACGAGTTCCATCACCGGGAACAACAGCGCGGCCTATGGCGCCTATAGCTTCGCCGGCGGCGATAACGCTCTGGCACTCGGCGCGCACGCGACCGCCGCCAACGGATCGCCCTACTCCGGCGCATCCAACGCAACGGCCGTCGGCGCTTACAGTACCGCAGGCATCAACGCGGTGGCGCTCGGCTATATGGCAAGTGCATCCGCGTCGGGCTCCGTCGCCATCGGTAACAACTCTATCGCAAGCGTCGCCAACACTGTCTCGTTCGGTTCGGTGGGAAGCGAGCGCAAGCTAGTCAACATCGCGGCGGGAACGCTCAGCGCGGCCAGCACCGATGCGGTCAACGGCAGCCAGTTGAACGCGACCAACAACGCGATTGCCGCGAACGTGTCAGCCCTGGCGACAGCCAACACCAACTTCCTCACCGCTAACCAGCGCATCGCATCTGTCTTCGGCGGCGGCGCGAGCGTGGATGCCAATGGCATCGTGACCGGACCGAGCTACTCTATCCAAGGGACGAGCTACACCAATATCGGCTCGGCCTTCACCGCGCTGGATACCAAGGTCACGACGAATACGTCGGACATTCAAACGCTGACATCGCAGATCGGCAACGGTTCGATTGGAGTCGTCCGGCAAGATCCAACAACTCGGCGCTTCAGTCTCGGTGCCACGACGGACGGAACGGTTTTCGATGTGTCCGGAACCGCCGGAACTCGAAAAATTACCGGCGTTCAGGCCGGGACATTGTCGGCATCCAGTACCGATGCAGTGAACGGAACGCAGCTCAACGCAACGAACAACGCGGTCGCCACTAACGCAACGGGCATCGCCACGGCCAATACGAATTTCGCGACAGCAAATCAGCGCATCGCATCCGTCTTCGGCAGCGGCGCGAGCGTGGATGCCAATGGCATCGTGACCGGACCGGCCTACTCCATTCAGGGAACGAGCTATACGAACATCGGATCTGCTTTCACCGCTCTCGACACAAAGGTCTCACTGAATTCGTCGGACCTTCAATCGCTGTCATCGCAGATCGTCACAGGCTCGATCGGACTCGTGCGGCAAGACCCAACAACGCGGCGCTTGAGTCTCGGCGCCACGACGGACGGCACCATTCTCGATGTGTCGGGAACAGCGGGGACTCGAAAAATCACCGGCATTCAGGCCGGGACATTGTCTGCGTCCAGCACGGATGCGATCAATGGAAGCCAGCTCACCGCAACAAACGACGCGGTCGCCACTAACGCATCCGGCCTTGCGACAGCCAATACGAATTTCGCAACAGCAAATCAGCGCATCGCATCCGCCTTCGGTGGCGGAGCTGGTATCGACGGCAACGGCATCTTCACCGCTCCGAACTACACGATCCAGGGATCGAGTTATTCAAGTGTCGGATCTGCGTTCACCGCTATCGACACGAAAGTCTCGCTGAATTCGGCTGACATTCAGTCGCTGTCATCCGGCTCAAGCGGACTGCTTCGGCAAGACCAAACGACCCGGCAATTAAACCTCGGCGGCACGACGGACGGTACCGTTCTCGATGTGTCGGGAACGGCCGGTGCACGCAAAATCACGGGTCTTTTGAGAGGGACATTATCGGCGTCGAGTACGGATGCAGTGAACGGAAGCCAGCTCGCCGCAACAAACGATGCCGTCGCCGTCAACACAGCCGGACTTGCCACGATCAATACTAACTTCGTAACCACCAATCAGCGCATTGCGTCCGTGTTCGGTGGCGGAGCCGGGATCGATGCCAATGGCGTTTTCACTGCGCCCAGCTACATGATTCAGGGATCGAGCTATTCGAGCGTCGGCTCGGCGTTCACCGCACTCGATGCGCAAGTGTCGGTAAATACGTCCGGCCTGCAGACGCTCGCTTCGCAACTCGGCAATGGCAGCATCGGCCTTGTGCGACAGGATGCGACCACGCGCGCGATCGGAATCGGCAATACAACGGACGGAACGGTTCTTGATGTGAACGGGACCGCGGGCGCTCGGACATTGACAGGCATTCGGAGCGCCGCGCTGTCAACGACGAGTAGCGATGCCGTGAACGGCAGTCAGCTTTTCGCGACCAACAACGCGGTCAGCGCAAATACGGCCGCCATCGCGACCACCGACACAAACCTCTCTGTCACAAATCAACGTATCGCGTCCGTATTCGGCGGCGGGGCCAGCATCGACGCCAACGGCGTTTTCACAGCACCGGCCTACATGATTCAGGGCGCGAGCTATTCCAGCGTCGGTTCGGCATTCACGGCGCTCGATGCCCAGGTGTCCGTGAATACGTCCGGCCTGCAAGCACTCACGTCTCAGATCGGCAACGGCAGTCTCGGATTGGTTCAGCAAAATGCGACCACGCGGCGCATCACGGTTGCCGGGTCCACGAATGGCGACACCGTCGATTTCACTGGCACGGCGGGCACACGGACGCTGACTGGCCTTCAAAGCGGCAATCTATCGTCTGGCAGCAATGACGCGGTGACCGGCGCTCAGCTATTTGCGACAAACTCCGCAGTCGCAGCGAATGCCAATGCGATTTCCGCGAACACGCTGAGCATCTCGACGCTCGACACCAATGCGACTGCCCTCAACCAGCGTCTGGCATCGATCTTCGGAGCCGGGTCTGCCGTCGATGCAAACGGCGTTATCACGATGCCCTCCTATACGGTGCTCGGCTCATCATATTCGAGCCTCAACAGCGCATTGAACGCACTCAGCTCCCGCGTCGATACCAACAGCACCAACATCAGCAATCTGATGGCTGGCGGCGGAAGCGGCGGCGGCCCCGGCATGGTGGTGCAGAATCCATCGACGCGGGTGATCGATGTTGCGACCACCACGGACGGAGCGACCGTCAATGTCGCGGGCACCAGCGGAAACCGGGTTATCACCGGCGTTGCACCCGGCTCGGTCGCCGCAGGAAGCACCGACGCGGTGAACGGTGCACAGTTGCGAGATACGCAAACCTCGGTCGCGAATATCGCCAACAGCACGGCTGCAGCGCTCGGTGGCGGTGCGGTCGCGGACGCCAATGGCAATATCTCCGCGCCTCAATTCGGTGTTCAGGGCCAGAGCTATTCGTCCGTCGCAACCGCGGTCGGAGCGCTCGACAGCGCGCTTACGACACAAAGCGTCACGATCAACAATATCGCAAACAATGTGACGAGTTCCGGGCTCCGCTACATGAGCATCAATGGCCGTGGCCTGGGCGCGACCAGTTCGGGAGTTAATTCCATTGCTTTCGGCGCGCACTCCTCGTCCACCGGCGTAAGCTCAATCGCGATTGGCGCGGATTCCGTTGCCAGCCGCGATGGCGCGATTGCGCTCGGCGGCGCATCGCAGGCGACCGGCGTCAACGCCATCGCAATCGGCACGAATGCAAGGGCCACCGGCTCGGTTGCGCTCGGCGTCAACACGTTGGCTTCGAATGGTGGTGCTGCGCTCGGAGACTATTCAACAGCGACAGGCGCGGACAGTGCGGCTCTCGGACCGAAAGCAACCGCAACCGCTGCAAATGCTGTCGCAATCGGCTCCGGCTCGGTCGCGAACGTCGCAAACACCGTTTCGGTCGGCGCAGCCGGCAACGAACGGCGAATCACGAACGTCGCCGCGGGCATCAATCAGACGGACGCGGTCAATGTCAGTCAGTTGAACGACTTCGGCTCGCGATACGATTCGCAGATTTCACGACTCAATGAGCGTGTGGATCGCACCGCAGGTGGTGTTGCGATGGCAATGGCGATGACGGGCAGCAGCCTTCCGGCTGACAAGAACGTCGGCACTGCGGTCAATGTCGGAACATTCGGCGGCCGTTCCGCGATTGCCATCTCACAATACCTTCGCGTGAACAGAAATCTTGTCGTTTCGGGCGCTGTCGGAATTCAGGACAACCAAGCGAGTGGCCGCGGCGGATTCATGCTTGCATGGTGAGAACTTTAGGGACAACCTGACTGCAGCTTCACGTTCGGATCGGTTGTTCGGATATGAGCATTTTTAAGAACGTTTTTATTTCCGCCGCCTTGATGGCTGCAATGTTTCTGGACGCACAGCTTGCTGCGGCGCAGAAACTTGATTGGCAGCGCGCTCCTCGCATGACTCTTGAACGGCAATTCGCCGGACCGCTGACAGACACAATCATTCAGCGTCTGCGCGATCCGGTCGATGGTTCCATATGCTATGTGTATTTGCCGATCAGCGCAGCACATAGCGAGCGTGCTGATGGCGGTTACGTACAGTATGGGCCGAACGTCATCGGCACGATCAGTTGCACGATTGCAAATCCCCAGCCGTCGATCACCGGCTCCATTCCCAAAAAGAAGTAACTTCAGCCCGCTTTAGAGCGATTTGAAGATTCTGGCCTTGCTTCTGCGCGGCGCTCCTCTATCTGCTGCGTTGCAAAGTCTTTTTCCGGATCAATTCATGCCAGATGCTCTCGACCTCTTGAAAACGCGCCGCTCGCTCAAGCCCTTCGATATGACCGGCCCCGGCCCCTCGCCCGCCGAGCTTGAAACGATCCTCACCATCGGCGCGCGTGTACCGGATCACGGCAAGATCGTGCCGTGGCGCTTCATCGTGTTCGAGGGCGACGCGCGGATGAAAGCCGGTGAGATTTTCGCAAAGGTCTTTAGCGCCAAGAACGTGACGGCGACCGCTGACCAGGTCGAGACTGAAAAGAAACGCTTCACGCACGCGCCGCTTGTCA
>Ga0209023_10005488_pt1 | contig 13831 bp, 14 predicted proteins | sample LakOneMetagenome_FD_187468 | JGI IMG/M metagenome (GOLD analysis project Ga0209023, IMG submission 187468) | Freshwater and sediment microbial communities from Lake Erie, Canada (SPAdes) (version 2) | ecosystem: Environmental > Aquatic > Freshwater > Lentic | place: Lake Erie, Canada...
TGATCGGTTCGCTGCTGCTGAGCGCCTTGACGCTGATTACGCGCAAGCCCCTGACCAGACCGCTGCATCTGGCGCTTACCGAGTCTGCGGGCTGCTTCTGGCATATGGTCGATCTGCTGTGGATCGTGATTTTCGCGCTGACCTATCTGGTGGAGTGACGGGAATGGGCAAGCTTTTCGCGGATCGTCTGCTCCGGGTCTGGGCGCTGCTGGTGGCAGTGACTCTGCTGTCGGCGCTGATCGGCGGGGCAGGGGGCGCGGCCTCGGGCGCGGGCGGAGCGGGCGGCTCCGGCCTGGTCCGGCTGACGGCGATCGGGTGACGCTATGAGGCCGGACTGCCCACCCGAGATCGAGCTGCTGGATCCGGAGACCTTCGAGGTCCCGCGCCGGCTTTCCCGCGACGATTGCCGCGATCACACCGGAGAGCGCGGCCGCCGTCCGCCCCGGACCGAACCCGAACAGGACGACGACCGATGACGGAACCGAATGAATCGCCGCTGCCGCCTCCGCCGGCCGTCCCCCCGCTTGCGCCTCCGCTCGCGCCCCTGCTCGCGGAAGGCCGCTGGCTCTGGCGAAGGATCTATGTGTTCGGCGTCAGTCTCGGCATTTGGGGCCTTCTGGTCGGGATCATACGAACCGCAAAGCCGGAAACCCTCCCTCACATCTCCGACGGCCTGATGGGGCTGCTGGCCCTTCTGCTCATTCTCTATCTGGTCGCGCCGACCGCCGAGCAACTGCTCGAACTGCTGGCCGAGATGCAGTCAGGGGTGGGAGGGCGCCGATGAGACGGCGCTTTCGGCCGGATTTCGGCTTCTGTCCGCAGGCTGATGGCCCATGTGGCGGGATTCGGCGGTGTGGCGGTGCTTTCCGACCGCCACACCCGGCAGGTCCTGCCGGGCGCCGGGCAGTATTTGCCGCTCGGACCCCGACGACCCGGCACAGATTGCCGGGCGGGAAGCGTGGTTAAGCGAAAGTACCGTAACAAAAACAACGAAACCGCTGTGTGGCACGGCTTCGAAACCGAACAACGGTGTCTGGCGCGGCCCTTGCTCTGGACCTCCCCGAGCAAAATGCTCCCGACGGCTAAAATGGCGGTCGGCAACCTTGAAACAAGGACTATTCGTCATGTCGCTGAACAGCGTTAACACGAACTCGGGCGCCCTCGTCGCCCTGCAAAACCTCAATGCCACGAACAAGGAACTGGACGTCGTCCAGAGCCGGATCAACACGGGCAAGAAGGTCAACTCCGCAAAAGACAACGGCGCTGTCTGGGCGATCGCCCAAGGCCAGCGTTCGGAAATCACTGCTCTGGGCGCCGTCAAGGACTCCCTGTCCCGTGGTTCGTCGGCCGTGGATGTCTCCATCGCCGCCGGTGAGTCGGTCTCCGACCTGCTCAGCCAACTGAAGGAAAAAGCCCTCTCCGCGACCGACAAGTCGCTGTCGACGGCTTCGCGCAGCGCCCTGAACGAGGACTTCAAGGCCATCCGCGACCAGATCACCACCGTGGTGACCAACGCCAAGTTCAACGGCATCAACCTGCTGGATAACTCCACGGGCACCGCCGGCTACAAGGCGCTTTCCAACACCACGGGTTCGACCATCAAGGTCGCCGGTGAAAACCTCTCGCTGGGCGGCGCCAACGTCACCGTCGCTGCGACCACCAGCATCAGCACCGCGACCCTGGCCACCACGGCCCTGGGTCTCGTCAACGCCTCTATCGACAAGGTCTCGGCTTCCCTGGCTCGCCTGGGCACCGGCGCCAAGTCGCTGGAAACCCACGCGACGTTCGTCGGCAAGCTGTCGGACGCGATGGAATCGGGTGTTGGCAACCTGGTCGACGCCGACCTCGCCAAGGAAAGCGCTCGTCTGCAGTCGCTGCAAACCAAGCAACAGCTCGGTGTGCAGGCTCTGTCGATCGCCAACCAGTCGACGTCGGTTCTGCTCGGCCTGTTCCGCTAAAACTCTCGGAAGGGCGGGGCTTCGGTCCCGCCCAACCTTGACCCCCGCTGATCGTTACAGGGAGCCGGATACAGAGTCCGGCACTGGGAGCCATGGAAACACATGCCAAGTTAAGCCTCGTCCTGCCCAGTCCCGCCGTCGCGCCTGCGACGACCGGAAACGAACCCCCCGTCACCAAGGCGTCCAGCGACGCCGAACAGGCCTCTCAATATCGGCTGGTGATCGAGGAAGGCCCCACCCTGGGGTCGTTCATCTACAAGACCATGGACAGCGCCACCGGCGAGATCGTCCGCCAGTTCCCCCGGGAACAGGTGATCCGCCTGGCGGAGGCCCGGCAATACAATGCAGGATCGGTGATCGACACCACCGCCTGAAGACCGAACCGAACGCTCCGGCGTCAGGATCGCGACACCACCGTTCGCCACGCAGGGGATCCCCGGCGTGGCCAAAATGCGTGGTTATCGCGCGTTAACCATACGCTCACTTGTTAACCATAAGCTGACTGGACATTTCCGGGGCTTTCAAAACGATGAGCAACAGCGTTCTAACCAATTCCGCAGCTGCGGTCGCGCTGCAGAACCTGACCACGACCAACAGCAAACTGACTGAAACGCAGGGCCGGATCAGCACCGGGCTGAAGGTTCAGGGGGCAAAGGACAATGCTGCGGTCTGGGCGATCGCACAAAGCCAGCGCGCGGATGTCGGGGCGCTGGGGGCCGTGAAATCCAGCCTGGATCGGGCCACCTCGATCGCGGATGTCGCGCGTTCGGCCGGCGAATCGATCTCGGACCTGCTCAATCAGCTCAAGGAAAAGGTCGTCGCGGCCAAGGATCCCTCGCTGAAGACCCAGTCGCGCCAACTGCTGAATTCGGACTTCAAGGCCCTGCTGGGCGCCATCAAGTCGGTGGTGGACAACGCCACCTTCGACGGCGGCAACGTGCTCAACGGTTCGCTGCCGACCGGACTGAAATTCCTGGCCAACGCCGACGCCAGCGCCTTCGTGACCTTGTCGACCCAGAACCTGAGCCTGTCGGGTTCGATCCTGAGCCTCGGCCTGGCCGACAGCCTGCTGACGCTGACGGGCGCCACGACCGCGCTGAACAAGCTCGACTCCTCCATCACCGCAGTCAACGCCGCTCTCGGCGCCCTCGGTTCGCAGGCCAAGCAGATCGAGGCCCACAACACGTTTGTGGGCAAGCTCTCGGATACGCTGGAGTCCGGGATCGGCAATCTGGTCGACGCCGATCTGGCCAAGGAAAGCGCACGCCTGCAGGCCTTGCAGGTTCAGCAGCAACTGGGCGCGCAGTCGCTATCCATCGCGAACCAGTCGCCGCAGGTCATCCTGAAGCTGTTCCAGTAACCCGGAAAAATGGGCTAGCGTCGCGTCTGCGGCGCGCCGATCACGACAGGGGCGGGGCGACGGCGGGAGCCGTGGGTGCGGTCTCCGAAGCCGTAAAGCGCCAGAAAAGACTGAACCACCGACGGAAAGCTCATCGCGACGCTCCAGAATGGCGAAAGCGGGGCGGGCGGCGCATGCGCTCGTCGAACCCTGCTCTCCTGAGACGTGATCAACGCACGATTCCAGGCCAGGTTCCGACCCCGTGTTAACGGTCCGTTGCCTCTCCCCTGAGATACTGCAACTGCGGAGGTCTAGGTGACGTCGATCAACAACGGCTATCTTCTGGGTTTGTATGGCGGAAGCTATGATGCTTCGAGCGCCACCGCCCTGACGGCTGCGATCACGAAGAAGGCCCAGCCCACCGCGCCCTGGGCCACCGGCGTCAAGGCTCCGGACGCTTCGGCCCTCGTCCGCGCGGCCCTGGCCGGGCGAAGCGTCATCAACGAGAACGCCACCCAACTCGACGTCAAGGGCGCCTCGACCGACTACAAGAAGCTGTTCGCCATGTACCAGGGTCTGGAGACCCTGAACGCCCTGACCAACCGCGCGTCCACCAGCGGCCTGACCGCGACCGAGACCGCCCAGTTGCAGAAGCGGTTCGCCGCCGGTCTCGCCGAACTCAGCGCCTATGTCGGCAAGGCCGATCTGGACGGGGTGCGAATCGTCCAGGGAACCGCGACGGTGACGTCCAAGACCACCGCCGCCGTGCCGCGAGACAGCGCCGTCTCGATCACCGGTCCGGTCCATGAGGGTTCGCTGGACACCCCGGTCACCGCGTTTCAGGGCGACACGAAATTCAACATCACCATCAAGGTGCCGGTTGGACTTTCGACCAAGACGACTGCCGTTCCTATCGATCTGGCGGGCATGGGCGCGACGCCCCGGACGATGGACAACGTCTTGTCCTACATAAACAAGCAACTTGAGGACGGCGGATTTCAGACCCGCATCGGCCGCCAGCAGATCAAGGAAGACCCCAAGACCGTCCAGGTCAACGGCAAGGCGGTGACCCTGCCGGCCGGACCGGACAAATGGGCGCTGGCGATTCGGGGGACCTCGACAGAGACCGTGGGATTCACCGCCGACCAGACCTCCGACGCCGTCTATGTGGTCCAGTCTGCAGGCAATGCGGCGACGACGGTGACGACCACGGTCAACGGCGTGAAAACGACCAAGACCACGGCCGCCTCGACCCTGACCAACCAGATCCTCAAATTCCAGGCCGACGGAGGCGACGCGGCTGCCCCGACCTCCGGCAATGTCGGTGAAACCCAGTGGGTCGACGGTCGCGTGTCGCAGGAGACCCTGCCTGACGGCGTACAGACCGTCCGCGCCAGTGCGGTCGGCCCCGATGGTTCGCTGTGGATCGTCGCCGATGTCACCGCGGGTCCCGACACCCAGCCGATCAAGGGCGTCCAGGACGTCGCCTTGATGAAGTACGACAGCGCCGGCCGTCTGGTCGCGACCCGCGCTCTGGGCGCCGCATCGAGCGCGAGCGGCTATGCCCTGGCCATCGACGCGAGCGGCAACGTCGCCGTCGCGGGTTCGGTGACAGGCGCCCTCTCCACCTCGACCACCGACGCGGGCAAGGCGGGCGAAGTCGCCGGGGTCGCAGACAGTTTCGTGACCGTGTTCAACAAGGACGGCGAGGAACTCTGGACCCAGAGACGCGGCGCCCGGGCGGCGGACGAGGCCACCTCGGTCAGTTTCGGTTCCAATGGCGTCGTCTACGTCGGTGGGCGGTCGCAGTCCGCCATGACGGGCGCGGTCGGCGTCGGGGGCTGGGACGGCTATGTCCAGGCCTTCAAGGCAGGAGAGCCCTATCCCACCGCCGGCATCGTCTCAAAGGCCATCGGCGTCAGCCAGTTCGGCACCTCGGGCGAAGACAGCGTCGACGCCACGACCGTCGACGGGAACAATCTCTATACGGCCGGCGTCGAGAACGGCCATGCAGTCGTGCGTCAGTTCACCCTGGACGCCTCGGGGGCGCCGACCCTGGCCTCGACCCGCGATCTGGGCGTGATCAGCGGTGACATCGCGGGCATCGCGGTCGCCAACGGCAAGGTGATCCTGACCGGCACGAGCCGGGACAGCGGCCTGTCGGCGGGCACGGCCACCAACGCCAACTCGGGCGGCAAGGACGTCTTCGTCGCCGCCCTGTCGACCAATCTGACGCCTTCCACCGACGACCGGCTGAGCTGGTACGGCACCGCGGGCGAGGACAGCGCCGCCGATGTCAAGGTTCACGACGGCAAGGTCTGGATCACCGGCGTCACCGGCAAGAGCGCGACCGCCACAGCCACCGACCCGACCAAGGGATACCTCGCCCGGCTGGATCCTCTGACCGGCGCGGTCGAATACCAGCAGAGCTGGACCGGCGTGGGCGATCAGGCCAAGCCCGCGACGCTCGCCATCGCCTCCAACGGCGCCAGCGTCCTCGACAGACTCGGCCTCCCCCAGGGCGAAATCGACCAGAGCGATTCCAAATACCTGACCGCCGCCACCTCGCTGCGTGTCGGCGACCGCTTCTATATCAGCCCGGCCGACGGCGGGCGGGCGACGCCCATCACCATCGAGGCCAAGGACACCCTGGCCACCCTGTCGCGCAAGATTTCGGTCGCCTCGGGCGGCAAACTCAAGGTGACGGTGGTCTCCGAAGGCGCGACCGTCACCGGCAAGGACGGCGAGACCACGACCACGACCGGTGGTTTCCAGCGGCTGTCGATCACGGCGAAGGACGGGGTCAAGGGCGCGGTCATTACCTCTGGTGAAACCGGTCGCGACGCCCTGGCGGGCCTGGGCCTGTCGTCCGGCTACATCGGGCTGGCGACCGTCGACAAGGGGCTCAAGACCTACGGTATGGGTCTGCCCTCGAACCTGACATTGAACGACACCGCCTCGATCAAGACGGCGGGCGAGAAGATTCAGGCGGCGCTGAAGGCCGTGCGCGACTCCTATCGGGCCCTCGCCCCGGTGGACACGACCGCGTCGGCGGCCAGCGGCGCGGTCCCCGCCTATCTGACCAACCAGCTGGCCAACTACCAGGCGGCGTTGTCGCGTCTGACCGGCTGACCGCCGTTCGTTCGCTCGCAACGCTCGCCGAGGTCGCAGTCTGACGGTTCGCGGTTGACCTGCGGGGTGATGGCGGGGTTATTGGGCTTCGGTCCCCCGCGAGTGCTCCATGGCGTTTCCAAACGACAATCGAACCATCATCGCGATCGGCGCCGGCCTGGTCGTGGTCGCTGCGGTCGTGTTGGGGCTGGTCTTCGCAGGGGGGGGCGACAAGACGCCCGAGGCCCCGCCCGCATCCCGGGGCGGCCTGAACATCGATCTCGCCGAGGCCCCGACCCTGGACACGACGCGTCAGTTGCGCTGCTTCGTCAACGGCCAGTTCATCGGCATGGCGACCCTGGCCGACTGCGCGAAGCGCAACGGCCTGGCCACCGACGCCCTCGATGTGGGTCTGGACGAGACGGGCGCACTGGCCGCCGCCCCGACCGCCGCCTTCGCCCCGCCGCCGGCCGCTCCGCTCGCGGAGCCGGCGATCGAGGGCCCCGCCGCCACGACGCCGACCGACGCCCGCCCGAACCCCGCGCCGACGACCGTCGTCTCGGGGAGCCCCTGCCTGCGCTATGCCGGGAACGAATGGCGCACGGTCTCGACCGGCGCGACCCTGGGCCAATGCGTTCAGGCCCTCTACGCCGGTCAGTGCGTGGGCCGTCCGGGCGACGCCCAGTATGGCCGCTGGGGCGACCAGACCCTGCGGCTGGTTCCGCGCCGGGTCGAACAGTCGAGCGACAACACCCGTTTCCGCGTGCTGGCCGAGCAGGACCGCAGCTGCCAATTCCCGGGACTGAACTGATGCGCATCTCTTCCGCTGCAGCCATCGCCGGCGTTCTGACGACCGGCTTGCTGGCCGGATGCGCCGCCCAGACGAAGGCGCCCTTCGATCAGGGCGTCTGCTACAGCGTCGCCCTGCCTGATGCAGGGGAGAAGACGCCGCCGCGCTTCAACGTTCTGGCGCGGGACCAGCCGCAGATCGAAAGCTGCGCCGCAAAGCTGGAGATTATGCGCGTACAATTCCTGCGCCTCGGCGGCTCCAACAGCGAAGCCGTCGGGTCCTATCAGGGCCAATTCATCTTTATCGACCGGGCCGGCGTCTGGTTCGGAAAGACCCTGGAAGGCCAGCGCTACTTCGCCTTGGCCCGGACCGGCGACGGTCGCCTTGCCACGCCGGGTACGATCGAGCGCGCTCCGGCGGCCTGACGGCGCGGTCGGGCCGGAACAAAGCTGGAACATCCACAAGCTTTCGTTTAGAATGTCTTAATCGGGCTGGCGTCGCGGCTGTGGCGCGCTAGGCCGGTCCCCCGGCGGCTGATCGCCGGACAAGACAATCAAGCAAGCCGTAGCCCGCGGGGGCGCGGGGCAGACAACGAGAGAGAACATCATGGCGGGCAGCGTCAACAAGGTCATCCTGGTCGGCAACCTGGGGCGCGACCCCGAAATCCGGTCGATGCCGAACGGCGACCGCATCGCCAACTTCTCCCTGGCCACCTCGGAAACCTGGCGCGACAAGTCGTCGGGCGAGCGCAAGGAAAAGACCGAATGGCACCGCGTCTCGGTGTTCAACGACAACATCGTGAAGGTCGTTGAAAACTATGTGAAAAAAGGCTCGACCGTCTATGTCGAAGGCTCGCTGCAGACCCGCAAGTGGACCGACAAGGACGGGGTCGAGAAATACACCACCGAGATCATCATCGGCCGCTTCAACGGCCAGCTGACCATGCTCGGCGGCCGTGACGGCGGCGGCGCCTCGCAGGGCGGCGGCGGGAGTGGCGGTCGTGGCGGCGACGACGACTATTCGTCCGGCTTCTCCACCGGCGGCGCGAACAAGCCTTCGGGCCCGCGCGAAAGCTACGACCTGAACGACGACATCCCGTTCTAGGACTTCCGAGGCGCGCGCATGACCCGTCGGTCCTGGTTCATGGCCCTCTCGGCCCTCGCGGCCGTGCCGGGCCTGTTGCTGACGGCCATGCGCAGGCCGGAGGCCACACTGCCCTGGCGGACCGTCAGAGTCGCGGGAAGGGATGCTCTCGCTGAATGGGAGCGGCTGCGGGCGGCGGGGACAGGCTATCCTGTCCTCGTCGGCGGCCGGGACGAGGTTGAACGTCTGGCGGAGATGCTGACATTCGACGACCGCACGCCGGCCACGATCCTGTCTGCGGCGGAGGCTTATCGATTTCCGGAAGACCTGGTCGAGAGCGAGGCGCAGGCAGAGGCGGCCTGGCAGACCCGGGCAGCCGAGCATCCGGACCAGAGACCCACGGTCTTCATCATCGATGCGGACGGGAATCGACATGTTCAAACCCCGCAGGAACGGAAAGAGCAAGATCAGGCGGAGGCCGAAGGCCCACCGCTCGGGAATTGGCCCGCAGAGGCCGCAGCGAACGAAACTCTGTCCCTAGCGCGGGATGTGATGAGCCGGGGCTGGCGCGACGAGGTCTTTATTGTGGTCCTGCCGATCACCGACCCGACCGAGGCTCCCGCATATCTGAAGTACGGCGGCTGGAACGCCTGCCCGGCGCCGGAAGTCCATGTCGCAGCCCTGCGCCGCTGGCGCGACGCGTTCGGCTTCGAACCGATTTCCATGGGGCCGGACGTGCTGGAAGGGCGGGTGAAACGCCGGCCCGCCGACCGCGACGCCGCTATCGCTCTCGCGCGCGAACACGCTGTCTATTGCCCCGATGTCATCGATCAGGGCGCCGAGACCCTGTCCAATCTGGGCGCGATCCTGACAGCCGGGGACTGGTGGTTCTTCTGGTGGGACTAACGGTGGACACCAACCGTCACCGATCTTGAAGCGCCTTCATCTTTCTCCTGTGGCATGACGTTTCGGGTGACCAAGCCCGACAAGCCCCAGAGTTCGCTGACCCTGCTCGAGGTCGCCGCCATCTTCGCGATCATCGTGATCTGGGGCGTGAACAACGCCGGGGCCAAGGTGGCGACCGAGCAGATGTCGCCGCTGCTGGTCGGCGCAATCCGGTTCGCCATCGCCAGCGTCTGTCTTGTGGGGTTCATCCGGCCGCCATTTCCGGACTGGAAGAGCCTGCTGATCATCGTCCTGGTCGGCGGCTCCTTGCAGTACGGCCTCGTCTACACCGCCTACTGGCTGGCGCATGACGTGAGCCCGGTGACCGTCGCCAACCAGCTCTGGATTCCGTTCACGGCCCTGTTCGCCTTCCTGTTGCTGAAGGAGCGCCTCAGCCGGGCGGCGATGGTCGGGATGGTCGTGGCCTTCGTCGGCGTCGGCTGGATGACGCTTGACGCCCACGCCCTGCAGGACTGGCGCGCCATTCTGGTCGGGATCGCAGCCGCCGCCGCCTGGGCCCTGACCACGGTCGTCGCACGCCGTACGACCTCCATACCGCCGTTGAAGATGCAGGCCATGCTGGCCGTCGGCACCCTGCCGGTGCTGGCCTTCGGCTCAGCGGTCTTCGAGCACGGTCAGGTCGAGTCGGTGAAGGCGGCCACGCCGATCGTGTGGGTCTCGCTCCTGTGGGCCGGGATCGTGTCCTCAGTCCTGGCGACCACCTTGCTGTTCTGGCTGGTGCAGAGGCGCGAGGCCGGCCGGGTGACTCCCTATCTGCTGGCCACGCCGGTCGTGTCGATCCTGATCGGCTGGGGCCTGATGGGCGACGTCCTGACGCCGCAAATCCTGACCGGATCCGCCATCGCCATGGCGGGGGTCGCGGTGGTGGCCCTGGCCGAGCGGGGCTTGCGCGCCGGCGCGGCGAAGGCCTGATCCCCGCGTCCTATCCGGCGGCGGCCGGCTGGAACACGCCGCAGGCGATCCGGGCGCCGGCGCCGCCGATCGGCTGGCTGACATAGTCGTCGGCGTTGGCGTGGACGAGGAAGGACAGGCCGTCCGTGTCCATCAGGTCCTTGCCCTGCATGTCCAGGCCCGATCCCGCCAGATAGACATCGGCGTGCGCGGTCCCGTCGGCTGCGGCATAGACGTTCTGCAGGTCGCCGAGGTCGGGCCCGCCGTTGCCGTTCAGCAGGCCGTGCGGGCGCGGATGGTCGGCGTGGTTGACGTGCCCGCCGGCCGAGGTGAACGCCGGGCCGTCGCAGGTTCCCACCGCGTGCAGGTGAACGCCGTGCCACCCGGCTGGCCAGTCCTTGCCCTCGACGCGCATGAGCAGGCCGAGAGGGCCCTTGTACATCGTCACCGTCCCGGCGTCGGCGCCGGATGCGGTCTTGAGGGCCGCTGTGGCCACGGCGACCGGCGCCGGGGCGGTGACCGGGGCCGGCGCGGGGGGCGTGGCGGTCTGGGCGAGGGCGACGCCGGCTCCCAGAATCGAACTGGCGGCAAGGGCGGCGAAGAGGGGGAGGGCGCGCATGGAATCTTCCTTTCACGGACGACGTCGAAACCGGCGTAAACTTTGCCTCCGGACGTCACGGATGCTAGAAATCCGGACAGCGGATCACGTTCCGATTCCGGCCATTTAAAGCCTAAACGCCTTGACCGACGACAGCTACGAAAACGCCGCACCTCCTCCTCAAGGGCCGGGCGGCGGTTCCGACATTTCCACCATCACGATCGAGGACGAGCTGAAACGCTCCTACCTCGACTACGCCATGAGCGTGATCGTCTCGCGCGCCCTGCCGGACGCCCGTGACGGCCTGAAGCCGGTTCACCGCCGCATCCTCTACTCGATGCACGACCTGAACATGACGCCCGAGCGGTCGTACTCGAAGTGCGCGCGCGTGGTCGGTGACGTGCTCGGCCGCTTCCACCCGCACGGCGACGCCTCGGTCTATATGGCGTTGGTGCGTATGGCCCAGCCGTTCTCGATGGGTCTGATGCTGGTCGACGGCCAGGGCAATTTCGGCTCGGTCGATGGCGATATGCCCGCCTCGATGCGATACACCGAGGCCCGGATGGCCCCGGCCGCCGTGGCGCTGCTGGCCGATATCGACAAGGACACCGTCGATTTCCAGCCGAACTACGACGAGAAGGAGCTGGAGCCCGTCGTCCTGCCGGCGCGGATCCCGAACCTGCTGGTCAATGGCGCGGGCGGCATCGCCGTCGGCATGGCGACGAACATCCCGCCGCACAATCTGGGTGAGATCGTCGATGCGGCCGTAGCGCTGCTGGACGACCCGAACATTTCCGACGACGCTATCCTGGACCTGGTCCCCGGCCCGGACTTCCCGACGGGCGGCGAGATCATGGGCCGCACCGCGCCGCGCAATGCGCTGCGCGACGGTCGCGGCTCGGTCATCGTGCGCGGGAAGGCCTCGATCGAGACCATCCGCAAGGACCGCGAGGCCATCGTCGTCACCGAACTGCCCTTCCAGGTCAACAAACAGACCCTGATCGAGCGCATCGCCGAAATGGTCCGCGAGAAGCGGATCGAGGGCATCTCCGACGTCCGCGACGAATCCGACCGTCAGGGCATGCGGATGGTGATCGAGCTGAAGCGCGACGCGTCGGGCGACGTCATCCTGAACCAGCTGTGGCGCTACACGGCCATGCAGTCGTCGTTCGGCGTCAATATGCTGGCCCTGAACCACGGCCGGCCCGAGCAGATGGGGCTGCGCCAGCTGCTGGAGGCTTTCCTCGATTTCCGTGAGGAAGTCGTCGTCCGCCGGGTCAAGTTCGAACTGGCCAAGGCCCGCGACCGGGGCCACGTCCTGGTCGGTCTGGCCGTCGCCGTGGCCAATATCGACGAGGTCATCCACATCATCCGCTCCTCCGCCGATCCGGCAGAGGCGCGCCAAAGGCTGCAGGCCAAGTCCTGGCCGGTCGGCGACATGATCGCCCTGGTCGAACTGATTGCCGATCCGCGCTCGATGCTGATCGACGGGGACAAGCTGAACCTGACCGACGAACAGGCCCGCGCCATCCTGGCCCTGACCCTGTCCCGCCTGACCGGCCTCGGCCGCGACGACATCTTCGGCGAGGCGCGGGGTCTGGCCGACACCATCCAGGGCCACCTGACCATCCTGTCGGACCGCGCCAACATCATCGCCATCATCCGCGAGGACCTGCTGGCGGTGAAGGAAGAGTTCGCCGTGCCGCGCCGCACGATGATCGGCGAAGGCGACGCCGAGATGGAAGACGAGGATCTTATCCCGCGTGAGGACATGGTCGTCACGGTCACCCACGGCGGCTACGTCAAGCGCGTGGCCCTCAATGCCTACCGGACCCAGCATCGCGGCGGCAAGGGCAAGTCCGGCATGACGATGAAGGACGAGGACGCCATCACCGGAGTCTTCTCCGCTTCGACCCATACGCCCGTGCTGTTCTTCGCCACCAACGGCAAGGCTTACAAGCTCAAGGTCTGGCGTCTGCCGCTGGGCGGGCCGACCTCGCGCGGCAAGGCCTTCGTCAATCTGCTGCCGATCGAGCCGGGCGATTCGATCATGAACGTCCTGCCCCTGCCCGAGGACGAGACCACCTGGGGCGACTACGACATCATGTTCGCCACCAAGTCGGGCGACGTGCGCCGGAACAAGCTGTCGGACTTCGCGACGGTCAACCGCGCCGGCAAGATCGCGATGAAGCTGGAAGACGACGACCATATGGTCGGAGTGGCCCTGTGCACCGCCGAGGATGACGTCATGCTGACGACCGCGCTCGGCCGCGCCATCCGGTTCAAGGCCGACGACGTTCGCGTCTTCAAGGGCCGGGATTCGACCGGCGTTCGCGGCGTGCGCTTGCAGGCCGGCGACGAGGTCATCTCGATGGCAGTGCTCGGTCGCGTCGATGCGACGCCTGAAGAGCGCAGCGCCTACGTCAAACACGCCAACGCCATGCGTAAGGCCGCAGGCGAGAGCGATGACGAGACGCCGGTGGTCGAGGCTGATGACGAAGGCGGCGAAGAGGGCGGTGAGGCCGTCCTGTCCGTCGAACGCATCGCGGCCCTGGGCGCGGCGGAACAGTTCATCCTGACCGTCACCGACTCGGGCTTCGGCAAGCGCTCCTCGGCCTATGAGTATCGCCGCACCGGTCGGGGCGGGCAGGGGCTGACGGCCCACGGCCTGGGCGGTCGCGCGGGTACGCGTCTGGCGGCGGCCTTCCCGGTGGAAGACACCGATGAACTGTTGATGGTCACCTCCAGCGGCCAGATGATCCGGACCCGGGTCGGTCAGGTCCGCGTGGTCGGCCGCTCCAGTCAGGGCGTCACCATCTTCAAGACGGCTGACGGCGAACGCGTGGTTTCTGTTGAACGTCTGGCGGAAACGCCGGGCGGTGATGATGCGACCGAAGTCGGTGAAGAGGGTGGCGAGGACTGATCCTCCCCCATCGGGGGAGGGGAACCGCGAAGCGGTGGAGGGGGCTCACCCCAACCACAGTCTCTGGGGCTGGCCCCCTCCGTCACGGCGCGAAGAGCGCCGCGCCACCTCGCCCGACGGGGGAGGATCGAGATGATTCTCATCGACGGCGAACCTGCCTCACCCGCGGATC
>Ga0209023_10005490_pt1 | contig 13829 bp, 9 predicted proteins | sample LakOneMetagenome_FD_187468 | JGI IMG/M metagenome (GOLD analysis project Ga0209023, IMG submission 187468) | Freshwater and sediment microbial communities from Lake Erie, Canada (SPAdes) (version 2) | ecosystem: Environmental > Aquatic > Freshwater > Lentic | place: Lake Erie, Canada | collected...
TCCGATCTTCGGCGGATTCATCCCGGGCGGCTGGCGGCTCGTGCCGACCGTCTTCTCGTTCGCCCTGGTGACCGCAGCAATCGTGTTGCCGTTCGTCGCCCCGCGGCAGGATCGCCGGCCGTCGCACGGGCGCGGCTTCGCCGAGATGAGCCGGCCGCTGCTGATCCCGCGCGTCTGGCGCTTCGGCTTCTACTACGTGACCGTGTTCGGCGCCTACGTGGCGCTGGCGCTGTGGCTGCCGAAGTACTACGTCGACGTCTACGGACTGACCTTGACGAAGGCCGGACTGGTCACCGCACTGTTCATCTTCCCGGCCAGCCTGCTGCGCCCGTTTGGCGGCTGGCTGTCGGACAAGTACGGCGCGCGCAGGATCACGGCGGTCTCGTTCAGCGGGGTCGGCCTGTTCTCGGCCGTGCTCTGCCTCTCGATGAGCATCGTGCCGTTCGTGATCCTGATCTTCTGCCTCGGGGTGTCTATGGGGATCGGCAAGGCCTCGGTCTACACCTACGTCCCGCAGTACTTCCCGAAGGACGTCGGTGCGGTGGGTGGCCTGGTCGGCGCTGTTGGCGGTATGGGCGGCTTCGCCCTGCCGCTGATTTTCGCGTGGGCCAAGACCCAGACGCACCACCCGGAAAGCACCTTCTACGTCATGACCGCGCTCGCCGCTGTGAGCGCGCTGTTCCTCGCCATCGCCGTTTCGCGAATCCACGCGGACGCTCACCACGGAGAGATGTAAGCCATGTCTGAATCATCAGCGCCCGCCCTCGATTTGAAGGGCGACACCCTGTCCGAGTGGGACCCTGAGAACGAGGCACAGTGGGAGGGCGGTGGCAAACAGCTTGCCAATCGCACGCTGTGGGTGACCACGTTCAACCTCTTGCTGGCCTTTGCCGTGTGGTTCGTCGTGAGCGCGATGATCTCGCGCCTGGGCAAGATCGGCTACGACTTCTCGACCTCGCAGCTCTACTGGCTCGTGGCGATGCCGGGTCTCGCGGCAGGCACGCTGCGTCTCGTCCACATGTTCCTGACGCCGATGTTCGGCACGCGTAAGGTCGTGACGTTCTCGACCCTGAGCCTGCTGATCCCGCTGATCGGCTGGTACTTCGCGGTGCAGAACGAAGCGACGTCGTACGGCGTGTTCCTCGCGTTGGCATTCCTCGCTGGTCTCGGTGGCGGCAACTTTTCGTCCTTCATGCCCTCGACGAGCCTTTTCTACCCGAAGAAGAAGCTCGGTACGGCGCTCGCGGTGCAGGCCGGCATCGGCAACTTCGGCGTCAGCCTCGTGCAGTTCATCACCCCGGTCGTAATCGGCATCGGCGTCGTCGGTGGGACGCAGAGCTTCAAGAAGAAGCCCGACCTGCCGCCGAAGGACATCTACCTGCAGAACGCGGTGCTGCTGTGGATTCCGCTGGTACTGATCGGCGCGGTCCTTGCCTGGACGATGCTGCGCAGTGTGCCGGTGAAGGCCAGCATGCGTGAGCAGATGGACATCTTCCGTGAGCACAAGACCTACCAGATGACCGGTCTGTACATCATGACCTTCGGCACGTTCTCCGGCCTCGCCGCGGCGTTCCCACTGCTGATCGAGAAACGCTTCGGGGACTTCGCGAACGCTCCGGACCCGCTCACCTACGCGTTCATCGGGCCGCTGGTCGGTTCCCTGATGCGGGTGGTCGCCGGGCCGATCTCCGACCGTTTCGGGGGGGCCAAGGTCACGCAGGTTGCGGCCCTCGGTATGACTGGGTTCGCGCTGTGGGCGGCGACGCTGATGCATCCCGAGTCGCGTAGTGACTTCACACCGTTTGTGCTGGCGATGGTCGGCATCTTCTTCTTCTCGGGCATCGGCAACGCGTCGGTGTTCAAGCAGATTCCCGGGCTGTTCGACGTGCGCAAGACGGCCGGCGTGGTCGGCTGGACGGCGGCGGTGGCCGCGTACGGGCCGTTCATCGTTGCGGTGCTGATCTCCTGGGCCGTATCGGCATCCGGATCGCCAGAACCGTTCTTCATCGGACTCGCGGTCTTCTGCGCGGTCAATCTGGTGCTGAACTGGTGGTTCTTCGCCCGCAAGAATGCCCCGTACCCGTGCTGACCCTGAGAGGCTGCGCACTATGAGCACGTTCGGACTGTCCCGCCTCCTCAAAGAGGAGCCAAAAAGCGCCGACGGCTGGTCGATGCTGTCGAACAAGGGTCGGAAGTCGGAGCAGTTCTACCGCCAGCGTTGGTCGCACGACAAGGTCGTGCGGTCGACCCATGGCGTCAACTGCACCGGGTCGTGTTCGTGGAAGGTGTACGTCAAGGACGGTGTCATCACGTGGGAGACGCAGGCCTACGACTACCCGTCCAATGGCCCCGAGATGCCCGACTACGAGCCGCGCGGCTGCCCTCGCGGCGCATCGTTCTCGTGGTACATCTACTCGCCGAACCGCGTGCGCTACCCCTACGTGCGCGGGGCGTTGATCGAGCAGTTCCGCGCCGAGAAGGAGCGGCTTGGAGACCCCGTCAAGGCGTGGGAAGCGCTCGTTTCCGACCCCGAGAAGAAGCGTGCGTATACCTCGCAGCGCGGCAAGGGCGGATTCGTTCGCGGCGACTGGGACGAGATCGCCGAGCTCGTCGCTGCGGCGCACGTGCACACGATCAAGCGATACGGGCCCGACCGCGTGTTTGGCTTCTCGCCGATTCCGGCGATGTCGCAGGTCTCGTACTCGGCGGGCACGCGCTTCTTGTCGTTGATCGGGGGCTCGTGTCTGAGCTTCTACGACTGGTATTGCGATTTGCCGCCGGCCTCACCGCAGGTTTGGGGCGACCAGACCGACGTGCCGGAATCGGCGGACTGGTTCAACGCCGGCTACCTGATGATGTGGGGTTCGAACATTCCACTGACGCGGACACCGGATGCCCACTTCATGACTGAGGCCCGTTACCGCGGGCAGAAGACCGTCGTCGTCAGCCCGGATTACTCCGACCACACCAAGTTCGCCGACCACTGGCTGCCGATCCATGCAGGCACCGACGGTGCGCTGGCAATGGCGATGGGCCACGTGATGCTGAAGGAGTTCTACGTCGAGAAGCAGACGCCGTACTTCGAGAAGTACGTCCGGCAGTTCACCGACCTGCCGAGCCTCGTCGTTTTGGAAGAGGGTGAGGGCGGCGCCCATCGTGCCGGGCGCTTCCTCCGCGAATCAGACCTCGGCGGTGCCGAGGTCTCAGAGAACGCCGAATGGAGAACGGCGATGCTGGATGAGACGACTGGCGCGGTCGTGGTCCCGAATGGCTCGATCGGTGATCGCTGGGGAGACGAAGGCCTTGGCCGCTGGAACCTTGAGCTTGGCGACACAACTCCTGCGCTGAGCATGCTCGGTCGGCACGACCAGGTGGCCGCCATCGATGTGTCGGTCTTTGGCACCGACACTGCGAGGGACGCGAGATTGATGCGCCGCAGTGTGCCCGCCAAACGGCTTGCGGACGGCACCTTGGTGACGACGGTGCTGGACCTGACGCTGGCGCAGTACGGCGTGCACCGCGACGGCATGACGGGCGAGTGGCCCTCGTCGTATGAGGACGATGCGCCGTTCACCCCAGCGTGGCAACAGCTGCACACAGGTATCCCTGCCGCCGACGTGATCAAGGTCGCGCGAGAGTTTGCCCGCAACGCCGAACGGACCGAGGGTCGGTCGATGATCGTGATGGGTGCCGGCACCAACCACTGGCAGCACGGCGACACGATCTACCGGGCGATGTTGAACGTGCTGATGATGTGCGGCTGCCAGGGCGTCAACGGCGGTGGCTGGGCGCACTACGTCGGCCAGGAGAAGGTGCGGCCGATTGCGGGCTTCTCGCAGATGGCGTTTGCCCTTGACTGGGCGCGCCCGCCGCGCCACCAGGCGGCGACCTCGTTCTTCTACATGAACACCGGCCAGTTCCGGTACGACGCGTGGGACGCGGGTGCATTCCGATCACCGGATGGCAACGGCGCGTTGAAGGGCAAACACATTGCCGACTGCGTCTCGCAGGCCGTCCGGATGGGCTGGACCCCTGCCTACCCGAGCCTGAGCCGCAACCCGCTTGAGATCGCCGACGAGGCCGAGGCCGCCGGTACGCCGCCGGCCGAGCACATCGTCAATCAGCTGAAGTCGGGCGAGCTCGGTTTCGCCTGGGACGACCCGGACAATCCGGACAATTTCCCGCGCGTCCTCACCGTCTGGCGTGCCAACCTGATCGGCGGCTCGGCCAAGGGGCACGAGTACTTCCTCCGCCACCTCCTGGGTGTGACGACTGCTGTTGATCGCAACGTTGAGACGCCTGAAGATCGCCGGCCCAAGGAGATCACGTGGCAGGACGATGCCCCGGAGGGCAAACTCGATCTGCTGACAACGCTGGACTTCCGGATGAACGGCACCGGCCTGCACTCCGACATCGTGCTGCCGGCGGCCACGTGGTACGAGAAGCACGACATCTCATCCACGGACATGCATCCGTTCATGCACCCGTTCAATCCGGCGATCCAGCCGCCGTGGGAGGCCCGGTCGGACTGGGACATCTTCAAGACGATCGCCCAGAACTTCTCGCGGCTGGCCGAGGAGCACCTCGGTACGCGGACGGACATCGTGATGGCGCCGCTGCAGCACGACACCCCGGATGAGATCGCCCAGCCGCTCGGCAAGGTGCGTGACTGGAAAAAGGGCGAGTGCGAGCCGGTTCCCGGCGTCACGATGCCGAAGTTCCTGGCGGTCAAGCGTGACTACACCAAGGTCTTCGAGCAGATGATTTCGGTCGGTCCGCTGGCACGGAAGCTCGGCCTGCAGTGGAAGGGCGTGTCGTGGGAGGTCTCAGAGCAGCTTGACGGGCTCGCAAAGTCCAATGGCAAGGTGCAGAGCCCGGCGGGCGAGACGACCGCGTCGCTGAACAGCGCAGCGCAGGTAGCGGACGCGATTCTGCACCTGTCCGGGACAACCAACGGCTCGCTTGCCGTCCAAGGGTGGAAGACGCTCGGCAAGCGCGTTGGTCGTGATCTCGAGCACATTTCGGCCGACCGTGAGGACGACCTGATCGACTTCGAGCTGATCCAGTCTCAGCCGCGCAAGGTGATTGCGTCGGCCGAGTGGTCGGGTCTCGAGGCGCGCGACCGGCGCTACTCACCGTTCACCGCCAACATCGATCATCTGATCCCGTTCCGCACGCTGACGGGTAGGCAGTCGTTCTACCTCGACCACGAGTGGATGCTCGACTACGGCGAGGCGATGGCGACGTACCGCCCGCCGGTCGACATGCAGCACTTCCTCGCGGACCCGCAGATCCGTGATGAGGGGCGCCCAGAGGTGGTGCTGCGGTTCCTGACGCCGCATTCGAAGTGGTCCATCCACTCGACGTATCAGGACAACCTGCTGATGTTGACCCTGTCGCGTGGCGGTCCGGTGCTGTGGATGAGTCCGCAGGACGCCGGAGCCATCGGTGCGGCGGATAACGACTGGATCGAGCTGTTCAATCGCAACGGCGTCGTCGCATGCCGCGCGGCGGTCAGCCATCGCATTCCCGAAGGGACATCGATCATGTACCACGTCCAAGACCGACACGTGAACGTCCCGAAGACGGAGCTTTCAGGGACTCGCGGGGGCATCCACAACTCGATGACCCGCATCACCGTGAAGCCGACGCACCTCATTGGCGGCTACGCGCAGCTGTCCTACGCGTTCAACTACTACGGACCGGTCGGGAACCAACGGGATGAGCTCGTTGTCGTCCGCCGCCGCGAAGCGGAGGTGACGTACTAATGAAGGTCAGAGCGCACATCACGATGGTCATGAACCTGGACAAGTGCATCGGTTGCCACACCTGCTCGGTCACCTGCAAGAACGTCTGGACCAACCGGCAGGGCGCCGAGTACATGTGGTTCAACAACGTGGAGACCAAGCCGGGCGAGGGTTACCCGAAGCAGTGGGAGGACCAGGAGAAGTGGAATGGCGGCTGGAAGCTGAACGACAAGGGCAAGCTCGTCTTGAAGTCCGGCGGCCGCTTCAAGAAGCTCGCGTCGATCTTCTTCAACCCCGATCTGCCGGTCATCGACGACTACTACGAGCCGTGGACCTACGACTACGAGACGCTGCACAACGCGCCGCCGTCCAAACACCAGCCCGTCGCGCGGCCAAAGTCCCAGCTCACCGGCAAGGACATGCCGGTGGAGTGGGGGCCGAACTGGGAGGACGATCTGGCCGGCGGTGAAAACGTCATCTCCGGTGACCCGAACATCCGCGGCGAGCTCGAGAACAAGGTCAAGGCCGACTACGAGTCGGTGTTCATGATGTACCTGCCGCGCATCTGCAACCACTGCGTGAACCCGACCTGTGTGGCGTCGTGCCCATCAAGCTCGATCTACAAGCGGGAAGAAGACGGCATCGTGCTGATCGACCAGGACGGTTGCCGCGGTTGGCGGATGTGCGTCAGCGGCTGCCCCTACAAGAAGACCTTCTTCAATTGGAAGAGCGGTAAGGCCGAGAAGTGCACCATGTGCTTTCCGCGGATCGAGGCTGGACTGCCGACGGTCTGCAGCGAGACATGTGTGGGGCGGATTCGCTACATGGGCGTGCTGCTGTACGACGCCGATCGCATCGAAGAGGCGGCCAGCGTCGAGAACGAGCAGGACCTGGTCGACTCCCAGCTATCGATCATCCTCGATCCAAACGATCCCGAGGTCCGGGCGCAGGCCGCCCGGGACGGCATCTCCGCCGACTGGATCCAGGCCGCGAGCGACTCACCGACCTACGCACTGATCAAGACGTTCGGTGTGGCGTTGCCGCTGCACCCCGAATTCCGCACGCTGCCGATGGTCTGGTACGTGCCGCCGCTCTCGCCGATCACCAGTCAGTTCGAGGGTGAGGACTCCGAGGACGATCCCGATGACGTCTTTCCCGCGATTGAGGAGATGCGGATCCCGGTCGAGTATCTGGCGAGCATGTTCTCGGCCGGTGACAGTGAGCGGATCCGCGTGATCCTGCGCAAGCTGGCCGCGATGCGCATGTACATGCGTGAGCACTCGATGGTCGCCGACGGGCAACGCTTGGAGGTCGACACCGGCGACATGGACGGCGCGCAGATCGAGCGGCTCTACGAGATTCTTGCGATTGCCAAGGCCAAGGACCGGTTCGTGATTCCGGCCCGCCGCGGTGAGCTCGGCCAAAACCCGCACCAGTGGCAGGGCGAGGCCGGCTTCCCGATTGAGTTTGACGACCCGGAATCAGGAATGGATGACCTGATCGGCGCTTCCGCACCGACGTCGGCGAGCCTGCCGATGCTGCCGGTGCACATGGTTCCTGGTGCTGCGCCGAAGGGTGATGCGTGATGCGTCGCGGCAAGATCGATCACCGCGAGCGCGCCCTGACGTGGGAGATCACGTCCGCGATGCTCCGCTATCCGACGGAGGAGCTGATCGCCGCGCTGCCCCAGGTGGCGGCGGCTGCGCGAGGGCTGCGGATCAGTGAGAGCGATGCCATTGCCGCGCTGGCCGAGCGCTGGATGAAAGCCGACCTCACGGAACTCCAAGCCGACTACGTCGAGGTCTTTGACCTCGGTCGCTCGCGCTCGCTGTACTTGTCCTGGCATCAGTACGGCGACCGTCGCCAGCGGGGCATGGTTCTGTTGAAGCTCAAGCGGCAATACCGCGAGCATGGCTACGGGCCGGTCACCGACGAGCTGCCCGATTGGCTGCCGATGGCGCTGGAGTTCGCCGCCGTCGCACCCGAGCCGGTCGGCCGCGACCTCCTGGAATCCTGGCGCGCACCGATCGAGCTGATCAGGCGCAATCTGCACGACCGGGACCATGCGCACGGGGTGCTGCTCGATGCTGTCTCAGCGACGCTGTCACGGCTCGGCTCGGATCTGCAGGCCGCGGTGACCCGTCTGCTTGAGGAGGGGCCGCCCGAGGAAGAGGTCGGCCTCAGCCCGTTTGGTCCGGACGCGGAAATGCTGGACGGCCTGCCGCCGAGCGAGATGCAGATGCAAAACAACCCGATGATGGGCGCAGGAGCACCCCGACCATGAGCAATGACCAGCTGAACTTCCTCCTCTGGGTGGCGATTCCCTACTGCTCGTACACGATCTTCTGGGTCGGGCACTTCTGGCGCTACAAGAAGTCGCAGTACACATGGACGACACGCTCGACCGAGCTGCTCGAGCAGAAGCTGCTGCGGCCGGGTATCCTGCTGTTTCACTTCGGTATGGCCTTTGTCCTGATCGGCCACGCCGCCGGGCTGTTGATCCCGCAGAGCGTGACTGACTCGATCGGGTTCAGCGAGGACGCCTACCACGTGATGGCCGTGACGATGGGGTCAATCGCCGGCTTTGCGATGGCGATCGGTTTGGGGCTGCTGGTGTATCGCCGGGCGACGAACGAGCGCGTCCGGCAGGTCACGATCCCGCGCGACAAGCTGGTGATCGCGATCCTGGTGATCGTCGTCCTGACTGGTCTCGGGAACCTCGTGATCATGCAGTGGTACGGCGGTGGCTACAACTACCGCGAAACCGTCTCGCCATGGGTGCGCAGCATCATCTTGTTCCGTCCGAGGCCCGAGCTCATGGCCGAGGCGCCGCTGACCTTCCAGATCCATGCGATGGCGGTGATGGGCCTGTTTGCGATCTGGCCGTTCACCCGACTCGTACACGCGTGGAGCGTGCCGTTCCCTTACCTGAAGCGGCGGTACCTCGTGTTCCGCCGCAGGGACGCGGTCAGTCGCTAGGGCCGGGTCGGCGGCGTCACGGGCGCCAGGCCGAGGCGGCTCGCAACCTCCGTGAGGTGGCCGACGAGCCAGGGCAGGTTGTCAAAGTCGCCAACGGCGTCGGTAGCGACCTGTTCATAGATCTCGCGGATCTCGGGGATCAGCGCATGGCCCCCATCTGTAAGGGTGACAAGCCTGCGCCGTGAGTCATCGGGATCCTGAGTGCGAGCGATCAGCCCGCGCTTCTCGAGGCGCGCGATGCTGCGTCCGACGGACGGCTCATCGACCTCGGCAAGCTGTGCCAGCTCGTTCTGGCTTGCCGAGCCGGCGAGTGCGAGTTCCATCAGGACGACGTCTTGTCCGGGCTGCAGCCCGAGAGGGCGCAACAGTTCGGTTTTGCGTGCGCGCTGCGCCATCGACAGGCGACGCATCAGACGCATGATTTCGTGGGCTTCGTCAAATTCCATGGAGGTTGTCCCCGCGCATCGGATAGTATACCGGACAAGTAACGATGCCCGGTGAGCCGCACGCTTGATCGGGATTGCGCCTACGATCAAGGAGTCGCCATGCAGATCACTCGGAATGAGGGACCCACGGTCACGGGGCCTGCTGATTGGTTCACCGGCGAGGTCTTCATCGACACGGTGGCCGAGACCACTGACGAGTCTCGCTACGCCGCTGCCTCGGTTCACTTCAGTCCTGGTGCCCGTACCGCGTGGCACACCCATCCCTTCGGTCAGACCATCTACGTCACTGACGGCGTCGGGTGTTGCCAGAGCGAAGGCGGGCCGGTCGAGAGGATCGGCCCCGGCGATCGAGTGTTCTTCCAGCCCGGTGAGAATCATTGGCACGGCGCGGCCCCGGATCGACTCATGACGCATATTGCGATCCACCAAGCCGATGCGTCCGGCGTCACGGTCGTTTGGGGCCGGCACGTGACCGACGAGGAGTATCACGCCACGACGAGTTGACCGGGCCGTGGTGCTCCGGGGGTTGAGACCAAGCCGGATTGCGCCCGAACCATTTTGAGCGTCATGCGGCTTTGGTGGTGCGCGGTCAGTCGTGGTGTTAGGCCGGATGGCCTCTCAAGGGCTCCGTCTCGGAGCCGGGACGACATTGTCGTCGGGGCTGCGTGAGCAGCTGAGATCGGTGCGGAGCGCCGGTTGGGAGGCCGTTCGGCTATCTCGCCCTGTGGTCGGAACGAGCGGAGCGAGAGGCCGCCGAAGGTGGCCGTTTCCGTGCCACTGGTGCGAGACCGAGCGCTTTGCGCGAGGTGTCCGGCCAGGACACCTCGCGCAAAGGGAGTGCTCTGCAGGTCTTTCCCGGAGTCGGGTTACGGCGAGGTTCCCTGGGTCGTCCCGGCCTGGTCCCGGCCTGATCCCGGGTGGTGCCCGGACAGGGTGAAGGCTGCGGCAACAGACGGTGGGCGTCGCTCCGAGAACGGCGCATGGGTACATCGAGCCGAGGGTCACGAAAGCGTGGGGTGCATCTGATGCGCCGGGACCTTCGGATCCTCGAGCTTCTGGTGACGCGTCGCGCTGAGACGCTCGGTTGGATTCACGAGCAGCATTTCGCGGGCCTGTCGCGCAAGAGCGCGCTGAATCGTCTCGGCGACCTCACGGCCGCCGGCTACCTCCAGCGCGCGACAGTGGCTGTTCCTGGTGCGCCGGGTCCAGAATCGGCATACACGTTGGGGCCTCGCGGGAAGGCGGCTCTTGAGCTGCGCTCGCTGGCTGGCGAGCACTTCCGTCACCGGCGGTTCAATCCGACGCTGCGCGACTCGTCGATTCCGCATCAGATCATCGTGAACCGGGTGGCCGACTGGCTCGGTGCTGACCTGACTCCCGAGCATCTTCTGCCGATGAAGACCAAGGAGCAGTGGCGGCACAAGCCGGACGGGATCTATCCCGCTCAGGGGGCCGAGGCGGGCGGAATGGTGTGGCTCGAGGTCGACCTAGGGCATTACAGCCGCGAGCGCATCAACGGCAAAGTCCGCGCGTTCCGTGCCGACCCGGACGCGGTGCACCTGTTGCTCGTGACCCACTCCAGAGCTCGGGCCGACCAGCTCGCGCGTTGGCTGCATACAGAACGCATTGGCCGATCGATGACGATCATCTGCCTCAGCGAGCTGGTCGCCCAGCCTGAGTTCGCGCGCAAAGCGCTGCCTGCTCCACGTCAGCCGCCCGAGGATCCCTTCGAACTCGTCCCGCTGATTGACGGCCTTCGCATCCCCGAGTTGCCGCTGTATGACTGCTGACTTCCAGCTGGGCGGTGCGCCACGCGGCGGGTTGACGCGTGCAGAGCTGATGACGCCTGATGAAGTGGCGCTGCTACTTGCAGTGCCCGTCTCGACGGTGCGGGACTGGGCGCGGCGTGGGCTGATTCCTTCGCGCAAGCTGGGGCGTCACCGCCGTTTTCTCCGTTCCGAGGTAGAGCGCTGGGTGACTCGCGAACTCGCTAGGTGAGCAGCCGCGCAATCAGGCGGGTGTCTCCGGTCACGACGGTCCTCGACTGAAGATCTGCCGGGGTGCGCATTGCAGATCAGCTAAGGTATGAGTGCAGATCTGCCGACCCATTTCGTCATGATCCAACGTCACCTTCGCCCACTCGTGCTCGAGGCACTTGACGACACGCGCGTCGTGGTCGTGCTCGGGGCGCGGCAGGTCGGCAAGAGCACGCTTGTGGAGCAGATCGCGGCGACCGATCGGCAGGCGACCACGCTCACCCTCGACGACCAAGCGACTCGGGACAGCGCCATCGATGACCCGACGGGCTTTGTCGCCGGCCTCACGCCGCCGGTGGTGATCGACGAGATCCAACGCGCGCCCGAGTTGCTGCTGGCGATCAAGGTCCGGGTCGACCGAGACCAGGCGCCCGGCCAGTTCCTTCTGACGGGCTCGGCGAACATTTTGACGGCTCCGCGGGTCGCTGATGCCCTCACCGGTCGCGCGGAGTACCTGCGGCTCGCGCCATTCAGCCAAGGCGAGTTGCTCGGTCGGCCCGAGACGTTCGTGCCCGAGCTCTTCAGCGGTGGCTGGCCGCAGGTCACCAGTGACTTGGTCGGGCGGGCCGCATTCGCTGAACGCCTGGCGACGGGTGGCTATCCCGCCGCGTCCGGTCGCAGCGCCGCTCGGCGCGAGCGCTTCTTTGCCAGCTATATCGACACGATCATTGATCGCGACCTCAGCACTATCGCAGCGGTCCAGGACCGGGCGAACGTCAGGACTCTGCTTGCTGCGGTCGCGGCAACGTCAGCGTCGCTCACAAACATCGAGAGCCTGGCTCGGGACATCGGGGTGGCCTCGAACACCGTGCGTGCGCACGCCGGGTTGCTAGAAACGTTGTTTCTGACGCAGCGCGCGCCGGCGTGGAGTTCCAACCTCCTTAGCCGCGTCGTCAAGGCCCCCAAGACGTACATCGCAGACAGCGGGCTGCTGTGCCACCTGATTGGTGCCGACGCCGACCGGCTTGCCACCGACGGATCGGCGGCCGGGTCGGTGTTCGAGACCTTCGTGGCGGTCGAGATCGCCCGTCAGATCGCATGGCAGGACAACCCGCCGAGGCAGTATCACTACCGCGACCGTGACGGACGCGAGGTCGACATTGTCCTCGAGCGCCGCGACGGCTCTGTTGTAGCCGTCGAGGTCAAGAGCGCGGCGTCTGCTTCATCGAGCGACTTCCGCGGGCTTCGTCATCTGCGCGACAAACTCGGCGATCGCTTCAAGGCTGGCGTGCTGTTGTACACAGGGCCGAGCACCGTGCCGTTCGGCGACCGCTTGGCCGCGGTGCCTCTCTCGGGCCTGTGGAGCTAGCCGGTCGATTGAGCCAGCAGTGCTTCGCGGTCTTCCGGGGCGAGCTTGGCGAGCATCGCTTTGACTTCATCGAGCTGTGAGGTGGGTGCGTCGGGGGCCGCGGGCTGGAACGCCCGGGTGGCGGCGTCGGCGAGTGCGCTGGCGCGTTGGGCGTGGAGGTAGCGCTCGGTGGTTTTGAGGTCGGCGTGTCCGAGGATGTCTTTGACGCTTGCCGGATCGAGCTGCCTGACGAGGAGGGAGCCGGCGGTGTGGCGGAGGTCGTGGAAGCGGAGTGGAGGGAGCTTGGCGGTGTTGCGTGCGCGGACGTAGCGGCGGCGGAGGGCGGTGGGGTCGATGCGGTCGCCGGCGGCGTTGCAGAGGACGTAGTCGTCAGGGCTGGTGAAGTTCTCGCGGCGCGACAGGCGTTCGAGTGCGGCGAGTGGTTGGTCTGCGAGTGGGACGTAGCGGATGCGTCCGGACTTCGGTGCGAGTTCTTGGCCGCCGGAGAGGGCGCGTTCGACGACGAGTACCCGCTCGTTCCAGCGGATGTCTTTCCAGCGGAGGGTGACGAGTTCGCCGCGGCGTAGGCCGGTGTAGCAGGCAACTCTGAGCGCTTCGGCGAGTTGCTCGTTCTCCTGGGCTTCGAGGGCGAGCGTTGCTTCGTCGCGGTTCCAGGTGGCGGAGGACTTGCGGCGGTCGGTTCCGTCCTCGTTGGTGCGTGCGCGCCAGAGGCCGGAGGCGGCGGTGCGGGCGAGGTCTTCGATCTGTTCGACGTCGAAGACCTCGAGGCGGGTTGCGGCGTCTTGGCGGCGGTAGGTCGATTCTGCCGCCGGATTCTCGGTGAGGGCGAAGGTGGAGCGGCGGGTTGCTCCGAAGTTGAAGACCGCACGCATCACCTCGCGGTAGCGGTTGACGGTTCTGACGCTGACGTCGTCGGTCCCGAGCTTGTCGAGGAACTCGTCGACCTCCTCGACGGTGATGGACCTGGCGGGCTGGTCGCCGAAGCGTGCGAGGACCCGTCCCTTGGTTGTTCCGCTGCCCCGCTTGTGTGCAACGCCGGAGTCGGCGAGCACGCTTTGGAGGTCGCGCAGTGTTGAGGGCTTGACGCGCCGGACGTGTTCCTGGTGGTGCAGCCAGGCCTGGGCGAGTGCTCGGAAGCTGAGCTTTGCGCGCTCGGCATCGAGCCCGCGCTCGATCGCGGTCTCGTCTTCGAGTTCGACGGTCTCGATGACGCGGGCCATCTCTGCGTGTGCGCGGCGGTCGTCGAGGAAGCCGTCCTTGAGGCGTCCGCGGCGTGGCTTCCAGCCCCCGTCTGGGGAGGCGTCGAGCCATG
>Ga0209023_10005491_pt1 | contig 13827 bp, 16 predicted proteins | sample LakOneMetagenome_FD_187468 | JGI IMG/M metagenome (GOLD analysis project Ga0209023, IMG submission 187468) | Freshwater and sediment microbial communities from Lake Erie, Canada (SPAdes) (version 2) | ecosystem: Environmental > Aquatic > Freshwater > Lentic | place: Lake Erie, Canada...
TCCGATCTGGCTGGTTGACGGAGGAAGGGCTGATGCGCCCTCCCCCAAGTCATCTCAGCGCCTGAAGGCTGTTGACGGCATGGCGCCCAGTGGCAGGCGCTTCGCCGACGTCGGCCACAGCAGGCGCAAGGCGTACAGCGCCAGCAGCACACTGCCCGCGGCGAAGACGATGTCTCCAGGAACGCGCATCCAGACCAGGGTCTCCATCACCCCCGAGTGAATGAACTCCGCCGAACGCGCGTACCACAGACCCTTCGACATGCTCGCCCATGCCTGGTACAGCCCGGCCGGCAGCAGCGACAGGAAGACCATCATGGCCAGGCCGATGTTCAGGCTCCAGAACGCGGGCTGCAGGAACTGGTCGGCGTGCAGGGCCCGGTCATAGAGGCCGCGCAGGCAGAACAGCATCAGGCCGATGCCCAGCATGCCGTACACACCGAACAGCGCGGCGTGCCCATGGGCCGCCGTCATGTTCAGGCCCTGCACGTAGTACAGCGAAGCCGGCGGGTTGACCGCGAAGCCCAGGAGCCCCGCGCCCACCGTGTTCCAGAACCCAACGGCGACGAAGCACATGATGGGCCACTTGTAGGCGGCCAGCCATGGCATCGCCTTGGAACGGCGGTAGGTCTGCAGCGCTTCGAGCCCGATGAGCGTCAGCGGCACGACCTCGAGGGCCGAGAACACCGAGCCAACGGCGATGACCGAGGTCGGCGTGCCGGTCCAGTACAGGTGATGCAGCGTGCCCAGGATGCCGCCGAACAGGAACACGATGGTCTCGGCGACGATGGCGCGATTGGCCGACGCGGCGCGCACCAGGCCGAGGTTGGTGAACAGCAGGGCCACGACCGCAGTGGCGAACACCTCGAAGAAGCCTTCCACCCACAGGTGTACCAACCACCAGCGCCAGTACTCAATCATCGAGTAGTGCGTGTGCTGGTCCCAGGTGAGTGAGGTCGCGTAGAAGCCGCCGATGCAGGTGGCCGACAGGAAGACCATCGCGATGAGGCCGCGAGTCTCCGACGGCGTCTTCAGGGCCGGCCAGAGGGCGCGCCCAAGCAGGAACACCCAGAACAGCAGGCCGATGAACAGCAGAATCTGCCAGACGCGACCCATGCTCGTGTACTCGAGACCCTGGTTGCCGACCCAGAAGCTGAAGTCCACGCCACGGTGCTGCAGCGTGCCGAGCCAGCCGGTGATGGTCGAGCCGAGTACGACCACGATGAGTGCCCAGAACAAGGCGTCTACGCCGAGCTTCTGCAGCTTGGGTTCGCGCCCCGACAGCAAAGGGGCCACGTACAGCCCAGTCGCCAGCCAGGCCGTGGCAATCCAGAAGATGCCGACCTGGGTGTGGATGGTGCGCGACACGACGTACGGCAGCACCTGCGCGAGCGGTATGCCGAAGAACGACTGGCCTTCGACGGCGTAGTGGGCGGTGATGGCGCCCATGCCGATTTGCAGCAGCATCAGGCCGATGACAACGAAGAAGTACTTGCGCGTGGCCTTCATCGACGGCGTTGCCTTGGCGCCCAGGAACGGGTCGGCCTTCGGCGGCTCGGCCTCTTCCTCGTGCTTGTGCATGCCGTGCAACCACAGCATGGCGGCGATGCCTGCGAGCAGCAGCACGATGCTGACCATCGACCACATCGCGGCCGAAGTCGACATTGTGTTGCCCACCATGGGCTCGTGCGGCCAGTTGCTGGTGTACGAGAGGTCGGTCTCGCCGGGCCGGTTCGTCGCCGCGGCCCAGGACGTCCAGAAGAAGAACCCGGTCAACGCCTGACGGTCCGACTTCTCCGGCAGAGCGCCTTCGGTCATCGCATACTGGTCGCGCAGCTTGGCCAGGCTCGGTTCGGTTCCGAACAGGCCTTCGTAGTGCTTGGCGACCGCGCGAATCGCCTGAGCGCGCTCGACGGAGACCTTCACGGTGCCCGACGCGTCGTCGTAGGTGTTGCGGCGCATTTCTTCGCGAACGCGGGCATCGATACCAGCTCTGTCCGCTTCACTGGTTGCCGGGGAAGCCTGGTGCTGCTCGGCCGCGCGGATGTCGTGCAGCGCTGTTGCTTCGCGGTGCAGCCAGTCGGCGGACCAATCCGGTGCCACGTAGCTGCCGTGGCCCCAGACGGTGCCAAGCTGCTGGCCTCCCGCCGACAGCCAGGCCTGCTGGCCGCGCTGGATTTGCTCACCCGTGTAGAGGACGTCGCCCCCGGTCGTGACGACCGACTTGGGAATGGGTGGCGCGGTGAGGTAAATCTGCCATCCGAGGTAGCCGAGGGCTCCGAACGACAGGACGAAGATGAGGCCGAGCCAGCGCCACAGCCTTTGCGTTTTGGTCATGACAGGTTCCAGATGGGTTGTGTTGGGCAAGCGGCCTCAGACGCCACCGCAGTGGCCGCAGCATTGGCCGTTGCCGTGCGGCTTGGCCAGCCGGCCGATGCGCACCCGCCAGGTCTGTGGGCCGCGCTCGAGGTAGTCCCAGGTGAACTGGCCCGCCACCTCGGCGTCGAATTGATAGAACAAGGGCTTCGGGTCGTGGTCGTTGACCAGTTCCATCGCCTCGTTCACGCCCAGCGCGCGGAAGGTCGAGAAGATGAGCGGATGGCGGTCGCGCGGGGCGACTTCACGGACGTCGACGCAGATGGGAGAGGTGGTGGTGTTCATGCTCGTCACTTGGGCGTGGTTGAAAGATGTATGAACGATACATCTTTAAAAAACCCTAGAGCACAAAAATTCTTGACCTACATCACATTTGCCGCGTCTGGCGGTCGAGTGAATCGGGTGGCCGCGAGAGTAGACAAGGCTTGCGCACGCCCAAGAATCGCAGGACAGACCCTGCTGAATAGACGAAAGGAGCGGCTGAGCGCCCCTGACGGCCACGACATTGACGACGCCGGCGCCCGGCCGCATTCAGCCGAATCGACAGACGCCCTCAGAGGGGGATTCGATGGCGCCCAGTAGCCGCTGCCAAGTCCTTGCGTGAAGTCGCCAGGAGACGGACATACGAGAGTGGACCGCGTTCAGGCCGACGATTGACCGGCCTTTTCGACTGGGCGAAAGTACAACAGTGAATAGAGCGCTTGGCGATTCTTCGTGATGTCGGCCAGCGAGTAGCGGTCCAACACCGCGTAGGACGCCGCTGCGGCCTCAAGCAGCGCCGTGCGCAGTTCGCAGCAATCCAGGATGGCGCACTTGTCGTGCCGGTTGTCAGCGCAGTCGGCTGGCAGTGCGACGCCCTCGGCTTCACGAACCACCTGCCCCACCCGAATGTCTATCGCAGATTTGGCAAGTGTCACACCGCCGCCCTTGCCCCTGGCCGTCACCACCCACTTGCACTTGGCAAGAAACACGACAACCCTGGTCAAGGTCGTTTCGGACAGCGAGAACGCAATTGAAATCTGGCCAACCGTGACCCGGCGTTCAGGGTCAGTGGCCAAATACATGAGCACGCGCAGGCAATGGTCGGTAAACATCGACAGCTTCATGGGGGTCCTGGACGGAAAGAGCGCTTATTTAGTCTGATACTCGACGCCCTCCAGCGCATCGACACCTGCCTGGACTCACAGCGGCCTCAAGGCCAAGGCTGAGCCCTGGCTTGGATTGCATTTTAAGATGTAAACTTTCTGCATCTATTGGCAAAGCTATTCGTGCGATATGGCTTTGAGCTTGCTCAAACACTGCGCCGCTTGGCGGCTCGCCACCAGCCCACATGCCAAGGACATCTTTGCGCTGCTGGGCGTGCTGACGCTGTTGAACGTCGGCAACTTGTTCTGAATCGCGCCAGTGCGTCAGCGAGTGCTCGCCGTTCCACCCAGCGCCGTCCCGGCAATTGATGCCAATCGGGTTGTAACTGGGTCGGCTACCGGGCTACGGCGCTACAGCACCTCGCGCGGCCTGGGCAATTGCAGGTTGGCCTCCCGAGAGAACCGAAGCAATCCATGCTCGGGCGTCGGCTTCGTTGGTGAAGAGCTGCCGAGGTATGCGGGACACAGTCAGGCCTTCAAAGCGGCTCAAGAGCTGGGCAACCAGCTTTTGTTCGGCAACTATCGCGCTCACGAACCGGGCATTCCATGCGTACGCGCCGTAGTCGATGGCTGCCATGTCTTCCAGCGTGCTGCGGTCTGTTTCCAAGCCGGTCACCCCGGCAAAAATCGAAATGGAGTAACGCAGGTCATCGAACTGCCTCGCCGAGGTTAGCTCGACCAAGGCGTCGATGAGGTCTCGACTCGTGACAAGGCCCGTGAAGGTGCGACATGCACCGTTCGGCGGTTCCCAAGTCAGCGCGTAGGGCATTGGTCAATCTTAAGGCAGCAGCGTAGGTGAGTGCTCGTATGGCACTGTCACGAACACCGATGCGGCGGCTGCCCAGTGGCCGTCGACTCAGGCCTTACGACGTCTCGTTGCGCCCAAGCCAACAAGCGCAAGGCCCGCCAGGACAACGGAGGCAGGCTCGGGAACTGTTGATGTCCGGGTCACGGTCTCACCGCTGACACTGATGTCGTAGTTGCCGGTGCGGTTCAGGCCACTGACGTCGCAGAAATGCCCTGTTGCGCACCCGTACGCCGCCGTGAACGCTGCATGGCCCGCTTCAAGGAATCCGGCCGAGAAGTTTGGACCTACGGCGAAGTTGTCGAACTGCGAAATTGCCACGAAGTACTGGCCCGCCCCAAGCGTTACGTTCAGCAGCGCGTCCAAGGCGGAACCGCTCGTCGGGTCCACTCTGGATGCGCCGTCGTCACCGTAGCCCAGCAAGGTCCCGCTGCTGTTGAACAGCGCAAAGACTGGGTCGAAGCCCCCTGACGCCACCACCCGACCAGTCGCATCCGTCCCGCCGGCATACCCGAAAGTCTCAATCCGCACCAGACCCGAACCGGTCGTCGTGAACGACAGGAGCTGAACATCATCATCGCGGGCGAACGTCCCGAAGGCGCCCACCGACGAAGCATTCACCTGGGCTGCCGCCAACAGCGACACGACCAACGCGCCAAGCTTCATTGCATTCAACGGTGTTGTCATGGGGGTCCCGGGAGGTTGGCGTCAAGAGTAGTAAACAAGCCACCCCAGCCGGCTGACGAGCTCCCTCGTGCGCGGCCCGTTCAGGCGAAGATTTCGGACACGATTACTACCATTTTCAGGATAGTGATCCAAACCGTGGGAGGCCTCACGCGGCGTGACGGGCCGTGCGATCGTTCGAGCATCGCGTTCTGGAAAGCAATGCCAGTCGCTCCGGCGTGAGCTCGCCGTTCAGCGCGGCGGCGCGTACCTGCACTAGGCAGTGCGCCCCTTCGTTGGTCCAGCGCATCTGCTGCTTCTTGGCCATACGGTGACTCACCAACAGGTTGACCGCCGACTCTGCAATGCTGCTGCTGATCGGCAGACCCTTGCGGTATCTGGCGCCGTAGTTCACCAGCGTCGATTTGTTGTTCTCGATGTAGTAGTACAGCCGCCGAAGGTTCCACCCCAGTGCCGAGTCCTCATGCCCCGGTCTCGCCAGCAGCACTGCGTCGATCGCCTTTATCCGGGCCACCGCCTTGCGGCCCTTGCCATGCCAGACGAGCCACTTGGCCCTGCGAATCTGGTCGCACACGCTGTCGCGCTCAAGCGGCTCGATCACCTTGCTGCTGACAACCGAGTTCTCGGCGGCCTTGAACTTCATCGCAATGTGGAACCAGTCCAAGATGCGACCTCGTGCGAGTTCGCTGCCCTGGACGGCCTTGACGAACTCGCCAGCATCATCGCTGATCACGGTTACCCGCTCGTCGGGCTGCACGCCGCTGGCCCGCAGGAATTGATCGAGCCTGTCGGCCGCCGAGGCGACATTCTTGTGCACGTAGCCGTACAAACGCGGTGGTCTGCTCGCGAACGTCGCTCGGCCGGCCACGATGTTGACGTGGTGAGACCAGACCAGTTTCATCCGCAATGGATGGAGTTCCTCCTCGGCGCGCTCCGCCCGACGAGTCTTCGGGCTGGCATAGAGCGTCAGCCAGGCGGAATCGACGGCTACGCAGGCAACGTCCTTCGACTGACGCGATGCGACGCCAGCGGGGCCGCCGTCGCGGTGCTGGGCAATGTCGTGCTGGACCTGCTGGTCGAGCCGCTTGCCAATTGCGAGGATGCGCCGCCGAGTCGCGCCAAACGAAATGGCCTCGTCCAGCGGTAAGACTTCCTTCAGCAGCGAGTTCGCCTGCCTGTACGGCAGGTGTGCCGCCCATTTGGTCTGAAGGCACTCGAGCTCCGGAGTGGTCCGACGGGTGAGCACCTTGCACAGAGGACTGAAGGTTTGCCGCCGGCCGCCCGCGGCACATCGGCAGGCCCAGAATCGTTGACTCGGTACCTCAATCTTCCCGAAGGCTGTGCGAACGACGATCGACCGGCTATCCTTGTGGGCCAGCGCCTGGCCGCACCGACGACACTTCGCGTGCAGCGCCAGCCAATGTTCTGCCTGCTGCGACACCACTGTGGACTGCAGCTGTCCAAGCAGATTGCGACCCTCCGCCAACGACAGCCCGAGGTCGGCGAGGTTTCCGTCACGGCGCTGAACCGTACCGACGATGATCGCCTGGCCGGCTTGGCCGTCAGAGTCCTCGATCCGAGCTTCGATGATCAGCTTCATGGTGCGCCTCCAGCGGCCTACGCTGCGTCCAGCGTACAGCGCTCATACCGGGCACCGCACGAGTTCCGCGCCCTGTAGGCCTCCCACGGTTTGGATCACTCTCCTTAACGGCCCGCGACACGCTCGGCGATGGTGTGGCGCCGGCCCGTGAAGCCGCGCAGGTGCAGGAAGCGCGACATGCGCGGCCCGTCGTTGACCGGGTAGTTGTCCCACAGGGTCGGCTTGCGGCCGAGCGCTTCGGCCACGCGCGTGAGGTGCCCTGGGCTGAACTCGCGGGCGCAGATCTCCTCGCCGGTCCAGTAGACGCCAATCGCTGGGTCGAGCCGGCGCCCGAGGTCCTGCAGATAGCCACGTGGCCGCTCGCCAAAGACGACATCGAGCATCCGGTCGTCGGAGTAGTACGTCGGGCACATCAGCACCCGGCTTGCGCGGGTGTTAGCGAGCGCCGTGTGGACGATCTCGGCTTCGCGCGCCACCAGGTCCGGCGCATCCCCGCGGGTGTCGTCGAAGAGGATCGCGAGGTCGTCGATGCCGATCGCGTCGAGCGACCGCACCTTGTCGACGAAGGCACGCATTGCGTCGCCGCTGAAGTCGCGGTAGAGCTCGTAGGGGCTCAGGCCCACGCCGAAACGCATCCCGAGGCCGCGGCAGTGCGCCGACAGATCAAACAGTTCGGCGAGCACTGCGTCCGGGTGCCGCTCCCGCCAGCGGCGCCGCAGCCAAGCGTCGGCTTTGAGTGCGTAGTGGAACCAGGCGTAGCCCATCTCACGCAGCCGCGACAGCACCTGCTTGCGGTCCTCGTGCCTCCACGGGCGGCCGAAGTAGCCCTCGATGACACCGAGTTCGGGGATCATGGACGCAACAGCCAACGCTCAGAAAACCAGGACCTTGTCGGCCTCGGCCGTCCAGTCCGCCAGCTGCACCAGGGTGCCGCGCTTGGCCCCTTCGATCAGCTCGTCGTCGCGCAGACCGCGGGCGTCCATGCAGGTGCCGCACAGGCCGATCTCGCCCTTGCGAGCCACCTTGCCGAGCATGATCTGCACGCTGTAGTAGCCCTCGGGCACCTTCTGCCCGCTCTTGGCGCAGCCGACCGCATCGGCCATCAGGAACAGGCGCACGGCCTGGCCGTCACGCGAGGCCAGCGCGCCGGCCAGACGCAGCGCGTTGTACGCGCGCTCGTTGCCGTAGGGCGCGTCGTTGACGATGAACAGGGTGAAGGTCATGGCGATCCTCCAGGGTGAGCCTTTGCGATCAGCGGCGCATCAGCGGCGAGACAGGGGCAGCCCTGCGGCCTGCCATTCGCTCACGCCATCGAAGGTCTTGCGGGCGCGGTAGCCGTGCTCACGCAGCAGCTTCACGGCCTCGTCGGACATCAGGCAGAACGGGCCGCGGCAGTAGGCGACGATCTCCACGTCGCGCGGCAGTTCGGCCAGGCGCTGCGCCAGTTCGGGCAGCGGCACCGAACGGGCATGGGGAAGGTGTGCGGTGTCGAACTCCTCGGGCGGACGCACGTCGAGCACCACGACTTCGCCGCGCTTGGCCTGCGCCAGCAGTTCCTTGCGGCCCACCTGCGCCAGTTGCTCCGGCTCGGCCATCATCTGCTGCAAGGCCAGCCGCAGTTCGACCAGGTGTTCCTCGGCCACCTGGCGCAGCGTAACGCCAAGCTGGGCGACATCGGCGCCGCTGAGCCGGTAGATCATGCGCTTGCCGTCGCGCTTCACCTGCACGAGTCGCGCTTCCTTAAGCGCCTTCAGGTGGGCACTGGCCAGCTTGACGTCGATGCCGACCTCGCCGGCGATCGTCTCGACGGCTTTCTCGCCCTGCGCCAGCATCTCCAGGATTTCGAGCCGCTTCGGGCTGGCCAGGGCCTTGCCGACCCGGGCGACCTGTTCGTACAAGAGATCCTTGAGGGGGCGGTTGTCCATGGACTACATTCTAACGGCCTTTAGAATAACCGGTAAATGATTATCGCCTGTCGAATCGCGCCATGACCGACCCGATCTACCTCGACCACAACGCCACCACGCCAGTCGCGCCGGAAGTCTTCGACGACATGGCGCCGTGGCTGCAATCGCAGTTCGGAAACCCATCGAGCAGCCACGCCCACGGTCGCCGCGCAGCCCAGGCCGTGAGCCGCGCGCGCGAACAGGTTGCCACGCTGGTCGGCGCGCAGACGGGGGAAATCGTCTTCACCGGCTGCGCGACCGAAGCGAACAACCTGGCGCTGCTGGGCGTGGCGCGCGCCGTCGGGCCATCCCGGCGGCACCTCGTGATCAGCGCGATCGAGCACCCGGCGGTCGCGGCACCGGCGGCGGCGCTGCGGGATCAGGGTTGGGAGGTGTCGGTCGTCCCCGTCGACGCGCACGGAAGGGTTTCCGCGGCGGCGGTCAAGCAGGCCCTGCGCGCCGACACGGCGCTGGTCTCGGTGATGCACGCCAACAACGAGGTGGGCACGTTGCAGCCGGTCGCGGACATCGCTGCGATCACGCGCCCGCGCGGGATTCTGCTGCACACCGATGCCGCGCAGTCGGTAGGCAAGCTGCCGGTGAACGTCGGCGCTCTCGGCGTGGACCTGCTGACGATTGCCGGGCACAAGTTCAGCGCACCCAAGGGCGTCGGTGCGTTGTACGTTCGCACCGGGACGCCGCTCCGATCGATCCTCCACGGCGCCGATCAGGAACAGGGCCTGCGCCCCGGCACGGAGAACGTGGCCCTGATCGTCGCGCTCGGGGCGGCTGCGGCGCTGGCTTCAGCCGAGCTGCCAGCGCTGACGGATCGACTGCGAGCGCTGCGCGAGCGCTTGCATGCACGGCTGGCAGACGGTGTCCCGGGCTTGCAGCTAAACGGGCATCCGGAACTGCGGCTGCCAAATACGCTGCATGTCTCCTTCCCCGGTGTCAGCGGGCGCGGCCTGCTGGCCGAGGTCGCCGACACGGTGGCCGCATCGGTGGGATCCGCCTGCCACTCCGAGCATGATGCGGTCAGCGGCGTGCTGGCTGTGATGGGCATTGACGCGGCGCGAGCCAGCGGCGCCGTGCGTCTGTCTGTAGGACGCACCACGAAGGAGGCAGACGTCGACGAGGCCGCCGAAGCGCTCATTGCGGCATGGAGTCGACTCGCCAGGCAGTGACCCGTACCGCGGCGGGCACACGCGGACCCCGCCACACAAGGTGAAGCGGGTCTACTGGATGCGATAGGCCGCGTGGCAAGCCACACAGGTCTGTGTGACTTTGGCCAGTGCCGCGACGCTGCCCTTGAGGTCACCGGTCACGGAGGCGTCCTTGGCCACGATGGCGAACTGGCTCGCGCTGCGGTGCATCGCCGTGCCGGCCGCCTGCATGCCCTGGGGCATGAACTGCTCCACGTCGTGTGCGCCGTGAAGGCCGAGCGACGACATGCCCAGCCGCTGTTCGGCGATGTCGCTGGCCTTGTCAAAAGCGCCGCGTGCCAGCTGGTCCTGGATCTCCGCCAGCGCGAGCAGGTGATCGCGCATGTTGGCCAGGGTGTGTGCCCGCAGCATGTCGGGGAAGTGCACCAGCACACGGGGGTCGTTTGCCTTCGAATGCGCCATGCCGACGGGGACGGCCTGGCTCGACGCATGGACGTGGGCTGCATGCTCGCCGGAGGGTGCTGCGCAGCCGGCGAGGACGGCCACCGCTGCGGCAGACAGGAGCATGGAAGGTACGGATTTCTGTCGACTCATGCCGGCATCTTGCTGCCACAGTTCCAGCGAAGCATATGATTCAAGTCATACGCTTCGGGTCGCCTTCCGGGGTCAGGCTCAGCCGCAGGCCCTGGCGGTCGATGACACCTTCGTTCTGCATCCGCGCCAGCGTCCGGTACAGCGACTCGTGCGTCAGCCCCAGTTGCCGCGCCAGATCCTTGAGGGTGCCGGCCACCTCCAGCTCGCAGCGCGGGCCGCGGCCTTCGGAGAGCAGCAGGTGCCGGATGCGTTCTTCGGCGCTGCGCAGCGACAGCCGCTCGATGCGGGCTCGTGCCGTGCGCAGTTGCGCCCCAAGCAAGGCGATCCAGGTGCGCTCGAACGCTGCGTCTTCGATCAGCAGTCGCTGGAAGTCGGCCTTGGCCACGCGCAGGACGACGCTGGCTTCGGAGGCAACTGCGTCGCAGTGGTAGCGTGCGCTGTCCAGCGATGCCTCCGCCAGAAACTCGCCCGGACGGGCATCGTGGAGCACCACCTCCTCGCCCTGGCGGCCATGCCGCACCAGGCGCACGGCGCCCTCTTCGATGAAGTGGATGTGGCGGGGTGGCGTGCCGGCCCGGAACAGCCACTGCGCCGGCTGCAGTTCAAGTCGGGAGAGGCACGGCAGCAGCGCCAACGGAAAGCTCGGGTGACGGGACCCCGTCATGGCAGCGATCCCGCAGCCTTGGGCGAACGTCGCCCGAGGGCGATAGGTCTGTTTCCCGGCTGCTCCCTGTCGGTCCGCACCTCAGTGCCATCCAAGAGCTCGCGAACAACGCCGCGCAAGCAGTCGGCCTCGCGCCCCGGATCGAAAAGCGCGGCTCGCTCAACGCACTGTTCCTGGAGCCGGGTCAGCAATGAAGGTTCATCCCGAACACGCTGCAGCAGCGAGGCCAGTCCGGCCGCGTCGCCCATCGGGAAGTAGCCCGCGTAGTCTTCACCGAGCAGGCCCACGTTGCCATCTATGCGAGAGGCCAGCACGGGCGTGCCGCTGCGAACGGCCTCGATGACCACGTGCGCGCCGCCCTCCATGCGGCTGGGATGGACCAGCACATGCGCGCCCTGGATTCGCCGCCGCGCACTCGCGTGTGGCAGGCCGCCGAGCCAGCGGTACTGGGGGCAGGCCCGCATCAACTCCGCAGCTTCGAGACCCAAATGCGGATCCAACGCCGCGCCGACATGGTCGAGCAGGATGTCGCGACGCGATGCCAGCATCTGCGCCGCTTCGAAGTACGTCCCAGGCGACTTCTCCTCGCGCAGGTGGCCGACCATGACCGCGCGCAGGTGCTTCGATGTCTTGTCGAGCCGCCGCCAGGCTGGGCACGACTGCAGGACCACCCGAGCCTTCGCCCGAAGGACCTGCGGCAAGGATTGGATGCCCAGTTCGTTCAGGACGATCAGCCGGTCGGCTGCCTCCAGCGATGACCGTGCAGTCTCGTCAGTGGCGATGTCGCGGTACAGGTCAGTGCCGGTCAGCGCCACGATCATCGGACGGTGGGCATGGCGCGCCCGCCAGGCGATCACCGAAGATGCGGAACGGCGGGCGTGCAACGCGATCATGAGCGCTTCGTCGCCGCCATGCCAGTCCGACGCCAGGCGAACGTTGTACGAACCGCGCAGCATGCCGGCCCAGCGTCGTGCCGTCTGCCAGTTGCCGTTGTTCGCGTCAGCCAGCGCGGGCGTGACGATGACGATCTTCTTGCGCTGCACGAAGCGAGGTTACCGCGACAGTCCCGATCGAATCCGAGCGGCAGCGCGCATCTCAGACCGCCAACGAGGGTCCGCCGCCCAGGGCTTCGCAGACTCGGCGCAGCCGGCATTCCGCGTCGTCCGCGACCGTCTTCACACCCGGCTTGCCGACCAGACCAACCATGGTCTGCGGATCCAGGAAGCCGACCACGACGCGGCCGGGAACTTCCTCTCTGACGATCACGTTGCAGGGCAGCAGCAGACCGATGTCCGGTTCGGCCTGCAAGGCCTTGTGTGCCAGCGGCGGATTGCAGGCGCCCAGGATGCGATAGGGCGGCATGTCGGCACCCAGCTTTTCCTTCATCGCGCGCTGGACATCGATGTCGCTCAGCACGCCGAACCCTTCGGACTTGAGTGCCGCCGTGGTCTTGGCCAGGGCGTCGTCGAAGGACAGGCCCGTGAGCGTGGTGGTGAATCCGTACATGTCAGACCTCTCGTATCGTTGTGGCCGAAATGGCCGGGAAGACGGGGCCGCCTGCCGCACCGACAAATGCATGCCGTCAGTGTCGCGCGGTGGCGGTCGACGTGCACTTCTCGATACGTCATTGGGTATGCTGCAATCGGAGTATAGTGGTAAGTGTCTGATGACTTACCGGATGCAAAGACCAGCATGCAGATCCGCCTCCCCACCGAAGAACGCCAGGCCGAGATCGTTGAAGCCGCCCTGCGTCTGGCGCGCGAATCGAGCCCGGCGCTGATCACCACCGCCGACATCGCCGCGGCGATCGGCGTCACCCAGGGCGCCGTGTTCAAGCACTTTCCCACCAAGGACGCGATCTGGCTGGCAGCTATGCGCTGGGTGCGCGAAACCCTGCAGCAGAAGCTTCAGGCCGCGGCGGACGAGGCCGCCACACCCCTGGACGCACTGGCCGGGATCTTTCGGGCACACGTAGAGTTCGTCATCGCGCATCCAGGCGTGCCCAGGTTCATCTTCCACGAGCTCCAGCAACCCGCCGACTCGGCGGCCAAGCTCGAGGTGCGTGGCGTGCTCCAGGGCTACCGCAAGCTCCTGCTCGGCCAACTGGCCGAATCGATCGAACAGCGACTGGTCAGTCCGGACCTGGACCCGGAGGCTGCCGCCACCAGCTTCATCGGCCTGATCCAGGGGCTCGTCATGCAGTCGATGCTGACCGGGCGACCCGCTGCCATGCGCCAGCAGGCCAACGCCATCTTCGCGCTCTACCGGCGCGGCCTCGGGGAGGCGCGATGAAAGCCTCATCGATCGGAACGCGCCGGCTCGCGCTGATCGGGCTCGCCATCCTGCTGGTAGCGGCCATGATCTACGTGGTCATGAGATCCGGGCCGTTGGCGCCGACCCGCGTCACGATCGTTCAGGCGGCCGAGGGTCAGCTCACACCACAGTTGTTCGGCATCGGCACGGTCGAGGCCCGTCGCAGCTACCTGATCGGGCCGACCGCGGCCGGCCGGGTTCGGTCGGTAGCCGTCGATGTGGGCGACACGGTCAAGGCCGGCCAGCCGCTGGCCGAGATGGACCCGGTGGACCTGGACGAACGCACCGCCGCGCTTGACGCTTCGGTCGCGCGTGCCGGCAGCGCCATGGCCGCTGCCGAGGCGCAGCGCCGCGACGCGCTGGCCCGCAGGGAACTGGCGGCCGTCAATGCGCGCCGCTACGTGGAGCTGGGCCGGCAGAACTTCATCAGCACCGGTGCCGTCGAGGCCAAGTTGCAGGAGCAGGCGTCGGCCGACGCCCTCGTCACCGCGGCCGACGCCAACCTGGCCGCAGCCCGGCAGGACCAGCAGCGCCTGGTGG
>Ga0209023_10005492_pt1 | contig 13826 bp, 11 predicted proteins | sample LakOneMetagenome_FD_187468 | JGI IMG/M metagenome (GOLD analysis project Ga0209023, IMG submission 187468) | Freshwater and sediment microbial communities from Lake Erie, Canada (SPAdes) (version 2) | ecosystem: Environmental > Aquatic > Freshwater > Lentic | place: Lake Erie, Canada...
CTTCGCGGATCGTGGTGCAGAATATCTACGCCGACGGCGACCGCGTCAAGGCCGAACTCGAACTCGGTGTGCTCAGCAGAGATTACCCGAGCGTGATGACGATGATCGACAATATGCAGAATTCGGGACTTTTTCAGGCCGAGCTTCGCGGGCAGGACCTGCAAAAGACCGACCGCATGACATATACCGAATATACGCTGCGGATCATCTATTCGCCGACGTACGGCTATTCGACCTCGCCCGCGACCGCTGTCGCCCAAAACGATCAGGGAGGTACGCGCTAAATGGCTGACCTCGAAGTAGAAAAGGTTGTTGTTGTCGAAGGTGCGGAAGATGTCGTTCTCGACACATATGATCCGAATCTCGCAACTCGGCGTCCGCGCAAGGTTTATTCCGGAATGTGGGGCGTGCCTGAAATCGCGGCGGTTTCGGCGGCGACGATCATTTTGCTGCTTGCCGTTTTGGTCTATGTCTTTGTCGTCGTCCCGTCGAATCGCGAGGTCGCCAAGAACAAGAGCGAAGCCGACCGTCTCGCCGCGGAGTTGATCTCGGCACAGACAAAGTACGGCGAGATCACCGACACCAAAACGCAGGTCGCGAAGCTCGTGACCAGCGTCAACGATTTTGAAACGCGATTTTTGCCCGCCGCGACGAACGGCCGCACAGCCCTGTATCAGCGAATAAACGGACTGATCGGTGCATACGGACTGACCAATACGACCGGGCCCGATTATCAGGCCCTCGAAGCAGCAGATCAAAACGCAGGTAACAACAAGACCGAAGACGAACGCGGCCGCGAGCGTTTTCGCAGTCTGTTTCCCGGTGTTTATGTGACGATGACGGTCGAGGGTTCGTATCAGAACCTGCGGCGGTTTATCCGAGAGATCGAGACCGGTAACGAATTTATCGTCGTCAGCTCCGTCGAACTCGCTCCGTCAGACACCGAGCAAAAGAAAAATGATCCGACCAAACCGCCGCCGCAAACGGCTGGTTTGACGGGTGCCGATCCAAACGCGTTTCCACCGGGCGTAAATCCGGCTGTAGCGACGCAACCGACCGCGGGCGATGCGACAAAACGGCCGCAGGGCAAGACCCATGGCGAGGTGGTTGCTCTCAGATTAGAGATGGCGGCGTATTTTCGCCGGCCAAATTTTGTGCCGATGGCACCGCAGTAGAATAGATAGCAATGGCAGTACTTGCAGGCAAAACTAAGAACGAACGCAATAAGATGATCGCCGCGATCCTGCTCGGCGTATTGGCGCTGTTTGCGTTGTATTTTGCGTTTGGCCGTTCGCTATTCAGCAGCAGTGCGAGCACGGTAAAGGCCACACCGACGCCAACGACAAAGGTCACGGTCAATGTAAATTCGGACCCAAATAAGTTTAAGCTACCGTCCGCCGACGAACAGTCGCTGAATAATGTCACGGTGATAAATTATAGTCCGGCAGGTAGTGATGCTCCAGATCCGGGCCGTAACATCTTTGCTTTTTACGAACCGCCATTGCCAACGCCATACAGCCCGACCCCACTACCGACACCGACGCCGTTACCACCTGTAACGCCGGCACCGACGCCACCGGTAATCGCAACGTTTATCACACCTCAGAGCGTGTATGCCGGCTCGCAAGGTTTTCGGTTAGAGGTCAACGGCGAGCGGTTTACGCCGGACATGCACATCTATTTTAATCAGACTGAGTTTCCTACAACATTTGTAAATGCACAGAAACTGGTCACCGATATTCCGGCCAGTCTCGTGTCGGGCGAGGGATCAAGGCAGATCATTATCCAGTCGCCCGACGGCAAGCTGTACTCAAATCAGATCATGCTGACTGTACAGGCACCGCCGCGGCCGGGCTTTAAGTACGTCGGTATGATCGGACGTAAACGGTATAACAACGATACGGCGTATTTTCTCGAAGCGAGCAAGCCGGTGCCGTTTGGCGCACGGCTAAATGACGTGGTCGGCGGGCGTTTTCGTTTGATCAATATCACGCCTCAGGCGGTGACGTTTGAGGACACGACCCTCGGATTCAAGCATCAAATACCGATCGAGAAATCGACAGGCGGTTCCGGATCGAGTCCGGGAGCGGCCCCCGGTTCGCGCGGCAACAATGGTTTTCCCGGCGCCGATCCCGGATTTCAGCCTTACAATCCGAACGCGATACCACAGGATATACCGGGTATTCCGAACAATATTCCGCGGTATGTTCCGCCCAATCCGACGAATCCGAAGCAGCCGACCGACAAAAAAGACGTAGATGACGATGGCGACGGCGATAATTAGACGCGGCGAACGCGGAATGACACTGTTTGCGGTGTTGGCCGTGATGGCGATCTTCGCCGTCGGTCTGCTCGCTATCGCGCCGTCGGTCCAGATGGAGATCCAACGCGAAAAGGAACTCGAATCCATCCGCCGCGGCGAGGAGATCGCCGAAGCGATACGCCAATATGTCGAATTTTACGGTGGTGCAAAGCTGCCGAATTCGATGGACGAGCTGCTCGAAGGCCTGCCGAACGGAACAAAGAAAAGACAAATTCTGCGAGCCTCAGCGGCGGTTGATCCGCTCAGCGAGGACGGCAAATGGCGTTTGATCAAGGCCGACATAGCATCGATCGGGCCATTTGCAAAACGCGTTCAAACTTACAACAACGGCCTGTTGCCGTCGAACCCGAGCCAGACATTCGATCGCTATGCTCTCGTCATCGTTAATTCCCTAAACACCGGCACCGAAACCGACACCACCGAGCCTGAGGAAGGCGAGATCGAAGTTTTGACCGAGAATACGCCGTTTATCGGTGTTGCCAGCCAGAGCCGAAGTAAATCCGTCATCGCCTATTACGGCATTGAAAACCATTCGAAATGGATCTTCACGCCACTCTTTCGCGGCACCGGCGTTAGCCGGACAAACCCGACCACGCGCTCGCCGAACATAAGAGACAATGGCGGTGTGATCACGGATCAGTAGGGCTGGCACACTGCCTACCGGTCGTATTTCCGCCTCTAGTGATAGTCAAAAACAATATTGCAAAACGCCTTGATGCCGACGTCCAGGCGGCTGTCGTCGATGTAGAAATCTGGTGTGTGGTGCGACGGGACCGTTTTTGGATTGCCGCCTTTTGGCATACCGCCGACGAAGAAGAAAAATGCGGGGGCCTTTGAGCCGTAGAAAGCGAAATCTTCGGCTCCGGTGACCCATTCGGCATCAAAGACGTTTCCTTTACCAGCGGCTTTTTCTAATGACGGCAGCATTTTTTTGACGAGTTCGGGCGTGTTGTAGGTGACCGGCGTTTTGGTCTCGATCGACACCTCGGCGGTCGCTCCCATGCTTTCGGCGATCTTGGTCGCGGTGCGGCGGATGCGGTCATGGACATCCTTTTGCATATCGGCATCGAGAGTTCGGATCGTGCCGGCCATTGTTACCTCTTCGGGAATGATGTTCTCGCGAACGCCGCCGTTTATCTTGCCGACGGTAATGATCACGGGAGCCTTTGGCAATTCCATCTGACGCGAAACGATCATCTGCAAACCTGTGTAGATCTGCGAGGCGACGGCGATCGGGTCGACGCCCTGCCACGGGTATGCACCGTGCGACTGGCGGCCTTTCACCTTGATGCTAAACCAGTCGCTGGCAGCCATTTCGGCACCGGATTTGTACTTGATCGTGCCGATCTCGGTCGCCGAATTGATGTGGATGCCGAAAATGGCGTCTATCGTGGGGTTGTCCATCACGCCTTCTTTGACCATGTCGGACGCACCGCCGGTCTCGCCCGCAGGAGCACCTTCTTCGGCGGGTTGGAATATGAATGCGACCGTGCCTTTTAGCTTGGCTTTCAGTCCCGAGAGAACCGTCGCCGTGCCGAGCAGCATCGCGACGTGCGAATCGTGCCCACAGGCGTGCATGACGCCGACGGTCTGGCCATTGTATTCGGCCTTGACGACCGATTTGAAGGACACATCGACACGTTCGGTCACGGGCAGAGCGTCCATATCGGCACGCAGGCCGATGACCGGTCCGGGCAGATTACCTTTCAGGATTCCGACGACGCCCGTCTTGGCGATGCCGGTTTTGGTTTCGATGCCGAGCTTGCGGAGTTCGTCGGCGATGAGCTTTGCGGTGTTTACCTCGCGGTTGCCGAGCTCGGGATGTTCATGAATAAACCGCCGCCAGGCGATAACCTGCGGCATGATCTTAGCCGCCGCAGCGTCGATCTCGGCCGAAATATCGACCGCAAACGCAGAGCTACAAATACTAAATACGACAAGGATGGCTGCAAACACTCTTTTCATTAAAAGATCTCCCGCGAATGAAATTGGAATGTTTGTAATTGTACCCTGAGCCGCCGTTAGTTCAATGCTCGCAGGATGCGATTATTAGCACTGGACGATCGCCAGATCTCAAATATTTGTCATTGGATTAGTTTTACTGCATTTGAGCCGTCGGCATTTGCGACATAGAGCATCATATTCGGGAACCGGCCGCCAATGTAGACGAGCTTTTTGCCATCGGGCGACTGGCGTGCGTAAAAACTCTCCACGCCTACAGCTTTGACGTCTGAGCCGTCCCGATCCATCGAATACAATTGCTGTTTTCCGTCACGGTTGGATGTAAAAAGTATCCGCTTGCCGTCCGCCGTCCACGAGGGGTAAAAGTTGTGGCCGATATTATTGGTAAGCAGTTTTTGATCGGTGCCGTCGGGTTTCATTGACCATATCTGATCTTTCTGATCACCACGCTCGACATAGTAAACGAGCCGTTTACCGTCGGGTGACCAGACCGGATCGTAAAATGCAAGTGTGCCGTCATTTGTCAGTTGCTTAACGCCGCTGCCGTCGGCTTTCATTACATAAATCTGTGGATGGTGGTCGTTTGGGTCACTGGTAAGGACAGCGTTAAAGGCTATCCACTTGCCGTCCCGAGACAATTGGGGAGCCGATGCGTGGTTGAGGTTTGAGGTGAGTTGTTTCGGCTGCGAGCCATCTAGTTTCGACGAGAAAAGGTTTCCGGCTTTGGTCTGAACATCATTTGCTCCAAAGTAGATCGATCTGCCGTCTTTTGAAAAAATGGGCTCAAATTCGTTTGAGCCCTCTCCCGTAACTTTGCGAAGTCCCGAACCGTCGGCCCCAACGACGTAAACATCTGCGTCGATCCGCATCGGCTTGGACTGCGTGATGTCCATCCTGGTGAACGCGATCCATTTGCTGTCAGGCGACCAATTGGCACCGTTGTACGAGACGGCCTTGTCCTGCGCAAGACCATCAAAAGCAAAGGTGAGAATAATAATGACCAGGGCTATATTTCTCATTTCTTTTTGTAATAGGTTCGGTCGGCTGTCGCCCATTTCTCCGGATCCCACAGGTCCGGACTGAGAGCGATGTCCGCCTGAATGTCCGAATATTCCTCGGTCGTCGTCGGTTTTCCGTCGATAAAGAATTTGACCTCTGCTGAAACCCAACCGCCTTTTGCCTTTACATATTTATTGAACTGCGTTTCGGCAATACTCTTTTTATCTTTACCCGCCTGTTGGATCAACCTGACGAATACGAGGTCCTTTTTATCAACCCAAAACTGCGGCGTTTTTGCGTCACCTTGCTTAGCCCCGACCACGTAGACGGACCTGCCCATCCATTTTTCCTGATGAATGATCGAGAGATCGATACCCAGCCCCGTGACCTGCTCGATCGTCGTCTCAGTCGGCTGACCGTAGACGTCGAACCCAAGGACCATTAGCGGATGCACGAATGCCCGGCCGGTAGCGGGCTTTCCGTCGCGATACGAGTAGATCTTGCCGTCTGCGAACAAAATGCCGTCACCCGTTTTGGAGTCCGCAAAATCTATGCGCAGCTTACCGGGAACAGTCATCGCCTCGTACCACGTTTCCGATGTCAATGTGCCGTCGTCTTTGTGATGGATAGTTTTCTGCACAAATGTCAGTGTCTTGTACCATTTGCCGTCATATTTCTTGTGCATGGCGGCGATCAATTCCTGACCCGTCTTGAAATCGGCCGCAAACGAAGGTACAACGAGCAAGGCCAAAAGGAACGCAAATGTGAAAATTCTCATGGTTTGTAAACGAAAAAGCCGGGAAAAAGGTTTTCCCGGCAGGCAAAATTAATGGCCTACGATTTTGGCGGCATTGGCAGATTCAGAGCCGGTTTTATCTCACCCCGATGGCAGGTTGTGCAATTGACGGTCGGCGCGGCACTCGCAAGGTTTTTGATGTTTTTGAGCAGATCGCCATTTATCTTGCCGGTCATAGCGGACATATCACGCGTGATCTGTTTTTGCGGTTTCTCCTCAGATTCCCATTTTTCCGGAACGTGGCAATGGGTACAATTGACGCCGAGCGACCGCGAATAGCCAAATTCCATTACGGCGAGGAGCTGGCCGGCGGGTCGGTCTTTCATTGATTGAATATTCTTGAAGACCGTTGACGCAGGTTCCTTTTCTTTGCCCTTGATCTGCTCGCGGAGTTTCGCGAGGGCGGCTTTTTGATCGAATTCGGCGGGAACCGGCGTCGGTTTCGGAGTTGTCTGTGCCGATATCGTGGTTTCAAACTCCGAACCACTAGCGAAGAGAAACAACGTCATCAGACCAACCGCTATTACCGCCGCGAATGAGACATATCTCTGCCATTTTGCTTTCATTTTGTCCTCCGTTTTATTTCTTTCGCGAATATATCAGGTCGAACGCGGTCGCCCACGTTTTTCCGTCGTCAGTGGAGTTTTCTCCAAACTGGCGGACGTCGCCATTCTCGAGTTTTGAAAAGGTCATTTTAGCGAGCGTTTTCTTGCCTGCGATGATCGTGTCGGCGACGATGACCATTTTTCCGTCGACAAGGCCGCCGATGTAGTGCGTAAACGTTCCTTTGTCATCGACCCATGTCTGGTGCCATTTCTTGTCGTTAGTGTCGTAGATGTTAAAACTCTTTCCGCTCGTACCGCCGCTTCCGGTCCAGTTCTCAAAAATAATACATTGACCGAGAATAAGCTGAACGCTGCTCGTCCCGCCGATCTGTCCCTGCGGCGTTTTGGCTTCCCATTCGCCTATCCAGAAATCGAACTGGCGAAACTCCGGCGAAGCCTTGCACGGATTGATAGCGATGTCGTTTTTTCGGACGAGATCTTTGAACTGGGCACCATCTTTCCAGGGAGCGAAGTCCTTTTCTGCGATCAGCGTTTCGGGTGCGATCCCGCCGATAGTCGAGGCTTTTTCTAGAACATCGAACGCCTTTGCTTTGTTATTCGTTCGGGCATAAACACGCGCCAGGGCGATAGCATTAGTCGGATTTGGCGACGTTGCGAACGCCGTTTCGAGGTATTTAAGAGCCTCAGCATTTTTGTTCAAATTGAGCAGTGAAAAGCCGAGGCGGTAATTTGCGTTGGGGTTCTTGGGTTCGAGTTCGACGATCTTGGCGTATGCCGTTGCCGACTTTTGCCAGTCCGAAGCCTGGAAAAGTGTGTTCGCGGCGGAGCGCATTTCCGCCGTGACACCTGATTGCGGCTGCGTTTGTGCGACGATCGAGACACCGGCAAATGCGATCGAGACGAGGCAAGCAAGAAGTTTGGCTTTCATAAAGCCCTAGTACGAACCGGCCACAAATAATGTTTTGGGCGCCGAGCGACTATTTCGGATCTTCGTATTCGAGCAGTTTGTAGAGATCCTTGGCATCGCGATCGGCGAGGTCTTTTCTGACCAGTAACATCAGATCGACGCCGGGACGCAGTGCGTAAACATCCACAAATTTGTAATGTGCCGAGTATTTTTTGAGAACATCGACATCCTGATCGTTCTTTTTGGCGATGATCATTTCGGAGGCGTTGACATCAGCCAGAGAGCCATGAAAAATGGCATTTTTGTCGTCCTTTAGATACCAAGTCAGCGGCCAGTAATCGGGCGAAACGATCTCGACCGCTGCCTGATCACCCTTGCCGCTTTTCTCCGAATAATATTGGATCTTCGCGACCAGATCGAGCATCGGACGTTTGGTGTGGGCATAGACATAGCCCATTTCCTCGTCGTCGTAACGTACGAAATTGAGATCGTATGTCTGATAGGCAAGGATCGTCGAGCCGAGGATCAGCGAGATCGCGCCGACCGTTTTTAGAGCGATCGTTTTCGCCGACAGCAGTTCGTTAATGCCATAACCGGTGACGATGCACATCGGCAGATAAAAACTGAGCGCGAGCCACGGCGTTTTGTACGGGATGATCGTGTACGCCGCAAACATGCCAAACGCCCAAAATGCGGTGAATATTGCGAACCGGTGTTTCGCCTTGACCAAAGCGATCAACGCTCCGAGCGTTGACAGAAACAATAGCGGAGCCTCGACCTTTAATCCCCATTTTACATAGCCGAGGATACCGTTTTGCGTGTGGTCTTTGCTGCCGGTTTTTGTCCAGATCATGTATGCCTCAAACGCCTTTCCGACGCCTTCGGCATAGGTGAAAAACGATGAGAAAAACAGGACGCTGAGGTAGATAAAGACGGTCGCAACTGCCGCGATCATTAGCAAAAGGTCGGGGCCGCTGCCGAGCCCGTTTTTGAAGTTGGAAACGGTCAGCCATGTACTGTCGGCGAGGTCGGATTCGTTGTTTTGTCGGAAATAATAAAGAAAAACGCCCCACGTCAGCAGCGTTGTGAATCCCAGCAGAATGATCGAGTAAAATGCGAACGGTTCCTGGATCTTGTATTCACCGAGAAAATTGTCGTAGAACCATTTTGCGCCATCGATTAGGCTTTGGCGATAAACGAGTGCGGAAACCAAAGCGACGGCGTGAATACCGCCGATGATGGTCATTTTGTTCCGCTGAACGGTTTCGTTCTCCACCAAACCGCGCCATATCCACGCGCTCAAACATGCAATCAGCATCGTGCCGATGGTAATAAATCCCGTTTCTTTCGTCGCAAAGAGCAACGCGACCGACGCCGAGGCGAGCAGCAAATACACCGGCCGCCCGCTGTCCCAATCGGCGATCATGCGGATGACAAAGTAAACGAGAACAGCCTCGACAATAAAGAACGCAATGCGAAACGCCCAAACAGCAGACTCGCTCTCGCCGCCCAACGCACTCGCCAGCGACAGCGCCGACGGTAGAAAACAGACGAACAAAAGCAAAACGGTCCACGCGATCGCAAACGGGCCGGCCTTTCGTTTCTCAATAAAGAAAACGACCGACAGCACGATCGCCAGACTCAAAAATACAAAAAATATTTCGTGTATATAATACCGCGAGATATAGACCATTCCGGGCGAAAGCGTCAGAAAGACAGCCGCCGAAAGCGCACCGATCTTGCCGATATATCGCCGCAGAAAGAAGGCAAGCACAACCATCAGTACGCCAAATATCGCGACGCTTGCACGAACCGGGATCGTCTCGGGGCCGAAAATTTTTGTAAATCCGAGAGTTATGTAATATAGCGTCGGTCCGTGATAATTGGCCGGGTCGTATTTGTAAACGCCGTCACGGAAAAGGTTGGTGAGAAAGAAACCGTTGACGCCTTCGTCATGGTGAAACGGCTTGAGCCCGAGCATGAAAAAGCGCAGAAAAGTGGCGACGGCAGTGACGACCGTGCAACTTATTAGCCACGGGAGATCAAACCGGTATGTGGTTTCTTCCGCTGAGATCGCGTCCTCTGATTGCTCAATATCTTTTTCCATCTTAACTTTGTATTGTTTCGTGGTAATTCGTGTGATTTCGTGGTTCCATTGTCAACGATAAAGAGGAAAGAACCACGAATTAACACAAAACCGCACGAAATAAATCCAGAAACGAATCGCCACAGATCACTTTATTTTATACACGCGATACTGTCCGGCTTCCGCGACGACGGGGTATTTTTTGAAAAATTCCTCGTTCGCGCTCAGCGAATTTCGCTCTTCGGGCGAAATCATGACGTAATCGATCTCGGCTTTTTTTAGATAAATGTCGGCCACGCCGCCGCCTTCGTAGATACGTTTGACCTCATCCTCACGCGGGCCGTAGTCGATGCCGTGAGATGACAGATGGCCGATGTAGCGCATGTACGAACGTCGCCCCGAAAGTACGACGGCGGAATTGTACGTCGGGGCGTTTAGGAACAAAGCGTTTGGCGGCGTTTTTGTTTTTATCTGCTCCGCGATCTTTACGGCATCGGCGTCGAACACTTTTATTTTATTCTGGCCGGTCACAGTTCGCCACACATCGAGCCCGCCCGCGAGCGTCAATGCCAAATATCCAGACACGGCCGCCGCTTGCATTAGCTTTTTCTCTTTCCAGGCCCATGCTATCGCATATGCGATCAGCGGCAGCGATCCGACGTACCAATATATCAAAACCTTAATATTGTCCCATTCCCACGGTGCGAGCTTCGCGGCATTTGAGACAACGAAGAGGGAAATAAATGGGATGTAGAAGAGAAGAAGGTCTTTGGTCTTTGGTCTTTGGTCTTCGGTTTTTGAGTTCTCTGCGTCTCTGTGTCTCTGCGGCGAAAAAATCAGGTAGATACCCGCGATCACGAACGGGATCACGATGCCCGTGTTCTTGATCCAAAACCACACAACGTTCGCATCGCCTTTGTCCCAGCCAAAATGCCAGCCGATAAATTTGCTCGTCTCTGAGGCGCTCCCGGACATTGACCAGAGAAGTTCAGGAACCGCGATCACACAAACGCCGACACCGAAAGCGATCCACTGACGCCAGTATTCGGGTCGGAAAATAAATAGAAATCCAGTAACGACAAAGAGAACGCCCAGGCTGTGCAGATGGATCAGCGGCAGCATTCCAGCTAAAAGGCCTATGAGGAGTGAAGTGGTAACACCGGGACGCAGAGACGCCGGGACAGAACTCTTTTTCTCGACGTCTCGCCCTCTCGGCGTCTCGCCCTCTTCGTTTTTCGCGTCGTCTGTGGCAAATATTTTCCACAAAAATCCGAGCACGGCGATGGTTATCGGCATTCCGAGCAAAAGGCTTCGCTGGGTGATGAACAGTACGACCATCGAATTGCCCCAACGGAATTGGTCGCTGATCGTGTAGTCACGCGGCAGGTTCCAGAGAAATTCCCAGACGCTTTTGCCCTGTTCCCAATAATCTTTGAAAAACCACAGAAAGCCGAGGCCGCCACTGAAAAACAGCAACGCGGGAGCGATTCGTCCGGCGAGCTTGCTGCCAGTGATCTTGGCGGAAAAGCGTTCGAGAATTACGAGCAGCGAGAATGCCCACGAGACATTTTGCAGGAACATCGTACTCTGCAAATCGGCACCGAGCTTTACAATACACGCGGTCAGAAAATCCGCGATAAACGGGTATGAAAATCTCGCACCCGAGAACGATGGATTTTGCGGCGGAAAATTATTGCCGTCCGTAAATCCCAGTATGGCTCCGAGATGGAACGGCAGATCGCCGAGATTGTTCGAGCCACCCGTGAAAATGCCCGCCGCTGTTTCATACATCGTCTGGCCGAAAAACAGCCAAAACAGAACAAGAAAAAATGCGTAGTACCCGAACCCGCCAAAGCGTTTGAGATTGCCCCCCTGTAGTTTGCCTTTTGCTTTAGCCCAATCGTGCAAAAATTTTGAGCGTCGCTCGCGTTTTTGCAAAACGGCGATCGGCAGCAGCGTTATCGCGATCGCAATTACCACTGTCACCGCACTAAATCCCGCGAGCAACGCCAGCACAAACGCCGTGAGGCCAAAAATCGCCGAACCGACCACATTCCCGACCGCGAGACGCCACATCAGCCGATCGTCGTCATTTACGAGATACGTAAGCGATGCACCGCCGAGTGTGATAAGCGTTATGATAAGTATCGAGATCAGCATAATCGGCGAGTGTGGCCAGAAGAATAAGTTACTTTAATTGTGGCGGAAAACAAAGTAATTGGGCTTTCGGCGGATTATTTTATACAATACGTTATACCAATTTAGAATTTTGTGTTATGTTATTTGCAATTGGTCTGACCAATTAGAATCATGAGCGTATTGGATAAATTTTCTCTGAGCGGCAAGATCGCGCTTGTTACAGGTTCTACCAAAGGCATCGGACAGTCGATAGCCGTCGCACTGGCCGAGGCGGGAGCAGATGTGGCATGTCATGCCAGAACGGTCGGCACCGCAGGCGAAACTGTTGCTGCGATCGAAGCTCTCGGTCGGCGCGCCGTCGAGGTTCTCGGCGATATGGCCGAAAAAGAAGCTCCGAAACGCGTCGTAGGTGCGACGATCGAAGCATTTGGCCGAATCGATATTTTGATCAACAACGCTGGAATGATACGTCGCTCTCCGGCTGTAGATTTTAGCGAAGATGATTGGTCAACCGTAATTGAGGTCAACCTGTCGAGCGTTTTTCGCACTTCGCAGGAAGCCGGGCGGCACATGATCGAGCAGAGCTCGGGAAAGATCGTAAACATCGCTTCCCTTCTTTCGTTTCAGGGCGGCATAACCGTTCCCGCATATACGGCCTCGAAATCAGGTGTCGCAGGACTGACAAAAGCGCTTGCGAACGAATGGGCGAAAAATAATATCAACGTGAACGCAATCGCTCCCGGATATATAGCAACCGACAACACCGCTCCGCTACAGGCGGACCAAACGCGTAATCGGCAGATACTCGAACGCATCCCGGCGGCGCGCTGGGGGAATACCGATGATCTGGCGGGTGCAGCGGTTTTCCTTTCATCAGCGGCAAGCGATTACATGCAAGGGCACATTCTCGTTGTTGATGGCGGGTGGATGGCGCGCTGACGCGAAGGCAAAATTAAAGAGGCGAAATAAAACCAAAGACCCAGATTTATGTTGAATATCAGACCAAAATCAGAATGTGAATGGGACATAGTTTCCCTTGGCGAAGTTATGCTGCGGCTCGATCCGGGCGATAAGCGGATACATACGACACGCAGGTTTGAAGTATGGGAAGGCGGAGGTGAGTATAATGTCGCTCGCGGCCTTAAGCGTTGTTTTGGCCTCGACGCTGCGGTTGTGACTGCTCTCGCCGACAATCCGATCGGGCGTTTGGTTCAGGACCTGATCTTTCAGGGCGGTGTCGATCAGTCACACGTTAAGTGGGACAAATACGACGGCGTCGGACGCACGGTTCGCAACGGCATTAACTTTACCGAACGCGGTTTCGGCGTTCGTGCGGCTCTCGGATGCTCTGATCGCGGTAATACGGCGGTATCGCAGCTCAAAAAAGGCGATATCGACTGGGAAAAGATCTTTGGCGATGAAGGTGCACGGTGGCTGCACACCGGTGGTATTTTCTGTGCTTTGTCGGAAACTACGCCCGAGGTCGCTAAAGAAGCGATGGAGATCGCTAAAAAGCACGGCACGATCATCTCGTACGATCTCAACTATCGCGACTCGCTCTGGAAAGCCATCGGCGGCCAGGCAAAGGCGCAGGAAGTAAACCGCGATCTCGCTCAATACGTCGACGTGATGATCGGCAACGAAGAGGATTTCACCGCCTGCCTCGGCTACGAGGTCGAAGGCCAGGACGAAAATCACTCGAAGCTCGACATCGTCAATTTCGAGAAAATGATCCGTCGTGCGGTCGCCGATTTTCCGAATTTCGCGGTTGCGGCAACGACGCTTCGAAATGCAAAAACGGCATCGGTCAATGATTGGGGAGCTGTCTGCTTTACGGGTGGCGAGCTTCATCAGGCGATAATGCGGCCCAACCTCGACATCTTTGACAGAGTCGGTGGCGGCGACTCCTTCGCTTCCGGCTTGATCTACGGATTCCTGACCGGCGAATCACCGGAATGGGCGGTCAACTGCGGCGCCGCTCACGGCGCTCTCGCTATGACAACCCCGGGTGACACAACAACGGTCGGCCTCGCGGATGTCCTAAGAGT
>Ga0209023_10005493_pt1 | contig 13824 bp, 10 predicted proteins | sample LakOneMetagenome_FD_187468 | JGI IMG/M metagenome (GOLD analysis project Ga0209023, IMG submission 187468) | Freshwater and sediment microbial communities from Lake Erie, Canada (SPAdes) (version 2) | ecosystem: Environmental > Aquatic > Freshwater > Lentic | place: Lake Erie, Canada...
CTCGCATGGTGGTGGTATTTTTATGGTGGTATTTAAACTACCACCGAAACTACTACCAAATATACGCGGTTTGCAATGACTTAGTGTCAACTGGTATGAACAACAAAAAAGCCCTAAACCAAGTTATGGCGAGACTCGAACTTGCGACCCCCGCATTATGAGTGCGTCTCACTACGACAACCTCATACAGCCTCGAACAAGCTCACACAAACAAAACAAACATTTAGATTTTATAAAACAACCACTTATAACACATTGAATTTTGCGCAGCCTTGTATATGATTGCCTTATCCTTTACTCTACTTGGAACCTTCGTGGAACCTTGAGGATTTCAATTTGACAAATACTATCAAACTTACAGACAAGTCAATTGCAGCACTTCAACCTAAGGATAAAAACTATGACATATGGGACACGGAAATAAAAGGATTTACGATTAGAGTTTCAGTCACAGGTACAAAGTCATTCCGCTTTATGCATTACTTCGCAGGTCAGCGCAAAGTCTTTACGATTGGCAAGTTTGGAACCCTAACTTGCGCTCAAGCCCGCGAAATAGTCAAACTCAAAGCTGGACAAGTTGCGACTGGTATTAATGTACAACAAGAGAAGATTGACTCTCGCCAAAAATCCTTTCACGAATTGAATTTTCAAGAATTTGTAGAAGGTCCATATTTTGAATGGCGTAAAGCGAATCGTAAAAATCCTGAAGATACCTTAAATAGACTGAAATACTGCTTTTTTGAAGATTATTCTAAAGTAGCATTAAAGGATTTTTCAGTTTTAATGCTTGAAACATGGAAAACCAAGAGACTTAACGCTGGAATAAAACCAGATACTGTAAATCGTGATATCGCAGAGTTACGCGCGGTACTAAGCAAAGCTGTAGACTGGGAAATTCTAGAAGATCATCCCCTCAAAAAATTAAAACAGTCTAAAGTTGATAAAACAACAATTGCTCGTTTTTTAGATGACCTAGAGAAGGTCTCTTTGCGAGCTGCGCTAATTCGGCGAGATGAGAGGATAAGGCAAGAGCGCATTCGTGCTAACGAGTGGCGTGCTAAGCGCAGGTATGATTTACTACCAGAGATTCAAGCTGATCATTATGCGGATCACTTGCACCCAATGATACTCGTATCGCTTAATTCAGGATTCCGTCAAGGCGAGCTATTTTCTGGCGCATGGGAGGACGCTAATTTCAGCACACGACTTTTTACAGTTAAGGGGAAAGGAACGAAATCAAGTCAAACTCGATTTGTGCCTATGAATAATGAGATGACCCACGTTCTTAATGTATGGCAGCAACAGAATGGCGGTATTGCTTCTGGTTTAATATTTCCAAGTACTGTGACTGGTGAAGAGTTTGATAATGTTTGTAAAGCATGGGCATCAATAAAAGAAGATGCAGGAATTAAGAAATTTAGATGGCACGATATGCGGCATCACTTTGCCAGCATGTTGGTGATGGTCGGTGTAGATCTTAATACCGTGCGAGAATTACTAGGGCATGCAGATCTTAAAACCACGTTGCGCTACGCTCATTTAGCTCCGCAACATAAATCTAGGGCAGTTGATCTCATTTCTGTGTAAAGTAAAACCTTAAACATATTAAAACATTAAATATGATGTTTTAATGTTTAATAATTCATATTAATGATCAAAAATGATAGAATAAGTTCATGGACTTTACATTTGCAACAGAACCCGAAATACGTGCTGAGCTGGGAAACCGCCTCGCAGAATTACGTATTGCTAAAGGATTATCTCAAGCTGAATTAGCGACCAAGGCGGCTATTGGTGTCGCCACACTTCAACGTTTTGAACAAGGTGGTGGCTCAACACTCAGCAACTTTACTCGATTACTTATGGCTCTTGGCAAAGTAGAGGATCTCAATGCCCTATTACGATCAAAAACCCTCACCATTGATGCTCTCGAACAACAACATGCTATGAAAGGTCGTAAGCGTGTATCACGAAAACATGTCGTATAACGTCTTTATTATTTAAGCCAGAATCCTATGACCAAAGCTCTCAACAAACTGCAAGTTTACTATCTTGGATGGGGTGAGCATTGGTTGCTTGGAACGTTGGCATCTGATGGAAAGCAAACTTTATTTGAATACTCTCCAGAAGCTCTCTCCAAAGGTATTGAGATGTCGGCCCGTCATTTACCGATTTCCCCTCAAACTTATAGCTTCCCTACACAACCCTTCCAATTAGCAGGGCTTTTTGCTGATAGCTTGCCTGATGGTTGGGGTATGTTGCTAATGGATCGTTATTTTAAAAAATACCAGGGTCGCGACCCGCATCAAATTCACCCGTTTGAGCGGTTAGCCTTTTTAGGCAAGCATACGATGGGAGCGCTGACCTATCTGCCAGCGGTTGATCATAATGAGCAGACCACTGCGCTGAACTTCGATGAACTAGCTGATGCCATCGTGCATGTACAGCAGGATCAAGACACTTCAGTTCTTGCTGAGTTGGCACTTACTGGTGGCTCACCACAAGGTGCACGTCCAAAATCGCTGGTGTATTACAACCCCACTACGCGCAAAATGAGTACACAAGCTTTTGAAAGCGGTGAACCTTGGCTCGTCAAATTTCCAGCACAAAGTGAACATCCCGAAGTGTGTGCCATTGAAGCAGCTTATCTCACCATCGCACGGCAATGCGGTCTTGAGGTGCCTGATTTTCAGTTTTTACCCGTCAATGACACTTTAAGTGCTTTAGTCATCAAACGCTTTGACCGCCAAGGAGAGACACGCATTCCAATGCACAGCCTTGCGGGAGCGCTACATGCAAATTTTCGTATTCCGGATACTAGTTACGGGCTTTTTCTGCGCATGACCCGTTTTATGACTAAGAGCGAAGCTGAAGTTCAAAATGCATTTGCACGATGTGTATTCAATGTATGTATGAACAATCGAGATGACCATACCAAAAACTTTGCTTATCTAATGAATTCACGAGGTGAATGGAAGCTTGCGCCAGCGTATGATCTTACCTATAACACAGGACTGAATGGACACCATCAAATGGATATTGAAGGAGAAAGTTTAAATCCAAAGCGTGGCGACTTACTGAATTTGGCTAAAAATGCAGGATTGTCTTCTCGTTTCAGTACGGAGACTATTGATCATATTGTGGAGATAACCCATAAGACTCGTGACATATTGCAGCAATATCCGATTAGGCGTGCAACAATAAATACTATCATCGCATCGATTAAAAACATTGGCAGCTGAGTTAAGAAAACGAGCTCATATAACCACTAAAAATTGAACTCTTTTTATCTATCTGTCATAGTGCATAACGCATAATTCTGTATAGAATCAAATTAAAAATGTACTCAAATAATATAAATGTATATTTCTATAAATACTCTTTTACAACATCTGGCCTAAAAATTTCTGGAACTTCAAGCCACACCATTACTAGCTTGCTTCCGAAAGCATATTCCATTCAACTTTGCGCTGGTGGGCCACGCTATAAAGCATCAATTTCATTAAATAAATCACGAATTCCGATACAGTCGTCCTTGAGTGAGACCACTGAACAAAAGCTGATTGCAGAATTAAACACTAAAGCTCAACGACCCAATTACTGGTATTGGGGAGTAGTTGGCCTCATTCTTTCTTCCCTTATTTTTGGCTTAGGGCTAATCACATTTCTTTCATTTGTATTAGTACTCTTACTAGCAGTAATTGATTACATTGAAAAAACAACAGTATTGCACTATTCCTTCGATGAAAAAAATCTTCTATCTTTTAATTATTTCAATGCAGCGTTAACTACTATTAGCCAATCAAAAGGACTTTGGCTAGTAAGTTCGACTGATCCAACAGATAGATTAGTAATTACTTGCTCAAATCATTTACCCATTAATATTAAATCTAACATCAGCTTTCCAACGCTGAAAATAAGCAATCTAACTATTTATTTCACACCCGATTGCATCCTCATGCATTCGAATAAAACTTTCACATCTGTAGACTATGCCAAGCTGGAAATATTTGAACACGAGATTGACTTTATTGAACGAGCACAGCCGCATAGCGATGCAAAAGTTGTCTCACATACATGGAAATATACAAAAAAATCTGGTGAGCCTGATAAAAAATATAAAGATAATCCACGCTATCCTGTGATGCGTTACACTTTAATACAGTTCAAAAGTGCTACTGGATTGAATCAAACCATCATGTCCTCTGCACATTTTCCAAAAAAAATACTGACTCAAGCACTAACCTTGCATAAAGCTACGATTAGCTCATCTACTGTAGAAGTGCCAACCGTCCAAATTAGTTCAACTCCACATACAAAATTAAGTGAAAATCAGCTAGTAGAAAAAACTATTACTGCAGTAAATTCAGAAAATGACTTGAGGACATTCCAGCTGCAACCAACAGACTCTTCTACGAAATCTATTGATATGTTGCCTTCAATCAATCAATTATCCTCTGCTCATCATAGTAGCAATCTAGTTGAAGAAAATTTTGCCACGTTTCAATTGCAACCTGAGAACTCTGGGTTAGAAAGGAAAATCCCCCTACCTACTTCCATGCAAAAGATGCCTCCTAAAGGCTCCTATGTTTGGATTCCATTCGGAGAACCAGTTGAAATAAACGGAATCGTGATTCCTTGTGGTGGGATATACATTGGAACTCAAAGTGCGAATCGCCCAATTGATGAACCCTCAATAATTGATCCAAACTTGCCAGTCTCTAACCATTATGTCGGTCAACAAGAACGTTTAATGGGATACTGGCCAAGCTATAATCAAATTTCATCAGAAGCGCGTCGTGCATATTTAGAGTGGCAAGCTGGTGGGCGAAGCAATCCTGCAGCAGATGTAGGTTATGTTTTTCTGTTCTTTTACGGTTTAGAAAAGCGCGCGCTTGTCGATATTAATACCGATGTAAATGCTAAAAAAGATATTGGTAATATAGTGGCTGAGGTTCAACGACTATTAACAATCTATGGCAATAGTGGCTCCTTCCGTGGTTATGCAACAAGATTTATCAACTTTATTACGTTTGACCCATTAGCAGAAAAAATCTACATATCTTCGCCAGTTATACCAACTGAACTCTCTTATGAACTTCCATTTAGCTATCGAGTAGCATTGGGTCAGCTGGCCGTCGATAAGCAACCTTTACCAGCAGACTGGGCGCTTGCTTGGACACTATCAGATAATCGAATTTCTAAACGCACACCTGTGACACGTTGTGCAGATATATTTGCCTCACTATTTAAAGCAAATTATCTGAAGAAATACCCCAAAGGTTTTAACCTCGCAATTAACCGTACCAAACTTGAGTTTGGCTATAATGCGGCAGCGGCAAACATCAACTACAAAACAAAGAATCTAGTAGAGTTGCCTGATGTAACGGCAATATCTGGTCCTGTAAATAAACTACAGGCTGTCGTTGATGTTACAACCGAACAATTAGATGCTTATAGTCGGTACCTTGGCAGGAATCCAGAAGATGTGCAGAAAACTGAAGGACTCTTACTTCTCCCATTTGAGATTTGGCCTGAAGAAACGAAGACACTGTTCAATAACTTGCAAGAGCAAATAGCTCAAGAAACCATTGTGTTAGATTTTTCAACTTTCCTAGAAAATATAAATATTAAAGCGAACCCATCACGTGTTCAAATTATTCAACTGGTACAAAGTTTAGAAAAGCTAGGAATCGGCTTCGAGCCAGATCTGCTAGCAGGCGCAAAACTTCCTAAACCAAACGATACTATTGCACTTTTTAAGACACAAGCTGAAGACGTTAATCTACGCTTAGCACCGTCTTACCATGCAGCATTCATAACGATGGAACTCGCTAGTGCCGTTGCTATGGCAGATGGACAGGTTTCAGAAGCAGAGCTTCATTTGCTTCACCGTCAGGTTGAATCATGGGTGCATTTGACACCACTTCAGCATCATCGGTTGAAAGCAAGTCTGCAACTTAAAATCAGACAACCCAATACTTTGTCCAGCCTCAAGAAGAAATTAGAACCTCTATCAATTGAGAGTAAGCAATCTATTGCACGCCTCCTTGCACATTTGGCGCAAGCAGATGGCAATGTGGGTCATGAAGAAGTCAAATTGCTCGAAAAAATATATTCAGCCTTAGGGTTAGATGAACAACAGGTTTATAGAGACTTACATACAACATCTGTAAATTCGACAATTAAAGGAACACCAACCACTCCATCAAGTTCATCAATAAAGACTGCGAGCTTCGAACTCAATATTGAACGCATAGCAATGTTGCAAAAAGAAACAGCGCTGGTTTCTTCTTTGCTCTCAGATGTCTTTGTCGATGAGACCATGCCTATAGAACCAACTCCAGCTCTTGAACCTCAAACAATGGAATCATCTCCAACAACTTTACTGAATTTAGATCAAGAACATACGACATTCTTGCGGCACTTAATCAGTCGTCCACAATGGAGTCGTGTTGACTTACTAAACTTAGCCGCCGATTTAGAGTTGATGCTAGATGGTGCCCTTGAGAATATTAATGAAGCGGCGCTCGATCACTGGGACGAGCAACTAATTGAGGGTGAAGATCCTATGGAAATAAATCAAAACTTAATTGAGAAATTAGAAGCATGAGCAATATTAAATCAAAGGATCGTGATGCAGTTATTCAATCACTTCGTGCAGGGGTCGTTCCTCGGGTTGGGCAGCATCTGATCCAAGTTGGGCGAGTCAAGGAAATTGAAGCGCTTATTCAGAATATTGATCGAATTGCAGATGGAGGCTCAACATTCAAAGTTGTTATCGGTGAATATGGGGCAGGCAAAACATTCTTCCTAAACCTTATCCGTGCGATTGGGATGGAAAAAAAGCTAGTGACCATGCACGCAGATCTAAATCCAGATCGAAGACTTCACGCTTCTGGTGGCCAAGCTCGATCACTCTATGCAGAACTTACGAAAAATATGTCTACTCGCACTAAGCCTGATGGCGGTGCGCTGGCAGGGATAGTTGAGAAATTTATAGCTCAATCGAAAGCAGAGGCCAAGACCACGGGCAAAACCAACGAAGAAGTCATTCATACTCGCCTCGCCCATCTGACAGAAATGGTCAATGGCTATGATTTTGCAGAAGTGATCGCAGCATATTGCAAAGGCTTTGAAGAAGGTAATGAATCACTCAAGGCTGATGCCATCCGCTGGTTACGTGGCGAGTTCACGACAAAAACTGAAGCCAGAGCCGCTCTTGGTGTCCGCACGATTGTTGATGATGCTGCAGTTTATGACCAAATCAAATTGCTTGCCTGTTTCGTAAGACTAGCGAGTTACAGCGGGTTATTAGTCTGTCTTGATGAACTAGTGAATCTCTATAAACTTGCGAATACACAGGCACGTAATGCCAACTACGAGCAAATTTTACGGATTCTCAATGACTCCTTACAGGGAACAGTCGATGGTTTAGGTTTTATTCTTGGTGGTACACCAGAGTTTTTAATGGATACACGACGTGGCTTATATAGCTATGCTGCATTGCAGTCTCGCTTAGCAGAGAATTCATTTGCACGTTCTGGTTTGGTGGACTATTCAGGGCCGGTGCTTCGTTTATCTAGCCTTACTCCAGAAGACCTATATGTTTTGATGCAAAAAATTCGTCATGTCTACGCTTCTGGAATCCCTGAAAAATACGCGCTACCTGACGCAGCGATCCCTGTATTTATGGAACACTGTGCAGGTCGATTAGGTGATGCTTACTTTAGAACGCCGAGGACTACGATCACTGCATTTATCAATTTACTTGCCGTTTTGGAACAAAATCCAGAGATTAACTGGCAAGAGTTGATTGGCGAAGTGAATATTGAGTCCGATCATGGGGGATCCTCAGACCATACCTTAGAAGAAGATGATGAATTTGCCACCTTCCAACTCTGAACAATCTGGCTTTGAGCGTTTAGATAGCCGTATCCAGCGATGGATTTGGGCTGAAGGCTGGACGACCTTGCGTGACGCTCAGAGTCAGGCCATTCCCGCACTCATTAACGCGGATCAAGATGTCATCATCGCGGCCGCCACAGCTTCGGGCAAAACCGAAGCAGCTTTTTTTCCAATATTAAGCAACTTATTAGTGCAAGAAGACGATTTAGGGTCTGTACTTTATGTCAGTCCGCTAAAAGCATTAATAAATGATCAATGGGATCGACTTTCTGATTTATGCTCATCGCTTGATATACCTGTTATCGGCTGGCATGGTGATGTCTCAGCTTCAAAAAAACATAAGTTTTTGAAGAAGCCCCATGGTGTTTTGCTCATCACGCCAGAATCATTAGAAGCTTTATTTGTAAATCGAGGCACATCTATTTCGGGGATATTTGCTAATCTAAAATACATTGTCATTGATGAGTTACATGCCTTTATTGGCATGGAAAGAGGAAAACAGCTCCAATCTCTTATGCATCGCGCTGAATTGGCTGCGGGACGCAAGGTTCCTCGTGTGGGACTTTCGGCGACACTCGGTGACATGTTTTTAGCCGCAGAATTTCTTCGTAACCAGAATCCTGATGCGGTAAAAATGATTGTTTCTAAAGATCGAGGTCAAAAGCTAGATGTTGTAGTTAAGGGATATATAAATCCAGCGAGCAACTCACACTCATCTAATCCAAATGATCTTGAACAGCACGCCCACAGTTGTGATTATGATATTGCTAAACATTTGTATGAGGCACTCAGAAACTCTAGTAATTTAATCTTCCCCAATTCTCGTAGCGCTGTTGAAACATACTCCGATAATTTGCGTCATCTCTGTGAGAAAGATGGAATACCTAATGTTTTCTGGCCACATCACGGCAATCTATCCAAAGAAATACGAGAAGAGACAGAACAAGCCTTAAAAGATAAGACTCGTCCAACAACCGCTATTTGTACAACCACGCTTGAGCTTGGGATTGATATAGGTGCAGTAGCCAGCATCGCACAAATTGGCTCCCCTCCTTCAGTTGCAAGCTTACGTCAACGTCTCGGTAGATCAGGTCGACGACAGGGTGAATCTGCCATTTTGCGCAACTATTGTATCGAACCTGAAATTACAGTTACTTCCAACCTATCGGATTGTATCCATGAAGGACTACTTCAAACCATTGCGATGATTGTCCTCTTGGTAGAGGGTTGGTTTGAACCGCCACATACTAGAGGCCTACATGCATCAACATTGGTTCAACAAATTCTGTCTATTATTGCTGAAAAGGGTGGTGTCACTGCAGCAGCACTTTGGAAGGTATTAATAGAGACGGGACCTTTTGGGAATATGGAGAAACAAGATTTCATTTCGCTCCTACGGAATCTTGGTGAAAGAAAACTAATCACTCAAGAAAGCTCAGGAATACTCTTACATGGCGAATTAGGTGAAAAGCTGGTTAATCATTATGAGTTTTACTGCGCCTTTAAATCAGAAGATGAATATCGACTTGAATCTAATGGAAAGTCATTAGGATCTATTTCACTTAACAACCCGTTAACACCTCAGCAAGGGCTTATTTTCGCAGGTCGCCGTTGGCGTGTACTTGATGTGAATCAAGAGGCAAAACGCGTGACTGTTGCTCCTGATAAAGGTGGTGCACCACCTTCCTTCGAAGGTGCTGGCGGTGCGCTGATTCATCACAAGGTTCGCCTAAAGATGTTCGAGATTCTTTCAGATAATGCACCGCTGACATTCCTTGATCCTACTGCAACATTGATGCTCCAAAATGCACGTCGTTATTTTATTGATGCTCATTTGGAACAACGCATTGCCATAGAATCAGGATCATCCTTATTGCTATTAACATGGCAAGGTGACATGGTGAATAACACCTTGGCATTAATGCTAGGCTCTATGGGATTGAACGCTACCAATGAAGGCGTATGCGTGGCTATTCAAAAGACTAACTTAACTGGATTACGAAATGCTATTCAAAAGATACTGGCCAATGGGTACATAAGCCCATCCCAACTTTTAGCTGATGTAAAGAATCTTGAACATGAAAAATGGGATTGGGCTCTTCCTTTGAATGTCCTTGAAAAATCATTTACTACTTCTGCACTAGAGCCTGAATTGGCGCTAGCCTATCTGACAAAAATAGTTAGCAAAATTTGAATGACTCTAAGATGCATTACATTGCAATACGACTTTATAACGTAAATTATAATAATGAACCGCCTTGCCCACACACAAATAGTCTCATATACTAGACATTAATTGCATTAATTGACTACTATGTGAGACTAGATATGTCTACTAAAGCCTCCCGACTCTTTCCTGCACTTGAACGACATTTGCTTGCTTTAGGCGAACGTATCCGTTTGGCAAGACTACGTCGGGAGTTTACCGTAGAGACAGTTTGTGCCCGAGCTAATATTTCTCGTGCGACTTTTTATCGTGTAGAAGCTGGGGATGATGCTGTTTCCATCGGTATCTATGCACGGGTTTTAAAAGTATTAGGGCTAGATGGTGATTTAGATCAAGTAGCGGCAGATGACGTACTGGGTCGAAAGCTTCAGGATTTGCAATTACCCACCAAACGCAAACGTACGTTGAAGACTGTCACGACAAAGACTTCATTGAATCAAAAATCTAATGACTCAGCGTTAATTGGCACGAATATTCAAGTTGCTCAATCAAATGATTAAGAAATCAAATGAACAAGCATTGGAAGTTTGGCTAGATGCCGATCTTGTATCCGAACGTATTCGTGTTGGGACACTCTTCCACCAGCAAGGTCATATCCGCTTTGCCTATGAACCATCTTGGATAAAAAATCCTGCTCGTTTTATGTTAGACCCAGAGCTGAGTCTGGATTCTGGAATGTTCTTTCCTGACCCTAAGCGTGCAAACTTCGGTATCTTCATGGATTCCTGTCCTGATCGCTGGGGCCAGCATCTCATGGATCGGCGCGAAGCAATGTTAGCCAAAGATGAAGATCGACCCAGACGTACACTTTATGCTTGGGATTATTTGCTCGGTGTGCAAGATGCTACACGCATGGGCGCGCTACGTTTTTGTCATGCGGGGTCAGATCAGTTTTTAGATCAGCAATTATTACCTGCACCACCAATTACCAGTTTGCCAGAGCTTGAGTCTGTTGCTATAGCAATCACCCACCATCGCATTGACGATTTAAATCAGTTAAGACGCTGGCTAGCGGTTTTAGTTGCTCCCGGTGCATCATTAGGTGGTGCTCACCCCAAAGCGAACTTTACGGAAAATGATGGCAGTCTTTGGATTGCCAAGTTCCCAAGTCATCAAGATCATTATGACCTCGGCGCATGGGAGAAGTTGGTACATGACTTAGCTCGCGAAGCAGGCATTTGGGTGCCTCCATCGAAGTTGATGCGTTTTAGTGGTAATCATCATACCTTTTGCGTCAAACGCTTTGATCGCGTACAAGGCCGCCGTCGCTTTTTCACCTCAGCCATGACGCTTTTGGAAAAAATCGAAGGCGAAAATGGCAGTTATTTAGATTTAGCTGAATTCATCAGTAATCAAGGCGCCGCTAAACAGATTCAAGCAGATTTAGCCCAACTATTCCGCCGCGTTGTGTTCAACATCATGGTGGGCAACCGAGATGACCATTTGCGTAATCATGGTTTTATTCGTGAGACCGAAGGCTGGGTGCTTTCCATGGCCTATGACATGAACCCCAGTATTAATAAAGCAGAACATGTTCTCGCTATTGATGAAGCTGATCCGCGACCTAATTTAGAAACACTAATTCAGACGGCTGATTTTTACCGTCTGAACGAAGTTGAGGCAACAAAGATTGTTAACGAAGTGGCAAAAGTTGTGCGGGCCTGGCGTGATCGTGCTCGCCAATTAGGAATTTCACGTGGTGAAATTGAGTTAATAAGTAGCTCATTTAGTTTTGCTGAAGACCATTAAAACTCGCAAGTTAAGTCAAATACTGCTTTTCATTAGACTAAGTTAGTTTTATGAGGTCTAACTAGATATAAAATAGTTATCTAAGCACGCTAAGACCTATTCCCCTTGAAATAAAAAAGTTTTTAAGCTTATCTTTTAGTGTCCTTCGGCTGATATCGCCCTATCCTTTTGTATAGCTTTGTCGAACCAGTCAGGTACGGAATGTGTTTCTAAGTTAAAGATTTTCTCTGGCACGCCCCTCCAGAATGCCACAATAGCATCAGAAAACTCCTGAAACTGCTCATTTGTCAACTTAAGGTGAGTGTGATCCAAGTAATTTTTAACAGAGTAACCTACACTCAAGCTTGCCAATGGATCTTCAATATATTCAGGATAATTCTGTAACAAATCATCCAAAGAATTCCCTTTACCATGCTTATAGACATTGACCACTAAGCGGCACGCATCTAGTTTTTTGAAGTAGTCTGTATTACGAACTTCCCAACCAAATCCTTCAATCAGATCAGTAATCTTCAAGAAATCCACAGACCAAACTTTGGAGGTTATCGTGTCGCCATGATGCCAGTGTAGAATTTCACGTGTAAGCCAATCACGCAATTGCTTATCCCATTCGTGGAACATTCCTGCTGCTGCGCTAAGGCGAGTTTGATCTCTCATATTGCTGAGAAGTTGATAGAACTCTATACCAACATCATTAGCTTTCTCATAAAAGTCCCCTGGATCATGTCTATCGGGATCAAAACGGTCGCCTTGCTGCTCCAGCCACTCTTCAGCAGCCCTGTCGGCTTCTAGTTCAATATCTTCAAACTGTGATAATAAGCGCTTACGTGCCTGCTCTACATAGAACAGATGCCCTTCTATTAAAGTCTGACGAAATGGTCTCCACATCTGGAACAATACATAGTTGCTGTTGCTCACATTAATGCCTATTCCTTTGTCCTATGAATCTTGATTAAAAACAGCATAACTCCACTGACCACCGTATAGTAAGCAGGTTCAAAATGAACCTGATACTCCATATTCACCTTTTTTAGCAGTCTCTAACCGTTCATTGTCATTTCTAGCCAATACAGATTAACAATCAGTTAATGTTAAGCATGACCTAGCACAACAATTGAGTTATAGACCCTAGATTTAGTAAACCTAATAACTAGTTAGATCATTAATAAAAAAATAATGAAAACATTAGCTTTTTATTAATGATCTAAAAACCGTGTTATGTTCATAGCACTAATTAATTACTTAGTAAAACTTCGACCAGAGCGACGTATGCTTAAAAGAACCCTGTGGTATCAGGATAAAGACAAACAAATCTCAGTAAATCAAGATGAACTGACTAAAAAAACAAACCCATTAGTTATCGTGGGTGAAGCAGGTATGGGAAAATCCTGCCTACTCGAATGGTTTAGAGGCTTGGAGAATCATGCCTATTGTACTGCCCGTCAATTAATCAATCGTTCTAATCCAAAAACATTACTGAGTGACAATCGTGTGTTAGTTATTGATGCACTAGACGAAGTTAGCTCTCGTAATGATGGAGACGCTGTTGAGCAAGTATTACGAAAACTTGGGGAGATTGGCTACCCACAATTTATTTTGGCATGTCGTGTAAGAGATTGGCGCAGTGCCACGGGTTTGGAAGCAATACGAGAGCAATATCCTGAAGAACCATTAGAGCTCCACTTAGAACCGTTTACTCCCAATGATATGACTCAATTTCTTGGGATACAGTTGGGAGAGCAAAGGGCTCAAGAGGTCATTGAACATTTCACTAATCAAGGACTCAAGGACTTATTAGGTAATCCACAAACACTGACCCCTGCTGAGAAAGTCGGACACTTTTGAAAGAGATATAATCAATCAAAAGGAGTCAAGTTATGAGTCAACGAACCCGTCAAAGTTACAGCCCAGAATTTAAAGCAGAAGCAGTCAAGCTAGTT